>Ga0307966_1000027_pt1 | contig 108247 bp, 96 predicted proteins | sample OrgLakmetagen646_FD_203141 | JGI IMG/M metagenome (GOLD analysis project Ga0307966, IMG submission 203141) | Saline water microbial communities from Organic Lake, Antarctica - #646 | ecosystem: Environmental > Aquatic > Non-marine Saline and Alkaline > Saline | place: Antarctica: Organic Lake... | reverse complement strand
CGGCTGGCTGCGCGGAGGCGACCCTGCTTGAAGGCGCCCGCTCCCAAGCGACACTGGCGCCGCGAGCCCAGAGAGGCGATGTAGGCGGCGGCGATGTAAAGGCGGCGAGACCGCTGTGATCGGATGAAGCGGAATGACAGGCGGCGGCTGACGCCGCAGTCATGTCTTAGCCGGTTCCGTCCCTGTCCTGAAAGATGAAGCGCGGCCCCGGGCCCGCCAGCCGGGCCTGGTCGTCGCGATTATAAAGCGAGCAGGCGTCAAGTGACAGGCATCCGCACCCGATGCACCCGCTCAGCTTGGCCTTCAGATTCTGCAGCATGGCGATCTGGGCGTCGAGCCGGGATTCGATTTTGACGGCGACGCGCGTCCAGTCCTGCTTTGTCGGGGCGTGACCGGCCGGAAGCGTGGCCAGAGCGGCGCCGATATCAGTGAGGCTGAGGCCCAGCCGCTGTGCGGCCATGACAAACGACAGCCGGCGAAGGTCAGGCCGCGTGTAGCGCCTTTGTCCGCCGGCGTTGCGCTCCGGCGTGACCAGACCCTTTTCCTCATAAAAACGGATCGCCGACACCGACATGCCGGTTCGCCCGGCGACGTCGCCGATGGAAAGCGTGCGTTGCAGCTGCGCCATGGGGTCCGCGCGCTCCTTGCAAATTAAACCTTGACCTCAAGTAAGGTTTAGAAGTTATCCCGGCGTCTCGTTCAACACAAGAAGCGAGACCGACCATGACCCAGGTTCTTCTGGAACACGTCAATATGACCGTCACCGATGCGGACCGGACCGCCGCGATGCTGAGCGCGCTGTTCGGCTGGCGCATCAGGTGGTCGGGCCCGTCCAAGGCGGGCGGATACAGCGTCCATGTGGGCGATGACGAGCGCTATGTTGCGCTCTACAACCCCAAGGGCGAGATCGCGCCGGCCGGAGACAGCCTTTTGCAAACCGGCGCCGTCAACCATCTCGGCGTGCTGGTCGAGGATCTCCATGCGGCCGAGCGCCGCGTGCTGGACGCGGGCCTGAAGACCCACAGCCACCAGACCTACGATCCCGGAAGCCGGTTCTATTTCCACGACCATGACGGCGTCGAGTACGAGGTGGTCAGCTACGCCTGAGCCCGCCGGCGCGCGGCTCTGGCGCGTCGGGCGTCAGGGCTGCGGTGCGGCCTTCCCGGGGCCTGCCGGCCCGTTTGATCGCTTCAATCGATCCACCGGATCGATTGATCCGCTTCGCGGACCGCTTCTCACCCCTCGCGAAACCGTCTTATTTGGCGTATGTGTGCGCCATGACCACGCAAGCCATCAAACTCGACCTCTCTCCGCGGCCCGCGGAGCCCGAGCTCATCGCGCTCGCCGGCCTGACGCGCGCAGAGCTGCGCCAGGCGCTCATCGACCATGCCGGCGTCGACGAGAAGAAAGCCAAGATGCGCGCCGACCAGCTGTGGCGCTGGATCTATAATTTCGGCGCGACCTCGTTTGATGAGATGACCAATGTCTCGCTGGATCTGCGCGCAGTTCTGCAACGCAAGTTCACGCTGGCGCGCGCCGAGATCGTGGAACGCTTGGTGAGCGTCGACGGTACGCGCAAATATCTCATTCGCTTCGCCCCCGGCGTGGAAGCCGAAGCGGTCTTCATTCCCGGCGTCGGCCGGTCGGGCGCCCTGTGCGTGTCCAGCCAGGTGGGCTGCACGCTCACCTGCACCTTCTGCCATACCGGCACCCAGAAGCTGGTGCGCAATCTCACCGCCGCCGAGATCGTTCAGCAGGTGATGATCGCCCGCGACGATCTGGAAGAATGGCCGACCTCCAACGAGGACCGGCGCATCACCAATATCGTCTTCATGGGCATGGGCGAGCCGCTCTACACGCTGGACTCCGTCGCCGACGCCATCGACGTGATCAGCGATAACGAAGGCATGGCCATCGGGCGCCGGCGCATCACCGTGTCGACCTCCGGCGTCGTGCCGAAGATCGTCGAGCTGGGGACGCGCACCAGAGCCATGCTGGCCATCAGCCTGCACGCCACCAATGACGCTCTTCGCGACGAGCTGGTGCCGCTGAACAAGAAATACCCGATCCAGATCCTGCTGGAGGCGATCCGCAGCTATCCCGATCTCTCCAACGCCAAGCGGGTGACCTTCGAATACGTCATGCTCAAGGGCGTCAATGACAGCCCCGCCGAGGCGCGCGCCCTGGTCAATCTGCTCAAGGGCATCCCGTCCAAGATCAATCTGATCCCGTTCAATCCCTGGCCCGGAAGCCCCTATGAGTGTTCCGACTGGGAGACGATCGAGACGTTCTCCGAGATCGTGAACCGCGCCGGCTACGCCTCGCCCATCCGCACGCCGCGCGGCCGCGACATCTTCGCCGCCTGCGGCCAGCTGAAAAGCGAAAGCGTGAAGATCCGCGCCAGCGAAAAGCGCAAGCTGGAGCGCGAGGGACAGGGCGAGGGGTAGCGCGCACGCACCTTGCTTCGCACGCCATAACGGCGAGCGCTCTCGCGCGAACGCGCGGCCCGTGCTAAGCGCCGCGCCATGACCGAGACACCTCAATCCGGCGCCCCGCGCCGCAAATCAAAATCCACCAAGAATCTCGGCCCCCGGGCTGCGGCGCTGGCCGCGGTCATGGGGGTCGTGTCCAAGGGCACGCCGCTGGACGCCGGCCTTGCGGGCCGTCCCGAGTGGAAGCGCCTGGAGCCACGTGACCGCGCATTTGCGCGCGCCATCGCCGCGGCCAGCGTGCGCCGGCCGCATGCGCTGGACGCCGCGCTGGCGCAGTTTCTCACAACGCCCTTGCCCAACTATGCGCTGAAAGCGCGCATGATCCTGCGGCTCGGCGCCGCCGAGCAGCTGATCCTGGACACCCCCGCCCACGCCGCCGTGGACGCCTGGGTCTCGCTCATGGCCCAGGACGAGGAGACGGAGCGGTACAAAAACCTCTCCAATGCGGTGCTTCGAAAAGTCGGCGGCGAAAAGGGCCGCCACGCGCTGCGCACCGCCGATCCCCTGAACGATCTGCCCGACTGGTGGGCCGAACGCTGGACGCAGGTCTATGGCGCCAAGATCGCGCGCGAGATGGCCAAAGCCCGCTCCGGCCCGCCGCCGCTGGATCTCACCTGCAAGCCCGGCGTCGACACCGCCGCATTGGCCGAGGCCATTGGCGGGCGGGTGCTGTCCACCGGAACCGTGCGACGCGACCAGATCGGCGCGGTGGAGGGTCTGCCCGGCTATGAAGCCGGAGACTGGTGGGTGCAGGACGCGGCGGCGGCCCTGCCGGTCCGGCTGCTGAACCCGAAAGAGGGCGAGATCATCGTTGATCTGTGTGCCGCGCCAGGCGGCAAGACGCTGCAGATCGCCGCCAGCGGAGCCGTCACCATCGCCGTCGACGCCTCGGCCAAGCGCCTGCAGCGCGTGCGCGAAAACCTGGACCGCACCGGCATGGACGCGGAAATCATCACCGCCGATGCTCTGGAATGGCGCTCTGACGTGCAGCTGCACGGCGTGCTTGTGGACGCGCCGTGCACGGCCACCGGAACGCTGCGCCGACGCCCCGATGCAGCCTTCGCCAAGCAGCCGGGCGATGTGGAGTCGCTCGCACCGATCCAGTCGCAGATGCTGGACGCGGGCTTTGAAATGCTCAGATCGGGCGGACGCATGGTCTATTGCACCTGCTCGCTGGAGCGCGAAGAGGGCGAGGACCAGATCGCGGCGTTTCTGAAGCGCACGCCGGACGCCCGGCTTGATCCCGTCGCCCCTGAAGAGCTGCCCGGTCTGGAGCGCGCCATCGTCAACGGTGCGGTGCGCACCCGGCCGGACATGTGGTCCGATCAGGGCGGGCTGGACGGGTTCTACATCGCCCGCATCTTGAAGGCCTGAGTCCGGATCGCGCCAGGGCGAAGGCGCGGCGGGTTTTCACGCCGCGCCCCACCGGCTATGTCTCGCTTCAACCGGCGCGCGGACGCGCCGCATAAAGCCTCTGGAGGAGCATATGGACGTCAAGGGTATCGCAGCAGTCGTCACCGGCGGGGCTTCGGGTCTGGGCGAGGGCACGGCCCGGCGCCTGGCCGCCGAAGGCGCCAAGGTCACGATTTTCGACCTCAATGAAGAACGCGGCCAGAAAGTCGCCGCCGAGATCGGCGGGATTTTCGCCAAGGTCAATGTCGCCGATCCTGAAAGCGTCAAGGCCGGCTTTGAAGCCGCCCGCGCCGCCCACGGCCAGGAGCGCGTCATGGTGAACTGCGCCGGCATCGGCTGGGCCGAGAAGACCGCGCGCCGCTCCTCCAAGGGCGACATCGTCATGCACCAGCTGGATAAATTCGCCCTGGTGGTGAACGTCAACCTGATCGGCAGTTTCAACTGCGCCGCCATCTCCGCGGCCGGCATGCTGGAGCTGGAGCCCACGAAAAGCGGGCGCGGCGTGATCGTGAACACCGCCTCGGTCGCCGCCCAGGACGGCCAGATCGGCCAGGTCGCCTACGCCGCCTCCAAGGGCGGCATTTACGGCATGACCCTGCCCATGGCCCGCGATCTCGCCCGCGAAGGCGTGCGGGTGAACACCATCCTGCCGGGCTTCTTTGAAACCCCGATCTACGAGCAGATGCCGCCTGAGGTGAAAACCAACCTGGCCGCCAATCTGCAATTCCCCCAGCGCTTCGGCACCCCGGCCGAATACGCCGATCTTGTCGCCTTCATGGTGAGCAATGACTACATCAACGCCGAATGCGTCCGCCTGGACGCCGGCGCGCGCATGCCCCCGAAATAGGGGCGGCGCAAACCCATAATTAAAAGCCCCGGACCATCGGTCCGGGGCTTTTTCATTACTGGGCGATGAAACCGCTCCCGCCCTGGGGCCGCGCATGGATCAGCCCATGCACGAAGCGCATCTTGCCCAGCACCGCCGGCGCAAGAACGAAGGGATAAAGCTCGCGCTGGCCCATGCTGAGGCTGAGGCAGTTGAGCGCGTAGGTGAGCGAGACCCAGGCGGCGATGAGGGCGTCGAAATCCTTGGCGTCGACGCTGGCGAACCGGGTCGCGGCGTCCACGTCCAGCTCGCGCCCGGCGTCGGGATCCAGCCGCATGCCGAAGTATGACGCGGTCTCGATCGTGTCGACGATGTGCAGATAGTGGGCCCAGGTCTCGGCGAAATCCTCCCACGGATGGGCGCTGGCGTAGGAGCTGACATGGTTGGCGCGCCAGTTATCCGGGGGACCGTCTGTGTAGTGGGCGGCGAGCGCGTCTGAATAGGACTGGCGCTCATCGCCGAACATGGTGCGGAACGTGTCCAGCAGCACGCCCGGCGTCACCAGCCGGTCCCAGTAATAATGGCCGACTTCATGGCGGAAATGGCCCAGCACGGTGCGGTAGGGCTCGGAGAGCTCGCTGCGGGTCACCTCGCGATGCACGTCATTGGCTTCCTCCACCGCGATGGTGATGACGCCGTTCGCGTGGCCGATCTGCGCCGTGTCGGCGCCGTCATCGCGCGAGCCGGCGAGAAAATCGAACGCCAGTCCGTTGACGGGATCGCGGAACCGGTCGGTCAGGGGCAGGCCCAGCGCCAGGAGCGAATAGACCAGGCGATGCTTGGCCCGCTCCAGCTCGCGCCAGCGCATGAGATTGTCGGTGTCGCTCAGATCGGGGACGGTGCGGTTGAGCCGGCATGCGCGGCAGTAATCGCCCGGCGCGTCGGCCTCGATCAGCCAGTTGCACGCGTCCCAGGCGGCGTTGGCGCAGAAGCGGAACCGGCCGCCCTTGTCGTCCAGCGCGCGCCAGAGCGAGCCCCCCATGGCGCCCAGCGTGGTGAGGTCTTCGCGCTCGGGCACATAGCCGAGCACGCCGCCGCACTGCTCGCAGCGCGTGTTTTCAAAGTACAGCCTTTGGCCGCACGTGGGGCATTCAAACAATTTCATTCAAGGATCACCGGTTCTGGCGGCTGGGCCGCATGCGGCGCTTCAGGGCGAAGCGCGATCAAGGGGCCCGGACGGTGGTGGTGGCGGCGTCACGCTTGGCCTGAGCGATCGCCTCGTCCAGCGTTGTGTAACGAAAACGCCGGTAATGGAAATAGTTCGTCGGAATGCACGTGATTTCGAGCTGCTCCATTTCGAGTAGTTTTTCAGACTCTACAGCGCTTAATTCCGGACAAATCTTGATGTCGGTCACGGCGTCATCTTTCTATGTTTTTAACACACATGGGCGCCAAGGCTCGAAGATTCAAATCCCGGCGGCTGCGGTCCGAGCCGGCGGGGACGGCGGGGTGAACCGTTCAGGCCCTCCCCATCAAAGGAAACGAGACACCGGCCCGAAAGGCTCCCGCGGTCCGCCCGGCGGGGCCGGGTCTGGGGCGAGGCGTTTCACAGGCTTGGTCTTTTACGCCGCGCGCCGCTAGGCTTCCGCGCAAGCAAGCCGGGCCATGGCTCGAGGCTCAACGGGGAGATACGAAAATGACCGCCACCAAGCTGATCGCAGGCGCGGCCGCCGGCGCCGGCCTGATCGCCATGATCGCCGCGCCGGCCCTCGCCCAGTGGGACCATCGCTATCCGAAGCTCGAGGATTTCGGCCACCACACCTATCTGGAGCAGCACGAGCTGCCGATCCTGTCGGGCGGCCCCATCGATCCGGCCCCGGCGCCGGACGGCGAGCGCCTCGCCTTCGCGGCGCAGGGCTGGATCTGGATGCTGGATCTCGAGGAGGGAACCGCCGAACGCGTCACCTCGGGCGCCGGCGTGGACGCCCGCCCGCGCTGGTCGCCGGACGGAACGCGCCTCGCTTTCGTTCGCGATTACGGCGCGGAGACGGCGGTGGTGGTGCGTGATCTCGCCAGCGACGCGGAGACCGTCATCGACACGCCCGGCATCGATCTGGATCCGGAGTTCTCCGACGACGGCGCCTATCTGTTCTATACGTCCGGAGAGAGCGGCAGCCTGAGCCTGATGCGCCGCCATCTGGAGACCGGCGCGCAGGAGCGCATCACCGATCTGCGCCAGGTGGAGCGCAACGCCCGCAGCCTGCCCGGCGGCGGCGTGATGTATCTGGCGGCCAACGGCGCATCGCGGACCTTGCGGGTGCGCGATTTTCTCGGTGGTGGCGATGAAATCGTCCACGGCGAAACGCTGACCTATCACCTCACCGCCGATACGCACCCCGGCGAAGGCCTGATCGTCTACAGCGCGCCCATCGATAACGCCTATCATCTGTGGACGCTGGACCTGGACCAGCCCGAGGCGCGCCATCGCCTCACCGACGGCGACCCCTACGCCCTCACCCCGGCCTTTAGCGCCGACGGCGATCACATCTACTACACCGAAGCCGACGATCAGCGGCGCTTCCATATCCGGCGCATCGCCACCCATGGCGGCGAGCCGGAAACGATCGAGATCGCGCGTTGGGATTACGGCGACGCTGTCGGCACGCTGAGCGCCGCGGTCACCGGCCCAGGCGGCGAAGCGATTGCGGCGCGCGTCTCCATTGTGCGCGCGGATGGTCATCCGGTCGCAAACCCTGACGGCGCCACCTATTTCGATCCCCAGACCGGGCGTCCGTATTTCTATGTGGACGGCGAGACCCGCCTCACCCTGCCCGCTGGGCGCTACACGATTCTGGTGGCCCGCGGGCCCATGAACGCCATGGCGCGCGCTGAAATCCGGGTACGCGGCGGCGGCGAGGCCGAGGCTTCGCTGCTGCTTGAACCCGTCTGGGATGCGGACGCGGCCGGCTATGCGTCAGCCGACCACCACGTCCATCTCAATGGTGACGGCCATCACCGGGCGACTCATGACGACGCCCTGCAAGCCAGCGCCGGCGAAGACCTCGACCTGCTGGCGCCCATGTCCTGGAATCGCTGGGAGCGGCGCATTGATCGCGGCCTCGTGGGCGAGGTCTCCACAGGAAGCGGCGCCATCATCGAGCAGGGCCAGGAGGTGCGCTCGCATTTCCACGGCCACGTGGGCCTGCTGGGGGTCGAGACACCCTTCGCGCCGTGGTTCTGGGGGCCCAACAATCCCACGCTCGGCGATCCGGACCTGACCAATGGCGACGTGTTCGCCTATGCCGACGAGATCGGCGCGTTCGCCACCTACGTGCACCCGCTGGGCTCGGACGCCGATCCGTTTGACGATCTCGCCACCGCCGGAATCCCGCTGGAGCTTCCCGCAGACGGCGTGCTGGCGAGCCGCATGGGGCTGGAGCTGGTATGCGCCTGGACCAGCCCGCTGGGCAATTCTGAGCTCTGGTATCGCTTTCTCAATATCGGGCGGCCGGTGGCGGCCATGTCGGGCACGGACGGCTGGGTGGATTTTTATCGCACCCCAGCCATGGGCACCGGGCGCAATTATGTGCGCCTGGATGGAGACGCCCAGACCGCCGCGACCATCGACGCCGCCGCCATCGCAGGGCGTGGTTTCGTCACGACGGGCCCGGCGCTGGTGGTCTCGCTGGATGACGGCGCCCGGCCCGGCGACGTGACTGAAAGCGGCCCGGCGCGCTGGCGCGCGGAGTTGGCCAGCACGGTAGCCGTCGACACGGTGGAGGTCCTCGTCAATGGCGAGATCGTGGAGCGCCTGGACGGCGTCGAGGCCGGCGGGAGCCGCACCCTCACAGGCGATGTCGATCTGCCGGAAGGCGGCTGGATCGCCGTTCGCGCCTACGCCGGCGACCCCGGCCCCGACAGCTGGCCCACCATGCATGCGCGCCCGTTCGCCCACTCCTCTCCCATCTGGATCGGCGCGGTGGGCTCCACCGACCCCGCCGCAAGCGCCGCGGCGGCAACCGACCTGATCGCCGCCATCGATGTCGCCGAGGTCCGTGCGCGCGCCGCCTATGGCGATGTGCAGACCCCGCGCATGCACGCCCGCTTTGATGAGGCGCGCGAGCGGCTGCGGGCGATGATCCCAGACGCTGGCGCTGAGTAGGCCGGCGCCGTGATCCTGTCACGCATCACCCACGCTGTGCGCACCCAGAACTGGTTCGCCGTGGCGCTGGAGTTCGTCATCGTCATCGCCGGCGTGGTGACTGGTTTTCAGGTCAATGCCCGGAATGAGCAGCGCCCCAGGCGCCGAGCCCGGCGTCGTCGCGGTCATCTCCGAGCCGGTATTCACCGACTGGCTGCGCACCATGTATGCGCTGAACGCCCACAATGCGAGCTGGAACCAAACTAGCCATTTCGAAATCGCGCCGATAATCGCGGTTCTGGAGCAGGAGATGGGCGGCTAGAGCGTCTTCGCCCTTGATCCAGCCCCGCCAGGTTCAGCTGACGCCAGACCGCCCCACCCAGCCGTCCGTCATCGCGCAGGCGCCGCACCCGCCGCTCGCAACTGCGACCCATTCGCATTCGCTCTTGCGGACCCGCCACGCCTTCGGTAAATGCAACCTATTCTCATTTACAACGTCGCGGGGCCTTTCGGGCCCGGTCTGGCGTTCTGGATCGACTTTAGGGACTAACCCATGGGCATGCGCACTCTTCTTTCCGCCGCGGTCTCGCTGGCCGCACTGGCGCCGGCGGCGTTCGCCGAGACCGAAACCGAAGCCGGGAGCGCGGATTCCACGCCCAAGGACGTGATCTATGTGTACGGCGTTCGCGGCGCCTATGCCGGGGACGAGTCCAGCTCGGCGACGCGCACGCCCACCGCGCTGGAAGACCTGCCCCAGTCGCTCTTCGTGATCACCCGCGACGTCATCGATGACCAGGCCATGACCGGGCTCAGCGAGCTGGTGCGCTATGTGCCCGGCGTCACCATGGGTCAGGGCGAAGGCCATCGCGACGCGCCGGTGTTTCGCGGCAACATCACCACGTCGGACTTCTTCGTCGACGGTCAGCGCGACGATCTGCAATATCTGCGCGACCTCTACTCGGTGGAGCGCGTGGACGTGATCAAGGGCCCCTCCGCCATGGTGTTCGGCCGCGGCACCGGCGGCGGCGCCATCAACCGGGTTAGCAAGACCGCCGGGGCCGATGTGCGCGGCCTCGACCTGTCGGTCGGCACGATGGGCCAAGCGCGCGCCGCGCTGGATCTGGGCGGTGAGATCACCGGCTCGGTGGCGGGACGTGTCAATGCGGTGATCGAGGACAGCGAGAGCTTCCGCGACGGCGTCGAGATCGAGCGCCGCGGGATCGCCCCCACCCTCGCCTTTGACCTATCGCCGGACACGCGCCTGGATCTCTATGGCGAGCATTTCGAGGATGACCGCACGGTGGATCGCGGCGTGCCGTCCCAGAACGGCCGCCCCTGGCCGGGAGACGAGGCGACATTCTTCGGCAATCCCGACATTTCCTATTCCGACATCGAGGTGAACACCGCCCGGGCGGTATTGAGCCATGACTTCACCGAAGCGCTGAGCTTTCGCGGGGCGCTGAGCTATGGCGATTATTCGAAATTCTACCAGAACGCCTATCCGAGCGGCCCGGTGGATCCGGTCGCCGGCACGGTGCGCATCTCGTCCTACAACTCGGCCACCACACGCGAAAACCTGCTCGCCCAAGGCGATCTGGTGTGGGAGGGCGCGTTCGCCGGGCTTCAACACACTGTGCTGTTCGCCGTGGAGGCCGGACGCCAGGACAGCGAAAACGTGCGCGTGAACGCCCAGTCGGCCATTTTCGACCTCTCCGACCGGGGCCGCGCCTTCCAGCCCGACTTCAGCGTTACTGCGGCGCGCGACAATACCAACGAGCTCGGGCTCGCCGCGGTGCTCGTGCAGGACCAGATCGAGATCACCGACTCCCTCCAGGCCGTCGCGGGCCTGCGCTGGGACCGGTTTGACCTGGATTTCATCGACCGCCGCGCCGGACAGCCGAATTTCTCGCGCACCGACGAGTTCGTCTCGCCCAAGCTGGGCCTGATCTATGAGCCTGTGGCGGGGCTGTCGCTCTACGCCGGCTGGTCGCAGGCCTATCTGCCGCAATCGGGCGACCAGTTCAGCTCCCTGAACGTCAACAGCGCCGCGCTGGACCCGGAAGAATTTGAAAACACCGAAGTGGGCCTGCGCTGGCGGCCCGCGCCGGAGCTGCTGGTGAGCGCCGCGCTCTATCGCCTGGACCGCACCAACGCCACCGCGCCGGGCGCCGTCGCCGGCACGCTGGTGCTCACCGGATCCCAGCGTTCAGAAGGCCTGGAGCTGTCGGTTCAGGGCGAGGTGCGCGAAGGCTGGAACATGATCGGCGCGCTAGCGGTGCAGAACAGCGAGATCACCTCCACCACCGCCTCCGCTCCGGCCGGGCGCGAAGCGCCGCTGGTGCCTGATTTCAGCGCTTCGGTGTGGAACCGGGTCGCGGTCACCGACCGGTTCGAACTGGCGCTCGGGCTGATCCATCAGAGCGAGCAGTTCGCCTCGATCACCAACGCCGTGGAGCTGCCCGCCTATACCCGCGTGGACGCGGCGGCCTTCTTCACGCTCACCGACCGGATCGACCTGCAACTCAATATCGAGAATTTGCTGGACGAGACCTACTGGTTCAGCGCCCACAACGACAACAATATCAGCCCCGGCGCGCCCACCAACGCCCGCCTGACCCTGAGCGCCAGCTTCTAGGCTGCGCTCTAATACCCTGCCGTGAACGGGCCGCTTCCCACCGGAGCGGCCCATTTTGCCGTCGGAGTCTCAGCGGCAAGCCGCGGCGCATCAAAAAACCCGCCGGCGCGCGATGGGACCGGCGGGCTTGATGAACGGTTTCAACTGCAAAAGCGGGTCTCCCACGACCCGTCCGGCGGTCAACCGGTTTCGGGGCGGATGACGCGGGGGCCGAGATTGGACACCACTTCGCGGGCTTCGAACCCGGACGGATCGTCCGGCGCCGGGCCGCGGCCCAGCACGATCTCGGCCTGCGCCTCATAGCGCGAAACCTCGCGCACATTCACATCATCCCAGAGCGGGTCATGCCAGCCATACCAGCCATAGCGCGGATGGAAGTACTGGTAATGAAAGCCGAATCTGGAATAGCGCGAGGCGAACGGGTCGCCGGAACCGACAAAGCGGCGGTCGGCCTCGGTGTCGCGGCGCACGATGGTGAAGTGGTCAAAGCCGCGCTCCAGCGTCAGCTCCGCGGCGCGATAGAGCAGAAACGTCTCCACGGTCTCCCGGTCGGTGACCGAGTTTCCGTTAAAACTCACCAGATAGCGATCAGACTCGATGGCCTGCTCGGTATATCCGTAAGCGCCTGTTTGTGCACTCTGATATGGCGTAGGCCCGGCGCAGGCGGCCAGTGTGGCCGCGGCGCCGATGACGGCGAAAAGTCGGAACATGGGTCCGTCTCCGTTGTGACAATCTTCACAGCTGTGAGTATGGTTAACAATCACCGCGATTGGAAGGCGGTGTGCAGTTGAGCACCTGGAGGGGGAGGCGGGACATGGACATGGCGATGCGCTCCTTCGTGCTGGCCGCCGCCCTGGCGCTGTTCGCCGCGGCCGGCGTCATCGGCTGGGGCCTGCTGAGCGGCGGCGGTTTCACCCCGCCCTGGGCCGGAGGCGGAACCGGGGCTGACACTCGCTCCACCGGCGCCTTCGAGATCACCCCCGGCTCGCTGTATGACGAGTTCGGCGAAAGCGACTCGCTGGACCGCGCCCCGACAGTCGGCCAGCCGGGCCGCGTGGTCATCCGGTCGGGGAGCGCCGGCGCGGCGTTCGACACCGGACAGCCCAGCACCGGAAGCGGTCCACGCTTTGACTGGAGCGGCTCGTCTCCCAGCGCCGACGTCTACGACCTGCCCCGCGAAACGCCCGCAGACCGGGTGGAAGCCGATTGCCGCATTCGCGGCGGCTCCAGCTATGGCTGCCGCTGCCTTGTGCGCGTGGCCCGGCGCGATCTCAGCGAGGCCGGGTTTGATTTTCTCTCCCTGGCCAACGAGCCGCAGCCGCGCTCTGATCGGCTGCAAGCGTCCGGGCTGGAGGCGCGCGATCTTGGCGCGCTCGCCGGACAGCTCGTGCGGATCGACGTAGAGGCGCGCCGGCGCTGCGGCGCCGCCCTCGCGCCCTGAGCCCCTGACCTCTCCTAGTGCAGACGCAGCTCCACATCGGCGCCGCGCCATTCGGCCGGCTTGATCATGTCGCAATGGGCCACGCGCACCGAGTGGATCACCGCCTCGATCTCGCGCCGCCAGAAATCCAGAAACTTCATGAGGCGGGGGAAATCCGGCGCCTGGTCATAGGTCTGCCAGAGGAAGGTCTGCAGCAGGCCGGGATGATCGGGCAGATGATAGAACACCTCCGCCGTGGTCAGCCGGGCCCCTTTCAAAGCGAACAGAAAATCGGAATCGGTGCGCATACGCCTGCTCCTTCAAGTCACGCGGGACTGGAAAAGGCTTGACCGCAAGCGCGCCCGCAGGCAAGAGCATGCGCGGTGATTTATGAATGATTTCTGTATGTTGGCAGCCCACACCCAACGCTGCTGCCAGCGGCCTAGTCCAGCGCCACAATCGTGCCGAGCCGGCGCGCCTCATTGATCCGGCCGCGCAGCAAAAGCACGTCGATATTGTCTGGCGCCAGGGTGCGCGCGGTGCGCATGTCGGCTTCAGCGCCATTGAGATCACCGGTGGCCAGGCGCGCCTCGCCGCGCAGGCGGTGCGCCTCGGCGTCGGAGGCGTCCGCCGCGATGGCTTCGCCGGCATAGGCTGCGGCCGCCTCATAGTTCTCACGCGCCAGGGCGGCTTCGGCCCGGCCCCGGCGCAGACCGGAATCGCCCTCGTCAAAATCAATCCCGCGCGAAAACGCCAAGAGGGCCTTTTCGCTCAAATCGGCCTCAAGATAGGCGTCGCCGGCCTGACCGAACATGATGGCCCGGCTGCGGTCCGTGGCCGAAATCGCGCCCTCGGCCGCGGCGCGCAGGCGGTCCGCGCCGTCCTCCACCTGCCCCAGCGCGATAAGCGCCAGCGAGACGCAATGCTCGGCCGGCCAGCCGCCGGCCTGATGGCGCCAGGCGAGCGCTTCTTCAAAGGCCGCCTCGGCGTCCACGGCGATCGCCTCGATGCAGGCCCGGTGGCGCTGATCGGGATCCAGCGGCTGTCGGGCGTGCACAGGGGCCGTTGCGGCGCAAACCGCTGCAGTGGCGGCTGCGGCGGCGAACAGGCGGCGGGCGGTGAGGGTCATGGGCGCGGTTCCTCAAAACGGCGAGCTCGGTTAAGCCTAGGGACGAACGGAGCATATTGCCATGGCCGAGACCCCTTCCATCCTCTTTGCAGGCTTCGGCTATGTCGCCGAGGCCACAGCGGCGCGCCTGGCCGCCTCGGGCTGGCGGGTGCTGGCGAGCACGCGCAGCCCTGACACGGCGGCGAAACTCGAGCGGCTAGGATACGGTGCGGTACATGCCGATCCCGGCACGCGGGAGGGCGGCGAGGCGTTGCGCGAGGCGGCCCGCGGCGCCGGGGCGGTGATCTTCAGCGCCGCACCGGGCGAGGCCGGCGATCCTTTCCTTCCTGCCTTTGACGGTATGGATCTCGGCCTGACCTGGCTCGGCTATCTCTCCACCACCGGCGTCTATGGCGACCGCCAGGGCGGCTGGGCGTTCGAGCATGATCCTGTCAGTCCCGGCCAACCGCGCAGCGTGCGCCGGGCCGAGGCCGAGGCCGCCTGGAGCGAGCGCGGCGCGCGCCTGTTCCGGCTGTCGGGGATTTACGGACCCGGCCGCAGCGCGCTCGACCGTGTGCGCAGCGGCGACGCCCGCGTCTTCGACAAGCCGGGCCAGGTCTTCTCACGCATTCATGTGGAGGATATCGCCTCGGTGTTGATCCGGGCGCTGGAGCGGCCCGCGGCGGACGGCGCGTTCAACCTCGCCGACGACCATCCTTCAAGCCAGGCCGAGGTTATGTGCGGCGCGGCCGAGATGCTGGGCGTACCGGCGCCGGAGGTGATCGCCTTCGATCCCGATCAGGCGAGCGCGATGCAGGCGAGCTTCTTCTGCGAATGCCGGCGCGTCTCCAACGCCAGGGCCAAGGCGGTGCTGGGCTGGCGGCCCGCCTATCCCAGCTGGCGTGAAGGCCTGGCGGCGATCCTGGCGCAGGGCGGCTAGTCGAGCGCTTCGATCACCGCCACCATGCGCTGCAGATCCGCCTCGCCTGACAAGCGGTGATCGCCGGACTTTGACAGGTGCAGCTCCACATCCGTGCCGCTGAGCGCCTCCATCAGGCGCACGGCGTGATTCCACGGCACGTCGGGATCGCGCCAGCCCTGAAGGATGCGCACCGGCGCGGCGATCTCGATGGGCGCATCCAGGATCGACCAGCGCCGTCCGTCTTCAATGAGCGTTCTGGTGATCACTGTCTTGCCGCCATAGGGCGAAGGCTGCTCCCAGCGCCCCTCGGTCTCGATCGCCTGCTTTACGTGAAAGGGCAGGCCGGCCCATATCAGCTTCTCGGTGAAATCGGGCGCCGGGGCGATCAGCACCAGCGCCTTCACCCGCTCGGGCCGGGCCAGCGCCGCCAGCAGCGCCATCCATCCGCCCATGGAAGAGCCCACAAGGATTTGCGGCCCCTCGGTGAGCTGATCGAGCGCGGCCAGCGCATCCTCGCGCCAGCGGCTGATGGAGGCGTCCTCGAACGCGCCGGACGATGCGCCATGGCCGTAGTAATCAAACCGCAGGAACGCCCGGTCCGTCTTTTGCGCCCAGGCGTCCAGATGCATCGCCTTGGTCCCGCCCATGTCCGAGGCGAACCCGCCCAGAAACATCACGCCCGGAGCTGCGCCCGGAGCCTCGCCGGGATGGCGCACAAAGCCAAGATAGTGGCCGTCGCCGCGGTCGAGGCGGGCGGGATCGGTCATGGCGGGCACCTTTCTGGTTGGCGCTTTAGGGGCATGCCGGTTATGTGACCCGCCCGCCCCATGAGGCAAGCGGGCGATGAAGGACGGATGTGAACATACTCCAGGTCATCCCAGAGCTCGACGCCGGCGGCGCCGAACGCACCACGATCGAGGTCGCAGAAGCGATCACGCGCGCCGGCGGACGCTGCATCGTGGCCAGCCGCGGCGGGCGCCTGGAGGATGAGCTGCAGGCCGTCGGCGGCGAGCTGGTGCGCCTGGACATGAAGACCAAGAACCCGCTCGCCCTCTGGCGCAACGCCGCGCGGCTGTCGGCGCTGATCAGGGCTGAAGGGATTGATCTGGTCCATGCGCGATCGCGCGCCCCGGCCTGGAGCGCGAAATGGGCGGCGCGGCGCACCGGCAAGCCCTTCGTCACCACCTATCACGGCGCCTATAACGCACGCTCCGCCCTGAAACGCCGGTACAATGCGGTGATGGCGGCGGGCGACCGGGTGATCGCCAACTCGAACTTCATCGCAGACCATGTGCGCGCCGAGCACGGCGTGAGCGAGGACCGGCTGCGGGTGATCCCGCGCGGCGTGGATCTGGCCCGGTTTGATCCGGACGCAGTAGATCCGGCCCGCACCGAGGCGCTGAAAGCCCGCTGGGGCGTTCAGCCCGGCGAGGCGCTGATCGTTCTGCCCGGTCGACTCACCCGGTGGAAGGGCCAGGCCTTCTTCATCGAGGTGCTGACCCGGCTTGAAACGCCCCGCCCGCTGCGCCTGGTCTGTCCCGGCGACGCGCAAGGGCGCGAGGACTACCGCGCCGAACTGGAGCATGCGGCGCGCCAGGCCGGTGTGAGTCTTGTCCTGCCCGGCCATGAAACGGACATGCCTGCGGTCTATCTCTGCGCTGATGTGGTGGTGTGTCCCTCAATGGAGCCTGAAGCCTTCGGGCGCACGGCGGCGGAAGCCCAGGCCATGGGCGCGCCGGTGATCGCGGCCGACCATGGCGGCGCGCGCGAAGCGGTGGCCGACGGCGAAACCGGCTGGCGGTCTGCGCCGGGCGACACAGACGCCTGGCGAGCGAGCGTGCTTGCGGCGCTGTCTCTGGACGAAGAGGCGCGCACGAAACTTGCAGAGGCGGGGCGCGAACGCATCGGGGCCCGCTTTTCGACTGCGCAGCTGCAAGAGTCCACCTTGCGGGTCTATCGGGAGCTTTTAGAGTAGCGCCATGTTTGGGCAGGACGACAAAGAGCAAATCCTCGTGATCCATGACGGCGACCTCGCCGACATGGTGCGCATGCTCGCGCCTGCGAAACGGATTCGCGAGCATCACCGCAAGGCGCGCATCACCCTGCTCACCGGCGAGGATTTCGAGAGCCTTCTCAAGCACTGCCCGTATTTCAACGCCATGGAGCCGACCCTGCACCAGGCGGCGGGCCAGGGCTTTTTCGAGCGCATGAAGGCGGCCCGCAATTCGCACTTTGACCTGATCTACGATCTGGGCTCGGGCGATGCGGGCAAGAAGATCCGGCGCGCAGCCCGGTTCTCAAAGGCCAAATGGATCGATCTGGCGCCGGCCCCCAAGACCAGCGGCCATCCACTGGACCTGGCGGCGACGCGCCTGGGCGCGGCGGGCCTTTATGAGAAAGCCGCCTACCGCCTGGGCGAGGCGCCCCCGCCGGAGCTGGACTGGGTGGATTTCGTGGCCAAGCGCTCGCGCACGCTGGACCCGGCCTATTTCGGGCTGCAGGGGCGCTACGCCCTGTTCGCGCCCGCCGGTGACGACAGCCCGCCGCCCACGCGCTGGCCCAAGGAACGCTGGGCTTCGCTCGCCCACCAGCTCATCGAAAAGCACGTCGAGCCGGTGATCGTGGGCGGACCGTCTACGCGCGAGCTTGGACGATATGTTGCCCATGTCACACCGGGCGCGCGCGATCTGACCGGCCGGGCGAACCTGGTGCAGCTGGCCGGCCTCGGCCGTCAGGCTCAATGCGCGTTTGGTGAAGACGTGCCGCTGCTGCACCTGCTGGTGGCCGCCGGCTCTCCGGCGGTGCTCTTCCATCCCGGCGACACGCCGCCCATCGAAACCGCGCCGCGCGGCCCCCTGCCGACGATCCTGATGCACGCCCCGACGCTGGCTCAGATCAGTGCGCCGGAGGCCGTTCAGGCCATGCGCTGCGCCGGCGGATTCGACGGCGACGCCCGAGCCGCCTGACGGCCTGCCTGAGCGCTCGCCTGAGGGTCTGTCTAAGGACGTCTCTGGCCGGCTGCGCAGCGAGCCGCCTGAGCACCTTGATTTCCTAGGCCTGATCGGGATATTCGCTAGCTCGTGCGCAACATATCCGTTATGGTGCGCGTTCGAAATTTTTTATTAGTCGCCGAAGGAGAAGACGCATAGCCCGACGTCCGCACGCCGCGCCGCCGCCGAAAAAGGAAGGCCCGCGCATCAACCGCGAAATCCGCACTCTCAGAGTGCTTCTGATCGATGAAGCTGGCGAAAAGCAGGGGGAAATGCCCCTGGACGCCGCTCTCGAAGCCGCCCAGGAGGCGGGGCTCGACCTTGTGGAGGTCAGCCCCAACGCCAATCCGCCGGTCTGCAAGATCGTCGATTACGGCAAGCTGAAGTATCAGGAGCAGAAGAAAAAGGCCGAGGCCAAGAAGAAGCAGAAGACCCAGGACGTCAAAGAAATCAAGATGCGTCCGAACATCGACATCCACGATTACCAGGTCAAAACCAAGGCGATGACCCGGTTCTTCGAGGAGGGCGACAAGGTCAAGGTCACGCTGCGCTTCCGCGGACGCGAAATGGCCCACCAGGATCGCGGCATGATCGTGATGAACCGCGTCAGGGATGATTTCGGGGACATCGCCAAGGTCGAGCTTGAGCCCAAGCTCGAAGGCCGCCAGATGATCATGGTGATGGCGCCGCGCTAGCGGCGCACCCCTTGCGGCGGGGCCCCCCCCGGGGGGCGCCCCCCGCGGGGGCCCCCCCCGCCGGCGCGCCCGCCCGGGGATGACGCCCCGGGCGGGCGCGCCGCGAACGGGCGATCACTGAAACCTGATCACTGGCCGGAGGCGACCGGCGGGCGACAACCGGCAGGCGACAACCGGCGGCGCGAGGCGGATTTCCGGCCCGCGCCGTTCAGGTCCCGTTCAGAAAGACCGCCAAGGCGCGAGAAGCCCGCGCGCCGAAGGTGCCGAAGCCGAAAAAAAATCCTAAAACAGTCATTTGTCCCATTCCCGCCCCTATCTTCCTGCGCCATGGTGACGCGCCGGCTTTAAGTCCGGGCAGTCATCAAAATAGGGGACTTTATCCATGCTTCGCACAATCATCACCGCCGCTGCGCTGACCGCAGGCCTCACGTCGATCGCCTCAGCCCAGAATTTCGGGCTCAACCCTGCGTACGGCACGCTCAATCTGAGCGCCGGCTTCAACAATGATCCGCGCGCCGTGAACCTGCAGTCGGGCGGTTCGATCCCCGCAAGCAACGTCTCCAGCTCCTGCCGCGGCTATATCGCGGATGCGCCGGACGTGCGCGTGAACTATTCTTCGGGTTCGCTGCCGCTGATTTTCTCGGTGGCCTCGGGCGTCGACACCACGCTGGTGATCAACGCGCCGGACGGATCCTGGTATTGCGACGACGATAGCGGAAACGGCGTCAACCCGTCCGTCCGCTTCGGATCGCCGGCCTCGGGCCAGTATGACGTCTGGGTCGGCACCTACGCCAGCGCCAGCCTGCAGAGCGCCACGCTCTACGTGTCCGAGCTGACCAGCCAATAGGGCCGTCCGGACGCGCGCGGCCCCGGCGGCCGCGCGCGTCCGCCGCCGCCGATGCGTCGGCGGCCACGATTTTTTGATATTGGGGGATCGCATGAGCTTCAAAACCCTTCTTCTCGCCGCAGGTCTCGCCGCGGCCGCCGTGAGCGGCGCGCACGCCCAGGACTGGACGCGCCCCGCCGCCTTCGGCGGCACCGAGCTGCGCGCGGGCTTCTCGCCCGATCCGCACCAGCGCAATCTGACCGCCGGCGGATCCATCGCCGCGTCGTCGCGCTTTTCCAACTGCAACGGCTTCATCGCCAACGCGCCCGATTATTCGGTGTCCTATCAGGCCGGCTCGCTGCCCCTGATCTTCAGCGTCGATTCCGACCGCGACACCACGCTGATCATCAACGATCCCAATGGAAGCTGGTGGTGTGACGACGACGGGGCGCGCTCCGCGCTCAACCCGATGCTGCGCTTCGACCAGCCGGTCTCCGGCCGCTACGACGTCTGGGTCGGCACCTATTCACAAGGCGCCGGGGTTCCGGCGACCTTGTTCATCTCCGAACTGGACGAATATACGCGCAGCAGCACGTACAGCCCCCCCAGGAACACCAATACCGGCGGGTTGATCGAAGCCAATACCGGGTCCATCGGCGCGGGCCAGAACTCTGGCGGCGCCTACAGCTCCGGACCGGACTGGCGCCTGGCGCCGACCTATCAGACCCTGTCGCTGAACGCGGGCTTCGCCAATGATCCGCGCTCGATCAGCCTCACCGCCGGCGGCGGAAACAGCGCCTCCGATTTTCCGGGCGGCACGTGCTACGGCAATATCGCCGGCGCGCCCGACGTGACGCTGAGCTATTCGGCCGGCTCCCTGCCGCTCTACCTGACGGCTGACTCCCAGTCGGACACCACCCTGGTGGTGCGCGCTCCGGACGGCCTCTGGTATTGCGACGACGACGGCGCCGAAGCCAGCCTGAACCCGCTTGTGTGGTGGGATGCGCCGCGCTCAGGCGAATACGATATCTGGGTCGGCACGTTCGGCGACACGCCTGCGCCGGCGACCCTCTACATCTCGGAGCTTGGCGAGCCGGATCTCGGCGGGGCCGGCGGCTCTTACAACGGCGGTTCCAGCGTCGACATCTTCGCCCCCGCCCGCGCCGGAACGGTCGCGCTGAACGGCGGCTTCCTGCCTGATCCCGAAAGCCGCTTCGTCCTGGCCGGCGGATCGATCCAGGCCTCCAGCGCGATCAACAGCTCGTGCCGCGGCTACATCACCCGCGAGCCGACGCTCGAGCTTCGCTATGACGGATCGAGCAGCCTTTACATCTACACCACCGGCTCCAGCGACACGACGCTGGCGATCAACACCCCCAATGGCGACTGGGTCTGCGATGACGATGGCGCGTCCGGCGCCAACGCCGCCCTCTCGTTCAGCGGCGGCGCCAGCGGGACCTACGACATCTATGTGGGAACCTATGGCTCGGGCCAGGCCAACACGACGCTGAACATCTCCGAACTCGGCGTCGACTGGTAGACCCGTCAATGGGCGCCCGCACGCCGCGGGCCGCTCTTTTGAAATAGCCCAAAACGGGCCGGGCCTTTGGCGCAATTTCGCCTCAAGGGTCCGGCCTGTTATATTCAGGGCGCCGCCACAGGCGCGCTTCATCGCAAGGGGGACAGATCATGACATTTCTTAAGCTGGCCGGCGCGTCTGCGTTGGCGATCGCCGTATCGGCCGCGGGATCGGCCGCCCTGTCGACCGGCGCTTCAGCCCAGACCCATGGCGGAGAGCCGGGGTTCGGCGTTCTCGACTTTGACGGATCGGCGGCGAGCCTGCCGGCGCGCGCCGGCGGGGCGCTGAGCCTGGAGGGGCTGGGGTGCTTTGGCTATTCCACCATCGAACCGAGCGCCGCGATTGATATGGGCGCGTCCGGGCCGCTTTATATCGCGGCCGGATCGGACATCGACCTCACCCTGGCGGTCCGCGGCCCTGACGGCGAGATCCGCTGCTCGGACGACGACGCCGGCGAGTTCAATCCCGGCCTCGCCTTCGAGACCACCGCCCCGGGCCTTTACGAGGTCTGGATCGGCACGTTCGGCGCCGGCGAGGGCTATCCGCCGGTCTGGCTGAACGTATCGGCCGACGGGTTCAACACCGAGAACCCTTACACCGTCTCGGCCAACCCGGCCCTGCCCGCCGCGCAGACCCTGCGGCTGGCTGGCGGCTTCCGCAACGATCCCCAGACCCTGGGCGTCACGGCGGGCGGCTCCGCCCGGATGTCCGGCCTGGACACGTCCTGCTACGGGCGCACGGCCGAAGCGCCGGCGGCGGCCCTGGACTATCGCGGCGGCGCCCTGCCGCTCTTCATCAGCCTCAGCGGCGAGGCCGACACAACGATCGGCGTGATCACGCCGGGCGGTCAGGTGTTGTGCAATGACGACGCGGTGGAGGCCGACGCCGGCGTGATGATCGAAGCGCCCGAGGCGGGCCGCTATACGATTTTCGCCGGCCTCTATGACGGCCAAGCGTCGGATGGCGTTCCGGCCACCCTGTCGATCTCGGAAATCGGCTATGGCGGCGTCGATCGCCGCCTGGACGTGGCGGGCGCGCCGGTGTTCGGCGCCCATCGCCTCGACGCCGGCTTCATGCCTGATCCGGCGAGCTATGCGGTGGAGGCCGGCGGGGCCATGAGTCTCTCCATGGCTGTCGGCGAGGGCGCCATGGGCGGCTGGTGCCCGGGCAATACAACGCGCACGCCGACCTTGCGCATCACCTATGACGGCCAGGGTCCGCTTTTCATCTCCATGCAGAGCGACACCGACACCACGCTGGCGGTGAACGGCCCGGACGGCGCCTGGACCTGCGACGACGACTCTCTGGGCGATCTCAATCCCTCGCTGAGCTATGACACCGCCCGCGCCGGGGTCTACGACATCTTCGCGGGGACGTTCTCGGACGGTGAAATCGCGCCGGCGACCATCTATGTCTCCGAAGTCGCGCCGGGCGCCGACCCGAGCACCCGCCTGATGGACTTTTCCCTGCCGGCGCTGGCCGCGACCCTGTCGCTGGAGCCGGGCTTCGCCCCGGACGCCGGACGCATCAACGTCACAGCAGGCGGGCCGGCCGAGCCGGTCAACACCGGCGAGGCGTTCTGCCTTGGCAACTACACCAATGCGCCCAGCGTGGAACTGACCTGGGCCGGCGGCCCGTTCAGCGTCTCGACGCAGGCCGACGGCGACACCACGCTGGCGGTGAACCTGCCGAACGGCGACTGGGTCTGCGACGATGACGGCGGCGAAGGCCTGCTCTCCCGACTCGACCTCTCCGGGGACGCGGGCGTCTATGACATCTGGGCCGGGTCCTTCTTCAGCGACGAGCCCGAAGACGCGGTGCTGATCATCGAAGAGGCGCAATAGCGCCGGCGCCTTACAGCGGGGGTGACGGCTTGCGTTTTGTGCGCGGGCGCGTATAACCCCCGCTCCACTTTTGACGGCCTACCCGGCCCACGACATGCCGGGCGGCCCTGAACGCTGAAGACGGTCGGTTCACCGACCGCCTGAACAAGGAGAGCGAAATGTCGAAACTGAAGACCAAATCGGGCGCCAAAAAGCGCTTCAAGGTCACGGGCACGGGCAAGGTCATGGCCGCCCAGGCCGGCAAGCGCCACGGCATGATCAAGCGCACGCCGAAGCAGATCCGGCAAAAGCGAGGCACCGATGTGCTCGCCGCGCCGGACGCCAAGATCGTCAAGCGCTGCTACATGCCCTACAACCGCTAAGCGGTTGGCTGTTCTCAAGATATAAGGAGAGCGACCCATGGCCCGTGTGTCCTCAGGTCCCGCCCGTCACGCCCGCAAGAAAAAGATTATCGACCAGGCCAAAGGTTATTATGGCCGTCGCAAGAACACCTTCCGCGTCGCCAACCAGGCGGTGGAGAAGGCTGGTCAGTACGCCTATCGCGACCGCCGCGCCAAGAAGCGCACCTTCCGTGCGCTCTGGATCCAGCGCATCAACGCCGGCGCCCGCTTGAACGGCCTGACCTACGCCACGTTCATCAACGGCCTGCACAAGGCCGGCATTGAGCTGGACCGCAAGGTTCTGTCCGACATCGCCACGCATGAGCCGGAGGCGTTCGCGTCGCTGGTCAGCCAGGCGAAGGCGGCTCTGGAAGCTTAAGCGCGACCATCGCGCAGACGCTCTACGACAACGCCCGCCTGGGACTCCCGGGCGGGCGTTTTTCGTTTCGGGGGCGGGTGAATTCCCGGCCCACTTTCCTCACTTCGCCCCCTCGTCTAAGACACGGCTCACGCCCTGACCTCGTTACGGATGCACGCCCATGACCGCCACCGCCGATCTTGATCAGCTCGAAGCCCGCCTCTCCCAAGCGATCGAGGCGGCGGACGATCTCGCCGCGCTGGACGCGCTGCGCGTCGCGGCCCTTGGCAAGAAGGGCGAGGTCAGCTTGAAAATGCGCGAGCTGGGCAAGATGAGCCCGGAGGAGCGCCAGGTGATGGGCCCGGCGCTGAACGGTCTGCGAGACCGGCTGGCGCAGGCCATCGAGGCGAAGAAAATCGCGCTGGAAGACGCCGCCTTGAACGCGGCGCTGGCCAGCGAGACCGTGGACGTCACCCGGCCCGTGCGCCGCGAGCCCGCCGGTTCGCTGCACCCGGTCAATCAGGTGATGGAGGAGCTGGCGGTGATCTTCGCCGACATGGGCTTCAAGGTCGCCGAAGGCCCCGACGTGGAAGACGACTTTCATAACTTCACCGCGCTGAACTTCCCGCCCGATCACCCGGCGCGCGACACCCACGACACCTTCTTCATGACGGCGGCCGAGGGCGAAACGCCGAAGGTCCTGCGCACCCACACCTCGCCGGTGCAGATCCGCACGATGATGAGCGAGAAGCCGCCGATCCGGATCATCGCGCCGGGCCGCGTCTATCGCTGCGACTGGGACCAGACCCACACGCCCATGTTCCATCAGGTGGAAGGCCTTGTGATCGACAAGGGCACCCATATGGGACACCTGAAGGGCTGCCTGATGGACTTCGTGGCGGCCTTCTTTGAGACCGACGAGGTGGTGGCCCGGTTTCGCCCCCACCATTTCCCCTTCACCGAACCCAGCGCCGAAATGGACGTGCGCTATGAGCGTGTCGGCGAGGCGGTGAAGGTGGGCTCCGGCGATAGATGGATGGAGATTCTCGGCTGCGGCATGGTGCACCCGAACGTCATCCGCGCCTGCGGGCTGGACCCGGAAGAGTATCAGGGCTTTGCCTTCGGCATGGGCGTGGACCGCCTGGCCATGCTGAAATACGGCATGAGCGATCTTAGACCCTTTTTCGAGCCCGACCCGCGCTGGCTGACCCACTATGGATTCAGCCCGCTATTGCAGGCCAATCTGGCGACCGGGCTGAGCTAGGACCCTAGGGGCCGTCGCCCCTGTAATCGTGACCCCGCCAGCCGCCTTTAACTTCCTGAACGCCCATCGGATCGAACCGTCATGAAATTCACCCTCTCCTGGCTCAAAGAGCATCTCGACACCGATCTCGCCATTGATGATCTGGCCGAGGCCATGACCATGGCGGGCCTCGAGATCGAGGAGATCGACAATCCGGCTGAAAAGCTCTCCGCATTCACGGTCGCCCACGTAAAGGCGGCCGAGCCCCACCCGGATGCGGACCGGCTGCGGATCTGCACGGTGGACACGGTGGACGGTGAAAAGCAGATCGTGTGTGGTGCGCCCAATGCACGCGCGGGCATGACGGCGATCTATGCGCCGCTGGGCACCTATATCCCCGGCCTCGATTTCGCGCTGGATAAAAAGCCCCGCAAGATTCGCGGAATCGAATCCCACGGCATGCTGTGCTCCACCAAGGAGATCGAGGCGGGCGAAGACCATGACGGCATCGCCGATCTTGAAGGCGACTGGGCGGTGGGGACCCCGGCGGCGAAGGCGCTGGGCCTTGATGATCCGGTCATTGATTTTGAAGTCACCCCCAATCGTCCCGACTGGCTGGGCGTCTACGGCATCGCGCGCGATCTGGCCGCCGCCGGGGCCGGAACGCTGAAGACCGCACCCGTAGAGCCCATCGCGGGCGACGGCGCGGCTTCAGTGCGCATTGAGCTCGACTGGCCCGAGGCCTGCCCGGTCTTCGCCGGCAGGGTGATTTCAGGGGTGAAGAACGGCCCGTCGCCGGACTGGCTGCAGCAGCGCCTGATCGCCATCGGGCTGAGACCGATCAATCTTCTGGCCGACGTCACCAACTATGTGTCGTTTGATCGCGCCCGCCCCCTCCACGTCTACGACCGCGCGAAGATCGGTGATGTGATCCGGGCGCGTAGGGGCAAAAAGGAAGTGATCACTACTGACGGACAGGTTCATTCCGGCACCGAACGACCAGAGTACTTGGACGGACTGAACGGCGAAAAGTATGTGATTCAACCGCACCATTGCGTCATCGCCGACGATACGCGCGCCCTCGGGCTTGGCGGCATCATGGGCGGCGAGTATTCGGGCTGCACCGAAGCCACCACCGAGGTCTTCATCGAGAGCGCCTGGTTTGATCCGGCGATCACCCGCGTCACGGGCCGCGAAACCGGCATCGACAGCGACGCGAAGTATCGCTTTGAACGCGGCGTGGACCCGGAAAGCGTGCTGGACGGGCTGCATCTGGCCACCGCCTTGATCCTGAAATATGGCGGCGGGACCGCCAGCGAAGTGACCCTGGCGGGCGAAGCTCCGGCGCGCCCGGCCCCGATCGCGCTGGACCCGGCGCGCGTGGGCAAGCTTCTGGGCCTTCAGCTGAGCGAAGACCGGATCGAGGCGATCCTCACCTCGCTGGGCTTTGGCGTGGAGCGCGGGTCGCCCTGGACGGTCTCGGTTCCCAGCTGGCGGCGCGATTGCTCGCAGAGCGCCGACCTGATCGAGGAAATCGCCCGTATCGCCGGCTATGACAACCTGCCCGTGGTGAGCTTCAAGCGGGCGGAGGGCGAGCGTTTCGAGGCGCCCGCCACGGAGCTGCAGAACCGGGTGCGCGCCACGCGCCGGGCCACGGCGCTGCGCGGCTATCAGGAGGCGATCACCTGGTCGTTCTGCCGCCATGACGAAGCCGATCTGTTCGGCGGCGCCGGCGAGGGCCTGACGCTGGCCAATCCCATCAGTTCAGAGCTGGACGTGATGCGGCCCAGCGCGCTGATCCACCTGCTCAAGGCGCTCCAGAAAAGCGCCGACCGGGCCATTGAAGACGCGCGCTATTTCGAGGCCGGCCCGATCTATCTTGATGACAGCCCCACGGGCCAGAAGACCGTCATCTCCGGCGTGCGCAGGGTGACGGCCGGGCGGGACTGGCGCGGCGCTTCGGCGCCGGACGTGTTCGACGCCAAGGCCGATGCGCTCGCCGCGCTGGCGGCAGCGGGCGGCCCCGCGGACACTGTCCAGATCAGCGCCGATGCGCGCGCCTGGTGGCATCCGGGCCGCTCCGGCGTGCTGCGCCTTGGCCCCAACGTCCTCGCCGAGTTCGGCGAAATTCATCCCCGGGTCCTCAAAGCCCTTGATATCGACGGGCGGGTGCTGGCCTTCGAGGTGTTCCTGGACGCCGTGCCGTCCGCCAAGAAAAAGGCCCTGAAAGCCCGCCCGGCGGTGTCCACCCCCGAGCTCAACCCGGTGCGTCGCGACTTCGCCTTCCTCGCCCCGGCGTATCTGCCGGCGGCGGATCTTCTGAAAGCGATCAGGGGTGCGGCGAAGCCGCTGGTCACCGACGCGGTGCTGTTCGACGTCTATACCGGCAAGGGCGTGCCCGAGGGCCAGGTCTCGCTGGCGGTGGAGGTGACCCTGCAGCCCGGCGAAAAGACGCTCACCGACAAGGATATCGAGGCCGTCGCAGCCAAGATCGTGAAAGCGGGCGAGAAGGTCGGGGCGAGCCTTCGAGGCTAGACAAGGGGGCGAAGCCCCCTTGAGCGGGGCCGGCTATCGGAGACCGTGACGCCGATGCGCAAGATCCGTCCCCGCGACCAGCGCGATTTCCTCATCGAGGCGGTGCGCGCGGATGCGATCGCAGAGGCGGTCCTGGCGCGCGCTGGAGCGCTGAACGTGTCCGACTGGGCCCTGGCCGCCGGGGCGGTCTATCAGAATGTCTGGAACGCGCTCACAGGCCGGCCGCCCGGCCATGGCGTGAAGGATTACGATCTGGCCTATTACGACGCCGCCGATCTGTCCTTTGAGGCCGAGGACGCGGTGATCCGGCGCTTCGCCGCCGCCTTCGCCGATCTTCCAAAGCCGGTGGAGGTGCGCAATCAGGCGCGGGTGCATCTGTGGTTTGAGGCCCGGTTCGGCTACGCCAAGGCGCCTTATCAATCCACCGAGGACGGCATCGCCAACTACGCCGCGCCCGCCCATATGGTGGCCTTGCGCCGCGACGCGGACGGCTCGCACACGCTTCTGGCGCCGCGCGGACTGGATGACGTATTCGCCATGGAGATCGCCCCGATGAGCCTGCAGGCCCACACGGCCGATTTTGCAACGAAAATTCAGCGCATGCGGGCGGTGTGGCCGGAGCTCAGGGTAGTCGACCCACACCCTTGAGTCAGGGCGCTGAATCGCGCTTCGACGGCCAGGCTCAGACCCTTTGATCCCGGCTTGAGCGCGCCGCCGCGCCGTGCTTGCTGCAATCATGTGCCCGGATTGATCGAACCGAGGCGGCCCTCTGAGGGTTATTGCGTCAAGCAGTGAGGCGATCCCCATGGAAAAGTCCACAGAAAACCCGAATTCCGGCCGTTTCACCGCCGGCGCGAGCCGTGCCAAAGAGGCGGGACGCAAGGGCGGGCTTAAATCGTCCGGACGGTTCAAGCCGGGCGGAGACGCCGCCAGCGCCGCCGGGCGCAAGGGCGGGCTCAAATCGCCGGGCAAGTTCACCGCCGGATCAGACCGCGCCCGTGAAGCCGGCCGCAAGGGCGGTCAGGCGCGGCGCAAAAAGGCCTCCGAAGACAACTAGATGGTTGCCAACGCGCAATTTTGCCTGAAAACCGGTTCCCACTTTTCAGCGTGCGCTCTAGAGCCCGCCGCCGACGCGGTTCTTCCAGTAGCCGACATCCTCGGCGTATTTGCCGACGATCTCGCTCATCACCGCGTCCAGGCGCAGCGTGTGGAAGCTGATCCATTCGCCCTGATCGATCTCCTCAAGTGCTTTCATCGCGTTAATGAGGAAGAAGGCGTAAAGCGCCACCACCAGCACGAACAACACCGCAAACACCCAGCCCAGCGCCAGGATCGTTTCAAAGGGCGCGCGCTCGGTGAAAATGGCCAGCGCCACAAGAACGACCGCCAGCGCAATCAGAAAACCGGTGGGCACGAAGACCAGGTAGTAGTGCGAATTGCGCCGGATCTGGAACACGATATTGCGCACATAGGTCTCCACGAAGAAGACGCGAAGCGCGATCCAGCTGATATTGAGCATCCAGAGCTGCGCTTCTTCGGCGAGCTGTTTTGAATCGCGCTCCTGACCCACGGTCAGCGATTTCGCCTTGCCCACGGCTGTGCGGTAGTGATCGTTCACCCGCGCCAGATAGCGGGTGAGAAAGTTCGCCATCTCGCGGGCGGTGTTGCGCTGATAGGGCGAATATTCAGCATAGTAGAGCGCCCACATCACCATCGCCGCCAGAAGACAGCTGCCCGCGCCCACCACCAGCGAGGTGAGCTGGGCCGAGCTGACCAGCGCATCATCGCTGACCCCTGCAAACAGACCCAGGCGCTGCACGAGGCCGGCGTCATTGGCCAGGATATTGACCAGCAGGACCGCGCCGAGAATGAAGGAAAACCAGACCGCCAGCTTGCGCACATTGGCGTTCATCAGCTTGCGGCTTTCATCAAGCAAATAGAGCACGCCGGAATCGCTCTCGTGGAACTGGCGCGCGATCACCGCACCCTCGATGTCTTCAAACAGCGCGCGCGGATCGGCGTCGATGGGCACGCGCCCGCCGAGAAAACCGCTGGCGAGCCGGCTGTATTCCTGCGCGGTTTCGCGGGTCAGCTCCTCGGGCATGCGCATGAAGCCCACGCGCACCATCAGCCATTTGAAAAGCACGCCCTGGCGCTGGATGAAGCTTTCTTCGTGGTCGAAATCATCGCCCAGCGCCGCCTCGGTCAGGGTCTTGTGGCCCGAGACCGCGGCCGCCGCGGCGCCGGTGGCGGGCATGGCCACGGGCGCGGCGCGCTTGCTGCGGCCGAACAGGCGCAGGACCGGGCGGAAGGGCCAGGCGAGCGCCCGCAACGCCCCGGCGAAGAGCTGCCAGAGCCAGCGGCGCAGAAGATAGGCCAGCAGCGCCGCCGCCAGCCCGAAGACAAGCCCGGCGGCGAACAACTCGATCTGCGTCGCACTTGTCATCTAAGCTCGCCTCCTTCGCGCCCCCGGACGCTTAACACCAGCTTAACGGGTGGATGCGTCGAAGGCGAGGAAAAGCAGGCCGCGCGCGCCTAGAACGGTACCCAGTTGCGTTGGCGCGAATAGGACAGATAGCCCATGTTCGCGCCCGCCCGCAGGCCCACGCCAGACCGGATCGGCGCCAGCGTGATGTCGTCGGCGCGCTGGTAATTCACACCCATGCCCGCCACCAGATAGGCCGTGCCCTCAACGCCGGGAAAGCGCTGATACAACCGGTCCACATCGTTCAGCCGGTACACCAGCGTGAACACCCGGCTGGCGTTGCCGCCGGCGTCAAAGCCTACCGACGGGCCCTGCCAGTACACCTTGTGCTGCTCGCTCGCGCCCTTCAGCGTCAGATAGCCCTCGCCATAGCGAAGCCCGACCCCGGCGGCGGCCGACAGCTCCTCGCCGGCGATATACCCCACCGGCCGGCCCAGATCGGCGAAGACCCGCTCCAGGGCGCTCGCTGCGGCCTCGGCGGTGACGCCGAAGAAGTCGGCGGTCGCCTCCACCATCTCGTCGCGCGAATAGGTGTCGATGGGCTCCTGATAGGCGCTGGGCTGACCATATTCAGGCGCAGGCGCGCTGTTGGAGGCGCAGGCGGTCAGACCGAGCGCGGCCAGGCCGGCGAAGGCGGACGCGAAGACGAGGGCGAAACGCATGGGGTCTCTCCGGGAAAGCTTGAATGCACGAAGACCCTGCGCGCGCTTTGCGGCAGGGATTGGGCGGAAGGGTTAAGCAGAGATTACCGCGCACGGTATTCGCGGCGCGACGAAGCCAAGCGGCTCGGCTAGGGTGGGCATATTCGTGAACACGGTGCACCGGGGCTAGGCATGACCGATTTTCTGATGCTGGCGTTCACCTTCCTGATCGCAGGCGTGATCGCGGTGCCCCTGGCCACCCGGTTCGGGCTGGGCTCGGTGCTCGGCTATCTCATCGCCGGCGTGGCCATCGCCCCGGTGCTGGGCCAGCTGGGGGTGGACATCGTCTCGATCCAGCATTTCGCCGAGTTCGGCGTGGTGATGATGCTGTTTCTGGTGGGGCTGGAGCTGGAGCCCGAACGCCTCTGGGCGCTGCGGACCCGGCTCCTGGGCCTGGGCGGGCTGCAGGTCAGCCTCACGATTCTGGCCGTCACCGGCATCCTGATGGCGTTCGGTCTTAGCTGGCCCCTGGCGCTGGCGAGCGGGCTGATCCTGTCTCTGTCCTCCACCGCCATCGTCCTGCAAACGCTGAACGAGCGCGGCCTGATGCGCAGCGATGGCGGCCAATCGAGCTTTTCAGTGCTGTTGTTTCAGGACATCGCCGTCATCCCCATGCTCGCCTTCATTCCCCTGCTGGCCATTCCTGAGCTGACCGGGATCGGTGCAGAGGCCGCCTCCCAGGCAGCCGAGGGCGATCACGGCGCCGGGCTCAGCCTTGTCGCCCATCTCAATGGCTGGCAGAGCGCGCTGGTCACCATCGCCGCAATCGCCGCAGTTGTTTTTGGCGGGCGCTGGCTGACCCGTCCGCTGTTCCGCTTCATCGCCCGCGCCCAGCTGCGCGAATTGTTCACCGCCGCGGCGCTGATGATCGTGGTGGGGATCGCGCTTTTGATGTCGCTGGTGGGCCTGTCGCCGGCGCTGGGCGCCTTCGTGGCGGGGGTGGTGCTGGCCAACAGCGAATATCGCCACGAGCTTGAGTCCGACATCAATCCCTTCCGCGGGCTGTTGCTGGGCCTGTTCTTCATGACGGTGGGCGCCGGCATAGACTTCATGCTGCTGGCCGACGAGGCGATGGTGCTGATCGGCGGCGTCCTCGGCCTGATCGCCCTCAAAGCCGTGATCCTTCTGGGGCTGGGGCGGGTGTTCGGCGTCACCGGGTCGGATCGCTGGCTCTTGGCGCTGGGTCTGGCGCAGGCGGGCGAGTTCGGCTTCGTGCTGCTCTCCTTCACCGTGGCCAGCAATGTCATGCCCGACGCCATGGCCGACCGGCTGTCGCTCATCGTGGCGATCTCCATGATGCTCACGCCGCTTTTGTTCATCTTGCAGGACCGGCTCATCGCGCCGCGATTTTCCGGCGGCCCGGGTCGGGAGGCGGACACGTTCGCTGAGCCGTGCGAAATCCTCATCGCCGGCCACGGGCGCATGGGCGGAATCATCAGCCGCATGCTGAAAGCCGCCGGCTACCAAACCACGGTGGTCGACTACTCCTCGCGCCAGATCGACATTCTCGCCCGCTTCGGCCTGCAGGCCTATTTCGGCGACGCCACGCGTCCCGACCTGCTCACCGCCGCCGGGGTGGAGCGCGCGAAACTCCTGATCATCGCCATCGACGGCAAGGAGCAGATCACGAAGCTGGCCGCCTATGCGGTGAAGACCCACCCCAACCTGCACGTCATGGCCCGGGCGGTGGACCGCGACCATGTCTACGAGCTCTACAACGCCGGCTGCCGTGACATCATCCGCGAGGTCTATGACAGCTCCATCCGCATGGGGCGCGCCGCCTTCGAGGCGCTGGGGATCGAGCACGAGACCGCCCTTGAGATGGCCAAGGCCTTCGACCGGACCGACCGGCGGGCCATGCTCCACACCGCCGAAGTCTACAAGGCCGGCGTGCCCGCCCATGAAAACGACGCCTATGTGGAGCGCGTGAGGGAGATCCTGGGCCCCTGGGAGGACGAGCTGCGCGCCGAAATGGATACGATCCGCAAGGGCGGCGCCTGACACCCGCCGGGGCGCCGCCTGCAAACCGTCGATCCCGCTTGGCGCAAGGCCCCTCCAGTGCTACCTCCCGCCCTATGAGCACAGATCCGTCCCGCATCCGAAACTTCTCCATCGTGGCCCATATCGACCACGGAAAGTCGACGCTGGCCGACCGGCTGATCCAGGTCACCGGCGGGCTGACCAACCGTGAGATGAAGGAGCAGGTGCTCGACAATATGGAGCTCGAGCGCGAGCGCGGGATCACCATCAAGGCGCAGACCGTGCGCCTGAACTACACGGCCAGGGACGGGCTGGACTATGTCCTGAACCTCATCGACACGCCCGGCCACGTGGACTTCGCCTACGAGGTCAGCCGCTCGCTTTACGCCTGCGAAGGCGCGCTTCTGGTGGTGGATGCGGCGCAGGGTGTCGAGGCCCAGACGCTGGCGAACGTGTATCAGGCCATTGATGTGGATCTGGAAATCCTGCCGGTCCTGAACAAGATCGACCTGCCCGCCGCCGAGCCGGACCGGATCAAGCAGCAGATCGAGGACGTGATCGGCATCGACGCGTCCGAGGCCATCCTGATCAGCGCCAAGACGGGCCTGGGCGTCGAGGACGTGCTGGAAGCCATCGTGAAGCGCCTGCCCGCCCCCGCCGCCGGGGATCCGGCCGCGCCGCTCAAGGCGCTGCTGGTGGACAGCTGGTACGACACCTATCTGGGCGTCATCTGCCTGGTGCGCGTCATGGAAGGCACCCTGAGAAAGGGCATGCGCGTGCGCATGATGGGCACGAACGCCAACTACAATGTGGACGGCGTCGGCGTGTTCACGCCACAAAAGACCGACCGCCCCGACCTTGGCCCCGGCGAGATCGGCTTTCTGAACGCCTCCATCAAGCAAGTGCGCGACACCCGCGTCGGCGACACCATCACCGAGGAAAAACGCCCCACCGACACCATGCTGCCGGGCTTCAAGCCGGCCGTGCCGGTCGTGTTCTGCGGCCTGTTCCCGGTGGACGCGGCCGACTTTGAGGACTTGCGCGACGCGGTGGAGCGCCTGGCGCTCAACGATGCGTCCTTCAGTTTCGAGATGGAGACCAGCGCGGCCCTCGGTTTCGGCTTCCGCTGCGGCTTCCTGGGGCTTCTTCACCTGGAGGTCATCCGCGAGCGTCTGGAACGCGAATACAATGTCGACCTGATCACCACGGCGCCGTCGGTGGTCTACACCATGCAGCTCATCGACGGCTCGACGCTGGATCTGCACAACCCCGCCGACATGCCGGACCCTGTGAAGATCGAGAGCATTTCAGAGCCGTGGATCAAGGCGACCATCCTTGTGCCCGACGAGTATCTGGGCGGCGTGCTGAAGCTGTGCGAGGACCGGCGCGGCGTGCAGAAAGAGCTCACCTATGCCGGCGCCCGGGCCATGCTGGTCTATGAGCTGCCGCTCAACGAGGTGGTGTTTGATTTCTATGACCGGCTGAAAAGCGTCACCCGCGGCTATGCCAGCTTCGACTATCAGTTCATCGAGTACCGCGAAGGCGATCTGGTGCGCATGACCGTGCTGGTGAACGAGGAGCCCGTGGACGCCCTATCGATGATCGTCCACCGCACCCGCGCCGAAATGCGCGGCCGCGGCATGTGCGAGCGCCTCAAGGAGCTGATCCCCCGGCACATGTTCAAAATCCCGATCCAGGCCGCCATTGGCGGCCGCGTCATCGCCCGCGAAACCCTGGCCGCCATGCGCAAGGACGTCACCGCCAAATGCTATGGCGGCGACGTGAGCCGCAAACGCAAACTCCTCGACAAGCAAAAAGCCGGCAAGAAAAAGATGCGCCAGTACGGCAATGTCGAGATTCCCCAGGAAGCGTTTATCGCCGCCCTGAAGATGGATCAGGATTAGGGGTTGGCGAAATAGCCGTTCGTGAGCGGATCGAGATCGTACGCCTGCGCGATCCGCTCAACAAACTCTTCTGGTGTTTCGTTTTCTCGCCAAGCTGCGCGCAAATGGTCCGGGTCGAATCCCGCATCAACGAGATCGATCGCGTAACGCCGCTTCAGTCGCGCCTCAGCCGCTGCGCACCAATCTGAAAACGCCATCATCTGCTCAGCCTTTGAAACAGTTTTCTCTGTGCCATCGAAGAAAGGCTCGGCTCGGTTGGTCCCGGGCTGCTTCGGGCACCTGTAAGAAGCCGCTTGGGTCGAAGAGCCGCTCCACACTGTCCGGAAGATGTGGTCGCGCTTTCAAAAGCTTGAAGTCGTCATCAATGCTTAGAAGGCCGCGGTCGAACATCCAATGCACAGTTCGGGAGAGCGCGACACCGTTTCTAACCACGTCTGGGCCATTCGAAGCCACTGGGCGAATGTGGGCAGCCTCCATCTCGGCGCGCCCACCACCGTTTATTATCTTGAGGCCAGTTACAGCGCATCGAGCATCATAAGCAAGTCGAACCTGATCAGCGAAAACGCGATCCCGAAACCTTCGGTTCGATAGCTGTTCAATTACCGGGCGCTCGAAAGTCATCTGTTCTTCGGCTAGACCCCACTCAGCATCTACCGCTTGCTTTGATGGTTCCTCCCCTATCGATGATAGAGAGCCGGAAGCCCAGATTAATGCGAACTCGTGATCGGGTATCCGGCGTACTGATACACCCATCGAACCTTTCTTTACCTGGCCATCCTCTCGGGTGAGTTTTTGCTCCCAATAGGAGCCATCTGCTCGGCGAAACGGTACCGGGTGAAGAAATGGCAGAAAGTTTTCAACGGTTGCTACGAACCGATCAGGCTCGATTGGGTCTGGAAAGACCTCTTTGATGGTCGCCGCGGCCCAGTACGCTTGTCTGCCAGAAACGACACCGTTTTCGCCTCGGCGCGGCTCATAGAAGATACAGCCGTCTCCGACCGCTTCTTCCGCAGCGCGTAGGTACTTAGGCGGGAATTGATAGCGCTTCCCGATGATATCAGCGTATCCGCTGTCATCACGCTGGGAAAGAACAACCTTAACCAAGAACACCGCCTCTTAATCTATAAGATTGCAGTGTTTCCTGCCGCTTAGTGATAGTCCAGCAGAAACTAAGCCAAATTAACCAGAACAGCTTCCGCCGCCTCAGATCGCTTTCCGCACAACCCCCGCCAGCCTCCACGCCACCCAAACCGCCGCCCAGACATTGCCGAGCAGTGGCAGAGGCAAAATGAAGGCGAGGGCGATGGCTTTATTGGGTTCAAGGACCCAGATCAGCACGGCGATGAGAAAGAAGCCCAGATAGAGGTCGAACAGGCTCACCACGCCCCAAGGCTCGGACACGAGCCAGGCGATGGCTTCGGTGAGCGACTGGCCTGCGGTGGCCATGGCCCAGACGATCAGGGCGAGCAGGGCGAGGCCGCCAAGGGCGGAGAGGATGCGGACGAGGGTCATGGGCTGGGCTCCTGTTTGACGTCCTGTGACGGCGTTGTGTACGCGGCCAGCGCGCAGACGGTTCAACGGCGCCGGTCGATTACGCGCCGCCGGGCGCTCGGCCGCTCTGGGCCTACCGGCCCGTTCGCTCACTTCAATCGATCCCCCAGATCGATTGACCCGCCAAGCGGACCGCGCTTCTCCCCTAGTCGCGGTCGGCGTCGGCCATTTCCGGCGGCCGCGCCTTGGGCGTGTACGGGGTGTCGGCGGGATGGCGGAACAGGTCTTCGTCCAGCTCGCCTTCCCACTTGGCCACCACCGTCGCCACGGTGGCGTCGCCGGTGACGTTCAGCGCCGTGCGCGCCATGTCCATGATGCGGTCCACCGGCAGGATGAAGCCCACCACGATGGCGATCTGCTCGGGCGGCACGTCAAAGGTCTGCAGCACGATCGCCAGCAGGAACAGGCCGGCGCTGGGAATGCCCGCCGCGCCGATGGAGGCGATGGCGGCGGTGAAGGCGATCAGCACGTAATTGACGAAGGTGAGCTCATAGCCGAAGGCCTGGGCGGTGAAGAGCGCCAGAATGCCCAGATAGAGCGCCGTGCCGTCCATGTTGATGGTGGCGCCCAGCGGCAGGACCGAGCCGGCGATGGAGCGCTTCACGCCCAGATTCTCGGTGGCGTTGGCGATGGTCACCGGCAGGGTGGCGCTGGAGCTGGCGGTGGAATAGGCCACTGCGATGGCGTCCAGCATGCCGCGCACGAAGCTCATCACCGGCAGGTTCAGGACAAAGCGGATAATGCCGCCATAGACCAGCACCGCATGGGTGAAGAGCCCGAGATAGACCGCGGCGATGAGGATGGCGATGGCGCGCAGCGCCTCCAGACCCTGCTCGGCGATGGTGAAGCTGACCAGGGCGAAGACGCCGAAAGGCGCGACTTCCATCACCATATGGGTGACCTTGAGCACCACGTCGGCGGCCTGGGTGAACAGATCGCCCACCATCTTGCCGGACTTGCCGGCCATGAGGATGCCGACGCCCAGAAGCACCGCGAAGAAGATCACCGCCAGCACGTCGCCGTCCGCCAGCGCCGCCACCGGGTTTTCCGGCACGATGGTCAAAAGGCGGTCAACCAGGCTCTGGCTCTCGGTGGAGACGGGAACGGCGTCCGCTCCGCCCAGATCCACGCCCGCGCCGGGGCGGAAGACGAGGCCGAAAATGATCCCGATGACATTGGCGAAGAAGGTGGTCGCAAAATACAGCGCGATCGTCTTCAGGCCGATGGATCCAAGCTTGGCCGGATCGCCCAGCGCCACGACGCCCGCCACGAGAGTGGTCAGGATCAGCGGCACGATGAGCATGCGGATCAGGCGGATGAACAGATCACCCACCGGCTTCACATAGGTTTCAAGAAATCCGGACGCGGCCTCCATACCGTAAAAGTTGGAGGCGGCCAGCCCCACGATCACGCCCAGGAAGAGAGCGCCAAGCACGCGCTGCCACAGCGCGATGCCAAACCACCATTTCATGCGAAGTCTCCCCGACGCTCACCGCGATAGCGCGGCAGCCTAAGCCTCATCGGGTATAAATCAACGCCTTGCGGCGGCGTCCACGGCTTTCAGCGCGATGATGCGGGCCATGAGCACCGACCAGACGCCGCCGGCGATCAAAAGCCAGGGCGACAGCGCGAAGCCGGGATCGATGCGCGAAATTGCGATCAGGCCCACAGCCATGGCCGTGCGCCGGGCCACCATCGCCCAGCCCATGTCGCGATACCGCTCGGCCGACCGGATCGTGCGTGCGGAGAACCAGCGCCAGGCGCGCTTGGCCCGCCCGCCGTCCTGATCGCGGCGATCCGCCTCGGAGTTATGATAGGCGTTGCTCATATTCTTCAGGATACGGATTTTTTAGCGCAAGTCAAAACAAGCCGCGAATCAGCCCCGACACCCTGCCCTGGAAAGGCTGAAGCGGGGTAGTGCGCGTTCGGCGTTTTTGCGGGCTTTTCGAGGTTGAGGCGCGTTTCCTGATCGCAGCGGGCAGCCTGAAAGTGTTTGACTCCCCCCGCCCCCAACACCGACGGTCGGGACCAGGCGAGATACTCAGGAGGCCCGCCATGGCGTCTGACCCAGATGGACCCCGGCTCGGCCTTCTCGGCGCGACGCTCCAGCTGTGGGCGTTGCTTCTGGGGATCGCGCTTCTGCTGGCGGGCAACGGGCTGCAGGGCACGCTTCTGGGCGTGGTGGCAGAGGATTCGGGGTTTTCCAGCGCCGTGACGGGCTTTGTCATGACGTGCTTTTACGCCGGGTTTCTGCTCGGCTCGCTGGGCGCGGAACGTCTGATCGCCCGGGTGGGCCATGTGCGCACCTTTGCCGCGCTGGCGTCAGCGGGATCCATCGCGATTCTGATCCACGGCCTGGTGATCGAGCCGGGCATCTGGGCGTTGATGCGCTTCATCACGGGCTTCAGCTTCGCCGGGCTGTACGTGGTGGCCGAAAGCTGGCTGGCCCGCCAGAGCGACAATGAATTTCGCGGCGGGCTGCTGGCGGTGTACATGATCGTCCAGCACGCAGGCCTTGCCGGTGGGCAGCTCTTGATGAACACCGCGCCCACCACTGGTCTGATGCTCTATGTGATCACCTCGATCATCATCTCCGCAGCGCTGATCCCGATCCTTCTGAGCTCCGCGCCGCAGCCGCACGTGGTCATCGATGTGGAACGGCTCAGCCTGATCAAGCTCTACCGGACCTCTCCGCTGGGCGTCGCCGGCTGCTTCGGAGCGGGGCTCGCCAACGGGATCATTCTGGGCATGAGCGCGGTGTATGCGCGCCGGCTGGGCCTTGATATCGCGGCGATCTCGGTCTTCGTCGCCGCCATCATGATCGGCGGGGCGGCGTTCCAGTGGCCGGTGGGCAAGCTATCCGACTGCATGGACCGGCGCCGGGTCATCGCCGGGGTCGCCGGCCTCACCGCGATCGCCGCTCTGGCCCTGGCGCCGGCGTCCGCGGTCGGGGGCGTGCCGCTGATCATTGCAGGCTTTGTGGCCGGCGGTCTGGCGTTGACGATCTATCCGCTCTCACTGGCGCACACCAATGACTGGCTCAAGCCCGAGCAGATGACCGCCTCCTCCAGTGCGCTCGTCATGGTCTACGGCGCCGGCGCGGTTCTGGGCCCCATCGGCGCGGGCGCGCTCATGGGCTGGATCGGACCGAACGGGTTCGCCTTCTATCTGGCCGCCATCGCCGCCGCCCTGGCGGCCTATGCGGTCTATCGCATCGGCCGCCGCGAGGCGCCGGAAAGCACAGAGGGCTATCTTCCCGTTGGCGCGGCGGCGGGCTCTGGCGAATATATCGGCGAAGCCTGGGACGCGGCTGAAGACGATCAAGCCTGACAAGGGGCAAGGCTGAAGGCGGGCAAAGAAAAACCCCGCCGGACGCGCCGGCGGGGCTCGAGGTCGGTTCAGTCAGAAGACAATCAGCCGTTCAAGGCGGTCTCCGCGCGCACGATGGCGGCGGCGGCGTTCACCACCGAGGCGATGCGCACGGCGGTCTGGATCTGCTCGGCGGACAGCCCGCCCTTGCGAAGCTCGGCCTCGTGGGCGTCGATGCACATGCCGCAGCCATTGATGGCCGAAACGGCCAGCGACCACAGCTCGAAATCGACCTTGTCGACGCCCGGATTGGCGATCACGTTCATCCGCAGCTTGGCGGGCAGGGTCTTGTAATCGCTGGCTTTGGCCAGGTGCACGAAGCGGTAGTACACATTGTTCATGCCCATGATCGAAGCGGCGGCCTTGGCGCCGGTGATCGCCTCGGCGGACATCTTGTCCTCAATCTCGGACACCAGGTCGGCGAGCACCTCGCGATCGCCCACCGCATAGGCCGACGCCAGGAAGCAGCCGTATTTCTTCTGATCGTCCAGCACGGTTTCGCGCGCCAGCGAGGACAGGTTCAGCTTGATGTCCTTGGCGTGGTCGGGAATGCGGTTTTTCAGCGCGTCGAGGCTCATCAGGCGGCTCCTTATGAATGGGGACAATGTTTGGACCGGCCGTCCGCGCTCGCCACCGGACAGTTGGGGACAGACGGCGGCAGGCGGGAGGGGGGATGGGCGACCGGTCCAGCGCTCGTCTCGGCGCAATCAGGGTGCGAGACGAAGGCGGGACGGGCCGCGCAGGGCGGCCCGGCATCAGCCGGACCGCCCGTTGCAGGTCGGGCTTAGGCTGCGAGCGTGTCGCCGCCAACCGCGCGGTTGCACGGGCACAGCTCGTCGGTCTGCAGCGCGTCGAGAACGCGCAGCGTATCTTCCGGATTCCGGCCGACATTGAGGTTGTTCGCGTACAGGTGCTGGATCTCGCCGTGGGGGTCCACAACGAAGGTGTAGCGGTACGCCACGCCTTCGGGCGAGCGCACGCCGAGCGCGTCAACCAGCGAACCGGTGGGGTCAGCGAACTGCCACTGGTTCAGCTTGTTGAGGTCCGGGTGCTCACGGCGCCAGGCCAGCTTGCAGAACTCATTGTCGGTGGAGCCGGTCATCACGATCGCGTCGCGATCGGCGAACTCTTCGTTCAGCGCGGCGAAGGCCGTGATTTCGGTCGGGCACACGAAGGTGAAGTCCTTCGGGTAGAAGACGATGACCTTCCACTTGCCTTCAAATGACTTGTCGGTGATCGGCTCGAACGCGGACACACCATTTTCTTCGTGCTCGTTGAAGCCCGGCTTCACGCCGACGACTTCAAATTCGGGAAGCTTGTCACCAATACCCAGCATGTTTCGTCTCCTGTCTTCTGAACCGTGTTGCACGCCTTTGAGCGGCGCTTTGCGATAACGCGAAACCGCCCCGAAAAGGGGCGCCCCCGGTCACCATCGAGGCGTGATATGCCGGGCTTTGAACCATAAAGCCAATGGATTGTTTCTTGGTGACGTATCGGATATCTCTATAGCTATGTCCAACATCCTCCCCACGCTTCGACAATTGAAATTCCTCCAGACCCTGGCCGATCACGGCTCCTTCTCGCGCGCCGCCGAGGCGGCCTTCGTGACCCAGCCGACCTTGTCAGCGGGAATCAAGGAGTTGGAGGGCATCCTGGGCGCAACCCTTGTGGAGCGCGGCGCCCGCGGCGCCCGCGGCGCCACGTTGACGCCCGCCGGCGAGGCGGCGGTTGAACGCGCCCGGATCGTTCTGACCGAGGCCGAAGACCTGGTGCACGCCGCGCGCGCCGCCGGCGAGCCGCTGGCCGGGCCGTTCCGGCTGGGGGTGATTCCCACCATCGCGCCCTTCCTGCTCCCGAAAATCCTGCCAGCCCTGCGCGCCGACCTGCCCCGGCTGGAGCTGTTCCTGCGCGAGGATCTCACTCACCGTCTGGTGGAGGCGCTGAAAGAGCGCCGGCTGGACGCCGCGCTGATCGCCCTGCCCTATGACGCCACAGGGATCGAGACGGAGAACATCATCGAGGACGAGTTCCTGTTCGCCTGCGCCCCCGAGCATCGCCTGGCCAATGTGGACCCGATGACCCCGGAGGCGCTGGCGGGCGAGTCGCTGTTGCTGCTGGAAGACGGCCATTGCTTGCGCGATCACGCCATCGCGGTGTGCTCGGCGAGCCGGGCCGATGAGAACGCCGCACGCTCCGACTTCGCCGCCACGAGCCTTCACACGCTGGTGCAGATGGTGAAATCGGGCTTGGGCGCGACGCTGCTGCCGCGCCTGGCGGTGGACGCCGGCCTTGCGGACCGGCTCGATCTGACGATCCGGCCCTTCACGCCGCCGGTGGCCGGACGCGCCATCGGCATGGCCTGGCGCAAGGGCGGCGCGCGTGGAGAGGAAGCCCGGGCGCTGGCCGGCAAGGTGCGCGAGGCGCTGCGCGATTAGACGCGACGTTTCAGCGGGGCGATGAGCGGCCGAGATTGACCTTGGCGCGCGCTTCAGGTTGATCACCGCAAACGCTCATGCAGGACAGGACCCAACGACCATGACCAAGCGCGACCTGGTTGTCATCGCCGCCATCGCCGGCGCCCAGGGGGTGAAGGGCGAGGCCCGCCTCAAAGTCTTCGGCGATCCGGACGCCGTGTGCAGCTATGGCCCGTTTCTCGACGAGACCGGCGCGGTCTTGTTCACGCCGGTGAGCGCGCGGCCCGGCGCCAAAGGGTTCACCGTCGCCCGCTTCAAGGAGCGCCTCACGCGCGAACAGCTCATCGCGCTGAAAAGCACCAAGCTGTACGTGCCGCGCGACGCCCTGCCGGAGCTGGAGGAGGACGAGTTCTACTACGCCGATCTGATCGGCCTGCCGGTGGAGAACCTTCAGGGCGAACCGCTGGGCAAGGTCAAGTCGGTGCAGGACTACGGCGCCGGCGACATTCTCGAAGTCGCCGGCCTTGAAGGCACCCTGCTCTTACCCTTCACCCGCGCGGCCGTGCCCCATGTGGACCTGAAAGCCGGCAAGCTCATCGCCGATCCGCCCGAGGTGGACGAGGAAGAAGGCGGCGATGGCGCGCCGGGGTGAGGAGCGGCAATGGCTGGAAAGCTATTGCCCAGGCCGGATATTTTTAACAGCTTCAAATATCTGGCGTAGCATTCCCGCCTCTTCGTCTGGCCTTTGGGGTCGACCGGCTTCGCTCTGCGCGCCAGTAAAGTACCTATCGACAAGTTTACGCTTGATGTCTTCTTTGTGAACATCATCGAGTTTATCGATAAACGGATCCAGCGCAGATATCTGCAACTGGATCGTCTTCATGTTCCGCTCTGACTCTCGATGCTTTCCTGACTCACGCGCGGCATACCCTGCAGGTATTAGTAGGAGAGTAGAGAACGGGATACGGGCAAGAACATTTTGAAGCGTTAAGTCAAAACTTCCAGATTTTAACGCGAGAATATAGGGAACTATGAATACGGCAGCAGCTGCAAACATAAATATTACGGCCATCCACCTATAGAAATTCGCCGCGCCTCGCTCTTGCTTCGCTTGCTCGGTAAAGCTCCCCGTTATAGCAGTGTTCCCCACGAGCCCATATATATTCCGGATCTCTTCGAGCATATTTTGCATTTCACCGCGGGCGCTCGCAAACGATATCTTGTAATCAGATACAATCTCTGATGTTGTATCTTGTGCCTTATTTAGTTTTTTCTCTAGCTCGTCGTCAGCCGTTGCGAGTTTCTTTTCGAATGAACCTTTCATTTCATTCAGATGCGCGTCAAATTTCTCCCTACTTTCTGACTGAAATTCTTTAAAGTCGGCGGAGTTTCCGGAGATTTTTTCGCGGAATTCTGATTGCCACTCACCCAACTTCGCTTGAAATTCGCTTCTTGTTTGCTCAATTATTGTATCTACTTGAGATTTATGAGTTTTAAGATTTTCTTCTACAGATTTTTGTTGGCTCTTTATGCTGACTATATTTTCTGCAATTTCTTGCGACTTTTCTCTCGATTGTTTTGCTAGCTCGGATAAACCTTGCAGAGCATCATCCAGATTAGATTGGTAGGGCTGCTTGAAGCGGTGCCGATACACTGTTGGAAATTGTGTAACAGCGGCACCCAAATCGTTGATACCGGACGAAATATGGCTAAAGTTCTTGTCGTCAGCAAAGGCGTTTAGCGAATTATTGATATTCTGAAGCGGCCCGACGACAGCCGTCAGCGCGTTGGATGGTATAAGGATTGCGTCCGAATTCTCCATATTCGTGCTTAAAAACGAAAAGAGAGAATTGAGACGGAGCCAACGTTCGTCGCCTACGACCTCTTGCATCGCAGATGTCGACTCTATCCGCGTTTTCACTGCGCTCAATAACTTGAACGCTTTATGCTCTTTGACCTGGGCCGTACTTTCCGCCATTTCGCACCTCTAATTCTAGAGCGCACGATTCTCGAAGGTTGAAAAGGCTTCCAACCTAGACCCGCTTCAGCGCCTCTTCCACCACGCGTGTCGCCGTGATGCCGAAATGCTCGTAGAGCTGTTCGGCCGGGGCGCTGGCGCCAAAGCCGGTCATGCCGACAAAGCCGCCTTCGCGCCCGATCACCGCGTCCCAGCCCCAGCGCAGCGCCGCTTCCACGGCCACCGCAGGCAGGCTGCTTGGAACCACGTGCTCGATATAGGCCGGGTCCTGGGCCAGGAAGGTCTCCACGCTGGGCGCTGCGACGACGCGCGCGGGCACGCCCTTGGCGGCGAGGGTTTCAGAGGCCTCCACAGCCAGATGCAGTTCAGTGCCGGTGCCGATCAGGGTGACTTTCGCGTCCTCGGCCTCGCGCAGCACATAGGCGCCGCGCTTTGAAAGGTTCGCCGCGCCGTCATCGGTGCGCAGGTGCGGGACTTTCTGGCGCGACAGGACCAGCGCCGTGGGGCCGTCGGTGCGCTCCAGCGCCGCGATCCAGGCTTCGGCCGCCTCCACCGCATCGCCGGGACGATAGACGGCGAGATTGGGGATCGAGCGCAGGGCGCTGAGATGCTCCACCGGCTGGTGGGTGGGTCCGTCCTCGCCCAGACCGATGGAGTCGTGGGTGAAGACGTAAATCACCGGCTGGTTCATCAGCGCAGAAAGGCGCACCGCCGGGCGGCAATAATCGGAGAACACCAGGAATGTGCCCGAATAGGGCCGCAGCCCGCCATGGAGCGCCATGCCGTTCATGGCCGCCGCCATGCCGTGCTCGCGTACCCCCCAGTGCACGTAATCGCCGTCATAGGCGTCTCGGCTGACCGATTTATGCCCCTTGGCGCGCGTGTTGACGGAGCCGGTCAGATCCGCCGAGCCGCCGATCAGACCCGGATAGGCCCGCCAGAAGCTCTCGATCGCGGCCCCGGAGGAGGCGCGTGTCGCCATGGACGGCGTGTCGGCGAGCATCAGCTTGATGTGGCCTTTCAGGGCCTCGATGGCGGCATGGGGCGGCTCGCCGGAGAGCTGGGCGATGAAGTCTTCAAGATGGTCACTGTCCTTCAGGCGCTGCTCCCACAGATCGCGCGCCTCGGCGCCGCACACGGTGACCGCGCGCCAGCCCTCATAGACCTCGTCAGGAATCTCGAACGGGCCGTAGGACCAGCCCAGCGCTTTCCTTGCGCCCTCGATCTCGGCGGCGCCCAGCGCCGCGCCGTGGGAACCGGCGGTGCCCGCCTTGGTGGGGGCGCCGAAACCGATCTGGGTCCGGCAGGCGATGAGCACCGGCGTGTCGCTCTTGCGCGCCTTCGTCAATGCATCGTCGACCGCCACCGCGTCGTGACCGTCCACCTTGATGGTGGTCCAGCCGCAGGCTTCAAAGCGGGCGCAATGGTCCACCGTATCGGAGAGGCTGGTCGCGCCGTCGATGGAGATCTCGTTATCGTCCCACAGCACCACCAGCCGATTGAGTTTGAGATGGCCGGCGATGGAGATCGCCTCCTGGCTGATCCCCTCCTGCAGGTCTCCGTCCGAAGCGATGACGAAGGTGTGGTGATCCACCAGCTCGTCGCCAAAGCGCGCATTCATCATCCGCTCGGCCAGCGCCATGCCGACCGCGGTGGAGATCCCCTGACCCAGCGGGCCGGTGGTGGTCTCCACGCCGGGGCAGTGACCGTATTCAGGGTGGCCGGCGGTCTTGGAGCCGAGCTGACGGAAATTCTTCAGCTCGTCCATGGTCACGCCCTCCACCCCGATCAGGTGCAGGATGGAATAGATCAGCATCGAGCCGTGACCGGCCGAGAGCACGAAGCGATCCCGGTCGGGCCATTCGGGATCGGCCGGATCGAATTTCATGTGCCGCGTCCACAACACCGTCGCCGCATCGGCCATGCCCATGGGCATGCCCGGGTGACCGGAACCGGCTTTCTCCACCGCGTCCATGGACAGGGCGCGCACGGCGTTGGCGAGGGGTTTGATCGCTTTGGGATCGAGCGTCTGGGACATGGGGAGCGGCCTCTTGGGACTGGATTTGCGCAGGCAGGCGTACCGGGATTCGCTTGTCTCGGCGCGAAGCGAATGGGACCGGCCAGGACCGTCTCAGGCGCGACAGAGCCTAACTGGCCTTAAAGCGAGCCGCGATCAAGGCGGTGCTGCGCTGCTTTTCGCAAGTGCGGCGCGATGGTCTTGATCACAAATCGCTGAACGGTGAGGTTAAGCAAACCTTGCGCGGCGCCCGGATCCCTTGATGACACCCTTGAAGTCGGAATACCGCCTTGCTCTGGAGGCCGGCGCCCAGGCCCTTGAGGCGGCGCTTTTCGGCCTCGACGCCGAGGGCGCGCTGAAGCGGGCGCTGACCGGCATCTATCCAGGCGAGATGTGCGCGGTCAGCAGTTTCGGCGCGGAAAGCGCGGCGATCCTGCATCTGATCTCGAAAGTGGCGCCGGACACGCCGGTCCTGTTTCTCGACACCGGCAAGCTGTTTGATGACACGCTGGCCTATCGCGACGCGCTGGCGAGCCGGCTGGGGCTGACCAATATCGTCACGCTCCAGCCCGACCCCCACCATCTGGCCGCCGACGATCCCGACGGCACGCTGCACCAGCGCAATACCGACATGTGCTGCCATATCCGCAAGACCCTGCCACTGATCAAGGCGCTGCGGCCTTACAAGGTCTGGATCTCCGGGCGCAAACGCCACCATGGCGGCGAGCGCGCCGCCCTGCCGCGCGTGGAGATTCAGGACGGCAAGATGAAGCTCAACCCGCTTTACGACTGGCCACGCGAAGACATCGAGGCGTATTTCAAGCGCCATGACCTGCCCGCCCATCCGCTGGTGGCGCAAGGGTATCCGTCCATTGGCTGCGTGCCCTGCACGGCCAAGGTCATGGACCCGGCCGCCGATCCGCGCGCCGGGCGCTGGGCCGATGAAGACAAGACCGAGTGCGGAATTCACATCGCTGAAGACGGCACGATCACGCGTGGCTGACGATCATTAGAGGGCTGCCGATCACCAGAGGCTGACAGGGCGGACGCCTAAGGAGTCACCCCGATGCGTCCGGCGATGTCTTTGGCCGGCGCGTCCAGAGAGCCGGAATCGCCGCTAAGCAAGGCGCGCGCGAGATCCTTGCCCAGCTCCACCCCGTACTGGTCATAGGCGTTCACGCCGTAAAGCACCGACTCCACAAACACCTTGTGTTCGTAAAGCGCGATAAGTGCGCCCAGGCTGAACGGGTCGAGCCTTGGAAGGATCAGCGTCTGGCTGGCGCGCCCGCCGGTGATCGCATTGTGGGCGGACAGGTCGCCCTCGCCCTTGCGGCCTTGGGTCAGGGCCGCGCCCTGGGCGGCGAGATTGGCGTTGAGCGCGCGGGCGCGCTCATCGCGGGTGAACTCAGGATCGGCGATGGCGATGAAATCCACCGGCGACTCGTCCTGGCCCTGGTGCAACCATTGAAAGACCGAGTGCTGCAGATCCGAACCGCGCCCGCCCCAGACCAGCGCGCCGCTGTGACCGTGCGGCTGTGCGGTCCCGTCGGCGCGTACCGATTTTCCAACCGATTCCATCTCCAGCTGCTGGAGATAGGCCGGCAGGCGCTCAAGCCTCGACGAATAGGCCGCCACGCAGCGCGAGGGCAGGCCGCGGCCGACCCGGTTCCAGACATCGGCCAGGCCCTTGGCCAGCACCATGTTGGCTTCGGGCGCAGCGGTCACGGCATGGTCGTCCATGGCCTTCGCGCCGGCGAGCAGCTGATCAAACCGGTCCGGCCCGAACGCCAGCTCCAGGCTGAGCCCCGCCGGCGACCACAGCGAATAGCGCCCGCCCACCCCGTCCTCGAACGGGAAGATGCGCGCCTCGTCCAGACCAAATTGCTTCGCCTTGTCCGGGGCGGCGGTGGCGGCGGCGAAGCGTGCGTCCGCGCCGGCCTCGCCCAGGGACGCCGCGAGCCAGGCCCGCGCGGCGCGCGCATTCATCAGGGTTTCCTGTGTGGTGAAGCTTTTCGACACCACAAGGATCAACGTGGTCTGCGGATCGGCGCCCTCCAGCGCGTCGTCGAGATCGGCCGGGTCCAGATTGGAAACAAAGCGCGCCTCCACGCCGGGACGGCGAAACGCCTTGAGCGCGTCATAGACCATGCGTGGGCCAAGATCCGAGCCGCCGATTCCGATACTGACGATGCGCCGGACCGGATGGCCGTCCAGAAAATCATCGCGCTCCAGGATTTCTGAGAACGCGCGGGTGCGGGCGCGGGCGTCCCTCAGACGCTCGGCCAGCGCGGTGTCGGCCAGCAGCCCCGGATTGCGGCAGGCCGGATGCAGAACCGCGCGGCCTTCGGTGGGGTTGGCGATGTCGCCGGCGTAAAGCGCGCCCAGGCGCTCGATCACATGGTGGCTTTCGGCCAGCTCCAGCAGCGCGGCCCAGGCCTTCAGGTCCAGACGCTGGCGGCGCAGATCAAGACTGAGCCCCGCGGCGGTGAACTGCAGCGCGGCGTCGCGGCCCGGCTCGGCCAGAAGCGCGTTCATATCGGCGGCGCGCAGGCGCTCGGCGTCGGCTTTCAGGGCGTCAGGACTCATCTCCGGGCTCGTCCTTCTCAGGTTTCACCGCCGCCCAGATGAGCACGGTAAGGCCGCCCTCGATACCTTCCGGCTCCAGCGCTTGCAGGATCTCGAGCTCAAGGCCCGCCGCCTCCACCCAGCTTGTCACCTGGGCGGGCGGAAAGCCGAGATGGCGATGATGATGTTCGGCGTGCAGGGCGTGATGGCGATGCTCGGCGAAATCGACGACCAGAAGCAGCCCGCCCGGAGCCAGAACCCTGGCGCACTCGCTGAGGCTGGCGGCGGGGTCCTCAAGATAATGCAACACCTGGTGCAGGGTGATCAGATCGGCCGAGCCGTCCTCCACCGGAAGGGCGGTGGCGTCGGCCTGGCGCACGAAGCGGCTGGCGAGCCTGGCCTCGGACAGCTTGGCGCGGGCCACGTGAAGCATCTCCACCGACAGGTCGACGCCCATCCCGTCCTCGGCGATGGGGCTGAACAGCTCCAGCATCCGCCCGGTGCCGGTGCCGACGTCCACATGCTGAGCAAAGCGGCGCTCTCCGGCGATGGCCAGCAGCGCATCCTCCACCGCATATTCAGAGAAATGCAGCGAGCGGATATGGGCCCATTGCTGGGCCGCGGCTTCAAAGAAGCGCTCGGCGCTCTTGGACCGCAGGCGCTTGATCTCGGCCAGGCGCTGGCGGTCTCGCTGGACCTGGGGATGGCTGGTGTCGGTGAATTGCTCGATCACTGCGGCCAGGCGCGAGACCGCGCCGGTGCGCACCAGGCGGTAAAACACCCAGCCGCCCTCGGGGAAGCGCTCGCACAGGCCGGCGTCGGCGAGCAGCTTCAAATGGCGGGACACACGCGGCTGGCTTTGCCCCAGCACCTGCATGATCTCGCTCACCGTCATCTCACCGTTCGCCAGCAGGGACACGATGCGCAAGCGCGTCGGCTCGGCGAGCGCCTTCAGCTTGCCGAGCAATTCATCCTGCATGTGCGAACTCCGAACCCATGATCCATGGGTTAGCCGTGTGCGCGCAAAAAGTCACTCTCACACCGGAGTTATCATGGCGTAATCATCCCCAGCTCGCGCAGCACGGCGGGGATTTTCTTCTTCAGCTTGAAGAAGCCGCGGTCGGCGTGGGGGTGAAACGCCCGGTCCCAGTCGCGGCGCAGGCGCACCAGCGAGATCCCGTGCGACTGAAGGCGCGGCTGAAGCGCGTCCAGGCGTTCGGCCAGCGGACCCGAGTGGGGGCGCTGGGTGACGATCTGGCGCGCGCCGGCGGCCCGCGCCTGCTCGATGAGGTCGTCGGATTCGCTTATTGCGGCGAGGTCCGCCTGGAAATGATCCGCCGCGCGCGTCCCGGCGTCCTTCAGGGCGCCTTCGGCGAACGATTTTGCGCGCGCGCCGGCCTCCATCGGGCTCCGCTGCTCGATTCCGCCAAGGCTCGTAACGGCGCGCACGTCCAGACCGTCGACGCCCCAGCCTTGCGCACACCCGTCCTCGTCATGGACCAGGATCAGCGCCGGGGCGTCCGGGTCCGGCCGGTCGCCGGGTCTCAGCGCAACCGGATCTGGATGGCCGGGATCGTCCGCCAGGGGCGGCGCCTGCGACGCCAGGTCATAGCCCTGCATCGAGAATCGACCGTCGGTGTATTTGTTGATGTTGGAGGCGCGGGCCAGATAGGTCTTGCCCGGCGTCTGTAGCCCGCACACCCAGCGCCAGCCCAGCGTGTTGGAGGCGGCGTCCCCGTCTATTAGGTGGCGATAGAAGAAATCCGCGCCCAGCGCCCAGGGCAGATCCAGCGTGTAAACCCAGATCGAGGCAAACCACATGCGGGCGTGATTGTGCAGATAGCCGTGCTCGATCAGCTCGCCCGCCCAAGCGTCGAAGCAGGCGATCCCGGTGCGTCCCGACACCGCGTCCTCGTAGCGGCTTCTCAGCGCGCCGTCCTTGTTCAGGGCGTCGAGATCGCGCGTCACCTGGCTGCGATAGGCGTCCCACACCGAAGGGCGCAGCTCCAGCCAGCCCTTCCAGTAGGTGCGCCAGCACGCCTCCTGAATGAATTTTTCCGCCGTTTCGAGCCCGTGGCGCTCCAGCGCCGCGACGACGAGCTCTTGCTCGAGAACCAGGCGATGGCGCACATGGGCGCTGAGCCCGGAGACATTGGTGCGGTTCTCCGGCCCGAAGTCGAAATTGCGCTTGGTGGCGTAATGGCGCGCCATGGCCGGTGTGAAGGCTTTAAGCCTTTGAAGTCCGGCCTCGCGTCGCGGTTGAGCCAAGGCGCGGGGCGCCGCGTCTGAAAATAAATCGCTCTGGTCCATGAGAAGTGAGGGTAGACCGCGTTCAGTCCTCGGCCACCCCGCCCAGTGTAAACAGGACGATCTCGAATTTCACCGAGTTGGACGGGCCCAGATTGCCCACGGTGATGTTCTCACGCTCCCAGAAAATCCGCAGCTGCGTGCAGTCATCCTCATAAAGGAAGCCAGCGGCCTGACTGCGGTCTTCCTGCAGGTCGAGGTCGTAGCGACCGGTATAGAACGCCGAGATTTCCCGCGTCAGCTGCAGCGCGCTGTTCCATCGTAGTTCCTGCGTGTTCACGCGCGAGGAATCGTCGGAGATGTCCAGATAGCCGACGCTGGCGTCCAGGCGCCAGACATCGACGCCGACATCGCCCTCGATCCGGTTGACGTCGAAATCCGTCGAATCCAGGCGCGCGCTCATCCCGGCGTCGAACCAGCCGACGTTCAGCTCCACGTCGGCGACCCAGTCGGACTCGTCTTCAAAGACACCGCTGGATGGAGCAAAACGCTCGTCGCCGCCCGCGAGCCGGTAGCTCCGGCCGACAAAGGCCTCAAGGCCGTACATGCCGAACTGGTCGTCGATCTCGACCTCAAGACCCGCATCGACCCGCACGCCGTCTTCAAACACGTCAAAGCCCGGCGCGCGCACCGGGTTGAACAGGAAGCTGCGCGCCAGATCCAGGCTGACCGCGTCCTGCACCAGCGGCCGCTCTTCAGGATCACCGCCATTGCTGGCGATGAGCGCGCTGCGCGGCGAAAGGATCACGTCGAAGCGTTCGCCAGGGCGCACGAAGGGATAGGACACGTCCACCCCCGCCGCGCCGCGCACGCGTGTGAAATTGCGCGTTTCATCAGGGGCTCCGGCGATGGCCCGGGTCTGGCGAAACGCGTCGGCGCGGCCCGTCGCGAAGGGCTCGATCCGCACGCCGCCGGGCGCGATCACCGGCCTTGACCAGTCCGCGCCCACGCTCACCCGCGTGTAGTCGTCGCCCAGCTCCCGGCGCAAATTCACCGAATTGGCGAAGACGTCGAAATCACCCAGCGAAAACGGCAGCTCACCATCCATGGCGAAGCGCCAGTACGGCGCCATATAGGGCAGCCGGTCGTCGTCAAAGCCGTCCCTGAGATTGTCGAACGCAAGCACCGAGACGTCGGTGTAGTAGTACGTCCCTTTGCCGGCCACATAGAGTTGGTTGATGAGCTGGCGCGCCTGTTCGAACTGGAACAGGGCCGAGCTCTCCTCGGGCGATTCATTGTACCCGTAGCGGCGCAGATAAAGGTCCTCGCTGGCCGCCTGCACGCCGAAGCCCCAGCGCCATTCCGGCGAGATGTTGAACAATCCGTCCGCGAAGATATGGCCGCGCAGCTGTTCGGGTCCGAAAAGCCCGTCGCGATCAAACTCCTGCTCGTAGGTGAAGCTCGTCTCCACATTGATTGCGCCGGAGTAGAAGCGTTTGCGGTAGTCCAGCTCAAGAAGCGGCGCGACCTCGGTCATCACCCGCGGCGCCACCACCAGATCCTGGGACGGGCTGATCACGAACAGATAGGGTTGCTGATAGGTCAGGCCCTGCCGGTTGGAGATGTCCACGCTGGGCAGGAGCAGGCCCGACTTGCGCTCGGCGCTGGGGTCGGCGTGGGCGAAAATCGGCGAATAGATCACCGGAACGCCGGCCACTTCCAGCCGGACGTCGCGGTAATAGATCATGTCGTCGTCGAGATCGCGGATCACCCGGTCGGCGCGAAGCCGCCAGGTGGGCGCGCCGCCGTCCTCGCAAAGCTTACAAGCGGTGTAATAGGCGTCGGCCAGCTCCACCGACCCGTCCGGGCGGCGCAGGGCCGAGGCCGCCGCGGCGCGTCCGTTGTTTTCCAGCAGCGTGGCGAAGCCGTAGGCGACGCCCTCGCTCATGGCGTCGTCGAGCACCACCTCGTCGGCGAACTGGGCCGGCTGATCACCCTCGAAGATGCGCACGTCGCCGCGCGCGGTCACCCGTCCGGTCGTGGTGCTGTAGATGATCTCATCGGCCTGGATGATCCGCACGCCCGAGACCATACGCACCGAGCCGCGGGCGATGTAGACGCCCTCGCCTTCGCGCTGCTCCAGCTCGTCGGCCTCCAGATAGACCCGGTCCACCTGTGCCGACCCGGTCGAATTGGCGCCGGAGAACGAGGCCTGGGCGAGCGCAAGAGGGCTGGCCGCCGTCATGAGCGCCGCCGCCAGAACCGCGCGCCGGGCTCCGCCCGCAATCAATGCCCTCACGCCGACCCTCCGCTGGTTCGCACCCCCGGTTTAGCGCCCCCGGTTGAGTCCGGTTTAACCCCTCACTCACCATGCGTCCATCGGCCCCGCGCCGTGCTACGCCGCCGGATGGCGAACGCAGCACGAACACGCGGGCCAGTCAGGCGTGGAGCGCTAGAAGGCGAAGCTCAGCGAGACAGTGGCCTGATTATACTTGAAATCATCGCGATCAAGATCCGTTGCGTAACGGCCCTGCAGGAGGATCGCGTCGGTGAGCCTGTATCCCGCGCCGAAGCTCAAGGAGCCATAGCGGTCATCGGTCGCGGTTCCGGTGATCTTATAAAGCTGGCCCGGCAGCGCCGAAAGTCCGGCCAGGACGGTCGGCGCCTCGTCACCGTCAAGCACGCTTTCAAGCATCGCTTCTCCGGACAGGAACAGGCGGTCGGTGGCGTTGAACCAGCCGGTCACGCCAAGACTCGCCACGCTCTGGGTGTAGCTGCGCCCCTGGACCGAGGCGGAGAACCCGCCGGCCCCGGTCTCCGAATAAGCGTCGATATCCACCGTGGCGGTGCGCAGGCGGGCGATCGGACCGTACGCCCCGCGTTCACCCATTTGGAGAGTGGCGCCAACCTCGGCGCCGGCATAGATTTGGCTGGCCTCCGTTTCGCCGCCGGCCCGCCCCAGTCCGGCCCCGGTGAACAGGGAGCGCTCGCTTTCGAAACTGTGGCCCATATAGCCGACATGGGCGTTGAGGTGGAACCACTCGTTCGCCGCGCCCAGATACGCGCCCACGCCGGCGCCGTCGCCATCGAAGCTATGCAGATTATCACCAGCCTCGAACCACGCGCCGGTGAGGGCGACGCCAGCGGTCACGAACGGATTGATGCGGGTTTCCAGTCCGGCGGTGAGCAGCGCGGTCTCGAGATCGTCATTGAGGCTTGCGCCCGGCGCATCGCCGAAAACGACGTCCCCGGAGATGAAGGCGCTGACATTCGCCGGCAAGATGCCGCCCCGGCCGCCGCTGACGCCCATGGGAGCGGTCTGGGATGCGCTGGCGAGCACCACCGGGGCGCCGCTCCGGCGCACGGTGAGCCCCGCCGGATTGGCGCCGCTCTCATTGCGGCTGAGACGCGAGCGCTGGAAGAACAGGCCGCCCATGGCGCGAGACCCGCTCATGCCGAGCTGGTCAAAGACAAAGGTCTGGGTCGGCGCCAGGGTGCTGAGGGCGGCCTGCAGCGAGCTCGCTGACGCCAGAGCATCCAGCGAAGTCACCACCGTGCCCAGATCGCTCGTCGGGGTGACGTCGGCCTCGATCGCACCGTCAAGCATACGGCCCAGATTGACGGCGTTGGGGTCGCCGCCGGCGATGACGTCGGCGTAATCGGCCGCGACGGCCTCGAAGCTGACGGTGTTGGCGTTGTAGCTGACGTCAAACCGCAGCGTGGCCGAGTATTGCGTCAGCTCGTTGGAGAACGCGCCCAGGATCCCGCCACCGGCGCTGATGCCGGTATAGGTCGAGCCGCGCGTGGCGATGGTGGGATCGGCGGTGACCCAGATCGTTCCGTCGAGCAGGGCCGCGCCGGTGATCGCCAGGCTGTCCATGGCGTAGGCGACGCCGCTCTCGGCCAGCACGTCGAGCTTGGTGACGCCTTGAGCGCCCTGAACATAGTTGCCGACAATGAGCATCTCGCCGCCAGGCGTGATCGGATTCGACCCGCCAAACGCGTCCGGTGAGGAGACCGGATCGACCAGGCCGCCCCGGTTCAGGAAGAGATCCGTAACGAACACGCCGCTGCCGGTGACGATGCCCAGATCATTGATCAGCAGCGGTGTGATGATCGCGGAGTCCGCGCGAACATTCAGCGTGCCCAGAAGGACATTGACGCCGATCAGCGAGGTCAGCTCCGCGCCGGCCTCGATGAACAGGGCGGCGCCGCCATTGAGCAGCGTGAGCTGATCGATCTCGACCGGCGTGAAAACGCCGTCGCCGGACAGGGTCGTCGTGCCGGCCCGGGTCAGGCTGACATCAAAATACTGGGCCGGGTTCTCGAACGCCGTGCCCGGGGTCCCGTCGGTGTTGTCCGGCACGAAGCCGGTGGAGCCCGGACCCTGAAGCACCGAGGACTGCGGCAGATTATTGCCGAAGCCCGGCGCGTCCTGGGTGGTCATGTCGCCGGCGGCGGCCGGGCCGGCGGACGGTATCGCGGCCTTGCCCGCGACGCCCTGCCCCATGTCATTGGAGGCGGCCACCTCCACCGCGCTCACAAGCGCGCCGCCCGGGCGCGCGTCGCCGGCGCCTGCGCCGGCGGCGAGGCTCTCGCCGGACGCCGCCACCGGCGACGTCAAGCCGCCCGAGCGCGGCGGCAGCAGGGGCGACGGGCTCGGATCATTTCCGGAAACGTCCTCGCCAAGCACGTCGCCAATTTTCGTGTCGGAGGCGTAGACGCCGTCTTCCCGCCCCTCCGGCAGGCCGTTCACCAGCGCGCCTGTCTCATCGATGACGTAGAAATTCGGATCGAGATCCTGGGTCCAGTGGGCGGGATCAAACCAGTCCCCGTCCCCGGCGTTGGCCGAGACATATTTATAGGGCGTGTTGGCGCTGATGAATTCAAAGAAGGGGAAGAGCGGGTTGTAGAAGCTGATATCGCTATAGCCGCTTTCCACCCCGAAGAAGTCATACCCGCCCGACAGCACGCCGAGAATGATCGGAATGTCGGCAAGCTGATCGGCGATCAGCGGGGAGCCGGAATCGCCCGGCGCGGTGCCCACCTCGTTCGGCAGGGCGTCGCCGGTGAACCAGTCGATCGACTGCACGGCCTCGAATGTCGGGCAGTTGATACCGACCCCGGTGAAGGCGCAAAGCCCTGCGTCCGCATCCCGGTCGGGGCGGTCGAAATCGGTCCAGTACATGGTCTGGGTTTCAGTGCCCCGATTGACCGCCGAAGGTGCGATTCCGGGGAAAACACCATCGATCAGGTCGGCGGGGGAGCCGATCATGCCGAGCATGTTCTCGCCTTCAAGGCGCTGGAAGATCGACGGACCGCCAGCGCCGGAGATCTCGCCGCCCGGGATGATCCCGAAATCGCCCGTGCCCTTGCTGCCATAACCCACCTGGATCACATGGGTCAGTTGAGCCAGGGGCGAGAACAGCATGCCCATGGTGGGAACGCCCGTGATCGGCTCGTTCAGCGCGATCATGGCGACGTCCGCCCAGGCGAAGGGCAGCGCGCCATTGTCCAGGTTGCTGCTCGGGTGGATGATCACGTCGGTGGAGCTTGCGACGCCGCCTTCGCTGAACCCGGCGCCCGTGCCGAGATAGTTGAAGAGCGACGCCTGGGTGTCCGGGCCAAATCCGATCAGCACGGTCTGCGGCGCCGCGCCCGGCAGGCCGTACACCTCTGAAGAGTTCGCATTCAGGCAGTGGGCGGCCGTGAGCACCGTACGCGGATTGATCAGCGTGCCGGTGCAGTTCAGGAAGACGCCGCCAGCGGCGTTGTTCTGAAGAAAGATCTGCGCCACCGCGCCCCAAGTGTCGTCGGAGTCGACTGAATTGTTCAGCGCATCGGCGAAATCAGCGCCCAGATCATCGCGCACCGTGATTCGCGGCGTCATGGCGCCAATGGGCGAGCCGGTGATCGCCTCGGGCGCGCCGGACGCTGCGGCCTCATCGGCGGACGCGGCGGCCTCCTCGGCCATCGCCGCCGGCGACATGGCCAGAGCAAGGGCGCAGCCCGCCGCACCGGTGAGCCAGTGTTTGCGAAGATTGGTCATGCAAGATCCCCTGGGAGCAGTGTCGGATCAGCGTCCGACCTTATTTTCAATGCGCGTATTGCGCGAACTATGAGCTGAAATGACGTCACCGCGAGGAAGCCGTCAACCTTAATCAGGGACCGGCGCCGCTTTTCAATCCGCCTTGATTTTTAAAGGTCACACGCCGCAAGACACTGGGCGAGATGGAGGCGCTGCGTTGTCGTCAACAGGACGCAGGACACCGCATCGTGGTGCAACGCCTGCGCGAGGCCCGCGGTCACCGCGATCCGGCCCCGCCCCGCCGCGCCGGTCAGGCGCGCCCGCGCCGCTTTTGCGAACGCGTAAAGATCCGAGCGCCGCCGTGGTACGCGCAGACGCGGCGGGGCGTCGCCGGCGGTTTCGATGGCGAACACCGCCTTGCCTGCGAGGCGGGCCCGCTCCAGCCTCGCCGCTTCGTCCGCATCCAGAAACGGATGGACCGGCGCCATGATCGCATCGAAACGGGACCCTGCGATGGCGGCGTCCAGTTCGGCGCCGCGCCCGGCCGCGCCGAGCCGGGCGAAGGCCCCCGCCCGGCGCAACGCGTCGAGGCGGTCCAGAAGCGCGGGCGTCAGCTCGTGGGCGCCCGCCCCGTGCAGGAACAATAGATCCACGCCGGCAACGCCCAGCCGGTCCAGGCTGGCCATGACGCTCGCTTCGACCGCGTCGGGGGAGAAATCGCGCCGCCGGCGGGCCAGGCCGGAGCTGAACAGCCCGGCTTTCGTGGTGATGAAAACACGCTCGCGCCCCAGGGCGGCGACTGCGGCGCCGAGCCGGCGCTCCGCCTCGCCGGCGCCGTAGGCGGGCGCGGTGTCGAACACCCGAACGCCGCCCTCGAACGCCTCGATGACGAGCCGCACGGTGTCGCGCGGGGCCACCAGCGGCGAGCCATGGGCGCCGGACACCCCGAAACCGGCTCTGGAGGGCGGAACAAGCATGGCCCGGACGCTAGGCGGGGCAGCGCGACAAGGCTAGCCCCGGCGCGGCGCGACGATCTCAATCGCAGCCTTCACCGCCTCGTCAATGGTCATGGCGGTGGTGTCCAGCTCGATCGCGTCCGCAGCCTTGAGCAGCGGCGCGTCGGCGCGGCTGGCGTCGCGGGCGTCGCGCTGGCGCAGCTGACCAAGGACCTGCTCGAACGTGATCTCCTCGCCGCGATTGACGAGCTCGGCCTGGCGGCGCCAGGCGCGGGTCTCCTCGCTGGCGGTGACATAGAGCTTCACATCGGCGTCCGGCGCGATCACCGTGCCGATATCGCGCCCGTCCAGCACCGCCCCGCCCGGCTGGTTGGCGAAATCGCGCTGGATCTCCAGCAGCGCCTTGCGCACGGCGGGGTGAGCGGACACCACGCTGGCGGCCTGGCCGGCGCCGGCGGTGCGGATTTTCTGCTCGTCGATGGCGTTGACGTCCAGCTCGCGCGCGGCGGCCTCGGCGGCCTGCCCGTTTTCCGGCGGCTGTCCGGCGTCCAGGAGCGCCACCGCGACGGCGCGGTAGAGCGTTCCGGTGTCCAGATGCGGCAGCGCGAACCGCGCGGCCAGCGCGCGCGCGATCGTACCTTTGCCGGACGCCAGCGGGCCGTCGACCGCAATGATCATCCGCCCAGCTTCTCCATCTCGGAGTCGGAAATGTCGAAATTGGCGAAGACGCGCGAAACGTCGTCGAGATCCTCCAGCGCCTCCATGAGCTTCATCAGGGTGGCGGCCTTGTCGCCCTCCACCTCGATGAGGTTCTGGGGCCGCCAGATGATGTTGGCGCTCTTGGACTCGCCGAAGGTTTCCTGCAGCGCCGCCGCGACCTCGGCGAGATCCTCGCGGGCGCAGAACACCACATGCTCGGGCGCCGGCTCGCCGTCATCGTCCACATTGTCTTCTCGCTGGACGTCCTCGGCGCCGGCCTCGATGGCGGCCTCGAGCATGGCCTCCTCGTCGGCGACCGACAGGGGGAAGCGGATCTCGCCGACCTGGTCGAACATGAAGCTCACCGAGCCGGTCTCGCCCAGATTGCCGCCGTTCTTGGCGAACGAGGTGCGCACTTCGGCGGCGGCGCGGTTCTTGTTGTCGGTGGAGGCCTCCACGATGACGCCGACCCCGGCCGGGCCGAAGCCCTCATAGCGGATGTCGAAATACTCCTCGACATCGCCGCCGGCCGCCTTGGAGATGGCGCGCTCGATATTGTCCTTGGGCATGGACTGGCCCTTGGCGTTCTGAACCGCCAGGCGCAGACGCGGATTCATGTCCGGGTCGGGCCCGCCCATCTTCACCGCCACCATGACTTCCTTGGACAGGCGCGAGAACAGCTTGGCGCGCGCCTTGTCCTGACGGCCCTTGCGGTGCTGGATGTTCGCCCATTTCGAGTGGCCGGCCATGCGTGAAACTCCCTCAGCGACGGCGCATGTCGCGCAGCAGGCCCGTCCCGCGCGCGAGGCGGGCGTTCTACCTCAGGATCGCGCGCCGGGCAAAGGTCTCGCGCGGCTTTGCGCTTCGCGTTGAAGCGTGGCAATCAGACAGACCCCAACAGCCCGACCGGAATCGCCCCCATGACCGTCATCGCCGTAATTCCCGCCCGCTACGGTTCCACCCGGTTTCCGGGCAAGCCGCTGCACATGATTGCGGGCGTTCCCATGGTCGAGCGCGTGCGCCGCCTGGCGGCTGCGGCGCCCTCCATCGACCGGGTTCTGGTGGCCACCGATGATGAACGCATTCGCGACATTGTGGAGGGTTTCCACGGCGAAGCGGTGATGACGCCGGAGAGCTGCCGCAACGGCACCGAGCGCGCTTACGCGGCGGTGAAGGCCTTCGCCAGCCCGGGCGACGTCATCGTCAATCTGCAGGGCGACGCCCCGCTCACTCCGCCCTGGGTTATCGACGCGGCGGCCCAGGCGATGATCAACGATCCCGATCTGGATCTGGCCACACCCGCCACCGCGCTCACCGAAGACGCCTATGCAAAGCTCGCCAGCGCCAAGGCCGTCGGCGAGGTGGGCGGCACGACAGTGGTCTTCGACAAGGCCATGAACGCGCTGTATTTTTCCAAGACGATCATCCCGTTCCGCCGAGAGGACGCCGGGGTGCCGATCTACAAGCATATCGGGCTTTACGCCTATCGCTTCAGCGCGCTGGAGCGGCTGGTGGCGCTGGAGCCCGGCCCGCTGGAGCGCACCGAGAGCCTGGAGCAGCTTCGCGCGCTGGAGAACGGGATTCCCATCCGCATCGTGCTCACCGAATATCACGGCCGCACACCGTGGAGCGTGGATTCGCCGCGCGACGCGGAGATCGCCGCCGACATCATCGCCCGCGAAGGGGAGATCGTCTGAGCCATGCTTTTGATCCTCGCCCGCCACGGCAACACGTTCGGCCCTGAGGACACGCCCGTCTGGGTCGGCGCGAACGAAGACCTCGCCCTGGTGGACAAAGGACTTGAGCAGTCGCGCGCCATCGGGCGGGCCCTGAACGAGGCGGGAATCGTTCCCGACCGGATTCTCGCCGGCCCGCTGAAGCGCACGCGCACCGGCGCGGCCCTGGCGGCGGAACATTGCGGATACTCCGGCGAAATCGAGATTGACGAGCGCCTCAAGGAAATCGACTACGGGGTCTGGGGCGGCAAGTCCGACGCCGAGATCGCGCAAGACTGGGGCGCCGGCGCCATAGAGGCGTGGCGCGAGCGTTCCATTGCACCCGCCGGGGCGGGCTGGTCGCCGGCGCCGTCCCAGATCGAAGCCAATGCGCGGGCGGTCTATGACGCGGCGACCCGCGGTCGCAGCGATGATCACGCGGTCCTGTTGGTCAGCTCCAACGGGATCCTGCGCTATTTTCACGCCCTGCTGGCCGGCGCCGGCGCGCCGCCCGAACAGGCCAAGGTGAAGACCGGCCACATGGGCGCAGCCCGCATCACCGGACCCGGCGCCGCGCTGATCTGCTGGAACGCCGCCCCGGATGCGGCGGCGGCCGAGCTCAAAGGGAGCCGCCGGTGAGCGGCGCCCGGCTGGTCCGCCTTTACACCGCCGCCGTGTTTTTTTTCTGGATCTTTTTCAGCGGCGTATTCATCGGCGCCGGGGGCCTCGGCCTGTCGGGCTCAATCGGCTTTATCGGGCTGATGTGGTCGCCCATGCTGCTCTGGCCCGCGCTACTGGTATTGCGCGCCCGCCCGCCGGCGCTGATCGCGTTTTTCGCCTTCATCGTGTTTGCAGCTCTGAGCCTTTCATGGTCGCCCTATGAGCGGCCCGATCAGGCGGTCAAACTCCTCCTGCTGACGCCGCTCTTTCTCCTGGTTCCATTCGGGATCGCGCGCCTGGACGACACGCGCCGTGCGCGCTTCGCGGCGTTTACCGCCATAATCACCCTTCTGGTCGCGGCGTTTTTCCTGGCCGAGAGCCTTCTGGGCGCTCCTGTCAGCCAGTTTGTCCAGGTGACCGCGAACGGCGAGGCGCCGGGAGCGGAGGCGCTCGCCTTCGCCAATCGCGTCCTCTCGCGCGGCGCCAGCGCCTTTATTCTTCTGGCGGGGCCCATGGCGATCTGGCTCTGGCGCGCAGGTTGGCGCGCGCCCGCCGGCGTTCTGGGCCTGTGCGCAGCGCTGAGCGCGGTCAGCTTTGGCGTGGAGGCCAATATCGTCGCCCTGGCGGCGGGCTGCGCGCTAGGCGCTGCGGCTTTCCTGCGCCCGCAACTGGTTTTGCCCGCCCTGCTCTACGCCGCCGCCGGCCTGGTGGCGCTCACGCCGCTGCTTCTGGGCGCGATCGTCGCCTGGACGCCGGAGTCGGTGGCGAACGCGCTGCCCTTGTCCTGGCATCAACGCCTGGAGATCTGGGGATACGCCCTGTCCCGGCTCCCCGAAGCGTCCCTGTTCGGGCACGGGCTGGACGCCTCGCGCGTGATAAGCGCCGAGATGATGCTGCGCGGGTACACGCTCAACCTGATGCCGCTTCACCCCCATAACGGCCCGCTGCATATCTGGCTTGAGACCGGAGCGCTGGGCGCCGGGCTGGCCGCCGCGGCGCTTTTGCTGACCGGGCGCAGCCTCGCCCGGCGTCCGCTGGACCGCTCAATGGCGGCGGGCGTCGCATTCAGCGTCTCGGCCTGGTTCATGCTGACAATGCTTGGCTACGGGGTCTGGCAGGAATGGCACCATGGCGCGCTGTGCCTTGCGCTGGCCGCCTGCGTCTTCTCACGCCCCGGCGACCAGGCCTTGCGCGCCAAGGGCCGCGCCAAAAGCGGCTCCAAAATCGGGCCGGCCTGACGGAACAAATCCTGCATGACCCCACCCTCAACCGGCGCAGAACGCGTCCGGACACCGGGTGAGGCCGCCATGACGTCCCGAAGTGAAGCGATTCATTATCAGACCGAGACGCGCGCGCGCACGCGGACCGGCGCCCGCGCCTTTCTCTGGAGCGATCTGATCGCGCTGGCTTTGGCCAGCTATGCCGGGCTGGCGGTCGATCTCGTCCTTGGCGAAGCGCCGTCGCGCGGCTGGCTTGTGCTCAGCCTCGCCGGCGCGCTGGGGTTCGTCGCCTTCCTGCGCGCCAAAGGTCACTATCGCAACCGCCAGGCCCTCGCCGACCAGATCCGCCCGGTGGTTCTGACCTGCGCAATGGCGATCCTCATGGTGTCCACCGCGCAGCTGGGTCTTGGCGAGGCCGGACTGGACACCGGCTCCATCGCCAAATGGCTCCTGGCGCCGGCGCTGATCCTGACCGGCCGGTTCGCCACGCGCGAGGGGCTGAAGGCGTGTTCGGACTGGTTCGAGCCGGTGATCCTGATCGCGCCCCGCTCCAGCGCCGCCAAGACGAGCGTCCTTCTCGACTGCAATGACGGTCACGGCCTGGCGGTGGCGCAGACGCTGGATCTGGCCAATTTCGCCCTGCTAGGCGACGCCGAGCTCGGCGCGCGCCTCGACGCGCTTGCGGGCCAGACCGTGTTTCTCGCGCCCGATGCGCAGCACCAGGGCGCCGCCAGCCGGATCGCCGGCCGGCTGAGCGCGCGCGGCGCGCCGTTCTATTATCGCCCGTCTCTCGGGCGCATCCCGACCCAGCAAATCGATCTTCTGGACGCCCCGCCCGCTGACGGCCTGGTGATCCGGGTCTCCGACAGCCTGGACCGCCCGCTGGCCCAGGCCGCCAAGCGCGCCTTTGACGTCGCCGCATCGGCCCTCGCCGTCGCCGTGCTCAGCCCGGCGCTGGCCGTCATCGCCTGGATGATCAGGCGCGATGGCGGGCCGGCCGTCTTCGTCCAGGCGCGCGCCGGACGCGGCGGAGCGGTGTTCCAGTGCTACAAGTTTCGCACTATGAGCGTGGACGCCGAGGAGCGCCTTTGCGCCCTGCTCGCCGCCGACCCGGACAAGCGCGCCCAGTGGGAGTCCTATCAAAAGCTGGATCCCGATCCGCGCATCACGCCGGTGGGCGTGTTCCTGCGGCGCTCAAGCCTTGATGAGCTGCCCCAGCTGATCAATGTCCTCAAAGGCGAGATGAGCCTGATCGGCCCGCGCCCCATGCTCCTGTCCCAGCGCGCCCTCTACGGCGCGTCGCTGGACGCTTATGAGCGCATGCGGCCCGGACTGACCGGCCTGTGGCAGGTCAATGGGCGCAACAAGACCACCTTCGAGGAGCGCGCCCGGCTGGACGACTGGTATGCGCGCAACTGGTCGCTCTGGCGCGACGGGGTGATCCTTCTGCGCACCGTGCGCGAGCTGGTGTTCGCCGCGGGCCGCTAGAATTTCTCCAGAACAATGACGTCCTGAAACTCGCTCCGTGGCCTGTCTTCGCGCCAGTCACCGGGCTCCAGGGCGCGGGCCGGTCTGAGACCAGCGTCCGCGCACCAACGCTCAAAACTCGCAGCGTCAAAGCCGATCGCGCGTTCGGGATGACGCGGATCAGCCGCCCAGGCCGCCGCGCCATAGGGCTGAAGCGAAAGACGCGGCCGGCCTTGCGCCAGCGCCGCCTTCGCCGCCTCGTCCACGATAAACGCCGTCAGGAATATCCGACCGCCCGGCTTCAGGACGCGGCCCGCCTCCTTGAGATACCCCGCGGCCACCTGCGACTCCACATGGGTGAAGAGCGAGGTCGCCACCGCCAGATCAAGACTGGCGTCATCGGCGGGGAAGCGATAGCCGGCGGCGTTCGACCCCGCCCGGCCGTATTCGCGATTCGTCAGATCGGCGTGAACGAAGCGGATCGCGCAGCGTCCCCGAGTCGCACGCTCGGCGAAAATGAGGCCCGCCCGCACGATGTCGAACCCGATGTAGGAGCCAGCCTCGTCAAGAAAGGCGCAGACCGGAATGGCCAGGCGCCCCGCCCCGCAACCGATATCGAGCACGTGATCAGACGGCGTCAGCCCGGCCGCGTCGCGGACCTGCTGAAACAGGCGCTCCGCGCCGCCGTAGAAATCGCCGCCGCCGGTATTGTGCACGATCCGCCAGGGCCTCGGCCGGCGGTCGCGCAGGCGCACGGGCAGGTCCTTGATGTCGCTGGCGACATTCCAGAGGAAATTCACCAGCGGGCGCGGCGTGGTCCGGTGGATCACCCGTTTCACTGCGTCGATCATGATCCTGCGCCGCCGACCGCCTCAGAAATGTGCGGCTTTGCCAAATTGTTATGCTTCATGTCTATATCGGCCTGTACCTCATTCGAACAAGGCCGGAGCGCGCCATGCAGATCTTCCTCGACACCGCAGACATCAGCGAAATCGAAGCGCGCCTGGGATCCGGGCTGATCGACGGGATCACCACCAACCCGTCCCTCATCGCCAAGTCCGGCGCCGACGTGTTCGAGCGCGTGAAGGCGATCTGCGACGCCGTGGACGGCCCGATCAGCGCCGAAGTGGTGGCGACCGATTATGACGGCATGGTCGCCGAGGGCCGCAAGCTGGCCGGCATCGCCCCGAACGTGGTGGTGAAGCTCCCGCTCACGGTGGAGGGCCTTCGCGCCTGCAACACATTCGCCCGCGAGGGGATCCAGACCAATGTGACCCTGTGCTTCTCGTCCAATCAGGCGCTGCTCGCGGCGAAAGCCGGGGCGAGCTATATCTCGCCCTTCGTGGGCCGGATCGAGGACGCCGGCGCGGACGGAATCGGGCTGCTCCACGCGATTCGCACCATTTACGACCAGTACGGCTTTGAAACCGAGATCCTCGCCGCCTCGCTGCGCTCCCCGGCCCATGTGGAGGCGTCCGCGCTCGCCGGCTGCGACGCCGCCACGATCCCGGCCAAGGTGTTCGACGCGCTCTACAAGCACCCGCTCACCGACACCGGGCTGGCCGCCTTCCTGGCCGACTGGAAAGCCACCGGCCGCGGCGGCCTGGTCTAGGCGTCAGCGCGCGGGCGGATAGATGATCCGCGCCCGGATGGCGCCGTCCAGCGCCCGCACCCGGTCGAGCACGTCTTTCGGAGCGCCTTCCAGATCGGCGATGGCGTAGCCATACTCGCCTTCGGTCTGGAGATACTGGGCCGCCACGTTGGCGCCGGCCTGTTCGGCCGCTTCGTTGAGGCGGCGCAGAAAGCCCGGCTTGTTGATGTGGGGCACGATCACTCGCACCCGGCCCTCGCCGATGGGACCCGGCTCCACCTGGGGGAAGTTCACCGCGTGGCTGGTGGCGCCCTGGTAGAGGTATTTGGCGAGCTTGGTCGCCGCATCGGTCCCGATCGCCTGCTGAGCCTCGGCGGTGGACCCGCCGATATGGGGGGTGAGGATGACGTTGGGGCAGGAGACCAGCGGGCTGTCGAAGCGATCCTCCTTGCCTTTGGGCTCCACCGGGAAGACGTCCACGGCGGCGCCGGCCAGATGGCCCGATTTCAGCGCGCTCGCCAGCGCGTCCACGTCCACAAGATCGCCGCGCGCCTGATTGATCAGATAGGCGCCCGGCTTCATCTGGGCGATTTCAGCCTTGCCGATCAGATTCTTGGTGCGCGCGGTGGACGGCACGTGCAGCGTCACAACATCGCATTCGGATAAAAGCGCGTCGAGGCTTTCCATCGGCCGCGCATTGCCGTGGGCGAGCTTCGGCTCGATGTCGAAATAATACACATGCATGCCCATGGCCGAGGCGATCACCGAAAGCTGGGCGCCGATATTGCCGTAGCCGACAATGCCGAGCTTCTTCTTGCGCACCTCGTTGGCGCCGTCGGCGGTCTTCAGCCATTCGCCGCGCTCGATGGCGAACATCTTCTCCGGGATGCGGCGCATCAGCATGATCACGCTGGCGATGGTCAGCTCGGCCACCGAGCGCGTGTTGGCGAAGGGGGCGTTGAACACTGGCACGCCAAGGCGCGCCGCGGCGTCCAGATCGACCTGGTTGGTGCCGATGCAGAAACAGCCGATGGCCTCCAGCCGCTTGGCCGCGTCCATCACCTGTTCGGTGATCTGGGTGCGCGAGCGGATGCCGATGACCTGAGCCGAAGCGACCTCTTGGAGAAGCGTCTCGGGGGCCGGCGACCCGACCGTACGCCGCACCGCCACGGGGCCGAGGCCCTGCAAAGCGGAATCAGCGTCCGGATGCACGTTTTCCAGAAGCAGGGCGTCGAACGGGGTCAGCTCGGTCATGGTTTTACTTTCCTCACCACCAGGATTGCTGCAGCGCACGCACCATGGCGCATCGGCAAGCGAAAGCAAGATCGCGCGCGCCGCTGCGCCCAGCGGCCGCGGCCCGGGTTGTACTCATCCCGGCGCGGCCTATGGTCTGGCGCAACAAATTTACGGAGTCCCGACCCATGAAAACTCGCGCCGCCATCGCTTTCGCTCCCAACAAGCCGCTGGAAATCCACGAGGTGGATCTCGACGGCCCCAAAGCCGGCGAGGTGCTGGTGGAGATCATGGCCACGGGCGTATGCCACACCGACTCCTACACGCTGGACGGCAAGGACAGCGAGGGCCTGTTTCCCTCCATCCTGGGCCACGAAGGCGCGGGCGTGGTGCGCGAGGTGGGCGCGGGCGTGACCGGCCTGAAGCCGGGCGATCATGTGATTCCGCTCTACACGCCGGAATGCCGCCAGTGCAAAAGCTGCCTGTCTCAGAAAACCAATCTGTGCACCTCGATCCGCGCCACGCAAGGAAAGGGCCTGATGCCCGACGGCACCAGCCGCTTCTCGCTCAACGGGGAAAAGCTGCACCATTATATGGGCTGCTCGACCTTCTCCAATTTCACAGTGATGCCTGAGATCGCGCTGGCGAAAATCCGCGAGGACGCGCCGTTCGACAAGGTCTGCTATATCGGCTGCGGCGTCACCACGGGCGTCGGCGCAGTGATCTTCACCGCCGGGGTGGAACCGGGCGCAAACGTCGCGGTGTTCGGCCTTGGCGGCATCGGGCTGAACGTGATCCAGGCCGCCCGTATGGTCGGCGCCAACAAGATCATCGGCATCGACATCAACCCGAAGAAGCGCGCCATGGCCGAACAGTTCGGCATGACCGACTTCATCAACCCGTCCGAGATCGGCTCCGACAAAGTGGTCGAGGCGATCCTGGACATCTCCGGCGGCGGCGCGGATTACAGCTTTGACTGCACCGGCAATGTGAACGTCATGCGCCAGGCGCTGGAATGCTGCCATCGCGGCTGGGGCGAGAGCATCGTCATCGGGGTGGCCGAGGCCGGTCAGGAAATCTCCACCCGCCCGTTCCAGCTGGTCACCGGCCGGGTCTGGAAAGGCTCGGCGTTCGGCGGTGCGCGCGGGCGCACCGACGTGCCGAAAATCGTCGACTGGTACATGGACGGCAAGATCGATATCGACTCCTTGATCACCCATAAAATGCCGCTGGAGCGCATCAACGAGGCGTTCGATTTGATGCACGCCGGGACCAGCATCCGTTCCGTGGTGGAGTTTTAGACCCTGACCCTGTTCATCGACGCCGACGCCTGCCCGGTGAAAGACGAAGCGATCCGCGTGGCCGAGCGTCATCAGACCCAAGTGAAGCTCGTCTGCGACGGCGGCCTGCGCCGTCCGCAAAGTCCGTGGGCGGAGCTGGTCATCGTACCGGAGGGCGCCGACGCCGCCGACGACTGGATCGCCGAGCATATCGGCCCCGGCGATATCTGCGTCACCAGGGACATCCCGCTGGCTGATCGCTGCCTGAAGGCCGGCGGGAAGGCGCTGGATCATCGCGGGACGATCTTCGACCCGCAGTCCATCGGATCCAAGCTCGCCATGCGCGATCTGATGACGGACTTGCGCAGCGCCGGGACCATGGAGGGCGGCGGCGGCAAGCCGTTCTCGCCCCGCGACCGGTCCGGTTTTCTCAACGGCCTGGAACGCGTCTTCCAGGACATCAAACGCGGACGATAATCTCGCGAAAGAAAGAGCACGCCATGGAGATGAAATCTGAAAGCCGCTGTTTCGGCGGCCGCCAGCAAGTCTGGACCCACGCCTCGAAGGCGACCGGCACGGACATGGCTTTCGGCCTCTATTTGCCGCCCTCGGCCGAAGACGGGCCGGTTCCGGTGGCGCTCTATCTCTCCGGCCTCACCTGCACCCACGCCAATGTCATGGACAAAGCGGGCGCCCAGCGCGTGTGCGCGGAGCTGGGCCTGGCGCTTCTGGCGCCGGACACCTCGCCGCGCGGAACCGATCTGCCGGGCGAGCATGACAGCTATGATTTCGGCTCCGGCGCCGGCTTCTATGTCGACGCGACTAAAGCGCCCTGGGACAAACACTATCGCATGGAAAGCTATGTCACCGACGAGCTTTTGAAGGTCGCCGCCAAGGCCGCCCCGCTGGATCTGGACGCGGTCGCGATCACCGGCCATTCCATGGGCGGGCACGGCGCGCTGACCCTGGGCCTGAAGCGCCCGGATTTGTTCAAGGCGATCAGCGCCTTTGCGCCCATCGCGTCGCCGATGAACTGCCCCTGGGGCGAGAAGGCGCTAACCGCCTATATCGGGTCAGACCGCGACGCCTGGCGCGCCTATGACGCCTGCGCCCTGATCGAAGACGGAAAGCGCGCCGAGGCCGGAATCCTCGTGGACCAAGGCCTCGCCGACGGATTTCTTGAAGAGCAGCTGAAGCCGGAGCTTCTGGAAGCCGCCTGCAAGGCGGCCGGCCAGCCGCTGACCCTGCATCGCCAGGACGGCTACGATCACAGCTATTTCTTCATCGCCAGCTTCATCGAGGATCATCTGCGCTGGCTGAGCGAAAAACTCTAGGCGCAGCTCAGGCCGCCGGCACCAGTTCGGAGAGCTGTCCGCCCACCCGGATCGGTTCACAGCGCACCGCAAGGCCCGTCCGGTCGTCGGTCTCCACATAAAGGCCGCACGCCGAGGCTTCGCCGGACGCGGTGACGAAGCGGCCGCCGCGCATGCCGGTGACGAAGCGGTTCAGCGGTTCGTCCTTCTCCATGCCGATCACGCTGTCATAATCGCCACACATGCCCGCATCGGTCTGATAGGCGGTGCCGCCCGGCAGGATGCGGTGGTCGGCGGTGGGAACATGGGTGTGGGTGCCCACCACGATGCTGGCGCGCCCGTCGCAAAACACGCCCATGGCGCATTTCTCGCTGGTGGCCTCGCCGTGCATATCCACCAGGATCGCGTCGGCGACCTGACCCAGCGGACAGGAGACCAGCTCCTTCTCCACCGCCGCGAACGGGTCTTCCAGCGCCTGCATGAACAGGCGCAGCAGCACATTCATCACCAGGATGCGCCGGCCGTCCGGCAGGTCGTAGAGCGAGGCGCCCCGGCCCGGCGCGGCGCCCTCGCGGTAATTGACCGGGCGCAGAAGACGCGGCTCGCGGGAGATGTAGGAGAGCGCTTCGCTCTGGTCCCAGGCGTGATTGCCCAGCGTCAGGACATCCGCGCCGGAATCATAAAGCTCCATGGCGGTGCGCTCGGTGATGCCGAACCCGCCCGCCGCGTTCTCGGCGTTGACCACCACGAAATCGAGCTTCAGCCGATCGCGCAGGCCGGGCAGATGATCCACCACCGCCTCGCGGCCCGACTTGCCGACCACGTCTCCGAAAAATGCAATGCGCATGGGCGCTCCCTTCAGGCGGCCGCATATAGCGCGCAGGCGCGGGCCTGACCATGGCGCGATCTGACCAAGGCGGGCGTGCTATCAGCTTCAGGCGATCAGCGCCGGGCCGGGTCCTGCGCCATCTGGCGGAAATGGACGCGGCAGACCGGCTCGTACTTGGATTTGTCGGTATCCAGCTCAGGACCGTCGAGCAGCACTTCGCCCGCCGGGCCGTGGCGGGCGTTCAGGATCGCCTTGCGCCCGCAATGGCAAAAGGCGGTGAGTTCGCGCATAGCGTCGCAAATCGCCATGAGCGCCACCGCGCCGGCAAAAGGCTCGCCCCTGAAATTCGTGCGCAGCCCGAAACAGCTCACCGGAACGTCCAGCTCGTCACTGATCCTTGCCAGCTCCCAGACCTGGCCGGCGCTTAGGAACTGCGCCTCATCGATGAAGACATGGCCCACGGGCCCGGCGTTAAGGCGCGCCTTCACCAGGCCTGAGAACGCGGTGGCGGTGTTGAAGCCCCCCGCCGGCTCCTGCAAGCCCATGCGCGAGGCGATGACGGCGTCGGGCGCCGCCTCGCCGTCGGCGTCGAACGTGAACAGCATGGCCGGCTTGCCGATGCGCGAATACTGGAAGGCGTCTTTGAGAAGCTGGGCGGATTTGCCCGAATTCATCGGCCCGTATGCAAAGGTCAACATGTCGCTGGGTCCGCCTTGCCGCCGCCGCTAACCCACGAAGGACTTTTCCACAACGTATTCGGCGGGGCGGGCGTTGGAGCCTTCGGTGAGGCCGGCGCGCTCGCAGCGGATCTTGCAGTCCTCTATCATCTCCAGCGAGCCGCAAATCATCACCCGGTCCTCGTCCGGGTTCAGCGCCGCAACCCCAAGATCTTTGAAGATCACGCCCTCGTCGATGAGCTGGGTGATCCGCCCGGTGCGCTCGAACGGCTCGCGGGTGACGCTGGGGTAGTAGACCAGTTTCGGTCCAGCGAACTCGCCCACGAGCGGATCGGTGCGCACGGCCTCGACGAGCTCTCGGCCATACTCCAGCTCGGCCACTTCCCGGCAGGTATGGGTGAGGATCACCTGCTCGTAGCGCTCATAAGTCTCAGGATCGCGGATGATCGAAGCGAAGGGCGCGATTCCCGTGCCCGTGGAGAGCAGGTAGAGCCGCTTGCCCGGCGTCAGCGCGTCGAGCACCAGCGTGCCCACCGCCTTGGTCCCCAACAGAATCGAATCGCCCGGCTCGATTTTCTCCAGGCGCGAGGTGAGCGGGCCGCCCGGAACCTTGATGGAGAAAAACTCCAGCCCTTCGTCCCAACTCGGGCTCGCCACCGAATAGGCGCGCAAGAGCGGCTTGCCCTCCACGGTGAGGCCCAGCATGACGAACTCGCCGGACCGGAAGCGGAAGGTTTGCGGGCGCGTCACGCGGAAGGCGAAAAGCCTGTCGGTGTAGTGCTTCACCGACGTCACCGTTTGCTCACTCACCGCCGCCATGTCTTGCTCCCTCAATGTCCCGCGTCAGGTACGGTTCTACGGGTGAGGGTGAACGGCGCCAAGCGCTCGCGCTGCTGCGAGGCTCAATTGGTGGCCGGCGGTTCGGCCAGCGCCAGTGTCACGAGATTGGAGATCCCCAGCGATCCGACACCCGGTTCGATCGCCAGGCCGCGCCCGGCGGTGGCCGGGCCGGTGCCCCCGTCGTATCCGCCTGCGATGACGTTCGCGAGCGCGGAATCGCGCGTCACACCGTAACTTAAGTCGTCCTCGGCGGTGAAACGGATCTCGTCAAAGCGTCCCGGCGCCGACAGCGAGTTTCCCATGGCGACCCAGCCCTGACCGGTGGACGCCACGAAGCCGCGCGCCAGCACGCCGTTGCGGCCATTGCGGGTCGCCGTGAGGTTAGTGGCGGAGAAGGCGAAAAGATTACGCAGGAAGATTCCGTCGCCGCCGTTCTGATCAGCGATGATGTTGGCGGCCGCCCCTTCGGAATGGTCGAAGATCACTCCGGTGCCGCCATTGGCGTAGGCGAAAATGTTCGTGTACTGCACGTTGCGGCTCGCCCACAGCACCATCAGCCCGTCGCCGCGATTGCGCGTGACCGTGATGTCGCTCAACGTCGCACCGCGGGTGGGAACACCGCGGCCGGAAACCCTCAACCCGGTCTGCAGGCAATTGGTCGCCATGATCCGGGACAGCGACAGGCCGGCCACGCGGATGAGACTCGCGCCCTCTCCGGCGCGCCCGTCACAGTCGAGCGTCAGGCCTGACACCGACACCGCTTCTGTACCAAGCTCGGGAGCTCCGCTGACAATCATCGCAGCCATGGCGCTCCCCGCTTTGATGACCGTCACGCCCTGGCCTGCCCCGGCCAGGCTGGTGCGAGACGGCAGATTCAACGGTCGGCTCAGCTCATGGACGCCCGGCGCGATCCGGATCAGGACGCGAGCGCCTTCGACCCGGTCCAGCGCCGCCGGCAGATCGTCCAGCCGCGCCAGCGTGAAGACGCCGGATGTATCGGTCTCCATCGTCACCGCGGCGACGGGACCCGCCTCGTCTATGGTCACCGCCTCCATACAGGCTGACAGCATGCATGCGCAGGCCATGGGTATCAAAAAGCGCATCGCGGCCCCCATATCGTCCGGAAGAGTAAAGCGTCCGGCGGCGCCGGGAAAGCAAGTCTTCCGCCCTGGCTCACTCGCCGCGCCTCCACGCGGCCGGGGGCGAGACATCCAAAACCCGTTCACCTGGACCCGGACCGCACATCCGGCGCCCGGTTCAGAAGCGTCATCGGGTTCCAGTTGAACAGGCGCGCTGTTTCAAAGGCGGAGACCGTGCGCGCCGCCTGCACCGTGCGGCGCTTCTCCATCAGGCGCGGCCAGCCTTTGAGCGCGTCGCGCATCGCCCGGCCGAACAGGGTGAATTGTCCAAAGCGCGCCGCCGACAGCCAGAGCAGGAGCGTCACGCCCAGATGAACCGGCGCCAGAACCGGCAGAAGCAGCGCCGGAGTGTTCTTGAAGAAGGTCCAGAACCGGTTGCGGGCGCCGTGATAGGTCGCGAAGGCCGAACGCCGCCCGGAGCTGGCGTAACCCATATGGCTGACACGGGCGTCCTTCACCTGGATCGCCCCATGGCCGGCGAGCCGCGCGCGATACGCCAGATCCACGTCCTCAACATAGCAAAAATAATCTTCGTCGAAGCCGCCCAGCGCCTCGAACACGTCGCGGCGAACAAGGGTGAGCGCCCCGCAAGGTCCGAAAACCTCGCCTTCCTCAGGCGGCTCCATTGTTCTGCCATAGCCGCCGCGATAGGGCAGGCCGGTGAAGTGATAGACATCGCCCGCCCCGTCCAGCACGCCCGGCGCGCCATGGGCCAGCTGGGTGGCGCCAAAGAGGGACGCGCCCGGATGGCGCGCCGTGGCGGCGAGCATCTGCTCGATCATGTCGGCTTCAGGAAAGGCGTCGGGATTGAGCAGGAGCAGCCAGTCCTCCTCCACGCCTCTCGCCAGGCGGTTATTGCCCGCGGCGAAGCCCAGATTGGTCTCGCTTTCCACAAGCTCCACAAAGTCCGGCAGGCCGGCGACGTCCACCCGCTCAAGCTCCGGCGACCCGTTCTCCAGAAGGCGCACGCGCGCCGGCTGCACGCTTTGACGCTCAAGCGCCGCTATCACGTCCGGGACAGTCTCCCGGCTGCGATAGGCGACGATCAGCACCGCGATGGAGGCCGTCTCGCTCATGCCGGTTCGCGCACCGCATCGACGCCGCATGCCTGGCGGATGGAGCCCTTGACCCTGCGCGCGGCGCTAGAGCGCGGGCGGTCGAACACGGCCGGCTGGGTCATGGCTGAACCTCTCTTCGCGCGCGAGCACACTGACGCGCGCACCATGGCGCATCATAAGGTGAAAGCAAGACGGCGGAGTCGCGCGCAGCGCGCGGCGTGACAAACCCGGTCGGAGCGGGGCATTGTGCGCGCGATTACAACAGTGAAAGTCGCGACATTCATGGCGATTCTGGTTACCGGCGCGGCTGGTTTTATCGGGTTTCACGCCGCACGCGCGCTGTTGCAGCGCGGCGAGACCATTATCGGCGTGGATTGCCTCACCGAGTTTTACGATGTGTCGCTTAAACACGCGCGCCTGGCCGAGCTGGCCCGGTTTGAGCGGTTCTCTTTTCAGCACCTTGATCTGGCCGATCATGAAAAAGTGCGCGCGCTCGTGCTCGATCATGGCTTTACGCGCATCCTGCACCTGGCCGCCCAGGCCGGCGTTCGCTATTCGCTGGACAATCCGTTCGCCTATACCCACTCGAATGTCAGCGGGCATCTGTCCGTGCTCGAGGCGGCGCGCGCCCTTGGACCAAGGCTTGAGCATCTGGTCTACGCCAGCTCCAGCTCGGTCTATGGCGAGCGCCCGGCCGACCGGGGGTTCCGCGAGGACGATCCCGTGGACGCGCCGGTCTCGCTCTACGCCGCCACCAAGCGCGCCGACGAGTTGATGACCCGGACCTACGCCCATCTCTACGCCCTGCCTGCCACGGGCTTGCGCTTTTTCACCGTTTACGGACCGTGGGGCCGGCCTGACATGGCCTATTTCAGCTTTTCAGAGAAGATGATCGCCGGCGAGACGATCGAGTTGTTCAACGCCGGCCGCAATACGCGCGATTTCACGTTCATCGACGACATCATCCCCTCGCTGATCAAGCTGCTTGAGGACAATCCGGGCCCCGGCGCGCGGATTTTCAATATCGGCGGCTCGTCACCGGTGGACACGCTGTCTCTGGTGTCGGCGCTGGAGCAGGGCCTTGGTCTGACAGCGCGCGTCAATCACGCACCCTCCCAGCCCGGCGATGTCAGCGCCACATGGGCCGACACCAGCGCCTTCGACGCGCTGTACGGATCCACACCGCAAACCTCGCTGGACGCCGGGATCAGCGTGTTTACCCGCTGGTTCGCCCAGTGGCGTGAAGCACGCGCGAAAGCGAGCTAGCCGCGCGCGCCGGCGGCCCTAGACCGCCTTGCGCACCGCATTGATCACGGTTTCAAGCCGCTCGCCGTCCACATAGGCGTCCATGGGAAGCGACACGACCCGGTCGGCGGCCGCGTCAGTGACCGGCAGCCCGCCAGGAACCGTGGGAAAGCGTGCATAGGGCGCCTGGTGGTGGATCGGCACGGGATAGTACACCGCCGTGGGAACGCCGGAGTCAGCCAGCGATTTACGGAACGCGTCGCGGTTCTCCACCTCGATCGTGTACTGGGCCCAGACCGAGACCCCGCCCTCGATCACGGTGGGGGTTTTCACCACATCGCCAAAGCCGTCGGCATAGGCGCGCGCCACGCGGTTGCGGCCCTCAATCTCGTCGGCGAAGATTTCCAGCTTGGCCAGAAGGATGCCCGCCTGCAGCGTATCCAGGCGCGAATTCATGCCGATGCGGGCATAGGCGTAGCGCTCCTCGCCCTCGCCGTGATTGCGCAGGGATTTGAGCATCGCCATGAGCTCTTCATCGCGGGTCAGCATGGCGCCGCCGTCGCCATAGCAGCCCAGCGGCTTGGCCGGATAGAAGCTCACCGTGGCGATGTCGGCCCACTCCACCGGGTGCTTGCCGTTGAGGGTGCAGCCAAAGCCCTGAGCGCTGTCGGCGATGAGCATCATGCCCTCCGCCTGGCAGATCTCGGAAATCGCCGGATAGTCCGCCGGCTGGCCGAACAGATCCACCGCGATCACCGCGCGCAGTTTCAGCTGGGGCTGGGTCTTCACCCACTCGATCGCCCGCTTCAGGCTTTCCGGGTCCATGTTGTAGGTGTCGGGGTCGATATCCACGAAGATCGGCGTGGCGCCGAGCCAGGGCACGACTTCAGCGGTGGACGCGAAGGTGAAGCTCGGCACGAAGACCGCGTCGCCGGTGCGCAGCCGCCAGGCCATGAGCGGCAAAGCCAGCGCGTCGGTGCCGTTGCCGCAAGTGAGCGCCGGGGCGTGCCCGAAGGTGGAGAGCTTGTCTTCCAGCTCGCTCACTTCCGGGCCGAGCACATAGCGTCCCTCTTCGATGATCTTGGTGATCATCGGCTCCAGCCGGTCCTTGATGCGCGCGCGCTGGGCGGCGAGGTCGATGAAGGGGATCATGGCGGCGTCTCCCTGGTCTGGCTTTCGGCGCGCCCCGAATGGGCGGATCGCCGGTGTAAACGTCAGCGGCCCGATTACTTGATGCGCCGCCGCGACGTAAATCACGAATGGTGACCGAGCGTGACCGGGCCCGACTTCCGGGTGGCGAAGAAGCCATCGCTGACCGAGCCGGGCCAAGAAACGTGTGACGCTGCACTTTGAGACCTTCACCGACACCGCAGAGATGGCGGGCGTCCCGCGACTCTATGGCGGCTATCACATCGCCGCGGACAGTGTGGAGGGCCTGCCACGGGTCGACGCGTTTCCGCCCATCTCTGGCCGGTGATCGAAAGCCGCTTTGCCGGAACGGCGGAGCGTAAGTCACCCCAAGCGCACCCTCACGTCCCGAAGGCTGCCGAGCTTTCGTCACCACGCGCGAGCGACAAATGCCTTGACCATCAAAACGCTTACCTGACAAAACTAGATTCACTATAAGTTTGAAATGCCTCGCGGTAGAACAACTTATAATCGCATTAGCGCCACCCATCTCGAAACGGACTGACCGTTCGTCCGAGACGAGGCGCATTGGCAGCCTCAAGCCTCGGTTCAATAAATCTGTGACTTTGAGAAAATGATAGAAAGCGCGCGTCAATATCCAGTGCTTTCGCCGAGCCCCGGAATCAAACTCGACCCAATCAGTTTTGTGGTGGTTCATTTCTGCGATGACTACAGGCATAATTTCCTGAGATCGCAATGCGCCAGCGACCCTTTAAACCAGCTCATTCACGTGGATAACCGCGGGGGACATCGCTTCGACACGCTGTCAGCGGCCTTCAACTTCGGCCTTGACCAGGCGCGCCACGATCTCGTCATCGCCGTCCATGAAGACGTGGTGCTCGTTGACCACTGGCAGGAGACGCTTCAGGCGTCCCTTGACGCACTTGCGGCGGAAGATCCCGGTTGGGGGCTCGCAGGCGCAGTGGGGTACAACCGGGAGAATATCAAGATCGGGCATTGGAGCGATCCGTATCGCTATCAGAACTCACTGGCTCCGCAACGCTTCGCCGAGGTGAGCCGCCTGGACGAGCAGCTTTTAATTTTTCGACAGTCCACGGGTCTGCGCTTTGATGCCGACTTGCCGAGCATTCACAATATCGGCCGCGATATCTCCTCCACGCTCACGGCGAAGGGGCGCAAAATCTATGCGATCGAAGCGCCAACGATTCATAAATATGCAAACCAGCATGGCGAGCTGATCGAGACGCCTAACGCGTCGCCGAAAATCGCGGAACGCCATTCGCCAGCGAGCCTTGCGGAGTGGAAAGACAGCAACGACTATCTGTTGAGCAAATGGCCGGAGTGGGATGGTGTGATCACCGCCAACCATTTTGACGCACACGCCGACCCGGTCGCTGAGTACGGCCCGCCGATCATCCTGGTGTCCAGGGGCGGATCGGGCTCGCGCCTTTTATCCACCGCGATCGCGGACCTTGGCGTCCATATCGGAAATGACGTCAATAAATCCGGTGATAGCATGGAGATGGTTGATCCCGTCTATCGCGCCTTACTGTCAAAGTATCAGCGCCGAGCCATGTGGCAGCGAGACCAAATCGTACCGCGCCTGAGAGCCCACGCAAAAGCAATGCTGGACGCCGGTCATGTCACGGGGCCCTGGGGGCTCAAACTGCCGGAGAGTATTCTGGTGTTACCCGAGTTGGCCGCGGCGTTCCCGGGCGCGCGCTACGTCCATCTCATTCGAGATCCCCTTGCGACCTGCCTGCGGCGCACTCATATGACGGCGCGCTTTGACAATGCGATCGGGCGCACAGCCATCCGCGCCGCCTACGAATATTGCGAGCTGGACATCGAGCAGAGCCTTCAGGATCGCCCTGAGATTCGTATGGCCCACACCACGCGCCACCAGCTGGAGATGGCGCTGGGCTTTGCAGGCGAACTCCCTGAAGGGCGCTACATTGAAATCCGCTTCGAGGACGTGCTTGGCGATCCCGGCGGCGTCTTGAACCAATTGGCGGAACGCCTCGGCCTGGAGCGGAAAAGCTCAGCGCTCATCGATACCATTAATCCAGATCGAGCGATGTGCGAGATGGCGAAATATCCCGATCTCATCAGAAAAAAGATTGAAGGCCAGCTTGAACCGCTACGGCGCCGGCTCGGCTATGTCGACCCAAACAAGCCCCTGAAGCCTATACAGGATATGCAGCCGGCAAAGGGTATGCCGGGCGGGAGCCCGGATCCGTCATGAGTCCCGCCCGGCATACCCGTACCGCAGGGCGAGGGGACCGGCGGCCTCCAGGATCTCGGCCGCCTCGGCCGGGCTGAAACACTCCTTCCAGGATTGGCGGGAGCGCTGGTCCACCGCTCGGGCGCGATCGGTCTTGCCCGGCGCACGCCCGGTCATCACCGTCGCATGGGCCCTCAGACCCGCCAGGTCGAGGCTCGCAGCCGCCGCGAGCATCTCCGACACCGCCCCTGGATCGTCGGTCAGATCCTCGTACTGCACGCGCATCGGCGCCCGGCCGCCGTCCGCCGCTTCGCACAGTTCATTCTTTACACGCCAGATCAGGGCGGCCTTCACGTGGGCCGGCGTGCCGGCGTCGGCCAGGCGACCGCGCACATCCTCCGCACACGATTCCGGCGGGGTCTTCAGGATGAACGCGACCTGGTTTTCGATCATTGGAACGCCTTTGAGGACGAGCATCGAGGCGGCGACGGCGCGCGGATCGCGGATAGGGGCGATAAACACCGCCTGCTCCATGGCATCTGCGAAGGCGCGCCAGTTGAACGTCAGGTTCGGCGCCTTGAGGACCAACGCGTCCACGCTGTAGCCAAACGCGTAGTGCGCTCCCCTCATGACGAAGCGGTCCTGCGGCGACCGGTATTTTCGCGCGGCGCAATCCGCGATCGTCGTTTCCAAGGCCCGGTCCATCTTCAACCCGATCGCATCAGGACCGCCGAGCCATCGATAGAGACCGTCGTCTTCGTCGATCAGCGCGGCCCGGTCGTGCGCGCCGAGAATCTGGGCTGTAAGCGTCGTTCCGCTGCGTTGACATCCAATAACGCAAACCAGACGGCGACCATTGAACGGGGCGCTTTCGGTGTTCAAGCCTGCTTCCATCATCGCCCGCCTCGACTCTGCGAGACACACAGTGGAGCCCGCCGCGGGACGCCGCCAGCTGTTTCGGAGCAAATCCAGCGCCGAGATGCAAGCGGCGCCAGCCTTGTGTGTTATTGTGGACAAAGGGCGACGGCGATCATTGCAGCTCAGCCCGGCCACAAACCGCGCAATCATCTCGCGTCGGACCGATCGAACGCGCTCTCTAACTCCATACCTGCTCCGGAAAGTCGCCAGCGCTTCAAACGCCCGGGCTTCACGACCATCCCTGGCCAGAGATCGAAAGCTATTTTGACGGGGCGGCGCAGACAGCGCCCCGCCGGGTCCGTAATCGCGTCAGCAGCCCGGCGGTGGGAACCGCCGTCAGCCGTCAAAAGGGTACACGGCGCCGGTCACGTGCGCCACGTGATGGCGAAAAATCTCATTCGAACCATCAAGTGTAGCGGCCATGAACGCGTCAAACGCCTCGCGGTTCGCAAAGATCTGGGCGCGATTTAAGCTGTCCCTGCGCAGATAGTGCAAAAAGATGATCTGCTCCATCTGGCCGGGATAAAGCTCGTCGGCTATTGGATCGTTGGGATAATTGTAGCGCATCGGCAACGCCGTGCAGGCGAGCCCCGCCTTGATGCATGCAAGCGCCACAGACACTTGCGGCGCGAAGTAGGGGGTTACGAACCCCGAGATCTCGTCACTGATCGCCCGCTGACACCGGTAAAGCGCGGTCATTGCGTGCGGGGTCCCCATCACAACGCCGTAATTCACATAGAACGGCGCTTGCGCCGGGCTTCCGGGGGGCGCCAGGGCGTAGGGATAGGTGAGATTAAGCGGGGCCCCCATAATCTTCAAGCCGAGCTCCGCCCAGTCGGCGACAGGGTTTTTTTCGCGGCCGGGGCGCGGAAAGTGGTAGTGGGCGATGACCCCGCCGATGGCGGACTCCTCGATCAGCGTCCGGGCGAGCGCATCCATGGGACGAAGCTGCGCAACATCGGCGTCGCACAGGACAACCAGATCGCAATCGGGGCGAAACACTTCGTACCGGCGCCAGTGTTGTCCAGCATAACATTCTGGCACCTTCCGGGTTGAATTATAGACCCACTCCACCTCGATGCCCTCAAAGTGACGCCGCCAGCGCGGCGGCAGTTCCGGCGCCGGCGGGTCGCCGAAGACGGCCACAAGTCGGGCGTCGCTGTAAGGGGGGCCCAAGGCGTTGAGGGATGCGCGGAAAAACGCGATCTGGCCGCAAAAGCCGTCGGTCAGACTTGCCGGGATGATGTAATCGATTTTCATTGGCGCGCTGACTCGACAATTCCGGAACGATCAAGGAAAATTGCTTATGTCGTTAGTATTTAGATGGCGCACCTTTTGACAACCGAAATCAGTGTCACGGAGTTCGCCCTGTTCGGCGGATCTCCCTGTTTCGACACACCCCGGCATGTGAATCGGCCCAATGCGGCCTCGCGCGCAGCCTTCGATGATTATTTCGACGAAGCTTGGAAGACCAAAAGGTTCTCGAACGGGGGACCCCTGTTGGTCCGATTCGAGCAGCGTCTCAGCCAGTATCTCGATGTGGCCAACGCCGTGGCCGTCTGCAACGCCACTATCGGGCTCAGCCTCACCATCCAGGCTCTTGGGCTGACGGGTGAGATCATCCTGCCGTCCTACACCTTCATCTCCAGCGCGAACGCAATCAAGGCCGCAGGGCTGACGCCTGTGTTCTGCGATGTGCGGCCGCACGACATGAATATGGACCCCGCCGCGTGTGCGGCGCTGATCACGCCGCACACTTCGGCTGTGCTGGCGACCCATGCCTGGGGCGAGCCCTGCGACACCGATGCGCTCGCGGCTGTGTGCGACGCGGCCGGGATCACCCTGATGTACGACGCCGCCCACGCCTTTGGTGTCCTCCACCACGGCCGCAAGATTGGCGGGTTCGGACGGGCCGAGATCTTCAGCCTGCATGCGACCAAAGTTCTGCACGCCTTCGAGGGCGGGGTCATCGCCACCGACGACACCAAGCTCGCCGACGCGTTGCGGCTCCGGCGCAATTTCGGCTTCACCGGGGTCGATCAGGTCGAGATCGCGGGCGTAAACGCCAAGATGTCAGAAGCCCACGCCGCGATGGGGCTGGCCAATCTGGATATTATCGACCAGATTATTGCAGCCAACCGACGCCGCCACGACGCCTACGCTAGGGGGCTCAGTGGCCTTCCGGGCGTGCAGCTGCACCGGCCGACCACCGGCACGACGTCCAATTTCCACTACGTTGTCGCCGAGATCGACGCCGCCGCCTTCGGACTCACGCGCGATGTCCTCGTGGACCTGCTGTTCGCCGAAAACGTGCTTGCACGGCGCTATTTTTATCCGGGCGGACATCGCAGCCCGCCCCATCTGCCCGAAATCGGCGGCCCGCCAAGCCTGCCGGTGACGGAGGCGATCTGCGAGCGCGTCCTGGTCCTGCCGGCGGGGGCGGCGATCGAGTTGCAGGACGTGGCCGCCATCTGTGATCTTATCCGCCGGATCGCAGCCAGCGCGCCGGAAATCTCTGCGCGCCTTTCCTGACCCTTGCCGGGCCTGGCGGCGGTCAAACGGCGCTACCCCAATGGTCTGGGCTGATTTATCGACGTAAACATGATCCTGACCACGCCACATGAGAGCGTTTTCATGACCAGATTGATTCCTCAGCTTCCGGGACTCTTGCGGGCCTCGCCCGCTGCGCCCCGCCGCCGGGCGAGGCAGTCGTGAAGCCGGTGGTTGTCCTGGGCGCCGGCGAGCATGCCGTCGTGGTGATCGACATCCTGCGCGCCATGGGCGGTTTTGATGTGTTGGGATGTCTGGCGGACAATACTGACGCCGAGCAGACCGTTTACGGCGTCCCGGTGATCGGCGGCATGGACCGGATCTCGACTCTGGCCCGGCAGGGGTACGCCGCCGCGATCGGGTGCGGCGGATGGGTGGACAATGATCCTCGCGCCCGGGTGTACAATCTGGCGGTGGCGGCGGGCGTCGAGATCGTGACCGCGATCCATCCACGCGCCTATATCGCCCCAGACTGCACCATCGGCCAGGGGTCGGTCATTTGCGCCGGCGCCCATATAGGCGTGTGCACCAACGTCGGGCGAAACACCATCGTGCATTGTGAGGCGCTGGTTGGCCATCTGTGCCTTGTCGGCGATCATGTGCTGATCTCGGGCGGGGCCACCATCGGCGCCGCGGTTACTGTCGCAGACGGCGCCACTGTGGCGATCGGCGCCACCGTCGCATCGCGTGTAAGCATCGGCGTGCGGGCGCTGGTCAGCGCCGGATCCATGGCCGACCGCGACGTCGCGCCAGGCGCCAGGGTCAGAGGCGTGCCCGCCCGCCCGCGCGGCCGGATACGCGGTCCGGAGCGCTAGCTGTCACGGCCAAGTAGGTTGGTGACACGTCGCCAGGGTGTGAGACCGCCGATGCCGGCATGGGGGCGCTGGCGCGGCGCTCGGCGGGCAGCACTTCGGCGTAGGCCAGCCCTGTGGCGTCGTCCACGGCGATATGGACGAAGTCCCAGCCCGGCCCGGTGTTGCGATGGCCGGTGCGCGCCGGTCCAGCTTCTTGATGTCGATATGGATCAGCTCGCCGGGACGCGCCTGCGGCGAGCGGCGCGGACGGCTCGACCAGGTCGCAACCCCCGCCTCGCCGTCGGTGCGCCAGCGCGCCAGCCACTTGAACCCGGCCACTTGAACCCAGCCGCTTGAACACGGTGCGTTGCGACCCGCCGAACGCCGCCGCGATCTCGCAGGCAGGCGTCCCCGCCTCGCGCCGGGCCACTATCCGGGCTCCTCCTGCCTGCTGATCGTATCGCAACAACCAGCTTCAGGCGGTCAGCCCGCATGAACACCCTTATGAGAGATCACACCCAGGCGGTGATCGCCGTTGAGTGACGGCGGCTGAACGACACATGGCGATGCAACATGGCCGCTGGTCCGTGAAGCGAAGTTCACCCGGCGCGGAACAGATCGCCTCCGTTCAGACCAGGCCGGGTGATGCAACTCGCGCCAGATCAAGGAGCATTGACGATCGACCGGCACCAAGCCGAAAGGCGTCACCGTCCGCGCCGTCGCCAGAGAGCGGCTTCGGACTTCTCTGGATGCTGAAGGCCTTGGCCGATCTCCAGGGAACGCTACACCGCTTGACTCTGTCAGGTCCTTACACGGGGAGACAGAACAGCTTGCCGTCGGCGTCGGTTCCGATGCCGTTGCTGCAATCAGGCAAATCGCGGATGTAGACATTGCCCGCGGTGTCGATCCGAAACTTGTTGCCGCCCCCGGCCAGGTTGATCCCGAAATTACCGGCGCCTTCACCAGCACCCGTCTCGAAGTTCTGTATGAGCCACCCGGTCGCGGCCGTGGTCTGCTGGAGCACAACCATTCTGCGGGCGGAGCCGTCACCCGTGATGTGCAGGCTGCCCGCAGGGCTCGCCGTTCCCAGACCCACATTCCCGTTCGCCGCCACGTAGAGCGAGTTGGTCGGCGCGCCGGGAATGATCTTGAACGGTATCCGGCTGCCATTGGTGGCGTCGCGGACGAAGAAGTTCGCTTCATTGCCAGCGACATCCCATGTCTGCGCGGTGAAGCCGGACGAGCCGTCCTGCTCCAGGCGCAGGGCCGGGCTGTTGCCGTCCACGACATGAAGCGGGAGCACCGGGGTGGAGGTGCCCAAGCCGATATTGCCCGTACTGTCGACGTAGAGCGAATTGTTCGGCGAAGCCGCTTCCATCACGAAGATCGTGCGGCCATTGGTCCGATCCAGAAACGCGAACCGGTTCGCCCCGCCATTGCTCGATTCGTTCGCCTGCAGCTCCCAGTCCACATTCGGGAAGGACCCGGAGCTGGACGTGTCATCAAATGCGATGCGCGTGTTGTTTTCTTTCAGCCGGAGCGTATCGAAGCCGAAGTTCTCGCCATTCACGCAGTCCATGCCAACGCAAAGACTGCCATCGACGATCACATCGTCGGCGAACACCTGGTCGGCCTGGGCGCCGGCGCTCAGAGCAGCGGCCGCCGCAAATCCGGCGAGCGCAGTGCGCGCATTGAATAATTTCGACATGGTGAGTCCCCCGGTTTAACCGCCCTCGCCGGCGCCAGGCGCGGGCTCGGTCAAGTCATCAAAAATCATGATCCGGCCGTCTTCCACGCGGAAGGCGCCGGAGGTCCGGGCGCCGATGCGCGGCGTTCCTGCGCCGGGCTCGCGTCCGTTAAAACTCTGGTCCATGCGCGCCGCGCCTTGAACCATCCGGTCCGTGGCGGCGCTCAATTGCCATTGGTAAAGCCCGTCGGGAACCGCGCCGTGATCGCGCAGACGCAAGGTCGGCGCCGATCGCGCACCCTGAATCTGGGCGTAGTAGCTTTCCGGGCCGGCCACGCTGAGCACGTAATTGGTGTAGGCGCCCGACACCGTGAACACCAGGCGTTCACCGGCGAAGCGCGGTTCGGCGTCCAGCTGTTCCTGGCCGTAGGCCGGCGCGGCGCAGGCGATCGCCGCTGCGAGCACGCTCGCAGACATGGTCACGATGGCCCCTGACAGGCGAATACCCAACCGATTCAACATGCAACACCTTATTCTTTGAGCCGAAACATAGCTCAGCGCGCGGGTCATTGCACGCTTAATCTGGCGGCGCCGTCGCTGCCCGGTCGGCGGCCATGTCCCGCTGCGCCTCGCTCATGCGCCCGAACAGCGCGTCGCGCAGCGCCGCCGCGCCCGGCTCTCCCGCCGCGGCCGCGCGCACCAGCCAGCCATGGGCGGCGACATAGTCCTGCGGCACGCCAAGGCCGCGGATGTACAGCAGGCCGAGATTGAGCGACGCGGCGGCGAAACCCTGCTCGGCCGAGGCGCGATACAGGCGCGCCGCTTCGGGAAAGTTCACCGGCCGTCCGGCGCCGGTGGAAAAACGGTAACCCAGCGCAAAGCGCGCCACCGGATCGCCGGCCGCGGCCGCAGCCGCATCACGCCCCGCCGCGTCTGGAGAGGGATCGAACGCCGCCAGGCGGGCCGGCCAGGGCGCGCCGAAATCGGCCAGCAAGCCATCCAGCCCGGTCATGTCAAAGCGCGCGGCGTCGCGATAGAGCCGCACCGCTTCAGCTTCATTGAGCGCCACGCCGAACCCGTTTTCGTATAAAACCGCCAGATTGCCGAGGGCCTGGGCCAGGCCCTGATCGGCGGCGGCCTGAAACAGCCCCGCGGCGTACTCATAGTCCTGCTCCACGCCCGCGCCGCGCGCATACATCAGGCCGAGATTGTTTTGCGCGCGCGCATCACCCTCTTCAGCCGCCGCGGTAAACAGGGCGAGCGCGCGGGCGTCATCCTGCTCGACCCCGCGCCCGTCCAGCGCCAGAACCCCCAGGCTGGTCATGGCCGGCGCGTGGCCAAGATCGGCGGTGCGCGCGTACCAGTCCGCCGCCTCCTCGATGCGATCCGCAGTCTCCAGCGCCAGCGCATAGTCCTGACCATGGTCGGGCGATCCCTGAAGCGCGGCGGCGCGGAGCAGCTCAAGAGCCCGTTCCGGGTCGGCGGCCCGACCCGCGCCCTCAAAATAAAGTCGGCCCAGCGCATTCTGAGCCGGGGCGTAGTCCTGGTCGGCGGCGCGCTGATACCACTGCGCCGCAGCGCGAAGATCCTGACTGACGACCTCGCCGCGCCGCAAGAGATCGCCCAGCCGGGTCTGGGCCTGCGCGTCGCCTGATTGGGCCACCGATTCCAGGATCGAGCGCGCGCGGATCGGATCTCCCGCCCCCAACGCCGCGTCTGTCGCCGCCGCCCAGCCGTCGCTCTGCGCCTGCGCGCCGGTCGAAATCAGCGCCAGAGCGGCGACCAGGACAGCCAGGAAAGCGAGGCGTCCGCGCATGCTATTGCGCGCCGGCTGCGGTCCAGGCGCTGGCGCGCGCCTGGGCCTGTGCGAGCTGGTCAGGCGTCATCAGATCCGCCAGCGCCGAGCGCGCCTCCACCGCCGGGGCATAGCCCTGCGCTGCGGCGAGATTGGCCCATTTGTGCGCTTCCACATAATCAAGCTGCACCCCGCTGCCGGCGGCCAGACGCCCGCTCAGGGCGAGCTGGGCGGCCGGTTCGCCTCGCTCGGCGGCGACCGTATAAAGCTCCAGCGCTCGAACGGCGTTCTCGGGAACCCCGCGGCCGGCCTCGTAAAGCGCGGCCAGGGCGGACGCGCCGAAGCCGTCACCGGATGCGGCCTGTTCAGAGAGCAGGTCCAGCGCAGCCCCTGAGCCGAGCGCGGCGGCTTCAGCGAGAAACAGCGCCCCGCGCCCGTCTTGGGGCGGTTGCATACGGTCGTTCGCAATGAATTCGCCGAGCTTGGCCATGGCGGGCCTCTGCCCGGCCTCGGCGGCGTTAACGTAAAACCGGATCGCTTCAGGAAAATCCACGGGGCCGCCGCGCCCGGTCTCCAGCATCAGCGCATAGGCGGCCTGCGCGCGCACCAGACCCTGCTCGGCCGCGCGTTGATACCAGAGCCGCGCCGCTTCAAGGTCGGCCTCAACACCTGTTCCAGTCGCGTACATATAGCCAAGATTGCTTTGCGCGCGGGGATCGCCGGCCTCGGCGCCGGCGGTGAGCCATTGGCGCGCGCGATCAAGATCAGAGGTCCGTCCCAGCGCGCCCTGCAGATAATAGGACCCGGCAACCGCCTGGGCCTGCACGTCGCCGAATTGCGCCGCGCGGTCGAACAGATCCGCCTGCTGGCGAGCATCACTTGACGCTTCAGCCTGCTCGCGCAGCAAACGGCCCGCCAGACGCGCCGCCTCGCCGGCGCCGGCGTCCGCGGCGCGCTCCAGCCAGTCCAGCGCGACCTCGACGTCCTGCTCCACATGAAGGCCTTCGGCGTACATGAAGCCGATGCGCTGCATGGCGACCGGATCCCCGGCTTCGGCCAGAGGCAGTAGACGCTCATAGGCCTCGGCCATGTCGCCGGCCTGATAGGCGGCCTGGGCCGCGGCCATGCCTTCCAGCTCCGGCCCGGACCCAGACCGGTCGCCTTGACCGAACAGGAGCCAGCCCAGCACCAGGCCGGCCGCAACCGCGCCGGCGGCGATCAGGCCCGATTGAATTCGCACGTCCACTACGCGCCCTCCCCGTTCGCCGCGCCGCGGCGCACTACATAAAGCGCGCCGGCGTCGAACCCGGCGTCCAGCGCGCTTGAAGATCCGTCCGGCCAGTGGATCGCCACCTGATCGACCCGGTCGATCTCACCCAGACCGAAATGGGCGATGGGCGCTTCATAGGCCATGAAACCGCCGCCGGACTGGAGCTCGCGCACCTGCCGGCCGGCCGCGGTCTCGATGACCACGCGGGCGCCGATCGCGTCATGCACGCCGACCGCGTCCTCCAGGCGGAATGCGATGGTCTCGCCCGCCTGGCTGGTGTTGGTGAACAGGGCCGGCGGTCCGTTCACCGGCGCGGTAAGAATGTCGAGATCGCCGTCGTGATCGAAATCAGCCGCGATTGAGGCCGCCGTGATCATGAAGTCCTGCAGGCCGAAGGCTTCGGTTTCCTCGGTGAAGTGTCCGGTTCCGTCATTGCGCAGGAAGATGTTGGACGGGCTCACCTCGTTGGGCACCCAGGTGCCGTTGACGATATAGATGTCCTGCCAGCCGTCGGAATCGAAATCGGCGATCTTCACGTCCCAGCTCCAGCCGCCCACCTCGACGCCGCGCGCCTCGGCCTGGTCGGAATAAATCCCGTCCTCACCGCGCACCAGAAGGACATTGCGTCCCAGGATCTGCGCGATTCCCGCGTCGGCTTCCTCTGCGGAGATCGGGCGCGAGGGCTGGAAATGCACCTCGCAGAGCTGGCGAATTTGCGGCTGCGTCTCCGGCGTCAGGGCGCACAGGGACGCGTCGCGGCGCTGAATGGCGATGTCCTTGACCAGCATGGCCCGGCATTCGTCCCGATAGGCGTCCTCCATCTCGGCGCACCGCGAGGCGTAGCCGGGATTGAAGCTGTGCCCGGAGCGGTACCAGCGCTTGATCGCCATATTGGTGTTGCAGATCTCCGCGTCGCTTTCGCGCTCCACGCGGTCGCAATAGCGCGACAGAGGCTGCATGGTCAGACGCTCGGAAACCCCGGACGAGCGCCCGGCGATCTGGGCGGCGTAGATTTCAAATGTGCCGTCATTGTCCAGATCTGCGCTTTTCACCGCCATGGTGGTGGTGGTGGTGTGGGGGATGATCCCCTCGCGCGCCGTGACGGCGGTCAGTCCGCCCTCGCCGTCGCCAAAGTAGAAATAATCCGGGATTTCAAAATCATTGCCCACGACCAGGTCCGCCGCCCCGTCCTGATCCAGGTCGGACAGAAGCATGGACAAAGTCTCGCCCGGCAGGCCCGGCAGGTCGCGAAAAAACGACCCGTCCAGCACGCCGTTTTCATTGAGAAGGATACGGTTGCGGCTCTCCTCGCCGGGAATGCGCCGGTACCAGCCCGCCGCCCAGTTGCCCAGCGCCACGTCCAGATCGCCGTCGCCCTCGATATCGGCAAAGGCCAGCGACAGCGCCATCACCGCATCCTCGCGATTGGCCACAATCCGCCGGGCGCCGGGATCAAGCGCGCCTTCATTGTTGGGAATGATGAACATTCCCTCGCGAAACGTGGTCACGAACAGATCCAGAAAGCCGTCATCATCCAGATCAGCCAGGGCGGCGTTGAACACCGCCATGTCCGAGATCGGCCCCAGTTCCAGCGCCACCCGCTCGAACCGGCCCGCCCCGTCATTGGAGTAGACATGCAGCCCTGCCTGATCGCTGGCGAACACCAGGTCAAGATCGCCGTCCCGGTCGATATCGCCGCTGGAAACCGAGCGCCCCTCCCAGAAGGGCGGCCACATGTCGGCCATGGTGAACTCGATGCCGTGATCGATCCCCACATGCCAGGCTTCCTGGCGCACAAACGGCGTGTCTCCCGCAGGAGAGCGCGGATTAAAAGGAAACGCCTCGACGCTCACCCCGCCCGGTCCTGAAGGTCCGCCGGCGCCGGCTTGCAGGTCGGAGACCGGCTGGAACTCGTAGGACGCCGCGTGGGCGGACGGGACCAGAAGCTCGGACACGGTGAGCATGTCGAGGGCCCGGCTGGTCTGATGAGAATACCAGGCTTGCGCGCCCAGCCCCGCCACGAAGCCCAGCGCCATGATCACCGCGCCCAGCATCGCCGCCGCGCGCCAGCCCACCGAGCCGCCCACGATGAAGAAGGAGTAGATGGAGAACGAGCCCAGCGTGAACACAAGCGTCATGATGTAGCCGTGCCCGAGCCCGCCGTTAAGCAGCGCGCCGGAGACCACCACGTCGAAGCCGATGGGCACCGGCATGATGACGCCCACCACCGCCGCAAACGCCAGGCCCAGCGGGCCGAACTCGCGCCCGGCCAACGCCTCCAGCGGAAACAGCGTCGCCACCACGGCGCCGAGAAAACCGGCCAGCAGCATGAGCGGTACGGTGGTGTAGAGGATGAACCAGAGATTTTTCGCGTAATCGAGGCCGAAGCGCCAGGTGGCGTCGAACACGCTTTCTCCCGGCTGCGCTTCGATCTCCATACGCGCCGCCGGCGCCGTTGGCGCGGCCAGCTCTCTGAACTCGGCCTTCTGAAGGCGCTCTTGCGGGATGAACCGGCACAGGATCGGCACCGCCAGAAGGATCACCCCGATGGACAGCGCGATCTTGGTCACCGCGATGTAGAAAGGCAGAAGCGAGAACGCCATGGTCACCACCACGATGTTCAGCGTCGGCGAGGCGACCATGGCCGAGAGCGTCGTCTCGGCCCTCGATCCGCCAGTATAAAGCCCTTTGGCGATGGGCGCCGCACAGTTCACGCACACGCCCAATGGCGCGCCGAGAAACATGCCGTAGAGCGAGTTGGCGAACGGCCCCGAAAAGCTGCGCCGGCGCAGATAGCCCAAAAGCGTCAGAAACGCAGCGGCGAACAGGACGCCGAACGTCATGCCCTTCTGATTGGTCTTGATCCAGTTGATCGTGGAGATGCCGATGCGTTCCAACGTGCCGTGCTCAGGCAGGAGCGGGATCAGCGCTTCAAAACTGAGCGGATCCTCCAGCTGGATCGCGCCGCTCATCATCGCCTTTTCATCAAGGCTGGGATAGCGAGACTGGGTCCAGAACAGGTAGGCCAGCAACGCCACAAGGAGCACGGCCCAGACCATGCGCGCCTTGCGCGAGGTGAGAATGAGATCTCCCATGTCCGACAAGTCCAGTTCCGCCCCAGATGTTTACCGGTGAACATACCTGAATCAGCGCGCCAAGGAACCTCGCCGCGGCGCCGAATTCGCCAATATATCAAGCACCGAAAGCGCCCTCGAGGCAGGCCGCGTCCAGACCGTCATCCCCGGTGAAGCCCACCCACTCAAACGGCCGCGCCCGCGCCGCGCCGAACTGAGCGAGCCCGGTCATCGCCCGCCCCGCGCCGTCCTGCTTTACAAGGCGCGCGGTGAGCGAGACCCGGACGCCGTCAGCCCCCGCCGGCGGCTCCAGCCCGTCCAGCGGGGCGCCCTGAATCGGACCGGTCCCGCCTTGCGCCGTGAGATAAGGCGCGATGCAGGCGAGCCGCGCCGGCGTCATGTCGAGCACCAGGGTCAGCTCGCGGATATCCAGAAACGACCGGTCGCCGATGACGGCGCCGGGCCGGGCGTCATAGGCGTCCCGCTCCGCGCCGAACGGGCGCGGGGCGGCGTCGCTGTCGCGCCAGTCGAGAATCTGGTCGGTAAGCCGGCGCGATATAGCGTCGCCGGCGCCGACGGCGGCGAACAGGCGCATCCAGGCGGTTTCGTCCGCGAGATTGACGTCAATCCGGCCCTGGGTCGTGGAAAGCGCGGTTACAACCGTGAAACCGTTCATCTCATAGGTGCGCGGAAACGCGCTGACGCTGGCCCGGCCCTCAAGCGCGATCTGGAAGGCGGCGAGATCCAGGGCGGAACGCAGCGCCGCCTGCTCGCGCATCACGGTGTCCTCGATCCTTGTCTCGATGATGCGGGCGCGCACGGCGAGCGCGGCGCCCGCGGCCAGGATCGAGACCAGAAGCGCGATCCACAACACGAAGACCAGCGCGGAGCCTTGCTCTCGCGCCGCCCGGCTCATTGCTCGAAGAGGCCGGGCTGACGGGCCTCGAGCGCGCGCATGTCGCGGCGCAGATCATTGAGGGCGCTGCGCTGGTCATCATCGGAATTGATGATGCGCGGGGTCAGGAAGATCACCAGTTCGGAGCGCTCGGTGGTGGTGGAGCGCGACCGGAAGGCGGCGCCCAGCACCGGAATGCGGCTGAGCCCCGGCACGCCGGATCCGCTGGTGGTCTCGCTTTCGCGGATCAGCCCGCCCAGCGCGATGGTGGCGCGGCTGCGCACCGCCACGGTGGAGGTGAAGCGCAGCTGCTGGATGGTGGGCGAGTCGATGCCGGAGGTGTTGTTCGGCCGCACGCTGGAAACCTCCTGCATCACGTCGAGCACCACCATGCCGCTGGCGTTGATGCGCGGGCTGACCTGCAGGATCACGCCGGTCTCGCGCAGCACCACGTTGGAGACGATGGGCGCGCCGGGATCAGTGACCGACTGGGCGGTCTGTGTGACGATGGGCACTTCATCGCCGACCTGAAGATTGGCGGTCTGGTTGTTCTGCACCATGATTGACGGCGCAGAGAGCACCGACACGTCGGTGACGGCGTTGAGCGCGCTTAAGGCCGCGTTGATGTCGGCGCCCACGAAGGCGTAGTTGAAGCCGGGGAAGACCGGACCGGCGCCGCCTTCGGAATCGTCTGTGAACCCGATCGTGCCGTCGCCCTCGCCGCCGCGGGTTTCAAAGAACCAGCGCACGCCGAAGCTCAGCGCGTCGGTGAGGCGCACCTCGGCGATGGTCGCCTCGATGAGCACCTGGGGCGGCATCACGTCCATGCGGTCCACCAGATCGACGATCTCGCGATATTCCTGATCGGTGGCGCGGATGATCAGCCCGTTATTGAGCTCGTCGGCGATGACGGTGAGGCGCGAGCCCTGCTCTGAATCCTGGCCCGAATCCTGTCCGGCCCCCTGCCCGGACGGCTGCCCGGACTGGCCCTGACCTTCCGCCGCGCCGGCGAATCTGGGAAGGCCCGCGGCGCCGGCTGCGGTCTCGCCGCCGGCGAAGGCCGCGGTGATCTGGCGGGCGAGCGCGGTGGAGGGCGTGTTGCGCGCCACATAATAGCGCAGCCGCCGCTCGTCACCGCCGGAGGGCTGGTCAAAGCGCGCCAGCCAGGCCTGCGCGTCATCAAATTGCGACCTTGTGCGGGTCGCCACGAAGAGAAGGTTCAGGCGCGGCAAGGGCAGGATGCGCGCCGTGCCGGGGGCCAGCCCGCTGGCGGTCAGCACGGCGTCCAGCTCGCTCGCTGCGGTGCGCGCGTCAGCAAAGCGCAGCTCGAAGAGGCCGAACACCCGGTCAGACAGGGCCGGCGTATCAAACAGCGCCGCCGCTTCGGCGGCCGCTTCCACGTCCGGTCCCGGACCGGTGAGGATCAGAATCCCGCTTTCATCATCAGCGTTCACCGACACGGACGGCGTAATGAAGGGCTCGATCAGCGCCAGCAGCGCATTGGGCGTGGTGTGGCGCACCGGCGTGATGCGCGCGCCGAAGCCCAGCCGCGCGCCGGGGCGGGCCGCGCCCTGGGACGCCTGATCGGCGGTGGTGAGCAGAAACCCGTCCGCGCGCTCCACCAGCGCCAGGCCGGATTCGGCCAGCACCGCCTCAAGCGCCTGCAGGGCGGCGCGCACAGGCGCGGGTTCAGGGGCGGTAAGCGTGATGCGCCCGGAAATGTTGGACGCCACGGAAACCGGCTCGCCCAGCGCCTCGCCGATCACCGCGCGCACGACGTCTGCGGCCGGCGCATCGACGAAATCGAGCCCGAGCGTGCGGGTCTGGAAATCACGCTCGCTCAAACCGCCCGGCAGGCGGCCGCCGCGGCGATCGTCGAAATACACAAGGCGGGCGGGATCGTCAGCAATCGCTTCGCCAGCGGGGGCGATGAGCGCGGTCGCATTGGAAACCGGCGCGGGCTCCATCGGAGCGCGGGTTTCGGGCGGGATGTCGGAGGGCCGCTGCGCGGCGCCGGGCGCGGGCGCCAGCGGGCCGGCCGCGCACGCGGACAGCAGCAAGGCGGCCAGCGCACCCGCGAGCGTATCAGCACGAAAATTCATGGACATGTCCCGACCCGGCCCCTCTTGGCGTACTCTAACCCAAGCCGCCCGCCCCCGCCACCACGGCGCGCCGCGCCGCAAAGGGTGCACAGCCTCATTCCCGCCTGCTCACGCCTAGCCGCCGCCCAGGCGCAGCGTCACGACTCCGCCCGGCGTTTGAAGGCGAACGCCGTCGGCGTCGAGCTCTAGAATCTCATACCCTGACACCGTGTCACCGGGGCGCACGGTGTAGGTGCGCGCGCCGTCGGTAAGCACGGCGAGCCGGCCCTCATCGCTTTGCACCAGACCGATAAGACGCAAGGCGAGTCCATCGGCCGGGGCGGCGGGTTCGGGCGCGTCCTGCCGCGCCGCGAGCCGGGCGGTGAGCGCAGTGAGCGCTGACGCCTCCACCTGCGGCGACGCTGCGCGCGCCGGCGCGCTCGCGCGCGGCGGTTCAGGCGATGGCGCCACTAGAAGACCGAGCGCAGCCGCCGCGCCGAGCGCGCCCACAGCGATGCAGCCCAGTGAAAACCGATCAAGGGTCATGGCCCCGACTCCCGAACCGTACGGGCGAAGACCATGCGCGCCTCCACCAGATCAGCGCCTTCGGCCTCCAGTGAGACCAGGAAGACCCGCGCCTCGCCGGTGTCGATCCGGGCCAGGGCGTCGGCGACGGCGGCCGGAGCGCCGGTGAGCGCGACCTCCAGACGGATCTGCGATACGCCGCGAATGCGCGCCTCCTGGGGCGCGCCGATGGCGACGCTCACCGGGGCGCCCGTAAGCTGGTCGGTGATCGCCGCAGCGGTCTCGATCAACGCCATTTGGGCCGCGTCGGCGTCCTGGGCCGGCGCCGGACCGGACGGACCAAGCGCATCAAGGCGAGCCTGCAGCGCGGCGTGAAGCCGCGTGGCTTCCCCCACCACCTCATCCCGCTCGGCCTGACGCTCTAGCAGAGACAGCACAAGAACGGCGCCGACAAGCAGCGGTACGGCGACGCCGAGGATCACGACAGACAGCGCGATTGCGCGCCGCGCAGCCAGCGGCAAAAGGGAGAGACGCTCGATCATGGCTGCGACTCGGCAATGTCCAGAACCAGCGTTTCGCCGTCGCTCAGGATAATCAGGCCGGAGCGCTGATTGACGCGCACCTGTTCCACCGTCACGCCTTCGGGCAGCCGCGCTTCAGCGCTTGCGACACCGGACAGCACTTCAGCCAGGCTTGGATAGGCGGCGAGGCGCGCCGCCGCCTCGGCGCCCGGCGCCGCGTCCTGCAACGCCCGCGACCGTGTGAGCAGCTCGGTCCGCGCCATCTCGAATCCGGAAATCCCGGCCGAAAACCGTGCGTCTGCGGCGGTGTAGGCGGCGGCGAGGCCCGCCACCGCCAGGGCCGCCATGAGCCAGCGGCTCGGCCGCCCCTCCGGCGTCCCTTCGGCGAAGACGAGCGCGGGCCCCTGCATGTCGAAATCGGCGGCCACGGTCCAGTCGCCGCCCCGCGAGGACGCCGCGCTCACCGCTTTTTCAAGGTCACTTCTACGCACGATGGCGATCTCCGCGCTCAGCGCGGCGTCACCGGACCGGCCCCGTGACGCCGCCGCGAACGCGGCCTCCTCCACCGGAATCGGACAGATCGCCGCGAAGCGCAGGCGCACCGCCTGCTCCAGATCACCCGCCGCCTCGGCTGGCAAGGTGAGCGTGCGGCGCAGCACCGCTTCGGGGCTGAGCAAAACCACCAGACGCCCGCCAGGAGCGCCGCCATGGCGCCAGTGTGCAAACAGCGACCGGCGCGCGCCCTGGGCCGGGCCGGGCTCGCCCTGCCGGTCCAGCGGAACAAGCCTTGCACGGCCGGTGAGCCCGAGGCGCACCAGGGAGGCCGGCAGGCTGGCGCCGGTCTCGCGCAGGGCCCAGCCCCAGACCGCGCCGGCGCCGCGCACGGCCTTGTTCGCCGATCTCATCGCCGTCATGCGCCCTCCCGGCAGGCTTGCAGCCCGGAATCATAATCACAGGCGAGATCCGCGCCTGCGCCCACCGTGATCTCCATGCGGCGCACCGCCCCGTGAGCTCCCGGCGCCATATCCACGACCACAAGGCGCGGCGGCGCCGGTCCCGGCCAGGCCTCATACCAGCGCGGCGCTCCGAGCCCTTCGGGATCGCCGAAATAAAGCATCGCCAGGGCCGCGTCCGGACCGGTCAGGGTCTCGCTCGACGTCTCCCCGCCCGGCCACGGCGCCGCGATCACGCCAAGACCGTTTCGGCCCGCCGCCACCCGCACGCTCAGCGGCGCGCCGCCGCCGGGGCGGGCGAGAAAGCTGAACCCGCGCGGATCGCCGGTGAACGCGGCCTCATTGGCGAAATCAGCGCGCACCGCCGCGCCCAGAAGATCGCGCAGGACCTGCTCGGCGCGCAAATCGGCTTCAGCCTTGCCCGCCGCCTCGGTGAGCCGGGCGTTCGCCGTCACCGCGCCGCGCACCGCCGGTGTTGCGGCCACGGCGATCATGGCCAGAAGCGCCACCGCCACCAGCGTCTCGGTCAGGGTGAATCCGGCCTCGCGCGTCATGGGTTTCGCCCCACCCCGTCCTCGACCAGCAGGAAAACGTGCTCGGCGCGACCCGGACCAGTGATGCGCACCTGGCTCATCACCGCGCCGGTGTCGGGGTGGACCGGCAGGTCCGCCGGCGACAACGCCACGGTCCAGCCCTCATAACCCTCCACCGCCAGACGAGGCGGCAGGCCGGCGCGCAGGCGCGCCTCGATATTGCGCGCGACCAGGCCGGTTTCGCGCGCCTCGCTGCTGGCCCGCAGGCTCTGGGCGCTATTGGCGAAGGCGCTCATCCCGGCGGCCAGCACGGCGCCGGCGATGGCGGCGGCCACCAGCACCTCGGTGAGGGCGTAGCCGCCCTGGTCAGTCGAGAATCTGGACATGAACCCGGCCGCTGATGGCGGCGATCTCGATGGCGGCGCGCGCGCCGCGATGCTCCAGAACAAGGCTCGAGGCTGGACTCATATCGGCGCCGGCGATCGGCTGAAACACCAGCCGGTCCGGCTGCGTCACCAGGGTCACCGTCCAGGCCTCGTCAAGGTCCAGGGCTGCGATGTCATAGCCGTCTTCAGATAGGCGAACCTCCACAGCGAGTCCGCTGCGGCGCGCCTCGGCGCGGGCGCGGCTGAAATCACCGGCGATCCGTTCGGCCGCCTGAGTCAGTTCAAGGCGCGGCGGGACCGTGCGCGACAGCCCGGCCAGCGCGCCGGCGGCCACGGCGCCGATCGCCAGGGCGACGAGCATTTCAAGCAGGGTGAAGCCTGCGTCACTGCGCGAGGAGATCGCCATCTTCGCCCTCTCCGCCCGGCTCGCCGTCCCGGCCATAACTCACCACCCGCGCCCGGTCTGTCTGCGGGTCGTAGACATATATGTAGGCCGCTCCCCAGGGGTCGGTCAGCGCCGTATCGTCGCCCAGATACGGCCCGCGCCAGGCGGCCAGCGGTTCGCTGTCGATTTCGGGCGCGACCACGAGGGCGGGCAGGCCCTGATCCTCGCGGGGATAGCCGCCAAGATCGAGATAGTAGAGCTCCAGCGCGGTAAGGATGTTGGACATTTGCGAGCGCGCCACATCGCCCTTGGCCCGGCCCAGATAGCCGATCACGCGCGGCGCCACGATGGCCGCCAGAAGCGTCAGGATCGCCAGCACCACCAGCAGCTCGAACAGGGTGAAGCCCGCCTCGCGGGATCGATCCGAAATCTTGCGCGCCATCAATAGACCACCTCGTTCAGGCTCAGGACTCCGCTCATGACCGACCCGATGAGCCCGGCCATGACGACGCCCAGCACGGCGATCAGGGCGGGCGCCAGCAAATCGGCCCCGCGCCGCACCGTGCGCCGCGCCTCGGTTTCATACAATTGCGCGGCGCGGTTGAGAAGCAAAGCGAGCCCGCCCGTGCGTTCGCCCAGCTTGACCAGGTCGAGCATGGAGGCTGGCAGGGCGCCGGTTTTCTCAAAGGCATCGCCGGGCCCCGCCCCGTCGCGCATCAGGGCTGCGGCCTCGGCGAGCCGGGCCTTGCGCGCCGGCGAAGCAACGAGCGCGCGGGCCACCTGCTCGGCGCGCGCAAACGGCTGGCCGTTGTCGAGAAGCAGCGCGAGCGTCTTGGCGTAGCGGCCCGCATCCAGCTTGGCGCGCACGCCGGCCAGCAAGGGCGTGTGATCGGCGACGCGGGCCGCGATCTCGGGCCGGCGCGCCATCACCCGCCCGGCGACCAGCACAAGGGCCAAGGCGGCCAGCAGGAGCCACGGCCCGGCCGTGCGCACCAGAGCCCCGGCGGCCAGGACAAACGCGGTCTCCGGCGGCGCCGCGCCGGCGCCGCGAAACAGCGTCTCGAACTCGGGCAGCACCCAATAGCTGAGGAAAAACACTGTGAGGACAAAGAGGATGAAGATCGCGAACGGGTAGAGCAGCGCGCTCGTCAGCTCCTTGCGGGTCTCCACCCGCGCTTCAAGCTCGGCCGAAAGCGTCTCCAGCACGGGGCCGAGCCGCCCGGACGCCTCGCCCGCCGCGATCATCGCGGGGACCAGAGGCGGCGCGCCGGCGGGATCATCTTTGAGTGCCTGAGAGAGGCTCGTCCCGCTCTCCACCTTCTCCAGCACGCGCGAGAGGAGCGCCGCCTCGCCGCGATGGCGGGCGCGCGCCTTCAGCGCCGCAAGCGCGTCGCGCATGGGGACGGCGGCGCCGGTGAGATCGGCGAGGCTTCGAATGAGACTTGCAAAGCGCGCTTCGCTCAGGCGCCCGGCCCCATTCTCCAGCGCCGGACCCCGCCGGGCGGTGAGGCGCACCGGGGTCAGCCCTTCACCGGACAGGCGCGCGGCGGCCGCGGCTTCGCTCACCGCCTCCACCTCGCCGCTGAGCGTGCGCCCGTCGGCGTGCTGGGCGACATAGCGCCAGCGAGCGGCTTGCTCACTCATCAAAGGCGCCGGCGAACCGCGCCGCCTCCTCGCGCGTCGTCAGGCCCGCCTCGGCTTTCGCGCGCGCGTCCCGGGCCATGGAGACAAAGCCCCGGGCGGAGAGATGCGTGCGCAGGGTCTCGCCGCCGCCGCCCTCGCGCACCAGGGCGCGCACGGCGTCGTCCACCACGAACCCTTCCGCGATGGCGGCGCGCCCGGCGTATCCCGAGCCTGCGCAGCGAACGCAGCCGGCGCCGCCGCAGTCCGCGCAGACAGTGCGCACCAGGCGCTGGGCGAACGCGCCGGCCAGGGTCGCGGCGAGCAAATAGGGCTCCACGCCCATATCGGCCAGGCGCACCACCGCGCCGGGCGCGTCATTGGTGTGAAGGGTCGACAGCACCAGATGGCCGGTCATGGCCGCCTGCACGGCGACGCGCGCGGTCTCGGCGTCGCGGATCTCGCCCACCATGATGACGTCGGGATCGTGGCGCAGGAAGCTGCGCAGGGCGCGGGCGAAATCCATGCCGATGGCCGGATTGACCTGGGACTGGGAGACGCCGGAGAGCCGGTATTCGATGGGATCTTCAATGGTGAGGATCTTGCGCTCGCCCCCCGACAGATGGCGCAGGGCCGCATAGAGCGTGGTGGTCTTGCCGCTGCCGGTGGGTCCGGTCACCAGCACCAGCCCGTTGGGCCGGGCGAGCGCCGTGCGCAGCGCGTCCGTCACCGCCGGTGCAAAGCCCAGCGCCTCCAGATCGCGCAGGCCGGCGGTCGGGTCCAGCAGACGCACCGCCAGGCTTTCGCCGTGCTCGGTGGGGATCACCGACACCCTCAGATCAATGGTCCGCCCGGCCACAGGAAAGCGCAGCGCCCCGTCCTGGGGGCGGCGATGCTCGGCGATATCGAGATCGCACAACACCTTAATGCGCGACACCGCGGCCAGGGCCTGGCTGGCGGCGATCCGCCCGGTTTCGCGCAGGACCCCGTCCACGCGCTGGCGCACGATCGCCTCGCGCGGCCCGGGCTCGATATGGATGTCGGAGGCGCGCGCTTCGGCGGCGTCCAGGATCAGCCCGGAGACAAGCCGCACCGTGGGCGCGGCGCTCGCCATGTCGCGCAGGCGCTCGGCGTCCGCGGCGATATCGCGGTCAAACCCACCCTGGTCAGGGACGGCCGCGTCGGGCAGACGCGCGATCAACCGCTCGATCAGGCCGGCGGGCGCCACTTTGAAGCGCACCGGCCGGTCCAGGGCGAAGGCGAGGCCGGCGCGCGCGTCCGCGTCGAACGGATCGGCGATGAGGGCGGTCGCGGCGTCGGCCTCAAGGGTCAGGGGCGCGCACCGCGCCGCGGCGAGAAACGCGCGATTGACCGTGGAAGCGAAATGCCCGGCGTCGATATGAAGACCCTCGCCGTCGATCACCGCGTCAAGGCCTGCGGCTTCGGCGAACTGGCGGGCGATCGCCGCCTCGTCCATGAGACCGAGCCTTGAAAGGATCTGGTCGGGCGCTTCGCCGCGCGTCGCCAACGCGCGCACATGAGCGGCGTCCGCGGCGTCGAGCGCGCCGGAAGCGAGGATGTGAGCAAGGCCGGGATGCGCCGTCATGTCCCTGATCCTAAGCCTGCGGGCCGGGCGCGCATAGCACGCCCGGCGCCGCGGAATTTATGGCATGGACAGCGGAGTGCGCAGGCGGATCATGGCGCTGGTGGCGTCAAAATCGCCCTGGCCGAGACCGCTCAGGCTGATCTCCCCGGAGAGCCTTGCGCCATTGTCGAACTCGGCGTTGAGACCCAGGCGGGCGTCGGCGCGGAACTCCGACAACCCTTCCAGGAAGCCTGTGGCGTTGATCACCTCGGCCTGGTCGAAATTATAGATCGCCTGGAGCGACAGATAGGGCTCGATATAGGCCCGCTCGCTCTTCACGAAGCGATAGGCGAACTCCGGTCCGAAGCGCAGGCGGCCCAGCGTCACCGATTGTCCGGAAATGGCGAATCCAAGGCTGTCGGTATAGGCGTCGCTGCCTTCGGAGAACCAGGCGAGCCCGGCTTCCGGGGTGATCCGCCAGTTCCCGCGGAACACTTCACCGGCCAGATTGGCCTCCAGCAGCCAGCGATCGGTCTCGAAATCATCCGCATAGAAACCCAGCGGGTCGATCGTGTTGTCCGACCGGCCCCAGGCGCCGCGAGCGTCGAAATACAAATTCTCGCCGATGCGCATCGCCATATAGGGCCCGGCCAGCCAGCCATCGCCCTCGACCTGGCTCCTCAGCTCTCCGGTGGTGGTCTCCATGTGGTCATACTGGATCAGCACGCCGGCCAGGAGGTCCTCATTGATCATCATGTCGGCGCCCAGATAGACGAGGCCGAACCGGTTGGAAGACGACAGGCCCGCCCGGTCGTCCTCGACCCCGGAATAGCTCGCCTGCACCCAGACATCGATGACGCCCGGAGCGCTGGCGTTGGAGAAGTCGAACCCGGCATAGGCCGGCTCGTCCCCGTCGGCGAAGGGATCGCCCGCCCGGCCCATTTCGCGCATGCCCGAGAGCGAGAGCGAGAAGGCGGAGTCGAACCGGCCCTCGGTGAAGTCAGCCGAGAAGCCGTTGGCTGCCTGGGCGCGCCCGCGGCGCAGGCGATCGCCGATGCTCGGGCTCATGGTCAGCAGCTGATCGGCGCGCTGGGCCATGAAGTCGCGGATCGCCGTAGCGGTGGCGAGCTGGACATAGGCCTCGTCACGCACGTTCGCGAACGTGCAGGTCAGGCTCTCGCCGGAGTCGAGGTCGAGCGCGAGACTGGCGCTCCCGACATCAAAGCTGGAGCCGCCGTCGGTGTCGCCGGCGCAGCTGATCGAGTCGAGACGCCAGCCTTCCGGCGCGATCTGGGTGATCGAATACTGGCCGTTCAGCACGTCGAGAGGGCCGAGGCTGCTGGTCCCGTTCGATGTGGCGAGCGTTCGCCCGTCCACGGCTGCAATGTCTGACGTGAAGCCGAAAGAGCCGTCCCCTGCGATGTCAGGCGCGGTGGTGGCGATCAGGGTCAGCGTGCCGTTGCGTGCGACGATCTCCACAGTGATCGGAATCTCGAACAGTGCGACCGCCTGACTTCTGAGCGACTGCGTCCCGGAGGCGCCGCCGGCGGGCGTGGACGCGCCAGAGGACAGGTTGAAGAAGCTGATGGTCGCGGTGTAGGAGCCCGGCGTCAGCGCGAGCACCGCGTCGGTGAAGGCGACGGTGAACTCCACCGTGCCGCCGGCGGGAATCGTGCCTTCGTTCGGGGTCACCGACAGCCAGTCAACGTCCACATCGATGCGATAGTCCAGCGGCGCGCCACCGGTATTGGTGAGCGGGAAGGTGGCGCTGACCGAGGTCGGATCATCGACATTCGCCGGCAGCGACAGGGGCACGTCGATCGCGACATTGGGGTCCACGCCCGGGTCGCCGATGACGCCGAAGGCGCACTCTGCGCTATCGGCGGGAGCAAGGGTGACGGTCACCTGGCCGGAGCTTGCATCCGTTACGGCGTCGGCTCCGGTGCAGCTGATCGTGTCCAGGCTGAACCCGTCGGGATCGGACAGAGTGAAGGTGTAATCGCCTTCGGTGAGGGCGTTGAACACCGCTGCACCGGCCTGGTCATTGGTGTCGATCTGGAAATCGCCCAGATCGCCGGAGAAGTCGAAAGCGCCGTCGGCGAGGCCGGTGACATCCACCGAAACCGTGAGGCCGGCCCGCGCTGTCGCCACGGCGAAGACATCAGCCTGAGAATAGGCGGCCACCGAGGTTCCGACACTGTCTGCAAAGCCGGAAACCGCGACGTCCACACCCGGCAGCGTCTGGCCGCCGTCAAGCACGGTGGCGGTGAGAATCCACGCCGTGTTGTCGTCATTGAGCGCGCCGGTGGTCGTGGAGAGCGTGCCCGACAGATCTGCGTCAAACGCCACGGTTCCGGCGGCGGCGGGATCCATCGGCTTGGAGAACGTCACCGTGAGGGTGAACGTGTCTCCGACGTCCTCGAACCGCAGATCCGCGTCGGACACCGCGACGGAGGTGACGGTCGGAACGGTGAGGTCGGCCTGAATGGTGAACTGGGGTGCGGCGAGGTTGAGATTGCCCGCTTCGTCGGTAGTCGCGCCGGCGGGGATGTCGACCGTGACCTGGCCGCCGGCCGTCGGGGTGATGTCGACGGTGTAGGCGGCGCCGGTCCCGGCCACATTGGAAGCCGTGCCGTTGCCCACTATCAGCGACGCAGTCGTGAAACCCGATACGGGTTCGGAGAAGTCTACGGCGATGGAGAACACACCGGAGACCGGGCCCGCCGCCGCAGAGCTGATGGTGGTGGTCGGCGCGGTGAGGTCGGCCGTTCCGCTGTACTGGGCGGCGCTGTTGCCGTTGCCCGCCGCGTCAGAGCCCCCATCCGCATCGATGTCGACCGTCACCGGACCATCGGCGGTCGGCGTGATGATCACGTCATACTCGTCCCCGGAGCCCGAAAACGCGTCGATCGCGCCGTTGGTGACGGAGACGTCTGTGATGTCGAAGCCCGTGACGGGCGAGGAGAAGCTGACGGTCAGGACGAACTGCCCGCTGAATGGCGAAGCCGAATCCGTCGAGAAGGACACCGCCGGTCCGACAGTATCCTTCACCGCCGTATCGGTGGCCGCGTCGCCTTCATTGGTCGCGGTATCGGTCAGCGTCACCGACAGGGTGAGCGTGCCGTCGCCCAGAGAAGACACGTCGATCCCGGTGATCTGATCGGTGGCCGTTGCGATGGTTCCGCTTCCAGGCACAGATCCCATGCCGGCGTCGGAGGTGATCGTGTAGGCGTAATCCGCGCCGATTTCTGCGCCGGCGAAGGTGAAGGACACCGCCGTCTGATTGGCGGCGGTCACCGGGTCCTGATCAAAGGCGACGGTGTAGCCGGTCGGCGCGGCGTCATCGAGGCCGGTTCCCTGAATGGCGAAGGTGAAAGGCGCTTCGTCGCCGTCGTCATTGGCGATGGAGACCGTCGCCTGGAGCAGGCTCTGGACGCTGGGATCAAAGCTGATGGCGAACGTCGTCTCTCCACCGGACGCCGCGACACTGGCGGCGGGCTGGGTGGTGACCGTCCAGTCCCCTACCCCGGCGCCGGACAGGGACACCGCGTTGGCCCCAAGGGTGAGCGTGTCCCCGCCCGAATTGGAGATAGTGAAGGTGCGCGTAATCGGAGCGCCGGCGGAGAAGCCGGTCGAGCCGAAATCCGTGCCGTCGCCGGCGTCCGGCGTCCCGTCCGTATAGGCGATGTCGGCGCCGGCCAGACCGGCCACCGCGATCTCGGGCGATACGCCCTCGCCGCTCACGGTGAACTGGTAGGGCGATTCATCGGCGTCGGTGTTCGCAAAACCGAACACAGCCGTGGCCGCCCCGTCAGCGGTCGGCGCGTACTGGATTGTGAAGGCCTGGGATCCGCCCGCCGCAATCGTGCCGGACCCGCCCGGCTGGGCGGTGACCGTGAAATCAGATGACCCGGACGCCCGCTCGACGAACACGTCGCGCGCACCGGAAGGCGCGCTCAGGGTGAGATTGGTGGTTCCGGTGTTGCGGATGGTGAAGTTCGCCGTCGCCGTGGTTCCAGAACGGATCCGCCCGAACGCGGTGCCGTCCGCCGTCGCCGGGGACGTGTCGCCGGCGACGATCTCGATGGAGTTGCCTTCCAGCTGCACTTCCGGCGCGCCCGTGCCGGTTCCCTGGATCGCGAAGATGTAGGGGTTTTCATCGGGATCGTCAGACGCGATGGAGACCCGCGCGCTGAACAGCCCCGCTGCGTCCGGGGTGAAATCCACGGTGAACGTGTCCGTTCCCGACGACGCAATACTGGTGGCGGGCTGATCGGAGACCGAGAAGACGCCCGCGCTGTCATTGGTGATCGACACCGCGTTAGCACCGAGCGTCAGCGCGTCGCCGCCCAGACTGAAAATCGTGTACGTCCGCGAGCTTGTCGCTGCAATCGCGGCGTCGACGAATTCGGTATGGTCAGCAGCGCTGGGAGACGTGTCCCCGCTGAGGAGGGTCAAGCCGTTACCGGCGACTTCGATCTCCGGCCCGGCGACCCCGGTTCCCGTAATGGCGAAATCGAATGCGGCCTCGTCTGCATCATCGGAATTGATGGTGATTGTTCCAGCATGAGTCGCGAGCGATGTCGGGTCATAGGTGACCGTGAATGTTTGAGATCCGCCAGCCGCCACCGATCCCGGCGCAACCCCTGCCGTGTAGTTGGTTGAATCGCTGAGCACGACGGAAGCAATCGTCAGCGGCGATGTACCGGTGTTGGTGATCCGAACCGTGCGCGTCAGCGTGCCGGAGGTGACATCCACATCGCCGAATTCGGTAAGCGTCGCCGCGGACGCGGAGGCCGTGCCGTCGGTGATCGCAAGCGAGGCGCCGACGATCTGAACCTCGATCTCCGGCTCCGCCGCCACGGCTTCCACCGTGAACGTGTTGGACGCCGCGTTGAGGTTCGTGTCGGTGTCCTGCGCAACGCCGGCGCCGATGCTGACCTCGACAGTGCCGAGCGCCGACGGGGTGATGGTGGCGGTGAAGTCCCGCCCGTCACCGCTCAATGCGCTCGCCACGCCGTTGACCACTGTGATGTCGCCCACATCAAAGCCGGTGACGGTTTCAGAAAATCCGATATTGGCGGTGAAGCCGACGCCCACGCCCACCGGGCCGGCAGGGCCGGTCACCTGGACCTGCGGGGCGGCGGCGAAGAGAGTGAGGCTATCCGACGCGGTGAAGCCCGAATCGATCGCCGCCGGTCCGCCGCCATCATCCTGGGAACCGGTCAGATCGCTGGTGGTGCTGGGATAGGCGGCGGCGGAAGCGCCGCCGGGTGTCTGCAGGGTCACCGAGAAGGTGCAGGTCGCGCCGTCGGCGACATTGCCGCCAGAGAGCGTGATCGTGCTCGTCCCCGAAAGCGTGGAGCCGGCCCCGCACACATTGGAGGCGGGCAGAGCCGTGGCGACCAGGCCGGACAGGGCCGCGTCAAGATCGTCGGTGAAGGCGAGATTGGTGGCGTCGGTCCCTTCTTCAGGCACGATCGTGTATTGCAGCGTCACCGTGCCGCCGGCGACGACGGGATCATTGGTGAACGACTTGCTGAACTGCAGCGGCGCGCCCGCGCCCTCAGCGCCGGCGACGGTCAGCGTGGTCGACGCCGGATCGGCGCTGCGTCCCGTGCTGCCCAGCGTGTAGGCGGGCGCATTGGTTGCGAGGCTGTAGCTGTTCGGCGTCGCGCCGCCCGGAACCAGCACGGTGACGGAAAAGGTGCAGCTGTCATTGGCGATAAGGTTGCCGCCGGAGAACGTCAGGGAGGTCGTCCCGCTTATGGTGGAGCCGGTGCCGCAGGGGTCGGTCGGCAGGGGCGCCTGCGCGGCCAGCCCGGAGAGCGCACCGTTGAGATTGAGCGTAAAAGATGCGCCGGACACGGCTTCGGTCGGGCTGGTGTTATCAAGCGTGAATTGCAGCGTCGTGGTGTCGCCCGGAGCCGGCGCCGGGCCTGTAAACGCCATGCTGAGCTCAGCCTGGCCGTCAAGCACGGTGACATCCACAGTCCCGGCCGCCAGGTTATCGTTTCCGGCTTCGTCCTGAACGCCGTCTGCGGGAAACGACAGGGTGATCGTGCCGGCGGTGGTGGCGGTGACGTCGAAACCGCCGCCCGTAATGGCGCCGGTTTCGTCAGTGTTCGTTGTAAAGTTCGAGATCGTGCCGCTGGACGCCGCGACGTCGCCGACATCAAAGCCGGTGACCGGCTCATCAAAGCTCACGCCCACCGAAAACACATCGCCGACGCTCACCGTGGTCTCGCTGGACGTGATCGTGGCGACTGGCGGCGTGGCGTCGGCCGCCACGGTGAAGCTGAACGGCCCGGTCGAAATGCTGAACGGCACGGGCGGGCCGCTGATCTCGTAGCTGGACGCGCCATAGGTCAGCGGCCGCTCAAGGCCCGCGAGCGTCCCGGCCGGCACCGTATAAAGGCCCGGCGCCGCCCCACTGGGAATGCGCACGGACACTCCGATGTTGCATGTAATCTGGCTGGGAAATGACGCGAAAGAGAAGTCAGTCGCCATGCCCGTCCAGCTGGCCGTGCTGGCGCCCGGTGACGGCCCTGTGCCCCCACAATTGGGCGCAGCCAACCCCTCGTAGCTGACCACTTGCAGCCCGGGCAAAGCAGCAGAGAGATCTAGACTGAGTGACATTCCCAGCCAGGTCGCCGCCGGGCCGCGAAAGGTATTGTCAGTACCGCCGATCGTGATGGCGAGATTGACGACGTCGCCGGCCTCCAGGTCGCCGGGAGACACCGGTGACGGCGTCTGGTCGGTCACCGTGGGACCCGCTGTGATGCTCGGCTGGGCCTGCGCCGCGCCGTGGCCGAAGGCGAAACATCCGATCGCGGCGGCCAACGCAATGGCTCTGAAAGTGTGAGTAAACATGTGCGGCGCCCCCCGTTGGCGACCTCGAACGATGCGGCCACCATAAATCTGCGGGGGACCCTACACCTATGCGGGCCCAGCGGGAACGCAAAACAGCGAGATCGAGCGAATAAGTCTAATCATCGCTTACCATATTTCGCTCAATCCCTTGGCTCTCAGGTGATCTTGCAGGCCCGGGATTCGGTGAGAATCCAGTCCAGCGGCGCGTCATGACTCTCGGTCGGGACGCGCGCCATGAGCTGGGCCTCGTAAGCGAGCCCGATCGCGGTCACCGGCCCGGCTTCACGCAAGCGCTCCAACGTGCGGTCGTAAAATCCGGCGCCATAGCCCAGGCGCCGGCCGGCGAGGTCGAACGCCAGCAGGGGGAGCAGAACCAGGACAGGCCGCACTTCCGGGTGAGACGACTCGGGCTCCTCCACGCCGAACGCGCCCTGGATCAGCACATCGCCCGGTGTCCAGCCGCGAAACACCAGCGGCAGATCGGGACCCGTCACGCACGGCAGGCCGATGCGCACTTGCTCACAGTAAAACGTCTCCAGAAGCGGCGCCGGATCGATCTCGTCGCGAATGGCGCGATATCCCGCCACGATGGAGTGGAGCGGCGGCCAGATCTCGTCGGGGAAGTTATCGGCGAGGCGCTCGCCGGCGCGTGGATCCGCGGCGTGCGCCGCGGCGCGGGCGCGAGCGGCCTGCGCTCGGGCGCGCTTCTTTCGCCAACCGGTCAGCATGGTGAGCCCTCGCGGGGCGGGATCATCTTTTCGGGCCTGGAAGGCCCGGAAGGGCGACCGCCCGCCCGCAGCGTCAGCGAGGACTTAAAAGAAAAGAAAGTGGCGGGTCCAAATGCGCCGATGACCATTTTCCAACCCTGATGACCCGGTAAACCAGGTGGGCGCCGCGTGTCCAAGGCCACGGCCCGGGACAGAGGTAGCTCCCTCTCAGAGATGTAAGGTCCTCGGGATGTTATGGCCTGTCGAACGCTCCAGAGCCCGCCAATGACGAATGTGGGGTCGGCGCGCCCCGCGCTCAAGGGGTTTCTCCACTTGCGTCCTGCGCATCCTCGCCGGGGTCGTCGCCGAACTCGTCCTCACGCGCGTCGGCGCCAGCACCCGCCAGCGCTTCAAGATGCTCGGCCGCCCGGCTCACCGCCTCGGCGGCGCGGGCGCGCTCCGCGCGGACCCGCGCTTCGGCCTGGGAGAGCCGGCCCTTCAGCTCGGTCATCTCCTCCTTCATGGACTCCGCCCGGCCCTGGGCTTCGCGCATTTCATCGGAGACGATGAGAGAGGCCATCAGCAGAAGACGCACATCGCCGATCTGGCCCACCTTGTCGGCGAGATCGCGCACATGGCCGTCCAGATGCCCGGCGAGGTCGCGCAGATAGGCCTGCTGGCCCTCCTCGCACCCGATCGTGAAGGCGCGCCCGTTCAGTGAAATCGTCACCTTGCTCACGAGGCGGCCTCCGGATCGTCGGGATCGCCCAGCACCGCGGCCAGTTCGGCCATGGCGGCCTCCAGCGCGGCGTCGGCGTCGCGCGCGGCGGCGGTCAGCTCATCCTCGCGGCCCCGCGCGGCGTCCAGCGCGTCAGCCAGGCGCGCCCGGTCCGCATCGCTGTCGCGCGATGCGGCGGCCTCGTCCTCGGCGGCCACGCACCGGCGCTCCAGCTCGCTCAGCCGCGCGCCGACGCGCGCGCACGCCCGCTCGAGCCGCGCCGAGGCGGCGGCCAGCACATCTTCGTTCGGGGCGGGGTCGGAACCGGTCATCGTTCCTAAATTCCGCCTTTACGCGGCAAAGTTCAAGTGATGCGGCAGGGCGAAACCGCTGCGGCGCCGGTTTTTGCCGCTGAGGCTCTTGGTTCAACCGCTTG
>Ga0307966_1000026_pt1 | contig 110371 bp, 108 predicted proteins | sample OrgLakmetagen646_FD_203141 | JGI IMG/M metagenome (GOLD analysis project Ga0307966, IMG submission 203141) | Saline water microbial communities from Organic Lake, Antarctica - #646 | ecosystem: Environmental > Aquatic > Non-marine Saline and Alkaline > Saline | place: Antarctica: Organic Lake... | reverse complement strand
CTGATTGCGCTCAAGCAGGTTGAGATAGCTGGGGGACACGCCCAGACTTTCGGCGAATTGCGCCTGGGTCTGGCTGATATCCCGGCGCATTCGGCGCAGCCGCGCGCCGGCGAATAATTTTTCCTGACCTGCAACCATCTAGCGCGTCGTTGTCATCGGATTTACATCATTACACGTTTACAGAGATCATTTGTCTACTTCGTTTCTCCTTTCTGCACAAGCCTCCCTCGACCTTGCACGCTCCATCGTGTCTAAGTCCGCACAACGCAGATTGAAGGGGTCCAGATAATGGCTTCGTTTTACGACATCATCCCCGCCGCCGCGAAAGGCCGCTTTGACGGGATCGAACGCAATTACACGCCGGAAGACGTGCTCAAGCTGCGCGGATCCGTGCAGGTCCAGCACACGCTGGCCGAGCGCGGCGCGCAGAAGCTCTGGGAGCTTCTGAAGTCCGAGCCTTACGTCAATGCCCTGGGCGCCCTGTCGGGCAACCAGGCCATGCAGATGGTGCGAGCGGGCCTGAAGGCGATCTATCTGTCGGGCTGGCAGGTCGCCGCCGACGCCAACACCGCCGGCGCCATGTATCCCGACCAGTCGCTCTACCCGGCCAACTCCGCGCCGGAACTGGCCAAGAAGATCAACCGCACGCTCCAGCGCGCCGACCAGATCGAGATCGCCGAGACCGGCAAGGCGAGCCGCGACTGGTTCGCGCCGATCGTGGCCGACGCCGAAGCGGGCTTTGGCGGCACGCTGAACTGCTATGAGATCATGAAGGCCTTCATCGAAGCCGGCGCCGCGGGCGTCCACTTCGAAGACCAGGTCGCCGCCGAGAAGAAGTGCGGGCACCTGGGCGGCAAGGTTCTGATCGCGACCAGCGCTCACCAGCGCAACCTGCACGCCGCGCGCCTGGCCGCCGACGTCATGGGCGTTCCGACCCTGACCGTCGCGCGCACCGACGCCGAAAGCGCCACGCTGATCAACTCCGACATCGACGAACGCGATCACGAGTTCATCGATTATGACGCGGGCCGCACGGCCGAAGGCTTCTACCGCCTGAAGCAGGGCATGGGCGTGGATCACTGCATCAAGCGCGGCCTTGCCTACGCCGAAGTGGCCGACCTTCTCTGGTGGGAGACCTCCAAGCCGAACCTGGAGGAAGCCAAGCGCTTCGCCGAGGCGGTGCAGAAGAAATTCCCGGGCAAGATGATGGCGTACAATTGCTCGCCCTCGTTCAACTGGGAAGCCAATCTGGACAAGGCCACCATTGAAACCTACCAGCAGGAACTCGGCGCCATGGGCTACAAGTTCCAGTTCGTGACCCTGGCCGGTTTCCACCAGCTCAACTACGGCATGTTCGAGCTGGCCCGCGGGTACAAGTCGCGCGGCATGGGCGCGTATTCCGAGCTGCAACAGGCCGAGTTCGGCGCCGAGAAGGACGGCTACACCGCCACGCGTCACCAGCGTGAAGTCGGCACCGGCTATTTCGACCTGGTGAACATGACCCTGTCGGGCGGCACCAGCTCGACCACGGCCATGGGCGCGTCCACCGAGACCGACCAATTCAAGACCGACGCCGCCGAGTAAGGCGCACCGCTTGCTGAAGCCGGACCCGCGCCTTTGCGGGTCCGGCGCTTCAGCGCCGCGCCGCGCGCCTGAGAGGCCCCATGATTTCCGTTTGCGATCTTTGCGACGCCCATCCCGACCGGGTCCAGGTGCTGGAGCCGGTTTTTTCAAGCTATGGCGGGCGTGACGCCTTCTTCGGACGCGCCGAAACCATCGCCGCCCACGAAGACAACAGCCGCGTGCGCGAGGCTGTGAACGAGCCCGGCGACGGCCGCGTGCTCGTGGTGGACGGCGGCGGCTCGCTGAAACGCTCGCTCCTGGGCGGCGATCTTGCCGGAAAGGCGGCGAAAAACGGCTGGTCCGGCGTCATCGTCCATGGCGCCGTGCGCGACATAGCCGAGTTGGAGGTCGAGCCGCTGGGCGTGCTCGCCCTCGCCCTGATCCCCATGAAGACCGAGAAGCGCGGCCTTGGCGCGCGTGGCGGCGCCGTATCGATCGCGGGCGCCGTGGTGAAGCCCGGCGACTGGATCTATGCGGACCGCGACGGTGTTATCGTCGCCGCGCAGTCGCTTCACGGCCCATAGAGAGAGGATCACGAACCAAAGCACATATCTCGTCCATAGATTGACCGCTTGGCATTGCACTCTCTTGAGGGGTATTCTTTCCAACTCCCAACACGGGAGGCAAAAAGGGAAGAGTGCAATGACCAAGAGTTCAAAGGCTCAGATCGAGGACGCACAGGCTCAGGCAAAAGCACAGCTGGAGTATCTGCAAAACGCCCACCAGGCCTTTCTGGCGGACACGGCCGGAGAGGCGGAGGCCAAGGCAGCAGCAGTGACGGGCACGCCAACGCCGGTCAGCGGCCAGGCTTCGTTCGCCATGGCGTTCATCTACGGGACGATGACGTTTAACCCGGATCAAATCGGTCTGTCGTTTTACGCCGGCTCGATCTGGGGCGTTGGTCTGTCCGGCGGCGTGAGTTATGTCGCAGGCCTTATCGATCAACCGTCAAAAGGCGAGCACTGGGACGTCAACATCAACAATACGCCCGGGGTCGTCACAGGCCTCAGCATCAACTTCTTCAAGAACGGAAGACCGGTCGGCTCTGTCGTTGGGCCAGCCTTGTCAGGCGGGATCGGTATGATTGCAGGCGGATCGGGGTCCTGGAGCTAAAACAGCTCCATTGCTCCGGGGAGGGTCGGCCCCGGCCCTCCTCCGCCGCCGAGTACTAGAGTGGTAAAAGGAGCAGACCCTTGGTGAACGCCAACACGACCAGCGCGCCTCACGGCGTTGAAATTCTGGGCCCCATGCGACCAGGTTATGAGGAGATCCTCACCCCCGACGCGCTGTCCCTGCTCGCTGACGTCCATCGCCGCTTCGACGCCGAGCGCCGCCGTCTGCTTCAGGCGCGTCTGGATCGCCAGACCCGGCTTGATTCAGGCGAAGAACAGCTCGACTTTCCCGCCGAGACTGCGGCGATCCGCGCCGGCGACTGGACCGTGCCGAAAGCGCCTGCTGATCTGGCCGACCGCCGCGTGGAGATCACCGGGCCGGTGGACCGCAAGATGGTCATCAACGCGCTGAACTCCGGCGCCAAATGCTTCATGGCCGATTTCGAGGACGCCTCCACGCCCTCCTGGACCAACATGATGGACGGCCAGATCAATCTGCGCGACGCCAATGCGCGCACGATCGATTTCACCGACCCGGCATCCGGCAAGGCCTACACGCTCAGCGACGATCCGGCGGTGCTGATCGCCCGCGCCCGCGGCCTGCATCTGGACGAGGCCCATGTCACCGTGGACGGCGAGCCGGTGTCCGGCGGCTTCTTCGACTTCGTGCTCTACCTCATTCACAACCACGCCAGCACCGCGAAGAACGGCTCGGGGCCGTACTACTACATCCCCAAGCTGGAGACCCGGTTTGAAGCCCGGCTCTGGTCGCTGGTGATCCGCCATTGCGAGGAGACGCTGGGTCTGAAGCGCGGCACGGTGCGGTGCACGCTGCTGATCGAGACGATCCCGGCCACGTTCGAGCTGGACGAGATCATCTGGGAGCTGCGCGAGAACCTGACCGCCCTCAACGCCGGGCGCTGGGACTACATCTTCTCCTTCATCAAGCGGCAGAAGACCGACGCCTCCAAAGTCCTGCCCGACCGCTCCCAGGTCACCATGACCGCGCCCTTCATGTCCGAATACGCCAAGCGATTGATCGCGGTGTGCCACCGGCGCGGCGCTCACGCCATGGGCGGCATGAGCGCCTTCATCCCGATCAAGGGCGATGATGCGGCCAACACGGCCGCGATGGAGAAGGTGCGCACCGACAAGACCCGCGAAGCCGGGATCGGCCATGACGGCGCCTGGGTGGCTCACCCCGCCCTCGTCCCGGTCGCCATGAAAGCGTTCGACGCGGTGATGACCGGCCCCAACCAGCTGGACAAGATCCCCGAAGTCTCGGCGGACCGCGAGACCTATCTCACGCCCAATGACGGCTCGATCACGCAGACGGGGCTGAACGCCAACGCCGACGTGGCGATCCGCTATCTCGCCAGCTGGCTGCAGGGCCGCGGCGCAGCGCCGATCCATAATCTCATGGAGGACGCCGCCACCGCCGAGATCAGCCGCGCCCAGCTCTGGCAATGGCGGACCCATCGGGCGAAGACCGAGGACGGCCAGGTGATCGACGATGCGCGCGTGCGCGACGTGATCACCGCTTCCGCCGAGGCCATCAAGACCGAAATCGGGGCCGACGCCTGGTCGGAGGGACGCTTCGACGAAGCGCAGGAGATCCTTGAGGAGATGAGCCTGTCGGACAGGTTCGAGGAGTTCCTCACCCTGCCCGCCTACAAGAAAGTCGCCCAGGTCTAGGTCCCGCGTCTTTCACGCCGAAGATCAGCCCGGAACGGTCACCCGTTCCGGGCTTTTTCTTGGGCGTCGACTGGCGGAACCGCCCGAAAGACGAAGCCGCCCGCAAGGGACGCGCAGACACGCTGCGCCGAAAACGACAAAGGGCCGGAGCTTTCGCTCCGGCCCCGTGCCGTCCTCCCCGACTGGTCATCGGGTATCTGCGTGCGAGATTTAGAACTCGCTGCGCAGGGTCACGCCAAAGGTGCGAGGCGCACCCATGAAGGCCATGTAGCTGGCCGTTCCGCGCGGGTCGTTCGAGGTGCCCGCACCGCCACGGCTGCCTTGTGCGAAGGCGTCAAAGGCCACCTGCGCGTAGGTTTCGTCGGTGAGGTTGCGGCCCCACACTTCAACCGTCCAGAGGCCGTCCTCGCGGCCAAGCGCCACGCGACCGTTCACCAGGGTGAAGCCGTCCTGCGCTTTTTCCGGATCAAGATCGGACCCGGTGTTGTACTCCGACACATAGCGCGCATCGGTCGAGAGGGAGAACAGCATGTTGTTGAACACCGGACGCTCATAGATCGCCTGAGCGGTCAGGAAGTGTTCCGGGGACAGGGAGTAGTCCTTGCCCTGGATCGCATCCACAAGCGGATCGCCCGTGTTCACCGTGGTGTACTCGGTGTTCACGTAGGCGTAGCCCGCGGTCAGATCGAGGCCCGGGATCGGCGTGGCGTAGGCCATGTCGAGCTCGACGCCCATGGACTCAGACTCGTCCACGCTCTCCACCACAAAGGCCAAGCCGTTGAAGGTGTTGAGCTGGAAGTCTTCGATCTGCTGCAGGAATGCGGCGCCGTTCAGCTGCAAAACGCGTCCGAACAGTTCGGATTTGAAGCCGACTTCATAGGCGTCGATGACTTCCGGTGCGAACGAGCTGTCCGCATTGGTGTAGCCGTTGGCGCCGATCGGGCCGTTCAGCTGACGGTCCAGGTTGAACCCGCCGGCCTTGAAGCCGCGCGAGTAGCCCGCATAGACCATCATCTCGTCACTGACGTCATAGGTGGCGCGCAGGGTGCCCGAAAACTCCTCATCGGAGCGCTCGCGGTCATAGCCGTTGGCGTCCAGACCCGTCCGCGCATAGGGCAGACAGGCGGACGGAACCAAACCCGCCAGCGGAGACCCGGCGAAGGTCGCAGCCGGGTTGAAGCCGCCATAGAGCTCGAAGATCCGGCAGCCCAGCGGCTCGTTGGTGTCGAACGTGGCGAACACGTCCTTGGTCTCGTTGGTGTAACGAAGACCCGCCGTAATCGCGAGATTGTCGGTGAGCTGGTAGGTGTTGTGCGTGAAGATCGCCCAGCTGTCGGCCGTCTGATTGTAGACGTCCTGGTTCACGCCCGAACCGGCCGGGAAGAACGCGCCGGCGGGCTGCGCCGCATAACCGGGCAGCGCCGGCAGGCCGAGACCCCCCAGAGCCAACGCGTTCAGGGTCTGGGAGATGAAGAGCGGGTTCGTGCCGCCGGACGCCGCGAGACCAAGGAAGGGCTCCCAATCCGCGCCGTAGCGGATGGCGTCGCCCAGTTCCAGGTCTTCGTGGGAGTAGAACGCACCCACGAGCCAGTCGAGATTGCCGGTGACGCCGGTCAGGCGCAGCTCTTGGGAGAACCGCTCCAGATCGGTGAAGTTATTGCCGGCGTCGCGATAGGCGATGTCGGCGCTGGAATAGTCGATATCCTGGCTGCGCGAGTTGGCCCAGTTGCGAAATGCGGTGACCGAGGTCAGCGTGCCGATCGGCAGGTCGATATCCCATTCGCCCGACAGACCCCAGTCCTCAACCGACTGGATGTAGGGACGGTTGGCGTAGGCGACGCGCGCTTCCGGATCGGCCGGGAAGGCGACGTCACCCCCCACGGCGCGAACAAGGCCGTAAGCCTGCGGCGTATAATCATAGCTCACGGCCGAGCAGCAGCGCTCGTCACGCTCGGAATAGTCGAGAATGATGCGGCCTTCGACCGTATCGCTCGGGGTGAAGAGGAGCTGGCCGCGAACGGTGTAGTAGTTCGTGGTCTCGGATTCCTCGACCTGCGCGTTCGCGCCCTTGCCGACGACCAGCTGGGTGAAGCCGTTGTCTTCGCCCATGGCTCCGAAGAGCCGGAACGCGACCCTGTCTTCAATAAGCGGCCCGGTGACGCCGATTTCATAACGCTGAAGCGCGTATTCGCCGAGGGTGACCTCGGCGTGGCCGCCATATTCAAACTCCGGCTCGGCGGTGAGGATGTTGAGAACGCCGGCGGAGGTGTTCTTGCCGAACAGCGTGCCCTGGGGGCCGCGCAGCACTTCGATGCGCTCAAGCTCGCCGAGATCGCCGAATCCGACGCCGTTGCGCGAACGGAACACGCCGTCGATGTAAACGCCGACCGAGCTTTCAAGGCCGAAATTGTCGCCGACCGTGCCGACGCCGCGGATCCGCGCGGTGGTGATGGTCTCCGACTGGGTCGAGGTGACCATGAGGCCCGGCGCGATGGAGATCAGGTCCTTGATGTCCTGAACGCCGGCCTGGGCCAGCGCCTGCCCGTCATAGGCGCCGATGGAGATCGGAACGTCCTGGGCGCTTTGTTCACGCTGCTGGGCGGTGACGGTGATGACGTCGAGCGTGCGACGCTCGCCGCCGCCGACCTGATCGATGAGCTGCGCATTCGCAGCCGCGCTCAGCGCGACAGACGACGCGGCGGCGAACAGAGCGACTCGCGTAAATTTTGACACCATGATTGTGCATCCTCCTGAGTGGATCGACCCCGGTTTTATCCGGGAGCTTTTTTGTTGCAGCGCAATACGTGCACTCGTAGACAGAGTGTCTGAATTCGGGCGAGGAATGAAGCGGTCCCGGACAGGCGCGGCCCCCGCCAACCCCTTATTATTCGAACCTTTCTTTTCTTTTCACAGAAGTGTTGCATAGTAGTCACGCCCCAATCCGCGCATGGCCATGCTGCAACTGCGAAGGTTTAGGGATTTCCAGCGCTTACCGCTTGCAAAGGAAACCGGGTTATTCTGCCTGAAAAGCCGGGATAGAAGTTGAGACCCGCCCCATGGACGACGTCGTGATGCAGGCGCTGAAGCGCCATCTCGCCACTGCGGAGACGCTGGACGTCAGCCGCTATCAGTTCGTGAACATGGAGGCGGTCCGATCCGCCGCCGGCGCGCTCTGGCCGGAGGTGCGCGCGCGGGTATTTCTCGCCTCTCGCTCGATCATTGAGCGGCGCATCGCGGAGGACGATCTGATCGTCCAGTGCGCCACAGGGTTTCTGGTGATCTACAAGGCAACCACCGGAAACCTGGCCGATCAGACGACGGCGCGCATCCGCGCCGATCTTGAGCGCTTCTTTCTGGGCGAACGCTTCGCTGACCTGCTGCGCGTTCACGCCACAAGCGAAACCCTCACCCCGGCCGAGTTCGAGGCCGCCCTGGCAGAGGCCGGGCTTGAAAGCGGTGCCCCGCCGCCGCCCGCACCTGCACCTGCACCCCGCACCTCGCATCCCGGCCTGCTTCAATCGCTGGATTATTACGCCGCCTGGGACGTGCGCAAGGAAGCGGTCGCGAGTTATTTCGTCAGGCCTGTTGTGACCGAGACCGAAAATGGCCCGCACCTGGGCGAGGCTTCGCTCAGCGCAACCCTGTCGCGGCCGGAGGACCGGCTCGCCTTTGACCAGGCGGTCCTCGCACGTGCGTGCGCCAGCCTGAAGACACTGCTCCGGGCCGGCACGCGCTGCGCCCTGATCGTACCCGCCGGATATAGCGCCATGTCCAATGCGCGCCTGCGGGCCGGCTATGTCACCGCGCTCGCCCATTTGCCGCGCGAGGTGAAAAAGCTGATCTGGGTGCGCCTGGTGGGCGCGCCGGGCGACACGCCCGCCTCGGTGATCGCAGAGACCGGCCGCACCCTGCTGGCCTATACCGGCCAGCTGTTTCTTGACGCCGATATCTGCTCGGTGACGCTTGAACGCCAGATGCAGAGCGACGCCCACTGGCTGGGGGCGCGCCTGCCCGACAAGCTCACCGAGGCCGCGCGCCAGGATGTGGAGCGCTTCCTCGCCCTGGCCAAGCGAACTGGACGCCCGGTCTATTTTGACGGTGTGCATGACTGGGAACGCCTGCGCTACGCCTCGCGCACGCCGGCGCGCCTTCTGGTCGGGGCCGCCATCGGGCGCCATGAGTCGCCCCCTGCCCCGTTCCGCCTGACCCGCAACGCGCTTCTGGCGCGCGCCGCCTGACGTCTTGCGCTGAGCCCCGGCTCGGCTAGGGTTCAGGTCAACACCGATGAAGTTTCCAGGAGATCGGCTTATGAAACGCGCCCTTATGGCGGCGGCCTTGTGCTGCGCCGCACCCTTCACCGCGCACTCACAGACGGCGGACGCCCAGCCGGCCTCAGGCGGTCCGTTGCAGGCGGTCGATATCTTCAGCCTGGAAATGGCCACCGATCCGCAGATCAGCCGCGACGGGCGCCAAATCGCCTATGTGCGCCGCTCCAACGACATCATGACTGATCGCACCCGCCAGGCTGTCTGGGCGGTTGATTTCGACGGGGCGAACCATCGCCCCCTTGCCTCGGGTTCGGCCAGCTATTCGAGCCCGCGCTGGTCGCCGCAATCGGACCGGCTGGTGATGAGCGCCAGCGAGGACGGCGAGACGACGCTGGACATGATCTGGCCGCAGACCGGGCGCGTGGCGCGCCTGGCCCAGCTGCCCTTCGGCGCCGGCGGCCTGACCTGGTCGCCGGACGGGCGCTGGATCGCCTTCACCATGTTTACGCCGGCGCCGGGCCCGCAGGTGGATATCGGCCTGCCCCCCAAGCCACCGGGCGCCGAGTGGGCCGAGCCGGCGCTGGTGGACGAGACCACACGGTATGAGTTTGACGGCGTCGGCGAGATTCCCGACGGGGCAAGCCAGATTTATCTGATCAGCGCCGAGGGCGGCGCGCCGCGCCGGGTCACAAACGTGGCCGATGGCCAGATCTCCGGGCTGACCTGGACACCGGATTCAGCACGCATCCTGTTCAGCTGGGGCGGCCGCGAAGAAGACGGGTTCGATTTTCGCACCAGCGACATCTATGCGGTGACCCCGCAGAGCGGCGCGCTGCAGCAGATCACCGACTTTCCGGGCCCCGAGGGCTCGCCGGCAGTTTCGCCAGACGGGTCGCGCCTGGCCTATCTGGGCGAGGCCGCCCGCGAAGAGAGCCATGTGGACACCGACCTTTATGTCATGGCCCTTGATGGCGGCGAGCCGGAACGCCTGCTGGCCGATCTGGATCGCGGGATCGACCAGATCGAATGGGCCGATGATCGCGGCCTGTTCGTGCGCTTTGATGATGTCGGACACACCGTGCTGGCCTATGCCGGGCTCAATGGCGGGCTTGACCGGCTGACCGATCAGCTTGGCGGGACCACGTTCGGACGCCCCTATACCTCTGGATCGTTCTCCGCCTCTTCAAACGGACGCTGGGCGGCAACGCTTGCCAGTGCCTCTGACCTGGCGAATGTGGGCGTCGGCGCGCGCCGGGGCCGGGCCGAGATGATCACCGATCTCAACGCCGATGTGCTGGGCGTGCGCGAGCTGGCGCGGGTGGAGCGCATGACCTGGGAGAGCTCGGCGGACGGGATGGAGATTGAAGGCTGGATCGCTTATCCGCCCGGGTTTGACCCCGACGGCTCCTATCCCATGATCCTTGAAATCCATGGCGGGCCGCACACCGCCTATGGTCCGCAATTCTCCGGCGAGGTTCAGCTCTATGCTGCGGCCGGCTATGTCGTGCTCTACACAAATCCGCGCGGCTCGACCTCCTATGGCGAGGATTTTGCCAATGAGATCGACAAGGCCTATCCCGGCGACGATGTGGCCGATCTGCTCTCCGGCGTCGACGCGCTGGTGGCGCGCGGCTTCATCGACGAGGACCGGCTCTATGTCACCGGCGGATCAGGCGGCGGCGTGCTCACCGCCCAGCTGATTGGCGTCACCGACCGCTTTGCCGCCGCCGCTGTGGGCAAGCCGGTGATCAACTGGACGAGCTTTGCGCTGGCCGCCGATATCGGCCCGGTGATCATGCGCTACTGGTTTGGAACCACGCCGTGGGAAAACCCGGAGGAATACTGGCGCCGGTCCCCGCTCTCGCTGGTGGGCGAGGTGGAAACTCCGACCCTGGTGTTTGTCGGCGCCGAAGACCGCCGCACCCCGGTGTTTGAAGCCGAGCAGTATTACAACGCCCTGCAAATCCGCGGGATTGAGAGTCGGCTGGTGCGAATCCCCGGCGCCTATCACGGCATCGCCGATTCGCGCCCCTCAAGGCTGCTTCAAAAAGCCGGTCATGTGCTGGCCTGGTTTGACGACCATGGCGGGGCAGCGGAGCCGGACTAGGAGAGCGCGCGGTCCAGCCAGCCGGCCGGACCGCGCCGCTAGACCTTGCCGCTGGGACGCGCCGCACAGGCCTCGCGCCATGTGGCAAGGGCTTTGAGCTCCTCGCCCGGAACCAGCTTCACCCAGGCGGCGAACTCGACAAAGATAAAGGCGGTGATATCCGCCACCGAGAACGCGTCGCCGGCCAGCCAGGGGGTCTGCTGAAGCTGGGCGTCCATCGTGTGAAAAAACTTCGTCCCCCGGGCGCGTCCCCGCTCGGCGAGCTCGGGGATTTGCGCCACCGGTTCAGGGCCGGGCAGCGCCCGGTCCTTCATGGCCTTTGAGGTGTTGCGCAGGATCTCCATGACGCTCACCAGACCCTCGAACTCCGCCCGCCAGGTCCATTCGGCGACGCGGGCCTGCTCCACCGAAGAGCGGCCCATGAGGGGCGGGTCCGGGTATTCAGCCTCCAGATAGCGGGCGATGGCGGCGTTCTGACAAAACCGCTCACCCTCTTCGGTCACCAGGACCGGCACGGTGCAGCCCGGATTGACCGCCCGGAACGCCTCGGAGAATTGCTCGCCGCTGCGCAGATCGACCTCGACCGTCTCCACATCAACACGCTTTTCAGCCAGGATCATGCGGGCGCGTCGCGGGCTTGGCGCGGTGGCGCAGTCATAAAATTTCATCATAAGAACCCCCGCACCAAAGACACAAGAACGGAAAATATTGTCACGACCATACTAAACATTGCTATAATTTTGACTACTCTGCTTTCAAAAGCGCGGTCCACCCAAGCCCAAAATTGTTTGGAATTTGTTTTCAGCTTCCCTTTAATCCATTTAGAAATTACCTTATCGAAAAATCCCACTTTAGAGAGTGTAGACTTATGAAGTTTGATGTAATCCTGCCCCCTGAAAGCCTCAAACTCGTCCTTCCCACTTAGAAATTCTCTATGTATGCCACCATTAAGATCCATCAATTTGGACATTTTGGGATCGTCAACATAACTGGATCCATACCATAAACCCAACATGTCACTGAGATTTATTCGCCGCTCAACCGGGATAGTTGGAATGTTTGGTATACGAAGAACGCGGGCCCTATGCTCAATATGCTCGAACCCGAATGTTAGATTTCTCATGTTCCAATGCACCCAATACTTATCTCGCCGATCTCTAACGAAATCGTAGAACTTTTCAAGCAACGCACGTTCAACATCGTTGTATCGTTCTGGAACCTCCTCCCGCGCAATTCCTAGCTCTTCAGCAATCGCGTGAGTCGAAAAACTTACAACCTGCCGCGTAATATAAAATGATACGGCAATCGAGGTAATTCGAGGCGAAAGCTCCTCGTTTTCATCAAATAGGGACTGACAAGAATAGTGTATAATATAAAACCATTCCGGGTGCTTTCTTACCTCGGCGCGAAATTCGCCTGCGTTACTTATCGACATGTAAACCTCATTTAAAACCTGAAGGTCGGATACGCGCCACGTCAAGGCGCGCTTCTATGGCCGAGCCCAGCGCCAGGATCGTGTCCTCCTTGAACAGCGGTGCCCACAGGCTGGTGGCCTGGGGCACCGAAAACGTATCCCCGCTTTCATCGGCCGCCGCGCCGAAGATCGTGCGGGTGGGCTGATTTGAAAAGCCGGAGCGAAAGGCCAGCTGCGGGTGGCCGGTATAATTTGTAATGAGCAGCATCCCACCAGCGAAGTTTGGCCCGATCACCGCGTCCAGCCCCGCCATGCGCTCGGCCATCATGGTTTGCGCGTGACGGCGCAGCCGGTCGGCATTGACCAGATCCACCGCACTGGAAAACCGCGCGCGCCGCCAGGTATTGGGCCAGGCCGCGTCGTCCTGCCAGCGCAGCTGATCGTCCAGATCGTCCAGCGTCAGGCGCTCAAACGCGGCGGCGGCCTCGGCCTCCAGCTGGATCAGCATGGTGTCATAGGGCTTGTCGTCGATATCGAACGCGGCGAGCTCGACGCCCAGCGACCGGGCGGCCTCCAGCGCCGCGCGGTCATGCGCGCCGCCCTGCTCAATCCAGGCGGGGTTATAGCCCACACGAAGCCCGCTCAGATCGCGCGACATATCAGCGCCGAACGTCGTAGAAAGACTTGCGGGATCACCGTCGTCGGCGCCGTTGATCGCCGCCAGCACAAGCGCGGCGTCGGTTGCCGAGCGCACGATGGGCCCGATTTTGTCCAGCGACCAGCACAAGGCCATGGCGCCGGTGCGCGCCACCCGGCCGAATGTGGGGCGCAGGCCCGTCGTTCCGCAGCGGTGCGATGGCGAGACAATGGAGCCCAGCGTCTCGGTGCCGATGGAGAGGGCGCAAAGCGCAGCCGCCGTGGCCGAAGCCGGACCAGCCGACGAGCCGGAGCTGCCTTCAGCGGGATTGAACGGATTGCGGGTCACCCCGTCATACCAGATGTCGCCGTAGGCAATCGCCCCCGACGTGACCTTGCCCAGCAGAACCCCGCCCGCCGCCTCCAGACGCCGCGCGACCACGGCGGTGTCCTGCGCCACGCGGTCGGCGTACACGCTGGCACCCCAGGTGGCCGGCAGCCCCTCCACGTCGATAATGTCTTTGAGCGTATAGGGCACGCCGTGGAGCGGACCGCGCACCCGGCCCGCGGCGCGCTCGGCATCGCGCGCCCGCGCTTCGGACCGCGCGCGCTCGGCGGTTACGGTGACAAAGCACTCAAGCTGGCTTTCGTAAGCGGCAATGCGCGCAAGATAAATCTCGGTGAGTTCAAGGCTGGTGATGGTGCCGCGCTCCAGCCATTGGGCCTGCATCCACACCGGGGCGAAGGCGATATCCACCGCATCGGACGGCAGGCGCGGTGCCCGGCCCAGCCCCGTCACCCCGCCCTCGGCCATCTCATAGGTGCGTCCGGGCAGGCGCGGATCGAAGGTCAGGGCAGGCGCCAGCGCGTTGGGCTTCTCCAGGGCGCGCAGGCGCTCGGCGCGCCCGATCCAGGCCTCGATCCCCGCCAGCATCTGCCCGCGCTCGTCAGCGGTGTAGGAGACGCCCATGAGCGGCTCAGCGCAGGCGAAGGTCTGCTGGCTCACTGGCGCTGATACTGGCGGCGTCACGGCCGCCTCCTGGGCGCGCGCGCTGGCTGCGAGCCCGGCCCCTGCGCCGGCCATCAGGCCAAGGACACCGCGGCGCGTGGCCGCCGCATTGGCGAATCGAGTCATGGTGATTTCCCTTCTTCAGTCCTGTGGCGCGGCGAAGCGGCGTTCACACCGGGTTCATCGGCGCGCTTATTAACCTTGGCAGGGTTCGTTACGGCGCGAAACTTGCCTGCTTTGACCCCGAAAGACCAATTATGGCGAAGATTCCCTATTTCAGCCCAACTTCGGAAGCTTGCTTGGGTTTGGTTAATGCGGGGCCGTGAATAAAAAGGGGCATATCGCCATGGACGACCACATCCAATCGCGCCAAGCCGACCCGCAATCCAACCGTGACCTTTTAAGGGGGGCGGATTTGATGGATCGCGCCGAGCAGAAAGCCCACCAGATATCCGACCGGCTGACCTACGCGTATCAGCGCGCCGGCTCGGCTTTCGTCGCCTACATGAATTTCAAGGATACGCGCGGCAGCCGCTTCGGCGAAGCCACCGGCGCGCAACCGATCCAGCGGGCGCCGGCCTATCCCGACAGCCACATCATGACCTTCTCCATTCTGGCGGGTCTGGTGCTGTTTGAAGGCCTGGCGAACGCGTACTTCTTTTCCAAGGGGTCCGATCTGGGCCTTCTGGGCGGCTGGATCCAGGCGATCACGGTGGCCAGCGCCAACGTCATCGCCAGCTTCTTCATCATCGGCTTTCTGGGGCTGCGCATGGTGCAGAACCCGCACCGGCCCTTCTCCTTCGCCGCGGCGCTGATCTTCATGCCGCTGGCCACGGCCTTCGTGGTGTTTTTGAACTTCGCCGCCGCGCACTATCGCGATCTTCTGGAGATCAACGCCGCCGTTCTGGCCCAGGGCGGAATCGAACAGACCGGCCAGATGCTGACTCCGGTGACGCGAGCGCTGACTTTCGCGCCCTTTGAAACCCTGGAAGCGCTCCTGCTGTTCGGCCTGGGGATCACCTTCGCCGTCATCGCCGCCTTCAAGGGCGCGACCTTTGATGATCGCCTGATCGGTTATGGCGCGGCCCATCGCCGGCTGGTGAACGCCTCCTCGCATCTGGCGGCGGTTCTCAAGCAATTGCCGGCCCAGAGTGGATCGACGGACAGCGAGATTTCGTCCGGCGCCCGGCTCACCACGCGCCAGCGCGCGGCCGATCTGAAAGAACTGATCGACGACATGTTCGCCCAAGAGGTCGAGGACGCTCTGGCCCGCCACGAGCGCCGGCGCGAGGGCCGTGAGCCCGCTGACGCAGAAACTTATTCCAGCGATCCCCCGCCCCGGGCCTAGACTTCTGGGCCGCGCCGCGCTCGTCTGCATACCGCAGGGGAGCGCGACGCGTTCGGTAAGCGTATCTTGAGGGTGAGCACATGCGCGGCAAAGACATATTGGGGATTTTCAACATCCTGATCGTGCTTGGAGTGCTGGGCGCCATCAGCTACGCCGCCCTTGTACTGCAGCCCGAAGAGTACGATCCTGACACGCTGTGCCTGGCCGGGGAGACCCCGCCGCACATGGCGCTGGTGATCGACAAGACCGATTTTTATTCGCGCGAGCAGGCGATCCTCATCGAAGGTCTGGTGCTGGACAGCCGCGACCAGCTCAATGTCGGTGAGATGCTGTCGCTCTACGAGCTGGACGCGCGCGGCGAGCTGATCAACACCAACGATTTCGCCCTGTGCAATCCGGGCCGTGGCGATCAGATCAATCCGCTCTATCGCAACCCCCAGCGCGTCGAGGCGCGCTATCAGGCCCTGTTCGAGGGCCCGCTGCAGGATGCGCTCGCCGATCTGGTGGAGCCCAAGGAAAGCCCGGCCAGTCCCATTGTCGAGGCGCTGGCCCGCTTGGCCGTGGAAGAAGATTTCGACCGCGAAACGCCGCAGCGCACGGTGATCCTGGTCTCGGACATGCTGCAGAATTCGCGCCTGTTCAGCGTCTATGGCCGCAACCGTGCTGATCTGGCGCGCACCCTGCCGGACCCGCGCCTGGTCGCCGATGCGGTGACGGCCGAGTATGGAGACGCCCTCGCCGGCGTGACGATCGAGGTTCACCTCATCCCCCGCCCGGGCTGGGAATCCCAGCAGGCCGGCGTGATCCGCGCCTATTGGGAAGAAGTCTTCCGGCTCCTGGGCGTTCGCGACCGCTGGACCGCGCTTTAGGGCGTCAGCGGCGCCTCGGCGCTAGCCCGCCGCCTTTTCCAGAACGCAGACGTAAAATCCGTCCGTGCCTGTGCGGTGGGGCGAGAGCTGGATTGCGCCGTGGCGGCCTTCGAGCTTCGCCAGACGCGCCTTGGCGCCGTCGGCCAGGCGGCCTGACGATGCGATCGCCTCGCTGGCCGGGACCGGCGTAAAGTCAGTGCGGCCGCTGAGGAAGGCGGTGACGCGCTCCTCGTTCTCGTCGGGCAGGATCGAGCAGGTGACATAGACCAGACGACCGCCGGGCTTCACATAGGCTTGAGCCTTGGCGAGCACCTCGTCCTGTTCGGCCATGCGGCGCTTCAGGGCTTCGGGTTTCAGCCGCCACTTGCTGTCCGGGCGCCGCCGCCAGGTGCCGGAGCCGGAGCACGGCGCATCAATGAAGACGCAGTCCATGCCGGCTTCAAGGTCGGAAAGCGTCTCGACCTCCTTGCCGTCGCGGACCTGGACATTGCGCACGCCGGCGCGTTTGAGGCGCGCCCAGATGGCCTTCAGGCGCCGGCCGTCATAATCCCAAGCGTAGAGCTGGCCGGTATTCTCCATCAGCGCAGACAGGGCCAGCGTCTTGCCGCCCGCTCCGGCGCAGTAATCGAGCACCTGTTTACCGGCGATCTCGCCGGCGGCGAGCGCGGCGATCTGGGAGCCGAGATCCTGAACCTCGACCCAGCCCTTGCCGTAGGCGGGAATGCTTTCGGCGCCCGGCGACTTGGCGCGCGGATCGGTTTCGGGAATGCGCAGCCCGTCAATGACGAGATCGCTCTCCAGAACATCCTTCAGCTTCGCCTTCACCGCCGCCACGGCGCGCTCGGGCTCGGTTCTCAGCGTGTTGATGCGCAGATCCACCGGGGCGCGGCCCGCCATGGCGAGGCCTTCGGCCACCGCGTCGGCGCCGAACGCCTTCTTGAAGGACTGGGTCAGCCATTCGGGGATTTCGGCGGCCACATGAAGCGGCGCGGCGCGGTCGCGGGCGCGCAGGAAGCCGCCCTTCTCCGCGGCGGTCAGCGGCTCTGGCGCATGCTCGTCACCTTCGAAAATCGCGTCCATCGCTTCGGAGTCGATCTCCCAGGCGATCGCCAGCGTTCCAAGGGCCAGCGCGCGCGGCGTGTCTTCGGCCATGGCGTCGCGAATGCTCGCCCGGCGGCGCAGCGCGTCCATCACAAGGCCGGAGATCCAGGCGCGGTCGCCGGACCCGGCGAAACGATGCGCCTTGCCCCAGTCGCGCAGGGCGTCCTTCACCGGCTGATGCCGGTTCAGCACCAGATCGAGAACCTCGATCGCGCCCTGAACTCGTCCGCCGTCTCTCATCTAGACCCCGCTAAAGGCGAAAACCGCCAGCCGCGCCCACATCACTAGAACGCACACCGCGCCCAGGGCGAATACGGGAAAGCGGAGTGCGACGGCGTTGGAGGTCGAGTAGACCAGCGCGTGGACGATCCGCGTCACCACGTAGAGCCAGGCGGCGGCGAGCATCACCGCGTCCTGCACCTGCAGCGCCACGGCGAGGATCGCGGCTGCGAAGAAATACACCGGCGTCTCGAACTGGTTATTGAAGGCGTTGGAGATCTGCTGGGTCTTCGCCGGCCAGGCTTTCTGGCCCAGACCCACATCGCCCGGCTTCACCGCGCCCGATCCGATGGCGCTGAAGCGCACGGCCCCAGTAATCGTGGCGAGCACGAAGAACAGCAGCACCTGCACGAAAATCGGCAGCAGGATCGGGTGCAGGGTCAGCACAGGCCCCATCAGGACGGGCTCGGATAGTTCGGCGCTTCGCGCGTGATCGTCACGTCATGGACGTGGCTTTCCTTCAGGCCCGCCCCGGTGATGCGCACGAACTCGGCCTTCTCCTGGAACTCGGCGATGGATTTTGCGCCGGTATAGCCCATGGCCGCGCGAAGCCCGCCCACCATCTGGTGCAGGATCGGACCCACCGGACCCTTGTAGGCGATCTGGCCTTCAATGCCCTCGGGCACCAGCTTCATGCTGTCGGTGACTTCCTTCTGGAAATACCGGTCAGCCGAGCCGCGGGCCATGGCGCTGACGCTGCCCATGCCGCGATAGGATTTGTAGGACCGGCCCTGATACAGGAACACCTCGCCGGGGGCTTCTTCGGTGCCCGCCAGCATGGAGCCCATCATCACCGTGTCGGCGCCCGCCGCGATGGCCTTGGCCATGTCGCCGGAATACTTGATGCCGCCATCGGCGATGATCGAGCCGTCAAAGCCCTGCTTGGCGCGGGCGCATTCGAGAATCGCGGTGAGCTGGGGAACCCCGACACCGGCCACAACGCGCGTGGTGCAGATCGAGCCCGGCCCGATGCCCACCTTCACGCAATCGGCGCCGGCGTCGAACAGGCCGCGCGCCCCGTCATAGGTCGCCACGTTTCCGGCGATGACCTGGGCCTTGTTGGAGGCCTTCTTGATGCGGCGCACCTGCTCGAGCACGCTGGCGCTCATGCCGTGGGCGGTGTCAATCACCAGAACGTCCACACCGGCGTCCAGCAGCGCCTCGGCGCGTTCAAAGCCCTTGTCGCCCACCGTGGTGGCGGCGGCGACGCGCAGACGTCCGTGCTCATCCTTGGCCGCGTGGGGATAGGCTTCGGCCTTCATCATGTCCTTGACGGTCATAAGGCCGACGCAGTGACCTTCTTCGTCCACCACCAGCAGCCGCTCGATGCGGTGCTTGTGCAAAAGGCGGCGGGCTTCGGCCTGATCGACGCCGGGCTTCACGGTGACGAGGTTTTCGCGCGTCATCAGCGAGCTGACCGGCTGGGACAAATCGTCGGCGAAGCGCACATCGCGATTGGTGATAATGCCCACCAGCCGGCCCGTGGGTCCGCCATTGGCCTCCACCACCGGAATGCCACTAATGCCGTTCAGCGCCATGAGCTGCCTGAGCTGAGCCAGGGGCGCATCGGGGTCGATAGTGATCGGATTGACCACCATGCCGCTCTCATAGCGCTTTACCCGGCGGACCTCTTCGGCCTGCTCTTCATTGCTGAGATTACGGTGGATGACGCCGATCCCGCCGGCCTGGGCCATGGCAATGGCCAGTCCCGCCTCGGTCACGGTGTCCATGGCCGCCGACAGGATGGGAACGTTCAAACCGATATTTGCGGTAAGCCGGGATCGCACATCGGCGTCGGCTGGCAACACTTCCGACGAACCGGGCTGCAAGAGCACGTCGTCGAAGGTGAGCCCCTCACGAATCTGCATGGGGAGGCCTCCTTCTCTCTTGCAAGCGCGCTTTAGCAGGATTCAGAAAAAGGGCAAGGCGCGTGCGCGGTGAGAGGGGGTCAGGCTTCGCCGTTTAGCGCCGCGCGCGCAGCGCGGATATCGGCGAGCACTCTGGTGGCGGTTTCCATGTCGTGGGCCATGTGAGGCGTATAGACCTCGAGCGCTCCGTCGCACAATGCTTCCGCCTCGTTCAGCGCCGCCAGAGCGCGGTCGCGCTCTAGATTCTTAACGAGTGCAAGCAAGGCGACCGCCTTATTCTCGCAGGTCATAGCCCAATAGGAAGCCGCGCTATCGCGAGTGTACACCTCCAACACGGCGTCAAAGACCGACACAGCCTTCTCAAGGAAACCCAACCCCTCCAGACCGCCCGCCCGCTCACCCAGAACCCGGAGCATGATCGCCTTGTTGTTTTGCGTCATCGCCCAATACAACGGCGCACTTTCGCGGGTGCGCACCTCCAGCGCGGCGTCATAGGCCGACACAGCCTTCTCAAGAAAACCTAACCCCTCTGAACCGTCTGCCCGCTCGGCTAAAACCGAAAGCGCGATGGCCTTGTTGTTTTGCATACCCGCCCACTGCGACGCCGCGCTCTCGCGAGTACACACCTCCAACGCAGCGTCAAAGGCCGACACAGCCGCTTCAAGTATGGCCAGTCCTTGCGACCCGCTCGCACGCCCACCCAGAATCCGCAGCGCAGCCGCCTTGTTGTTTTGCGTCTTCGCCCAATCCGACGGCGCGCTTTCGCGGGTGCGCACCGCCAGCGCGGCGTCATAGGCCAACACAGCCGCTTCAAGAAAGGCCAGCCCTTCAGGCCCGCCCGTACGCTCGCCCAGAACCAATAGCGCGCTCGCCTTGCCGTTTTGCGTCATGGCCCAATCTAACGGCGCGCTCTCGCGAGTGAAGGCGAGGAGCGCAGACTCGTAAGATGCTATCGCGCGCTTCAATGCGTGAAGGTCTGGAAACCGCTGGCCATGATCGGTGCAGGCAATACCCTCAAAAACCTGCTGAGCCGCTGCGGCCTGGGCGTCGATCGGCGCCAGCATCTGGGCCGCGCGGGCGAAATGGTCGGCGGCTGTGAGGTAGCGCGACGCCGAGCGTTCCAACTGCCCGAGCCGCGCCTGCGCCTCTGCGGCGGCGCGTAAGGGCGCTTCGGCGATCGCAAGCTCTTCACGGGACAGAGATTCAAGCGCGGCGCGCCCAGCATCAAGGCGTCCTTCATCAACCGCCTGTGAGGCTTCAAGCCGCAAAGGCTCAAGCGCCGGATTGTGGAGATTGCTGCGCTGTTTCAGCTCTTCGCCGAGCGCTTTGAGCTCTCGCGCGCCGCCGAATAGCGCGGCGCGGAACGCCTCCACCGGCAGGCCGGAGGTCTCGATTTCCGCCAGCAAGCCTTCGGCCTGGTCGCGCGATACGCCGGTTTGCGCCTGCACCGCTGCAAAGTCAGCGCGCAGGAGCGCCATCTCCGCAAGGATTGTTTCCTGACCGCCTTCCACGCGCGCCATCGTCTCCCCTTGGCGGGCCTGCTCCTTACCCTGGCGCACCTGCTCCTGCGCCACAGCCTCGACCCCGACGCGGATCTCGGCTGCGAGGACGTGAGCGAGCTTGCGGTTAAAGGCCTCATCGCCAGTATTATGGATGAGCGTTTCAAGCGTCGCGGCATAGCCGCGATTAGTGCCTTCAAAGCGGCGCCGGAAGACGGCGGGCGCCGGGGCGGCCCAGTCGATATCTGCAGCGTCGAGGGCCTCCACCAACTCGGCAAGCGCGGTGATCTGTAGCCCTGCAGTGAGGGCGCAGCGCTCATCGGGCGCCTGCGCCGCCCAGGCTTCGCCAGCCTCTTGCGCCGCTTTGAGCCGGGCCGGTGACAGCACCAGCAAGTGCAGATCAACCAGCGCGATACGGTCGGCGTCTGTGAACAGGGCGTGCGCTTCATCGACCGGCGCCCGGCGCGCGAAGACGCCGGACAGGGCCCGACCGGCGTCAATGACGCCGCGCACGCCGGCGACCCCTGTATTGTTTGTGGGGGCCCGGCCCACCTCCCGCGCGATCAGTTCGCGGGGGTCGAGGGCGGCGTTGGGGTCATCCTTGAGGCTTCGGCCCACATGGGCTGTCACCGCGCGCAGGAAAGGCGAGCCGTTTTCATCAAGGCTCAACTCCCGGCGGGTCTCGTCGGCAATGGTGCCGATGGCCTGCAGCCGGGCATGGCGCAAAACCCGCAAGAAGTGGTGGTTGGCCGGCAGCGCCGCCGGATCATCGATCCGCGCCACGCCGTCTCTCATCCGCGCCATCAAGCCCTTGCAGACATCATCGCCAACAGCGCCGGTAATCGCGGCGAGCGCCACAGCACTAACACCGCCGTCCACGAGGCTGACCAGCCCGCCTGCAAAACTTGACGTGAATCCCATCTCGCCGCCCGCCATCATCCCCGCCCCTAAGGCTAGGCGGGTCGGCGCCGCGTTACAACCTTTACGCCGCCTTCGTGGTCACCGGTTCCGGGCCGCTCCATGTGGCGCGGGTGGCCAGGTAGAGATCGGGGCGGGCGAGGCCCAGGCGGGCGCGGGCTTCGTCCAGCGGCAGCGGCAGAAGTTCGAGCAGATCCACCGAGGCGAAGGGCGTGGATGTTTGCGCCAGACGCACCGCCTCACCCACCATGCGGCCCACCGGCCAGGACGGGATCTCGGCGCGGATTCGCAAGCCCGCCATGCGTCCCAGCAGGCGCGAACCGCGCGAGCCGGTCTGGGTGCCTGTGAACACCAGCAGCACCGCTTCGCCCAGGGGATCGCGGCCGTATCCGGTCAGGACATGATAAAGATCATGGGTCAGCGACATCATGTAGGAGAGCGCATAAAGCTGCGGATAGTGATCGCGCACATTGGCCATGTCGTCCGGCGCCTGGTCCCAATAGGCGTCGAACACGCCAGTGGGCTGAAGGCCTTCACTGTCCAGATAATGCAGATAGGCCGCCGCGAACGTGCCGCGCCCATAACTCATCAGCGTTTCGCGGTCAGTGAGAACACGCCCGACCCGCTCGCGGTCGGCGACAACGCTGCGGCCATACTCGCTGTCGAAGATCCGGTCGAACCAGTCTTCCTGAGAGCGCCCGTTCACCGCCTCAAAGAAGGCGAAGACGTAACGCGTATCATCACGGTCCCCCACAAGCCCGTTGAAGGCCTTCAGCGCCTTGAGCGGACGCACGGGACGGTGGGGATAGCGCGGCGCTGACGCAGCCATGACGACGGACCCTCTATCTGAGGAGGTGAGTGTGAACGCTGTTCACCTCACGGTCAACCTGCTCCATAGACGCCATTGGCTGCAGGCTAGGCGCACTGCGCCGAGCCCTCGATTCGGACGCTATTGCCTGCTCACCGGCGCGAGGAGTGCGCTGGAGTGACGCGCGGCTGCCTCTCTCGGCGCGCACATTCGGCCGGCATCGCGGCGCTTCAAGGCGGAGTGGTTTGCGATGAAAGGCGGTTGTTATACGGTCGACGCCACCGGCGGCGGTGAAATGAAGGAGTCTGGCCATGATGCGCAGTTTTATCGCCGTGCTCGCCCTGATCTGGGCCGCGTCCGGCGCCGTCGCTCAATCGCCCCTTGAAGCCCATATCGGTCACCGGCTGGAAGGCTCTGGCGAGTGGCGAACGCCGAACCCAGATTACAATGAGGCTGACCCGGACTCGCCCTCCGAATATGGCGTGAATTTTCATTGGGGTCCGGGCCGAGCCCATGTGGAGGGTGAGCTCGTCGGGATCACCGCCGACGGCCGTCAGGCCTATTACTGGACGATTCTGATCGTCCATAATCCGGTGACCGACCGGGTGATCACCCAGCAAATCGGATCGGACGGCGCCTATGGTGTCGGCGACTCACCAACGCGCGCGGAAGCCCTGAGGCCAGGAGAAGTGGAAACCGTGGATATGATGTTCCACGGTGCAAACGGGCAGGTGCGCTATGTGCGCCACGAGTCGGTCTTTCCGGAGCCGGGGCTGGAGCAAACCAACGTCTATGAGCGCGATGCGACCGGCGCGTGGGTGCGTCAGCGAGCATGGACCTGGCGCCGCGTTCCAGTTGGAGGCGTCAGCCCCTGAAGCCGGTGGCGATCAGGAAGGTTTCCGCGCTCTCGGTGCGGCTGGCGGGCGGCTTGTAGTGGCGCACCTTGGCGAACCGGCTTTTCAGAATATCCAGAAGCTCATCGGTGGCCCCGCCCTGAAACACCTTGGCGACAAAGCCGCCGCCTGGTTTCAGCACGTCCAGCGCGAAGTGAGCCGCCAGCTCCACCAGAGCGACAATGCGCAAATGGTCGGTGGCCTTGTGCCCGGTGGTCCAGGGCGCAAGATCGGAAATAACCAGATCGGCCGGCCCGCCCAGCGCATCCTTCAGCACCGCATCGGCGCCCTCCTCAGTGAAATCGAGCACCAGGAGGGTGGCGCCGTGAATTCGGTCGATTTCAAGAAGGTCCACGCCGGCGACGTGTGAGGCGCCGCGCTTTAAGGCCACCTGCGTCCATCCGCCGGGCGCGGCGCCGAGATCGGCGATGCGCATGCCCGGCTTGATGAGGCCGAACTTGTCGTCCAGCTCGATCAGCTTGTAGGCGGCGCGCGAGCGATAACCGTCCTGCCTGGCGCGGGCCACGTAGGGGTCGTTGAGCTGACGCTCCAGCCAGAGCTTGGAGGAGTATTTACGCCCGCGCGCGGTCTTTACACGAGTGTGAAACTGCTTGGCCGCGCGCGCATCGCCGCCCTTGGTCACCGGGCCGGAGCGCCGGCGCCGGCGCTTTTCGTCGCCCTCGCCGCCTTCACCGCCTTCACCGCCCTCGCCGTTCTGGCTGTCGTCCTGGCTCATGCTTCGTCCTTCCCGCCGGCCGGGCGTCCGCCCGATCCGCCACGCTTGCCGCGGCGCCGGCGCGGTCGCATGAGATTGTGCAGCATGCCTTCGCGCAGGCCGCGGTCGCCAATGCGCACGCGGTTCACCGGCCACGCGTCGAGCACCGCTTCATAGATGGCGCAGCCGGCCACAACCAGCTCGGCGCGCTCCTCGCCGATACACCCCTCCTGCGCCCGGCCGGCGCGATCGCGCGAAGACAGGCGGTCGCAGGCGGCGCGCGCCTCGGGAACACTCATCCACAGCCCGTCCACCCGGTCGCGCATATAGCGCTCCAGATTGAGGTGAACCCCAGCCACCGAGGTGACCGTGCCGGACGTGCCTACCAGATGCGCCTTGCCGCCATCGAACACCGGGCGCATGCGCCGCGCGCCCTTGGGCGGTTTGAGATGCTTGGCGGCGTGGGCCTTCATCGCCCGATACCACTCGGCGCGCGCCTCATCGCCTTCGGGTTCGGGAAAGTGGTCGGAGAGCGTGACGACCCCCAGCGGCATGGTGGACCAGCCGCGCAAGGGCGGCCGGCCGCCCGACGCATAGCCGCCCCTGGCGCGCCATTCGGCCAGATCGACCCAGCACAGCTCGGTGGAGCCGCCGCCGATATCGAGCACGAGCGCCGCATCCATGGTCTCGTCCATGAGGTCAAGACTGCCCAGAACAGCCAGACGCGCCTCTTCCTCTGCGGTGATGATCTCCAGCGGCAGGCCGGTCGCCTCGATGGCGCGGTCGATGAAGTCCTGGCCGTTCTCCGCGACGCGGCAGGCCTCGGTGGCGATGCAGCGCATCTTCAACACCTCGCGCTTCTTCAGGCGGTCGGCGCATACTTGAAGGGCGGTGATCGCGCGGTCCATGGCCGCCTCGGAGAGCCGGCCGGACGCAGTCATCCCCTCGCCGAGGCGCACGATGCGCGAATAGGCGTCGACGACGCGCAAGCCCTTGCCCTGGCGGCGCGCCAGCAGCAAGCGGCAGTTATTGGTGCCCAGATCGATCGCTCCGTAGACGGGGTCGGACGCGCCCTTGCGTCGACCCCGAGTCGGGCGCGGCCGCGCCGGTCCGGATCCGGCTGCGTCCTTTGCCATGTCGCCTGTCCTTTTACGTCCGGCGGATCGCCCACCCGGCGCGCCTTAGCGGCGCAAGCTCAGGCGAACGTGAACCGGACAGATCCGATAACGTTTGGGACAGGATAACACGCTTGGCGCGAAGGAAAAGCGGCGCATGAGCCGGTTCGCCGGGATCAAGACCAGCAAAGGGTCTCGAACCCGCGCTTCGAAGGCTTATGTTTAACCGCTCAGCAAGGGAGAGTCCCCACCATGGCCGCCATGAGACAGGCCAAATTCGCCATCGGAGACGTCGTGCGCCACCGCCTCTTCCCGTTTCGGGGCGTGGTTTATGACGTCGATCCCGAGTTCGCCAACTCGCAAGACTGGTGGCTGTCCATTCCCGAAGAAATCCGTCCGAAGAAAGATCAACCCTTCTATCACCTGCTGGCGGAGAACGATCAGACCTTCTACCCCGCCTATGTGTCGGAGCAGAACCTTCTGCCCGACGCCCATAATGGCGGCGTAGCGCACCCCAAATGCTCCGAGCTGTTCGAGGTTTTTGACGGGGATCGCTACGTGCTCAAGGCCGGCGTCAGCGCGCTAAACTGAGCCGAGGGCTATTGCGGCGCCTTTTGCAGACCGCCCAGAAGCCCGGCGCCCGCCGCGAGTACCAGCGCCCATGGCAGGATCGCCCCTCCGGAAATGCCCGCCTGCGCGACCGCGAACGCCACAGCGACAAACCCGACCGGAAGGCCGATCAGGAAAAAGACGAGGGCTCGCAGAGGGGCGAATATCATCACAGATCCAGTACCAATGAAGGCGTGCCGTTAGCGGCCAGCACTGTGGAAGAGGCGGGCCGTGCTCCTTTAGCCCCCGTAGCGCACCACGTCCTGTTCGATGGCGCCAAAGATCGACTTGCCGTGATCGTCCAGCATCTCGATGCGGATCCTGTCGCCCGGACTCATGAAGTTCGTTTTCGGCTCACCGTCCTGAATGGTTTCGATCATTCGGATTTCGGCGATGCAGGAATAGCCCTTGCCGCCTGCGCTCACCGGCTTTCCGGGGCCGTCATCCAGCTTGTTGGAGATGGTGCCCGATCCAATGATCGAGCCGGCCGTCAGAGGCCGGGTCTTCGCGGCGTGGGCCACCAGCTGGGCAAAATCGAAGGTCATGTCCACATGGCAGTCGGGCTCGCCGAACTTCTCGCCGTTGAGCCAGCTGGTGAGCGGCAGGTGCACCTTGCGGCCATCCCACTTGTCGCCAAGCTCATCGGGCGTGACCGCAACCGGCGAGAACGCCGTGGGCGGCTTGGACTGGAAGAAGCCGAAGCCCTTGGCGAGCTCGCCGGGAATCAGCCCGCGCAGGGACACATCGTTGACGATCATGAGGAGGCGGATTTCTTTGGCGGCGTCCTCCACCGACAGGCCCTGAACCCCGTCGCCGGTGATCACCGCCACTTCGCCTTCAAAATCGCAGCCCCACTTGTCATCGCCCAGCGGAATTTCGTCGCGCGGGCCTAAAAACGCGTCCGAGCCGCCCTGATACATCAGCGGGTCTTCCCAGAAGCTGTCCGGGATTTCAGCGCCGCGCGCCTTCCTCACCAGCTCCACGTGATTGACGTAGGCCGAGCCGTCCGCCCACTGGAACGCCCTCGGCAGCGGGCTCATGGCGTCATGCTCGTGGAAGCGCTCGCGCGGAATACTTTCACGCATGAGCTCATCAGAGAGGCTGCGCAGCTCCGGCTCACAGCGCGCCCAGTCATCCAGCGCCGCCTGCAGGGTCGGCGCGACACGGGACGCATCCGCGCACCAGGCGAGGTCCTTGCTGACAACAACCAGGCGGCCGTCGCGGGAGTCCGATTTAAGAGTGGCGAGTTTCATGGGGGAGGTCCTCTATGACTTGTTCAAAATACCCATCGGCAGTGCGTTGTCCTCCCTCGCGTGCGGGGGAGGTGGCTGACGCGCGAGCGTCAGACAGAGGGGGCGTCGCCCAGCGATCAGACCAGCGCAGCCCCCCTCGTCCCTTCGGGCCGCTCCCCCCGCGAGCGGGGGGAGACATCGTACACCCTACTCTGCAGCCGCCTTCGGCTTCCAGCTATTCACGTAGTCAGGGTTCTCCACGCTCGACGCGCCCTCGCCCACGTCCAGCGGATCGCGGGTGTCGATCATCACGGCGTATTCGTTCGTGGCGGGCTTTTTCTGCTCCATCATATTGTTCAGCGCTTTCGGGTGCGGGCCGTGGGTGAAGCCCGACGGGTGGAAGGTCATCATGCCCGCATCGATATTGTCGCGGCTGAAGAAATCCCCGGCGTGGTAGAACAAGACCTCGTCGTAATCGTCGTTATTGTGGAAAAACGGCACCTTAAGCGCCCCCGGATCGGTCTCGAACGGGCGCGGCGCAAAGGTGCAGATCACAAAGCGGTCCGACAGGAAGGTGGTGTGGGCGCTGGGCGGCAGGTGATAGCGATGGCTCATGAGCGGCCGGATATCCTTCACGTTCAGGCGCACCGGATGCAGCTCGCCATGCCAGCCCACGGCGTCCAGCGGATTGAACGGATAGGTGATGGTGGAGACCTGGCCGCGCTTCTTAACCTGCACGGTCCATTCGTGGTCCTCGTCGGCCTGCTGGGCGCGGAACGCGTCGTCCATGGCCGGCACGTCGAGGATCGCCGGATCGAACACGGCGTGGGGGCCGGCGAGCCCCCGGTCCGGCAGGGTGTAGTGGGTGTTGGTGGCCTCCACCATCAAAAGCGCGGTGGGCTCTGACGGCGACAGGCGCCACATCGTCCCGCGCGGCAAGACGATATAGTCGCCGGCGGCGTACTCAAGATGGCCGAAATCGCAAAACAGCGACCCCGCGCCCTGGTGGATAAACAGGAGCTGGTCGCCATCGCCATTGCGCACCAGGCTCTCCATCGCCGCATCGAGCTTCCAGAAGCGGATGTCGGTGGCGGCGTTGTAGAGCACGCTCGCCGCGCCCCAGGGCGAGGATTCGGCGATGTTCAGGCGGGCCAGATCAAAGGCGCGCGGCTTCAGCGGTCCTTCAAAATCGGTCCAGCCGGTGGGCGGGCGCTTGTGGTGGAGGAAGGCGGCGGGGCCGAAAAACCCCTCCTTGCTCATCTCGCGCTCATAGGGCGCTTCCTTGGGAAAGTCCGCATGCGCCTGGCGCGAGGCGGTCCCTTCTGTACGGCTGGCGTAAATCCATTTGCGGGCCATTGCAGCTCTCCGGTGACGAACGGCTTTGGAGGACAATTTAGTTACATTTGAAACTAAATGAAAGGGCGCAACGCGCCGCTTGACCGTGTCTCGCAACGCATCACTATCAACGCGTCAGAGAGGATTGAAAACCATGAGCGACGCGCCGGAAGACCCCTCAAGCGAAGCCCGGGGGGGCGGTTTGAAGCGCGCCGGCTTCAACCTCGGCGCCTTCGTGCTCGGCTTCGGCTTTGTCCTGATCGTTTTCGACAACGTCGCGCTGGCGCTTCTGTTCGCCCTGATCTGCGGTGGCGGCGCTCAAGCGGCTCAATGGGCCACGAAACGCCCCTGACCCATGGCTACTCAGAGTCCGCCTCGCCGTGTCCGAGCAGGTGCAGGACCGGAAAGACAGCGAAAGCGATCTGACCGCCGAGTCCGGCCATCCCGGCCGGCGCGGCCCAGCCCGCAAGCACCTGGGCGGGCGTGCTGTCGAACAGCCAGAGTGCGAGCGCGATTTCCGCAGACATCAGGAAGCTGAACGCCGCTGCACCCATTATGACGCGCTGCGAGCGGCCGGGAGCCGGCGTCAGGCGCCGGATGATGTAGCCGCAGGCGAGCCATGACGCCGCCAGCATGACCGGCAGCTCAAGGAGAACCGCGCGCAGATCTCCCACCGCAGGCTCCAGAAAGATCGTGCGAACCGTGCCCAGCACGAAGCCGAGCGCGAAAATGACCGCGAAATAGACGAACCCGGCGCCGATCAGGCGGGCCGGGCTCAAGGCCTAGTCCTCGTCGCCGTAGATCGACACCACCGGCTCGCCGCCTTCCACAAGGCTGGCGCGATACATGCCGGACGTGTTGAAGGCCCAGGCCGGCTGACCGTGGGCGAGCATGACCACGCCGCCGTCACCGCCCATCGCCGTCAGCTCGTCCATGATCACCGCGCTCAACGCCTCGTCCGCGCTTTGACCGGCGCCAAGATAGGTGCAGATGCGCGCCGCCACGTTCAGGCGGATGAAATACTCGCCGGTCCCGGTGGCCGAGACGCCGCATTCAGGCGTGGCGTAGGTGCCGGCGCCGATGATCGGCGAATCACCGACCCGGCCCCAGCGCTTGGACGTGGTCCCGCCGGTGGACGTGCCCGCGACGATCTCGCCGGTTTCGTCCATGGCCACGACGCCCACCGTGCCAAAGGCGTGCTCGCGCTCCATGAGGTCCAGCGCGCCTTCTTCGATCGGTTCAGGCTCGGGCGCGCCCTCGGGGCGGGCGGGAATGTCCAGACCCATGGTCGCGTTCAGGCGCTCCATGGAAGCCCAGCGCCGCTCGGTGAAGAAATAGCTCTCGGGAACCCGCTCCAGCCCCTGCTCGGCGGCGAAGCTTTCAGCGCCGGGGCCCTGCAGCATCACGTGGGGGCTGTCCTCCAGCACGCGGCGCGCCAGGGTGATGGGATGGCGCACCTGGGTGACGCCGGACGCCGCGCCGGCCTGATAGTCGGACCCGCGCATGATGGAGGAATCCAGCTCGTTGCGGCCTTCGGAGGTGAACACCGCGCCGCGGCCGGCGTTGAATTTCTCGTCGTCTTCAAGGGCGCGAATGACGGTCTCGACCGCGTCCATGGCGGACCCGCCGCCGGCGAGGATTTCGCCGCCGGTCTGGACCGCATCCGTCATGGCGGCGCGATAGGCTGCTTCGGACGCCGCATCCATGTCGCCGCGCTCGATCACCCCGGCGCCGCCATGGACCACGATGGACCATCGCGGCTCGTGGTCATCGGCGAAGGCCGGGCTCGTGGCCGCGGCGCAGGCAAGGGCGGCTGTCAAAAGGCGCATGTCGGTCTCCCCGGATTCTTCACGGCCCCATAGCAGCGCGTTCGCGGGCCGCGCGCAAGGGTCGACCCGGCGCCGGACGCGATTTCAGAAACGATCAGACGCGCGCGGCGACGCTGGACGGGGGGCGCAGAACCGGGAGTCGCTCCAACGTTGTCGAGCGCTCCATGCGCCGCGCAGAGTCGATGCAGAGCGCGCGGTTTTCCTCCGAGGCCCACTCGCCGACATCGGCCGCGCCGACGGCCTCTTCCAGCAAGGTCAGCGAATGGCCGCGGTCCTGGGCGTCGAAGAGGGTGGCGCTCAATGAAGTGCCGGCGGAGAAGCCGATCAGATAGGCCTGCGAGCCCAGGCTTCCCTCCAGAATGCCGTCCAGATCCGGATGAGCGTAGGCCGACACGCCGGCGCGGCGCAGGAGCACCTCGCCGGGGCGCGGTTCGCAGCCCGGGATCGGCTGGGTCATGCCCAAGCCCGCCATCAAGGGGCCGCCCTGATGAAGCTGGGCGTGGACCAGGGTCCATGCATTGGCGCGCGCGGCGGCGATGATATCGGCGCACTGAGCGCCGACCGCCTCCCCATACGGATCAGCCCAGGGCCGGCCCGGCGCGGCGAACTCCATCTGGAGATCGAGGCAAACAAGAACCGGAACGCCTAACAACATCACTCAGCTTCCTCCAGAGCAGGCTTGGGCGCCGATCTCGACGCGCGCGTCCGCTCGTACTGAGCCGGAGACGCGCCCCGGCGGATCGATTGATCCAGTGGCCCAGGCCGGTCCCAGTCGCCCTCCGGCCTGTCGAGCAGGAGAGGGTCACTGTCCATGGTCAACGCGTCTGGATGGGGATCATATCGCCCCTCGACTTCAGCGTACGCCCTGTCGGAGAAAACGAACACCCCGCGATGTTCACGATGTGTCAGACCGTGGCGCCGCTTCCAGTATTCCAGCAGCTGATGCTGAACCTGACCCATAAGCATGGTGTAGCCCTTGCGGCGCAGGATCTCGATCGCGGTCTCCATGATCAGCTTGCCGGCATGACCCGAGCGCGCCTGCCGGCGCAGTGCGACCCGCTCGATCTTCACGAAACCGGCGAACCAGCGCATGCGCAGGCAGCCCACCGGCTCGCCGCCCATCTCCACGATCAGATGGGTGGCGCCGGAGAAGTCATTGCCGTCATATTCTTCTTCATAAGGGCAGTCCTGCTCGTGCATGTAGACGAGCGCGCGCACCACCATGACCTTCTGCAGATCGTCCAGGGAGCGCGCTACGCGCACCCGAAGACGCGGCTCGAAATCGTCCGCCAGCGTACCGTCCATCATTCGCCCCCAATGGCTTGTTTGTTTTCAGGATTGTTCATGCGCGGGCACCCATCCCAGAAAGGCGCCGCCTTTGGGCCCATCGAGCGCGGCGGTCATCATTCGCCCCTCCCGGCTGACCGGGCGCGCGAACAGGGCAATGTCGGGAAACGCCTTGCGACGCGCCTCAGTGACCGCGCGTACCACCGCGCGCTTGGCCTGGAGCGTCGATCCTGCGAGGCACCAGACATAAATCGCGTCGGCGCGCTCACCGGGCTCGCACAGATGCTCAAGATCCGGGTCTGCGGGCGAAAAACGCCCGTACATCAGGGCCTTGAAGCCAGTCGGATTCAGGTAGAGCAGCGCGATGAAACCGTCGGTGAGCCCGGCCTCGTCGGTGCGGCGGAAAAAGCAGCGCCGGGTCTTCAGCTCGCACGCGCGCACCAGCTCGGCGGGAACGAGGTCTCCGCCCAGCGTCCGGGCGCCCAGGTCCAGAGCGGCGCTGATGTCTGCGAGATCGGCGCTTGGCGTGAAGCCGCGGCGCGCCAGAATGTCACGGAGATCGACGGTCCGCGCGGTTTCCCCACACGCAGACTCGCCTTGCAGACTGTAGTCGTACACATTTGCCCCACGCAACGTTAACTCCTTGTTTACTTTTTCGGTGCGCAACGTGCGTCTGCGATGTTGGAATGCCCCCCATACGCAAATCGGACGACAGCAGACGATGACCACCACTCCGCGACCGCAATTGTTCGACTGGGATGATCTGAGAATCTTCCACGCCCTGGTGGCGGCCGGCTCCATGAGCGCGGCGGCGCGCCGGCTCGGCATTGGCCAACCCACCGTGAGCCGGCGCCTTGAGCAGCTGGAGACACGCATCGGCGCACGCTTGGTCACGCGCGGCGCCGACGGGGTGGAGCTGACCGATGTGGGCGAGCGCATCTGGACCCAGGTCCAGATCATGCAGTCCACCGCCGGCGACATCGAACGGGTCGCCCACCAGGCCGACCGCGCCGACGCCGGAACCGTGCGCCTGGCTGCGCCGGAGGGGGTCGCCGGGTTCTGGATCGCCCGTCACCTGCCGGGCTTTGTAGAAGCCAACCCGCTGATCAATCTGGAGATCCTGACGCGCGTGGAGGGCGAAAGCGCGCCGGAGGGCGCCGACGTGACGTTGCAGATGGTGGAATCTAAACGCATGGCCTATGTGGCCAACCAGCTCGCCACCCTGCACTACGTGCCGTTCGCGTCGCGCCATTATCTGGATACATATGGCGCGCCGTCCGGGCTGGCGGATGTACTCAACCACCGCATCGGCGATCTGGTGAGCTATCGCCAGCAGCAGACCCATTGGCCCAAGGAGGCCAGCGCCATCAAGCAGATGATGAACGCGTCGCTGACCACCGACAGCTCGGCGGTGATCAGCGAGGCGACCCGTGCGGGCGCGGTGATCTCCATGTTGCCGACCTACGCCGCCCATACCTTTCCCGGCCTCGTCCACGTGGACATGGGACTGGTGGTGCCGATCACCCTGTGGATGGTTTATCACCCCGATCAACGCCGCGTGACGCGCGTTCGAAAGGTGCTCGACTGGCTGCGCGAGATTTTCGACAGCGCCGACTATCCCTGGTTCCGCCGCGACTTCGTCTCGCCGTCGGAATTCGGCGACGTCGAGACGGTGACCGTGCGCGGCGAACGCCCGAAACCGAAACCGGTCTAGACTCCGCGCCGCCCCTCAACGCCATCCCTCCACGTGAAAGAGCTTGCCGTGTTCCTCAACGGCATAGCGGTCGGTCATGCCGGCGATATAGTCACAGACTGCGCGCGCAGTGGCCTGGCCGTCCGGGCCGTCCGTGTCGCGCTGAATCTCGGTCGGCAGCAGCATGGGGTCGGCCAGGAAGGCGTCGAAGAGGTCGCGCACGACCCGCTTTCCCTTCTCCTTCATGCGCTTGACCTTATAGTGCAGGTACATGTTGGCGTAGAGAAAGCGGCGCACCGCGGCGAGTTTCTCGGTCATTTCCTCGGAGAAGCTGACCACCGGACGGCCCAGCGCGCGCACCGCCTCGGGGCTGTCCACACCACTCTCGACGAGCCGGCGCCGGGTCTCGGTGAGCACGTCGCCGACCATCACCCCGATCATCTCGCGCACCGCCTCATGGATCAGGATGGTTTCGCTGATATCTGGAAAGCGCGCGCGGGAGTTCCTGAACGCCTCGCCCACCAGCGGCAGCTCGATCAGCTGATCGAGCTCCAGGATCCCGGAGCGCAGGCCATCGTCGATATCGTGATTGTTGTACGCGATGTCGTCGGACAGCGCGGCGATCTGCGCCTCGACGCCCGCATGGGTGTGAAGCTCCAGATCGCGCCAGCCCTCATAAGCGGTGAAGCCCCAGGGCATCGAGGCCGCATCCTCGCCGGCGCCCATGAGCGGGCCGTTATGCTTGACCACGCCTTCCAGCGTCTCCCAGGCCAGATTAAGCCCCTCAAACTCAGGGTAGCGGGTCTCCAGCTTGGTCACCACGCGCAGGGTCTGGGCGTTGTGATCAAAGCCGCCAAACTTCGCCATGGCGTCCTGCAGCGCGTCTTCGCCCGAATGACCGAACGGAGGATGGCCCAGATCGTGGGCGAGCGCGGCGGCCTCGGCCAGATCCTCGTCCACGTCCAGCGCCCGGGCCAGCGTGCGGGCGATCTGCGAGACCTCCAGCGAGTGGGTGAGGCGCGTGCGATAGGCGTCGCCTTCGTGGGCGACGAAGACCTGGGTCTTCTCCTTCAACCGCCGGAAGGCGCTGGAATGGATGATCCGGTCGCGGTCGCGCTGAAAGGCGGTGCGCATGGCGCTTTCGCCTTGAGCGAAACGGCGCCCGCGGCTCTTGGCGGGGTCGCAGGCGTAGGGGGCGCGCGCCATCACTGTCTCCAAAATAATGCGAGGTCTTTGCAAGACCGGGTGCAAAGCTCCATATAACAGGGCAGTATGAAACGCGAACCCGCTCTTTCGGAGGCGTCCATGGCGACCACGCTGGCATCCGCCAATATCTCTCTCTCGCCCAGCGCCGCGGCGCAGATCAATCAGATCATGAAGGCGCAAGGTGCTGAATACTTGCGTGTTTCCGTCGTCGGAGGCGGGTGCTCGGGCTTTTCCTACAAATTCGATCTGGTGAACCAGGCGGACGCCGACGATCTCAGGATCGAAAAGGACGGGGCCACGGTTCTGGTGGATCCCATGAGCGTGGATTTCCTCAATGATTCGGTCATCGACTATGTCGACGAGCTGATCGGGGCGAGCTTCCAGATCAGGAATCCCAACGCCACCGCCGCCTGCGGCTGCGGAACCAGCTTTTCTATCTAAACAATTTCCTCGGGGGGATTCATGAGCTTGACGGTCTCGCAGGCGCTTCGGCGCCGCATTTCCACGCGCGCCTTTCTCGACACCCCCGTCCCCGCCAGCGAGGTCGAAGCGCTGCTGGACGTGGCGCGCTGGTCGGCGTCCGGCGGCAATGTCCAGCCCTGGAGCGTGGTCGCTGTGGCCGGCGAGGCGCGCCAGCGCGTCATTGATGCGGTGAAGGCTAAACTTGAGACCGACCCGTTCACCAATGAGGCGAGCTTTCCAGTTTATCCAGAAAAGCTGTGGGAACCCCATCGGTCCTGGCGCTATGAGCTGGGCGAAGACATGTACGCGCTGATGGGCGTGCCGCGCGAAGACAAGATGGCGCGCCTCAGCTGGCTGATGCAGAACTATGAGTTCTTCGGCGCGCCGGTGGGCCTGTTCTTCGTCATCGACGAGCGCATGAACCAGAACCAGTGGGCGCATCTTGGCATGTTCATGATGAGCCTCTGCCTGGCCGCCGAAGAAATGGGCCTCGCCACCTGCATGCAGGAAGCCTGGACGCCCCATTGCGACACCGTGGGCAAGGCGATCGGCGTCGAGAAGCCCAACATCGTCTATTGCGGTCTGGCGCTGGGCCACGCCGACCGGCAAGCGCCGGTGAACCAGCTACGCTCCAAGCGCGCCGAAGTGGGCGAGATCGCACGGCTGGAAGGGTTTTAGGTCGCTACATTCGCGCCGCTAATCAGGATCGCCCCGGAACCGAAGCGGCGGCCTCACATCTCAGTGTGACGGTCCAATCAGCCCCCCCCTCAAAGCTCGCAGGTCAGGCTCCCGCCACACATCGGCGCCACGCTGACGAAGGCGAGCCAGGCGAGAAGGGCCACAAGCCAGATCACCGGGATGAAAAAGGCGAGACGCACGCCGGACCAGGGCGCCTTGAACAGGGTGAACGTCACCCAGCCGAGCAGAAAGCCCAGAGCGCCCGCGACCGGACCGCCCAGCATCAACGCCATGACGGCGTAATACGCGATCTCCATGGCGTCGCCGGCCCCGCTGGCCCCGGCAGCCGTCATCAGTGTGGGGACGTAGAGCCCCGCCCCGCCAACCGCGATGGCCAGCGCAGCAAGGCTCGCTCCCAGCATGGCCAGAACGGCGAGGAACGTGTACCGCTTGGGCTCCAGCGCGCCCGCGCCTGCGTCGATTTCGGCCATGGCATCTCTCCGCCTGCATTTTCAGGACTGAACGATGACTCTCACCCTCGCCTCGTGGAACGTCAACTCAATCAAGGCGCGCCTGCCCAACGTGCTCGACTGGCTGAAGGACAAGGGCCCCGACATTGTCTGCCTGCAGGAGATCAAGACGGTCGACGACGCCTTCCCGCGCCTGGAGATCGAAGACCTTGGCTATAATGTCGAGACGGTGGGCCAGAAGAGCTATAACGGCGTGGCGATATTGTCGAAGCGACCCATCGAGGAGATCGCCCACCGCGTTCTGCCCGGCAAGGAAGACGAGCCCCAGGCGCGCTATATCGAGGCGGTGATCTCAGGCGAGACCGGTCCGGTGCGGGTCGCCTCCATCTATCTGCCCAACGGCAATCCGTCGCCGGGGCCGAAATATGACTACAAGCTCGACTGGATGAAGCGTCTGAAAGGGCGCGCGGCTGAGCTTCTGGCACTTGAAGAGCCGGTGATTCTCGCCGGCGACTACAACATCATCCCGCGTGATGACGATGTGCACGACGCCGCCGCCTGGGCCGGCGACGCTCTGATTCGCGACGAAAGCCGCGACGCGTTTTCAGCGATCAAATGGCTGGGATACGCCGACGCCTTCGAGCAGGTGGACGGGCGCGCGCACCAGTACACGTTCTGGGACTATCAGGCCGGCGCCTGGCCGAAAAACAACGGCATCCGCATCGACCATCTCCTGCTCTCGCCACAAGCCGCCGACCGGTTGGACGGCGTGGAGATCGACCGGGGCCCGCGCGGCAAGGAAAAAGCCAGCGATCACACGCCGATCGTGGGGACTTTCAGACTGTAGCGCCATTGCTCCCCTGCTTTGCGGGGAAGGTCTCCGCGAAACAGAGGGAGGCAACGGTGCGGCACTGCGTCCTTCAAGGCTTTTTCTTCGTAAAAGACTCCTCAGGATGAGGATGGTAGGCGCATCAACTTTCCTCATCGCGAGGTGTGAGCCCGACAGGGCGAGCCTCGAAGGTTTTTCAAACTAGAGCGCCGTGCGCCGCCGGACGCTTCAATCCATCGCCCGCTCAATCTCGCGCAGCACCACGCGCCAGGCGGGCGCTGTGGGGTCGATCAGCTCGAAATGGCCGGCGTCCTCGATCTCGATGAGCCGCACGTCATCGCCGGCCGCCTCAGCTCTCGCAGCATAAGCCTCGCCCAGCGGGGGCGGCACGATGGGGTCAAGCTCGCCGGAGACGATCACCTGGGGAACGCCCAGCGGCAACAGCAGCGCCGGGCTGGTGTCGGCGTAGAGATCAGCGCGCCCCTCGCCCACCAGCGATGCAACGATGTCCGGCTCGCCGCACCGGCCAGGACCGGTGGCGGCGTAGTCTTCCAGATCATTGAGGCCCGCCAGCGAGATCACCGCGTTGGGCGTGAACGGATCGGCGTCGGCGCCTGGCGCGCCTTCGGGAAGGCGCGGGCGCGCCGCGCTCCACAGCGCCAGATGACCGCCGGCGGAATGGCCCACCATAACCGTGCGCGTCAGATCCAGCGGATAGGCCTCGCTCAAAGACCGAACATGGTCGCTGGCGGCGGCGATCGCCTGAAACGTGCCGGGATAGCCGCCGGTCTCGTGGCCGACGCGCGGATAGGTGATGTTCCAGACCGCATAGCCACGCCGTTTCAGGTCGGCGTTGAGCTGATCCTGCAGGATCGTGCCGGGGATTTCCGCCCGCCAGCATCCGCCATGGATCATGATAACAAGCGGGTGCGGCCCGTCGCCCGCAGGCAGCCAGAGCTCGCCATGGCGCTCCTCGCCCTGATCATAGGCGATGATGTGATCGGCGGCGTCTCGCTCCCGGTCCAGAAGATCGCGCCAGGTGATCGGGCGCTGATCGGCATAGGGGTCCGAGACGCAGGCGGCCAGCAGAAGCGAAAGCAGAAGAGCGAGATGTTTCATGGCGGTATTTGCCCCCGAGCGGGGCGGCGGGGCAAGGCCCAGCCTACTCCGCCCACCTACTCCGCCCGCTTACTCGCTCTCGTGCTCGGCGCCGACACGCTGAGCCAGCGCGGCGGCCATGAACGCGTCCAGATCGCCGTCAAGCACCCCGCCGGTGTCGGAGGTCTCTACGCTCGTGCGCAGATCCTTGACCATCTGATAGGGCTGCAGGACGTAGGAGCGGATCTGGTGACCCCAGCCGATATCGGTCTTGGAATCAGCCTCCGCCTGGGCGGCCTCCTCGCGCTTTTGCAGCTCCAGCTCGTAGAGCCGGGCGCGCAGCATGTCCCAGGCGTTGGAGCGGTTCTTGTGCTGGGAGCGCTCGTTCTGGCACTGCACCACGATGCCGGTGGGCTCGTGGGTCAGGCGCACCGCCGAATCGGTCTTGTTGATGTGCTGGCCGCCGGCGCCGGACGCGCGATAGGTGTCGGTGCGCACGTCCTTTTCCTCGATCTCGATATTGATCGTGTCGTCCACCAGCGGATAGGTCCACACGCTGGCGAAGCTGGTGTGGCGCCGACCCGAGCCGTCAAAGGGTGAAATGCGCACCAGGCGGTGCACGCCGGCCTCGGTCTTCAGCCAGCCATAGGCGTTCTCACCCTTGATCAGGATGGTGATGGATTTCAACCCGGCCTCCTCGCCGGCCTGGGCCTCGATCACCTCCACCTTGTAGCCTGAGCTTTCAGCCCAGCGCGTGTACATGCGCGCCAGCATGCTCGACCAGTCCTGGGCCTCGGTGCCGCCGGCGCCGGGATGGATCTCAAGATAGGAATCATTGCCGTCGGCTTCCCCCGACAGCAGCGCCTGCAGCTCGGCCTTGCCGGCACGAGCCTTGAGCTTCTGCAGCGCGGCGAGCGCTTCGGCGAACAGATCCTCGTCGCCCTCGGCCTCGGCAAGCTCGGCGACTTCCAGATTATCGGCGAGCTCGGCCTCGACCTCGGAGACTTCGGTCATGGAGGCGTCGAGCTTGTTGCGCTCCTTCATGAGCGACTGGGCGCGGGCCGGATCGTCCCACAAAGACGGGTCTTCGGCTTTGTCGTTCAGTTCATCGAGTCGTTTCTGCGCCGTATCCCAGTCAAAGACGCCTCCGGAGCAAGGCGGTGGACTGCTGGACGGCGGCGTTCAGGTCGGAGATTTCGGCGCGCATGGAGGCATCCTCGGCAGAGCGGAATTTCAAAGGTGTCGGGCCGAGGACTTAGCAAAGCCCCGGCGCCGCGCACAAGACGGATCAGTAGAGATCGCCCAGCTCGTCCGACGGCTCTTCATCGCGCGAAGTTTCGCTTTCGCCCTGGCGCTGGGCGCCGCGGCCGAGGGCGCCGGCGCCGAAGCTGAGCGTCTCCTCGGCGTTGGTGGCGCCGCGGCGGGGCTCGGTGCCCGGCTTGAACGCCTCCAGAATGACGCCCGGACGGCCGATCACGCCGGGCTGGCCGGTCTCGTAATCCACCGGGGCGAGATTGACGCCGTCAGGCACGCGGAAGGTCGCGATGGGATATTGCTCAAGCACGGGCGCGAGGAAATCGCGCGCGATGGGCGCTGCGACCCGGCCGCCGGCCTCGCCGGAGCCCAGCGGCAGCGGCGTATCGAAGCCCACATAGACCCCGACGACCAGGTCCGGCGAGAAGCCGACGAACCAGGCGTCGCGGAAATCGTTGGTGGTGCCGGTCTTGCCGCCCAGCGGCCGGCCCAGCGAGCGCAGCGCGGTGGCGGTGCCGCGCTCCACGGCGCCTTCCAGCATGTGCACTACCTGATAGGCGGTCACCGGATCGATGATCTGCTCTCCGGCCTCGGTCAGCTCCGGCTCTTCAAGCCCCGGCTCCCACTCTTCCACATTGCAGCCCAGGCATTCACGCACATCGCTCTTGAAGATGGTCTCGCCCGAGCGCGCCTGCACCCGGTCGATGATGGAGGGCTCCACCAGCCGGCCGCCATTGACCATGGCCGCATAGCCGCCGACCAAATCGATCAGGCGTGTTTCGCCGGCGCCCAGCGCCATGGCCAGCGTCGGCTGAAGATTGTCGTAGATGCCGAAGGCTTCGCCGTACTCGGTGATCGGACCCATGCCCATTTCCTGGGCCAGGCGCACCGTCATCACGTTGCGCGACAGCTCCAGGCCCCGGCGCAGGGTCGAGGGGCCGTAGAAGACTTCCGAATAGTTCTGCGGGCGATAGAAGCGCGTGGACTCGTCGCCCGACGCCACGAAGGGCGCGTCCAGAATGATCGAGGCCGGCGTGTAGCCATTGTCCAGCGCGGCGGCGTAGACGAAGGGCTTGAACGACGAGCCGGGTTGGCGATTGGCCTGAACGGCGCGGTTGAACTGGCTCTGGGCGAAGGAATAACCGCCCACCATGGACAGCACGCGGCCCGTGAACGGGTCGATGGCTAGAATCGCGCCGTTGACCTCGGGGATCTGGCGCAGGCCGTAATGGTCGTCCGCGACGGTCTGCTCGGGCGCGTCCTCGGCGAGGAGGTCTTCAACCAGCACGATATCGCCGAGTTCAAGGACGTCTGCGGGAGCGCGCACCGCAGCTCCGGTGCGCGGAAAGCCGTCCTCGTCGCGGCGCGGTTCCCGCGCCCATTCCAGAGCGTAAAGGGGAAGCTTGCCGCGCGAGCGGTCTGCAAAGCCGATATCGGCGTAGGCGTCGGTCAGCTCCAGCACCACCGCCAGGCGCCAGCCTTCATCAAGGTCGGACGGCGGCTCGATTTCGCTCAGCTGCTCGGCCCAGGCGTCGAAATCCTCCAGCGTCAGAAGCGGGCCGCGATAGCCGTGGCGGCGATCGTAGGATTCCAGCCCGTCGCGCAGCGCCCGGCGCGCGGTAAGCTGCATGGAGGTGTCCAGCGTGGTGCGGATCGACAGGCCTTCGCGGTAGAGCTGATCCTCGCCGTAGCGGTCGAACACGTCGCGGCGCACCTGCTCCACGAAATACTCCGCGGCCAGATATTGCTCGCCTTCGAGCCGGTCCACGGTCTCCAGCGGGCGCTCCATGGCCGCCTCGGCGACCGCGTCTGTGACATAGCCGTTGGCGGCCATGCGCGAGAGCACATAGTTGCGCCGCGCTATCGCGGCTTCGGTGCGCCGGGTCGGGTGATAGTTGTTCGGGGCCTTGGGAAGTGCGGCGAGATAGGCCGCCTCCTCCAGCGTCAGCTCGTCCAGCGACTTGTCGAAATAGTTCAGCGCCGCCGCGGCCACGCCGTAGGCGCGATTACCCAGATAAATCTCGTTGAGGTACAGCTCGAGGATCTGGTCCTTGGTGAAGGCGCGCTCCATGCGCCGGGCGATGACGATCTCGCGAACCTTGCGCTCAATGCGCTGCTCGGAGCTGAGCAGGAAGTTCTTCGCCACCTGCTGGGTGATCGTGGAACCGGACTGCAGCGGGGCGCCGGGATTGCGGATCCGCGTGATGACCGAGCGGACCCCGCCCCGGATCATGCCGAACAGATCAACTCCGCCATGCTGGTAGAAGCTCTTGTCCTCGGCCGAGAGGAAGGCGGCGATGACGTCGGGGGGAATGTTCTCGATGGGCACGAAGACGCGCTGCTCGATGGCGTACTCGGCGATCAGGGCGCCGTCGCCGGCGTGCACGCGGCTCATGATGGCCGGCTGATATTCAGCCAGCTGCTCGTAATCGGGCAGGTCTTCGGTGACGCGCACCGTGTAGACGATGGCGAAAATCACAAATACGACGCCCGCCAGCGCGGCCGCTCCGCCGCCCCATATGGCCGCGCGCAGCAGATTCTTCCAAGTGAAGAGTTTCATGCGTTCCTCGTCGCCCACGCACCCTTGCCGCGCAAGCTTCTGCCGCCCACGATTGACGCCATTATGGCGATCACGCGGTTAAACGCCACCATGCGGCGCGGCGCAAGACTAACGCGCCGAGCGCCCGCCCGGTCCAGCGGCGGACGCAATGTAACCAGTGCGCTCATCACCGCCGCCGCAATGAATGAAGTGCTCGTCCACCGCGGCCACGACGGCGTTCATCAGCCGTGACAGCTGGCGCTCGTCATTCAGCATGCGCGCATCGTCGGGATTGGTGAGAAAGCCCATCTCGAACAAGACCGCGGGAATCTGGGAGTCGATCAGAACGGCGAGATTCGCGCGGTCGATCTCATTGCGCCAGAGCGAGCGCGTGCGTCCGACCTCGGTGAGCAGCATCTCGGCGAATCGGTCGCTCTCCTCGACCTTCTGCGTGATCGTCATGTCGCGCAGGATCTCGGTGGCGATCGGGGATCGGCCACGCTCGACCCAGTCGCCGTCGGTCTCGGCCTGGCGCCGGGCGCGGTCCAGGGCGCGCCCGTTCATGGACATCACCGAGGCGCCGCCCGCGCTGCGGCCTGAATCCGGAGACGCGTTGGCGTGCAGGGAGATAAACAGGTCCGCCTCCAGATCACGGGCGATTCGCGGTCGCTCGTTCAGATCGATGAAGACGTCGGTGTCGCGCGTCATCACCGCGTCATAGCGCCCGGTCGCCTCCAGCAGATCGTGAAGGATCAGGCCTGCAGCGAGATTGACGTCCTTTTCGTGACCGCCGCCGAAGCGGGCCGGCGCCCCGGGATCGCGCCCGCCATGGCCGGGATCGATCACCACGCGCACCACAGAGCAGCTTGGCGGGAGCGTGTGTTGAGGAGGCGCTGGCGAAGACAGGTCGCTGGAAATCGCCGACAGCAGGTCGGCCATGTCGTCGGTATCGCTGAAGCCTGACGCCTGCAGGAACGCGGCCCGCGAAACCGACGCGACATCCACGACGGTGCGGTACCCGCCGTTCGGCAAGGGCTCCAACGTAGTGTGGCTGCGCACCGCATAGGGGCCGGTGAGGTCAAAGATGATGCGCGGCGCTTCTGAGTGCTCGTCGAACACGAACGCGCCAATCGCCGCCCGGCCGCGCCCTCCGGCCTCCAGGCCGGGCACATCGAACCTTGCGCCGCGCGGCAATTCCAGCACCAGCCGCTCTGTCGGTTCGGCCAGCGTCATGACGTGCGTGCGGACCGGGGCGGAGGTCTCCACCACGATTCGCGTCATGTCAGGATGCTCGCCAAAACGCACCGCGGTCACGTCGTCACCGCGCGCGGCGCCGCCAAGCGCGGCGAAAAAGCTTGCAGTCAGAATAATCGTCAGCAGCCGTAACACGATCTCACCATCCCTTTAGGGCGTTGCAACACCTTGCATTTTCCGCCTCTTTGAGGCCGGGCGGCGCATGCGGGAAACGGCAGACTACCGCTTACGCCTTGCGATTCGGTTAGCGAGGCGTCAACGCTATCTAGCACGGGAAAGCTCGCTTTTCATCGCCGCGGATATGGTGCAATGTGATAAGCGCCGAACCAAGGCTTCGCGTCCGCACTCTTGCGGAGACGGGAGCCGGTCGGATCGCGCAGGCCTCGCGATGACATCCGCTTCCGGCCTGAGCACGCAGAAATTCTGGACGACGCGCGGACGGTTCTCCGCCTGCGCCGGCGCCGCAACACATGACGGGCTAGATCGAGGCGGCCGGACTCTATGTCGGCGATCGCCGCGATGCGCCCGAAGGACCAACCCCATGCGCGCAGCGCACGCGACACGCCCCGCCCCGACCGAAACGGTCCGGACCGACATCATGCGGACCGGACCGATCGCGACGGGTGCGGCCAGGGCCGAAACGGCTCAGGCCGGCCAGGCCCTTCGCCACGCGACGCGCTCCATCAAACGCCGCAGCCAGACCGCCTCGTCCCGCCTTGCGCGACAGGCCGGTTCCGCTCGGCATGGAGTCATTCCAAATGTCCCGCAAAATGCTGATCGACGCCGCACACCCGGAGGAAACCCGGGTTGTCGTGGTCGAAAACAACCGCGTTGAAGAGTTCGATTTCGAGAGCGCTTCAAAAAAACCGATCCGTGGAAACATCTATCTGGCGAAAGTGACGCGCGTGGAGCCCTCGCTCCAGGCCGCCTTCGTGGAATACGGCGGCAACAAGCACGGCTTCCTCGCCTTTAACGAGATCCATCCCGACTATTACCAGATCCCCCACGCCGATCGCGAGGAACTGCGCAAGCAGGAAGCCGAGATCGGGGCCGATTACGCCGACGAGGGCGGCGCCGACCCCGACGAGGAGAAGGAGACAATCCCCGACGAGGACGACCTGATCGATGAAGCGGCCAAGAAGCGCCGCAACTTCATGCGCAAGTACAAGATCCAGGAAGTGATCAAGCGCCGTCAGGTGCTGCTTGTGCAGGTCGCCAAGGAAGAGCGCGGCAATAAGGGCGCGGCTTTGACCACGTATCTGTCGCTGGCCGGACGCTATTCGGTGCTGATGCCGAACACGGCGCGCGGCGGCGGCATTTCGCGCAAGATCGCCAACGCCTCGGACCGCAAGCGTCTGAAATCGGCCGTTGGGGAGCTGGACGTTCCGGGCGGCATGGGCCTGATCATCCGCACAGCAGGCCAGGATCGCACGAAGGCCGAGATCAAGCGCGACTACGAATATCTGATCCGCCTGTGGGAAAACATCCGCACCACGACCCTGGAGAGCGTCGCGCCTTCGCTGATCTATGAAGAGGGCAATCTCACCAAGCGGGTGATCCGCGATCTCTATGACAAGGACATCGAGGAAGTCCTGGTGGAGGGCGAAGAGGCCTACAAGGAGGCGAAAGCCTTCATGAGGATGCTGATGCCCAGCCACGCGAAGAAGGTGCAGTATTACAAGGACGACACGCCGCTCTTCCTGCGTCACCAGGTGGAAAGCCAGCTGGAGGCGATCCACTCGCCCACCGCGCAGCTGAAATCGGGCGGCTATATCGTCATCAACCCGACCGAGGCGCTGGTCTCCATCGACGTCAACTCGGGCAAATCCACCAAAGAGCGCAATATCGAGCAGACCGCCCTGCGCACCAATCTGGAGGCCGCCGACGAGGCGGCGCGCCAGATGCGCCTGCGCGACCTGGCCGGTCTTCTGGTCATCGACTTCATCGACATGGACGAGAACAAGAATGTCCGACAGGTCGAGAAGCGAATGAAGGACGCGCTGCAGCGCGACCGAGCCCGCCTGCAGGTGGGCCGCATCTCCCAGTTCGGCCTCATGGAGATGAGCCGTCAGCGCCGGCGCACCTCTCTGGTGGAGGGCTCCAGTGATATCTGCCCGCAATGCGGCGGCGCCGGCCATGTGCGCTCGATCGAATCGAGCGCCCTGGTGGCCTTGCGCACCCTTGAAGAAGAAGGCGTGCGCGGGCGCACCGCCAAGGCGCGCCTGGCCTGCCCGGCCGAGGTCGCGCTCTATCTGCTCAACGAAAAGCGCGATGCGCTGGCCCTCATTGAGCAGCGCTATGAAATGCGCGTGATCATCGCCGCCGAAGACGGGATGATCCGGCCCGACTGCCGGCTGGAGCGCCTGGAAAGCCGCAAGGAGGCCGCACGCGCCGAAGCTGACGCAGTCGCCGACGCGCCTGCGATCACAGCCACCGCGCTTGAAGCCTCCCGCCCCGAATCGTCGCGCCCCGAGCCTTCGCGCCCGGCGCCGGCCCGCGCCGCGCCTGTGGTTGAGGAAGCCGACGGCGATCTCGAGGATGACGACGAGGACGACGGCGAAACCCTTGAGGCCGCGCCCAAGCGCCGAGAGGACCGCAGCGAGCGCCGCGCCCAGGACGACTCCGAGGAGGACGGCGCCAACGGCAAGAAACGCCGCCGCCGCGGCCGCCGCGGCGGGCGCAATCGCCGTCGCCGTGATGAAAACGGACAGGAAAACGGAAACGCGGACGCCGAAGCCAATGCGGCTCTGGACGACACGCAGTCCGGCTCAGGCGAATCGAGCGGCGACGTTCTGCCCGTGGTGAACCCCACCGGCGGAGATGACTTCTCCGGCGGCGAAGCGCCTGAAAAACGCGAACGTCCCAGCCGTCGCCGTCGCCGGTCCTCCGAGGACGCCCCTGAAAAGGCCGCGGCCAGCCGCGAGGACGCCGCGCCCGCAACTGCGCCCGCCGAGGCCGGCGCTCCCGAAGACGGTGAGAAGAAGCCGCGCCGGCGCCGTCGCCGCCGTACTGAGCCGGCTGAAAGCGCTCCGGCGACCCCGGCCGAAGCAGATGCCCCGGTGATCGATGAAAGCCCGGCCGCCCAGCCTGCCGAGGCCGCCGCCGAAACGGTCGAGGCCGAAGCGGCGCCTGAAGCCGAAGCCGCGCCCAAGCCCAAGCGCCGCACCCGCCGCAAGGCCGCCGCGCCGTCAAACGACGCCGATGCGCCGGTCGTGGATGAAAGCCCCGCCGCGCAAGGCGCAGAGGCCGTCGAGGACAAGCCCAAGCCCAAACGCCGGACCCGCAAGAAGGCCGAGCCCAAAGCCGACGCACCGGTGGACGCCGCCGAGAGCGCGCCGGCCGCCAAGGCCAAGCCGAGAGCGAAACCGGCGCCGAAGCCGAAACCTGATCCGGAACCTGCAGCCGCCCCTGAAGCGGCTCAGCCTTCCGAGACACCCGCCCCGCAGGACGAGCCCGCCCCGGCGAGCCAGGCCGGCAAGGGCGACTCTGGTGACAATTCCGGCGGCGACGATGACGACAAATCGGCCAAGCGCGGCTGGTGGCAGCGTTCTTCGAAGTTTCTCGGCCTCGGCTGAGTGATCCATGGCGGCGCCGGACCTGTCTTAAGGTCCGGCGCCGTGCAATTTTGGTGCGCGGAGGGGTTCGCACGCCATAATTCAGCGCTAAATTCGGTGTCGGATGGGGTGAAACAGCGCTTCTGGGGTAAGCGCGGATGACGGAGGGCGACATGCCCGGACTGTTTCGCACACTCGCCCGCCAGCTGACCGGAGCCCTTGGCGCTGCGGCCATGGCCACAGCGCCCGTGTTCGCGCAGGGCCTCATTCGCGACACCGAGATCGAAGCGGTGATGCGCGAATACACAGATCCTCTGTTGGAGGCGGCCGAACTCAATCCGCGATCAGTGGACCTCTATCTGATCGGCGATATGGAGTTCAACGCCTTCGTGACGCAGGGCCAGAACATCTTCCTGCATACCGGCCTGATTGTTCGCGCCGAATCCCCCAATGAGATCAAAGGCGTGATCGCCCACGAAATCGGCCATATCGAAGGCGCCCACCTGGCGCGGGTCGGTGAAGCGACGCGCGGCGGCATGGCCACCATGGCCGCGTCCATCGGCATCGGCCTGATCGCCGCGATGGCCGGCGCCGGCGGCGCCGGCGCAGCGATCATCGCGTCCGCGCCGCAATTTGCTCAGATGGACATGCTGCGCTACTCGCGCGGCCAGGAAGCCTCCGCCGACCAGGCGGCGGTGCGGCTGCTCACCGCCACCGGCCAGTCGGGCCGCGGCCTGGTGACCACGTTCGAGCGCCTCGCCTATCAGGAGCGCATGAGCTTCCAGCGCCGCTGGGAGTATTTCCGGTCCCACCCGCTGTCGGCCGACCGCGTCTCCGCGCTGCGCCGCAATGTGGAGGCGTCTCCCTATCTGGATACGCCCGACACCCAGGAGGAGATCGACGAGCTGCTGCGCATCCAGGCGAAGATCATCGGCTTCATGGTGCCCCCCGCCCAGACCTTCAGCCGCTTTCCGGAAACCGATACCTCCTTTCCCGCGCGCTACGCCCGCGCGGTGGCCTATTACAAGCAGGGCCTCACCGATCGCGCCGAGGAGGAGGTGGACGGGCTGCTGGTGCTCGAGCCGGAAAACGCCTTCCTCCATGAGCTGAAAGGTCAGATGCTTTATGAAAGCGGGCGGATCGATCAGTCGGTGGCCCCCTATCGGCGCGCGGTGGAGTTGATGCCCCAGGCGGCGCTGCTGCGCATCGGCCTTGCCGGCTCCCTGATCGCCCATGGCGACGAAGCCGAGGTGCGCGAGGCGGTGAACCATCTCAATCTCGCCCTCGTGGACGAGCCCGGCAACACGTTCGGCTGGTTCCAGAAATCCCTCGCTCACCAGGCGCTTGGAGAGACGGCCATGGCCGAGCTGGCCACCGCCGAGCGCGCCTATCACGCCGGTGACGAGATGCAGGCCCACATCTTCGCCCAGCGCGCCCACGAGGAGCTGGAGCGTGGCACCCAAGGCTGGATCCGCTCCGCCGAAATCATCGCCGTCACCCAGCCCACCAGCCGCGAAGTGCGCGAATGGAACCGGGTGGAGCGCGACCGCCGCCCGAACTTTTAGGGGTTTTAGGCGGCGCCCCGGTTCACGGTGATTTGACCCCCATTCGGCCCTCGGTGCAGCCGCACACTTGGACAGGCGCGCGCGCTGCGCTTAGAAGTCGTTCAACATGGACTTGAAACCTGGAGACGTCCCCATGCGCCGCCTCATCGCCGCCCTCGCCGCCTCATTCGCCATCGCCGCATGTTCCGGCGCCGACGACGCCTCCGCCCAGGCGGACGAAATGGCGGGCGCCCAGCAAGCCGCGCAGACGCCGCGCGACCGCGAAGCGATCGAGGAGATCGTGCGCAGCTATCTCCTGGAAAACCCCGAAGTCATCGAGGAAGCCCTGATGGAGCTGCAGCGCCGCGCCCGCGACCGTGAGCGCATGGGCCTGGTGCAGGCGGTGGAGAGCGAGGCCGAGCGCATCTACAATGACGATCGCGATCCCGTGATCGGCGCCGCGAACGCCCCGGTGACCGTCGTGGAATTCTTCGATTATCGCTGCCCGTACTGCGCCCTGACCAATGACTGGGTGCAAACCACGCTGGAAGAGCATGGCGACCAGGTGCGCTTCGTGTTCAAGGAATTCCCGATCAACGGCGCGGCGTCCACTGAAGCGGCGCGCGCAGCGCTGGCGGTATGGCGGCTGCAGCCGGACGCGTACGGCGATTTCCACGACCGGGTGATGAGTGCGACCGGCCCCCTTCCCTCACAACGAATCAACGAGCTGGCGGCGGCCTCCGGCGTGGACGTGGACGCCATGCGTGCGGAAATGGATTCCGAAGAGATCACGGCTCATCTGGAAGACACCCGCGATCTCGCCCGCACCATCGGCCGGGTGGGCACGCCGTTCTTCGTCGTCGACGGCATGATCGTGAACGGCGCCGACCTCAACGGTCTGGACCGGGTTCTGGAAACGGCGCTGCAGCGCGCCGGCTAGACTGGCCAGACCGGCTAGATGAGACCGGCCAGCGGGCTTGATGGATCGGCGTATTTCTTCTTGGGCATGCGCCCGGCGAGATAGGCCTTTCGGCCCGCGATCACGGCGTGCTTCATGGCCGACGCCATGAGCACCGGGTCTTTCGCTTCAGCGATCGCGGTGTTCATCAGAACGCCGTCACAGCCCAGCTCCATGGCGATGGCGGCGTCAGAGGCCGTACCGACGCCGGCGTCCACGATCACGGGCACCTTGGCCGCCTCGATGATGAGTCGGATATTGACCGGGTTCTGGATCCCCAGTCCCGAGCCGATGGGCGCGCCGAGCGGCATGATCGCGCAGGCGCCCGCCTCCTCCAGCTTCTTCGCGTAGACCGGATCGTCAGAGCAGTAGACCATCACGTCGAACCCCTCCTTGATCAACATCTCGGTGGCGCGCAGCGTCTCGGCCATGTCGGGGTAGAGGTGCTTGGGGTCGGAGAGGACTTCCAGCTTCACCAGCTTCCAGCCCCCCGCCTCACGCGCCAGCCGCAGGGTGCGCACCGCATCCTCGCCGGTGAAGCAGCCGGCGGTGTTGGGCAGGAAGACATATTTCTCCGGATCGATGAAATCCACCAGGCGCGGCTTGGAGGGATCGGACAAGTTCACCCGGCGCACCGCCACGGTAATCATATCCGCCCCGGAGGCTTCGAGCGCCCGGGCGTTCTGCTCATAGGTCTCGTATTTTCCCGTGCCGATGATCAGGCGCGATTTAAGCGCGCGGCCGGCGACGTTGAGGGGTACGTCTTGGGTCAATGAATCAGCCTCCGCCAACGAAGTGGACGATCTCCAGCCGGTCGTCCGGCTCGATTGTGATCGTGTCATAGGCCGAGCGTGGCGCGATCTCCAGATTGCGCTCCACCGCCACCTTGCGCGGATCAAGGCCCAGATGGTCGAGGAAGGCGGCGAGCGTCAGTCCAGAGGGGGCGCTGCGCACCTCCCCGTTCACGGTGACGGCGATCTCGGTCATGGACTCGTTTCGGCTCATGGTGTTCTCCAGGCTTTCCGCCTCCAGGCACGCACCTTGCTTGTTTTCCTATGGCTTCACGTCGTAGAACCGAAGTCCCACGTCAAGGCTTCCCCGCCGCGGAGTATCTGTTTGAAGCCGATCCATATCCTCAACGGACCCAATCTCAACCTGCTCGGCACACGCGAGCCGGAGGTGTATGGCCGTTTGAGTCTCGCCGATATCGAGACGCTGTGCGCGACGCGCGCTGCGGACCTCGGCGCTGACATCGTGTTTGAGCAGACCAATCATGAGGGCGTCCTGGTGGACTGGATTCAGCGGGCGGGGCGCGACGCCGGCGCGATCGTGATCAACCCGGCCGCCTACACCCACACCTCAATTGCGCTTTACGACGCGCTCAAAGGGGTGGACGTTCCGGCTGTAGAAGTGCATCTGTCCCAGCCTGCCGCCCGGGAGGCGTTCAGAGCGACAAGTTATGTCGCCATGGCCGCCAAGGGCTCGATTTCCGGCTTCGGCGCCTTCGGCTATGTGCTGGCGCTGGAGGCCGCACATAAACTAGCCGCCCGAGACGGCTGAAAGACAAAAGAAAAGAGGGGGTTTCGCCCATGGCGTCCAACACGTCCCGACCGCAGATCGATTCCAAGCTCGTGCGCGAGCTCGCCGACATCCTCAATGATACCGAGCTGACCGAAATCGAAGTGGAAAAGGGCGAGTTGCGCATCCGCGTGGCCCGCGAGGTTCACGCCGCACCGATGCACTACGCCCCGGCGCCCCAGGCCGCGCCCGCAGCGCCGCAACCGGCGCCGGCCAGCGCCGCGTCGAGCCCGCCTGAAACCCCGGCCTCCTCCGGCGCCGCCGATCCCAAATCCCATCCGGGCGCCGTGACCTCGCCCATGGTGGGCACGGTTTATGTACGCCCCTCGCCCGACGCCGAGCAGTTCAAGAAGCCCGGCGATTCGGTGAAGGAGGGCGAGACGATCCTGCTCATCGAGGCCATGAAGACCTTCAATCCGATCACAGCGCCGAAATCGGGCAAGCTCATGGAGCTGCTCGTGGACGACGCCCAGCCGGTGGAATACGGCGAAGCCCTGTTCATCATCGGCTAGGGGCCGCACATGTTCGACAAGATCCTGATCGCCAATCGCGGCGAGATCGCCCTTCGCGTACATCGTGCGTGCAAGGAAATGGGCATCAAGACGGTGGCGGTTCACTCCGAAGCCGATGCCAACGCCATGCATGTCCGGCTTGCAGATGAAAGCGTCTGCATCGGGCCGCCGCCGGCCGGGCGCTCCTATCTCAACGTGCCCCAGATCATCGCCGCCGCCGAAGTCACCGGCGCCCAGGCGATCCATCCCGGCTACGGTTTCCTGTCGGAGAACGCCCGGTTCGCCGAGATCGTGGAGGCCCACGGCCTGACCTTCATCGGCCCCAGGCCGGAAACGATCCGGCTGATGGGTGACAAGATCACCGCCAAAAAAGCGGCCATGGAGGCCGGCATCCCGGTCGTGCCGGGCTCTGAAGGCGCGATCGAGGATATGGTCGAAGCGCGAAAAGTGGCCAAATCCATCGGCTTCCCGGTGCTCATCAAGGCCGCCTCCGGCGGCGGCGGGCGCGGCATGAAGGTGGCCCAGGACGAAGCCAGCCTTGAAAGCGCGCTGCAGACCGCGTCCTCGGAAGCCAAGGCCGCCTTCGGCGACGGCGCCGTTTATATCGAGAAATATCTCGGCCAGCCGCGCCATATCGAGATCCAGGTCCTCGCTGACGAGCACGGAAACGTCATCCATCTGGGCGAACGCGATTGCTCGCTGCAGCGCCGTCACCAGAAGGTGCTGGAAGAGGCGCCGTCGGTGGCGCTGGATTCCGCCATGCGCGCGAAAATCGGCAAGACCGTCACCGACGCGGTGAAAGCCATCGGCTATCGCGGCGCAGGCACGGTGGAGTTCCTCTACGAGAACGGCGAGTTCTACTTCATCGAGATGAACACCCGCCTGCAGGTGGAGCATCCAGTGACCGAGGCGATCACGCGCATCGACCTGGTGCGCGAGCAGATCCGCGTCGCCGCCGGCCTGCCGCTGGACCTCACCCAGGACGATGTGAAGTTTGAAGGCTGGTCCATCGAGTGCCGGATCAACGCCGAAAACCCGGAAACCTTCTCTCCTTCGCCCGGCAAGGTGACCGAATTCCACGCCCCCGGCGGGCTTGGGGTTCGCCTGGATTCAGGCCTCTACACCGGCTATGTGATCCCGCCCTATTACGACTCCATGATCGGCAAGCTGATCGTGCACGGCCGCGACCGGGACGAGGCGCTGATGCGCCTGCGCCGGGCGCTGGGCGAGATGGTCGTCGGCGGGGTGGAGACCACGATCCCGCTTCACCTGGCGCTGCTGGAAGAGCCCGCCTTTCTTTCGGGCGACTACCATATCCGCTGGCTGGAAGAATGGCTGGCTGAGCGCGCGAAAGGCTAGGGGCGCCAAGGGGTCGGCGCGGCGCTTGCAGTGCGGGGGATGACGCTGATCTTCCTTCTGCGAGCTGTGCCATGATGAAACACATCGCCGCCTTGACGCTTCTGCTGGCAAGCCTGGCCGCCGCCCTTGCCACGGGCGCGGTCAGCGCGCAGAACGCTGGCGAGATCGCCCGCGTGCAGGCGGGACGCTCCTGCCCCGGCTGCAATCTGTTTCAGGCGGACCTCGCCTATCGCGACCTGCCCGGCGTGGACGTCTCGAATTCGCGCCTTCGCCAGGCGGACTTAAGCCTAGCAACAATGAACCACGCCCGCTTCGACGGCGCTGATCTGTCCGTCGCCAATCTGTTCGGCGCAAGGTTCACCGGGGCGAGCTTTCGACGGGCCGACCTGACGCGGGCCAATCTGGTGGGCGCGCATTTTGGCGGCGCCGACCTTTCCGGCGCGGTTCTGGACGGCGCGACGCTGTCCGGCGCCGAGCTGCAAGAAGCTCGCGGATTGACGGCCGCGCAGCTCTCGCGCGCATGCGGCGACGCGTCGACGCGCCTGCCCGCTGGCCTCTCAACGCCGCCCTGCGCGCGATGATTGGCCGGGTTCAGCGACTTACCGCGAATTAAGTCGATCTCGCCTGATCGATTGACTAGGTTTCAGCCCATGAGCTTGAAACACGCCCTCCTGGCGGCCGCGGCGGCGACCGCGATTTCGGCCCCGGCGCACGCCGGCGAGGACCCGCACAAGCGCCTCGTCATCGGCGGTGATTGTCAGGGCTGTGATTTCGCCGACAGCAATCTGGCCAACGCCCAGTTTCTCGGCGGCGACTTTTCCAACTCCGACTTCTCCCACGCCGAACTTCTCGGCGCGCGCATGTCCGACATGGTTCTGGCCGGCGCCGACTTCGCGCATACCTCCATGATCGAAGCGCGGCTGACCAGCGTCGACTTCTCCGGCGCCGATCTCGCCGATGTGGACTTCGAGCGCGCCCGCCTTCACCAGGTGGACTTCGCCGGAGCCCGCCTGGAGCGCACCACGCTCACCGGCGCTGTGATGTTGCAGGTGAGCTTCGCCGGCGCAGACCTTGGCGGCGCCCATGGGCGTGATGCGGTGCTGCGCCAGGTCGATTTCACTGGCGCGGACATGCGCGGCGCGGAGTTCGCCCAATCTCACTTCTTCGGCGCGAGCCTGGAAAGCGCCGATCTTCGCGGCTCGCAGCTGACCGGCGCCATATTCGAGCGCGCCGACCTCAGCCGGGCCGATTTTCGCGGCGCCGACCTCGCCGGCGCCCGCTTTGTCTCTGTCAATGTCAGTGGCGCCGACTTCACGAGCGCGCAGGGCCTTGAACCCCAGAGCTTCCGGCAGGTCTGCGGCGCCCAGGTGGCTGGACTGCCCGAGAGCCTAACCGTTGAAGATTGCGCCGGCGGAGCGGATATGGCCGCCTATGGCGATCCGCGCGCCATGGCCGCCGCCTACGCCGCTGACCGCAATGGACGCCGGGTCGCCTTCGTTCAGGCCCGCGCCGCCATCGAGGCGGCGATGGCCGAGGCGGAAGGAAATCTTTCAAACTCGGCGGTGGAGCGCGAAGCGCTCGGCGCGGCCCGCGAAGGGCTGCGCGCGGCGCTGGCCGCTCTGGCCCAATCCCATGAAGACGTCGACGCGAATCTGGAAAGCGGGAACGGCGAGACGAGCTGGAGCTTCGAGATTCGCCGGGCCGAGCTGGGCGAACCAATCCGCGTGATCCTGGAGCAGGCCGGAACACCGCCCGTCCCGCCTGCGCCGCCAGCCCCGCCAGCCCTGCCGGGGACAGTCGGCGGCGCGCAGGAAGAGGTGATCCTGCGTCTTGGGCCTCTCTCCGTCCAACGCCGCGTCGAGATGCAGCGCTCCGAAGAGCAGGCCCGCATTGAAAGCGAAGCCCAGCGAGACGCCGCCAACCGCGCCGCGGAGGCTGAGCGTCACGCCGCCGAAGCCGAGCGCCGGCGGCGCGATCGCGAACGTGAGCGTGAGCCCAACTAGTTCTTGGCGTAGGGGTTATGCTGGGCCTTGACGATCAGACGGATCGGCACGCCGGGCAGGTCGAACGCTTCACGCAGACCATTCACCAGATAGCGCTTGTAGCTTTCCGGCAGCTGGGAGGCCCGGCTGGCCATCAAGACGAAGGTGGGCGGACGCGCCTTGGTCTGCGACAAATAGCGCGGCTTCACCCGGCGCCCGTCCACCGCAGGCGGCGGATGGCGCTGGGTCATCTCCTTGAGCCAGTCGTTGAGATCGCGCGTCTTCACCTTCACCGACCAGTTGGCGTGCAGCGCCTTGACCGTCGGCATGATCTTGTCGAGGCCGCGCTCGGTGAGGCCTGACACCGGGATCAGGGGCGCGCCCTTCACCTGGGGCAGAAGGCGTTCGAATTCCTCGCGCAGTTCGGCGAGCTTGGCCTGCTTGTCCTCGACCAGATCCCACTTGGAGATCAGCACGACGAGGCCGCGGCCCTCCTCCACGATCCGGTCGGCGATGGTGAGGTCCTGCTTTTCAAACGGCCGCTCGGCGTCCACCAGCAAAAGCACGATCTCGGCGAATTTGATGGCGCGCAGCGTGTCGGCTGCGCTCATGCGCTCCAGCCGGTCATCCACCTTGCCACGTTTTCGAAGACCGGCGGTGTCGTGCAGGCGCACGCGTTCGCCGTTCCACTCCCATTCCACCGCAATGGCGTCGCGGGTGAGCCCGGCTTCAGGCCCGGTGATCAGGCGCTCCTCGCCGATCATGGCGTTCACCAGCGTGGACTTGCCCACATTGGGCCGTCCAACCACCGCCAGGCGCAGCGGCGCGCCCTCCTCGTCCTCACCGTCCTCGTCGAAATATTCCAGCTCCAGCGAGGTCTGATTCTCCAGCACTTCCACAAGGCGGGTGTAGAGATCGGACATGCCCTCGCCGTGTGCGGCCGAGATCGGCACCGGCTCGTCCAGACCCAGATTCCAGGCTTCCAGCGCGCCATCATCGCCGCGCGCGCCCTCGCACTTGTTCACCGCCAGGATCACCGGCTTGTGGGCCTTGCGCAGCACCTCGGCGAAGCGCTCATCAAGGGCGGTGATCCCTTCACGTCCGTCGATAAGAAAGACGCAGACATCGGCTTCGGCCAGCGCGGCTTCGGTCTGGGCGCGCATGCGCGCCTCCACGCCGGTCTTTTCGTCTTCATAGCCCGCGGTGTCGATCAGGCGCAGTTCCAGGTCGCCGATCCGCCCGCGCGCCTGGCGCCGGTCGCGGGTGACGCCCGGACGGTCGTCCACGATCGCCAGCGGCTTGCCGGCGATGCGGTTGAACAGGGTCGATTTACCCACATTGGGACGCCCCACGATGGCCAGGGACGGCAAGCGTTTCACGAGACATGCTCCGTTACAAATGCGAGCGCCGCGGCCTCAGGGCCGCGGCGCGTGACGCCAATCTGCTCAAATGCGCCTTTATCGGTACGCGATCAAGCGTCCCTCGTCGGTGAACACCACAACGGTCTCCTCAGCGATCACCGGAGCGATGAAAACCGAGTCGCCGACATCGCGGTCTTCAAGCCGGTCGCCGGTGGCCGGATCCAGGATAACCATCTGGCCCTCGGACGACGCCAGCACCAGCCGGTTTCCGGCCAGGATGGGGCCGGCCCAGCTGATGCGGTCCCGGCGCTTGCGGGCGTTTTCAAAGGCCTCAAGCTGGGTGATCCAGCGCACCGTGCCGCTCGTGCGGTCGATGGCGGCGACCTCGCCTTCGGTCGTCACCAGGAACAGATAATCGCCCGCGAGATACGGAGCGTGCAGCCCGCCCGCCGGCAGGGTCCAGACGCGCTCGCCACTACGAATGTCGAACGCAGCCATGATGCCCGAATGGCTCATGGCGTAGACGCGGTCGCCGATCGCAACCGGGCTGGCGGCGATGTCGTTGATCGAGGACAGCGGGGTGAGCCCGCCCGTCCGGGTCAGCGAATCCGACCACAGCACCGTCCCGTTCTGCACACGCAGGGCCACGATCTCGCCCGAGGTGAAGGGCGCGATCACCACCTCGCCGGCCACAGCCGGGCTCGGCGCCGTGAGCAGGCGCGCCGTTTCGGCGATGGAGCGGTGCGTCCACAACACCTCGCCGTTCTCGGCGTCGATGGCGAGCAACTCGTTATCGTCGGTGGTGGCGAAAACCCGGCCATCCACCGCGGTTGGCGCGGAGTGAAACGGGGTCAGCGCCTCGGACCGCCACAGCTCCTCGCCGGTGTCGGCGTCGAGCGCGAACAGGGTCATGCCGCCGTCATGGGCGAAGATGCGGCCATTGTCATAGGCGACGCCGCCGCCGAAGGTCAGCACGCGGTCGCCGTTCCCGCGGAAGGGAATCCAGCTGCCCTCGCCGGCCTCGCGGCGCACTTCGGCAAGGCGAGTGCGCCAGGCCTGCTCGCCGGTCTCCAGCGAGCGCGCGGAGACACGGCCCGAGGCGTCGATGGCGAACACCACGCCCTCCGCGATCACCGGGCGCGCATTGAGACGCCGGTCATTGTTGGAGCCGTCGCCCGCGCTTTCACGCCAAACGCGGTTCAGGCCGCCTGACGCATCGGTGTGCTGCATGGCGTGGGTGGGATAGCCGTCCGGCTGCGGCCAGGCGCTGTTCACATAGGCGCGAGGCAGCGTGACCGGGCCCTGCTCGATATTCGAGGACAGACGCTCTTCAAGCTCGAGAATGGAGATCCGCTCCGACTGCGCCGGGGCGTTGGGATCGTCCTCTTCCGGGCCGCCAAACGGATTGAGACCGGAGAGACGCTCGCCGGCGCCACACCCGGCCAGGGCGAAACTCGCCGTAACACAAATGGCGAGGGTAAGGGCGCGGATCGACATCAAAGGCCGTCCTCCTGTTGGAGCGGTGCATCCGGGTCGCCCGCTTGGGCCGGCTCATCGGCGGGCGCTTCGGCGGGGGTTTCAGCCGGAGCCTCGCCCATTATGTCGCCGGAGGCTTCAGAAGCCGCTTGCGCGGCGTCTTCGGCGACCGCTGCGGGCGCGTTCTGAGCAATGAGGGTCAGCGCCTCGGCAGCGCGGCGCGAAACGCCCGGCGGCGCGTCCAGCGACACCGAAAGCAGTTCGTAGGCGCCGCGCGCCTCGTCCCAGCGCTCGGCACGGACGGCGGCGGCGGCGATGAGCTCGCGAGCCAGCGCGCCGAAGGGCGCATCGCCCTCGGTCAGCGGGCTCAGGCGCACGCGGACATCGTCATAGGAAAGCACGTCGAACTGGGCGAGCGTCGCCTTGTAGGTCGCCAGCTGACGCGTCAGCGGTTCGGGCGAGCGCTCGGCGGCGGCGCTGAAAAAGCGCGCGGCCTCCTCGGAATTATTCTGCTGCAGCGCGATTTCACCGCGGCGCAAAAGCGACAGCGAGGCGTAGCCGCGCGGTCCGCTCTCGGCGAGATTGGCGAAGCCCGCGTCAGCGGTGGCCAGATTGCCCGATGCAAGCGCTTCGGCGGCCGCCATATACTGGTCGGACGCCTCGGCGCTGGTCCGGCTCGAATTCCAGTCCCAGAACTGATAGCCGGCCGCGCCCAGCACAATGGCTGCAGCGACGCCCGCCACCCAGGGGCCGTAGCGGCTCAGGGCCGCCTGATACCGCTCACGGCGGAGTTCTTCCTCGACTTCGTCGAAAACGTCGACCACGCGTCAGGCCTCACTCGTTCTATCCAATAACGGCGCGGACCCTAGCCGCGTGCGGTCAGCCGGGCAATACAGCCCTGCTGTTTCAGCCCTTCCTGGGCTTATAGACTTCAGCGTCCGACGGGAAGGCGCGGGTGCGAACCTCCTCGGCGTAGCGTTTGACGCCGTCTTCCATGGCGCCCTTCACATCGGCGTAGCGCTTTACAAAGCGCGGGGTCCAGTCGAACAGGCCCATCATGTCCGGGGTGACGAGAATCTGCCCGTCGCACTTGGCCGACGCCCCGATTCCGATCGTGGGCGCCTTGACGCGCTCGGTGATTTCTTCGGCGAGATCCTCGGCCACGCCCTCCACCACGATGGCGAAGGCGCCCGCCTCGTCGGTTGCGATCGCTTCCTCGATGACGCGCTGGCGGGACTCCGCGTCGCGGCCCTTGGCCTTGAACCCGCCCTCGGCGAGCGCCGCCTGGGGCCGCAAGCCCACATGGCCGATCACCGGAATGGCGCGCTCGGCGAGATAGCGAATCGTGTCTGCGATGAAGACGCCGCTTTCCACCTTCACCGCCTGACAGCCGGTCTCGCGCAGCACGCGCGCGGCGTTGTCGAACGCCTGCTCCCTGGAGCGCTCATAGGTGGAGAACGGCATGTCCACGCACACCAGCGCGCGGTCCGAGCCGCGCATCACCGCCTGGCCGTGCAGGATCATCATCTCCAGTGTCACCGGGATCGTGTTGGGCAGGCCGTGCACCACCATGCCCACCGAATCGCCCACCAGCAGAAGATCGCAGTGGGGGTCCAGAAGCCGCGCCATGGGCGCGTCATAGGCGGTCAGGCACACCAGCGGTTCGGCGTTCTTGCGTGACCGGATATCGGGCGGAGTGAGACGTTTGACCGGACTTTGTGTCTGCGCGGACATCTGGCTTTCTCCCTGGCGGTGCAGGCGGAATTTGCGCGCACATTAGCGCGAATCCGCAGCCGCACAACGCCAAGGGGTCAGGCCAGCCGCCCACCCGGCAGGACACGCGCGAACACCAGGGCGACAGCGGCGAAGGCGACTGTGACAAGCGCCTCGGGACCGACAAAGCCGGCCGCCTGACCCAGCACGCCGCCCATGTCCAGCAGCGAGACGTCCACCAGGCGCTCCAGCTGGGTTCCAGCTATGGCCGATCCGGTCGCCCCGGCCCCGCCCAGGGCGAGAAACCGCAGCCGGCTGGTCCGGCCGACCTCCGAGATCACATGGGCGGTGAACACAGGATCATGCTCGGGCGGACCGGCCGCCTCGAACATTGACGACAATTGCGCGTCGAAGGCTGCATCGAACGCCGTGTCCGCACGGTTCAGATCCCCATGCTGACCCATGGCGTCTCCGCCATTGATGGAATCAGGCCCGCTCATGCTGCGACCTCCTTGCGCTCGAACCAGGCCTGCAGCCTGGCGCGTCCACGATTAACATGGCTTTTCACAGTGCCCAGGGGAAGCCCGGTGGCTTCGGCGGCCTCCGAATGGCTCATGCCGCCCGCGTAACACATGATCACACAGGTGCGCTCCTCCTCGCCCAGCGTGGCGAGCGCGCGATCAAGATCGACGCGCATCCCCGCAGGCCCGGCCGGCACATGGTCTTCGCCCGGCTCCGCCTGCAACCGCCCAAGCGCGGCGTCAGCGGCCTTGCGCTTTCGCGCGCTCATCAAAAATTCGGTGTAGGCGATGCGACACAGCCAGCCCTTGAACGAGCCTCTGCCGCTATAATCAGCAATCCTGGCGTAGGCCTTGATGAAGGCGTCCTGCGCCAGATCGTCGGCCATGGCGGTGTTGCGGCACAGGCGCATCAGAACGCCGCGCACGGCGTTCTGATGGCGAGTGACAAGCGAACCGAAAGCCCGCTTGTCACCGCCCGCAATCACCAGGGCGACCAGTTCTGCATCGCTGGGGTCCACGCCTTCGGCCCTCCCGGCCAGGCAGCCTAGGCTGCGTCCTCATCCCTGGACTTGCGCAAATTGCCCAGTCCAAACAGGACCAGCACGACGCCGATAAAGCCGGGAAAGGCCGCGATGGCGGTGAAAATCGGTACGATTTCAGGTGCGTCGCTGACTTCAGCTGAACCGATGCCGTATCCCATGACGATAAAGGCCGCGGCCACCGCGATCAGGATCAGGCCGGACTTGAGATCACCGCCCTTGGGCTTTTCCTGGGCGCCCAGCGCCTTGATCGTCGCCGGGTCCAGCTGCTGGCCTGAGCGGATCGCGTCGCGCACGGTCTCCATGACCTGTCTGCGCTTGGACGTCCCGGCCCAGACATTGAAGCCGACAATGGCCGCAACCATCGCGAACGCACCCAGCGGCACAAGAATTTCATCCATTTTTCGTCTCCTCGAACTGCGCCGCTGACCCGGCGCTTCGAATACTAGATGCCCGGCGCCACCGGTTCGGATGCAAACCCGATCACCGCGACGCCGAAAAGCTGCATATGGAAGATCGCAAGGGCCGCCGCCGCACCCAGTCCGATCACCAGCGCGGCGATGTCCGCGCTCCAGTTTCCGGGCCGCTCAAAGGCGCCGCCCACGGCGTATCCCTCGATCATCAAAAAGACCGACCAGATGAAGAAGGCGCCGAACAGGACGATCGACGCGATCTCGCCATTGGCAAGCAAGTGCGATCCCGACCACAGCACTGTGGCCAGCGTCATGGGATGGCGGGTGAACGAACGGATATGGCTGGGCAGATAGGCCGCCGCCAAAAGCACCAGCGCCACCGGCACGGCGATGAGCGCCAGGGTGCGCGTCCATTCGGGCGGATTCCACACCGCCTCGGACGGGTGCGCCAGGATATGCCCGTAGATCACCAGCGACAGGCCGACCGCGGACAACACCGAATAGAAGATCCAGTACAGCGCGTCCCCGATCACCGAGACGGTCAGCCGCTTGAGTCCCAACACGCGCGTGAAGTGCACGCCCAGGAAGATCGCCAGTCCGATGATGAGTACGCCCATAAGCCCCGAAACCCCTTGAATGACGTAAAAGCATAAAGCGACTCCGCCAAAAGCCGCCAGCACCTCGACCACGCGTTTGCGCGCCTTAGATTGAGAGTGTGTGAAAGAGGTCCCATGCCCGCGCTGATTCGATTTCTGATCCGCCACGCTCTGATCGGCGCCGCTATCGGTTTCGCCTTCACGGCGGTGATCCTGGTCCTTGATATAGGCTCGATCCGCACGATGACCCGCGGCTCGGCCGGCGGGACCGGAATACGGCTTTTGCTGGCGTTTTTCGTCTCCACCACTTTCGCCAGCGCCCAGATGGGCGTCGCAGTGATGTTTCCGCCAAGCCGCAAGGACGACCCCATGGCTCCGCCCGATGACGACGGAAACGATCGCTGAGGTTGGAACCGCGGCGCGGCCGGTTCGAAACTGTCTCGGACGGCCGGACCTGACCTCCTCGCGCGAACAGGGCGACCAATACAGCCTGGCGTCGGCTCAGGGCCGGTTCATGACGGATTTGTTAGTTTTGCGCTCTGATCCGCACGCGGTACAACCGGCGCGGAAATCCTCAGCAGCCCTGAAAGGCATGTCATTCATGCGCACCCTGCTTCTCTCCGCGGTCAGCGCGGCCGCCGTCCTCGGCGCCCTGCCCGCCGCAAGCTTCGCCGATAACCACCAGGAAATGTCCACCGAAGCGCAGACCACCGCCAATCCGTTGCTGGCCGAATGGACAGGCCCCTATGGCGGCGTGCCCGCCTTTGAACAGATGGACCTGGAATACCTGCGTCCGGCGCTGGAAGAGGGGATGAACCGCTATCGCGCCGAAATCGACGCGATCGCCCGGAACTCCGAGCCGCCGACATTTGAAAACACCATCGTCGCGCTGGAAGGCGCAGGCGATGATCTGGGCCGCGTGTTCACCTATTATGGCATCTGGTCGTCCAACCTGTCTTCGCCGGACTTCCGCGAGATCCAGGGCGAGATGGCGCCGCGCATCTCCGCCTTCTATTCCGAGATCAACCAGAACAAGGACCTCTTCGCCCGCGTCCAGGCGGTGCATGAGAGCGACGCGGTCGCCGATATGCGCCCTGACCAGCAGCGCCTTGTCCAGCTGACCTATGACGGGTTCGCGCGCAACGGCGCGACGCTGGAAGGCGAGGCCGCCGAGCGCTACGCCGAGATCCAGTCGCGCCTGGCCGAGCTGCACACGCGCTTTTCCAACAACGTGCTGGCCGACGAGGAAAACTACGTCACCTGGCTCAGCGAGGATCAGCTGTCGGGCCTGCCCGAAAGCCTGGTGAGCGCGGCCGCCACCGCCGCCGCTGATCGCGACCGGGAGGGCGAATACGCCATCCTGAACACGCGGTCCTCCATGGACCCTTTCCTGACCTATTCCGACGAGCGCGAGCTGCGCCGCGAGGTCTGGGAGACCTATTATTCGCGCGGCGACAATGGCGACGAGTTCGACAATAACGCCCTGATCGCGGAGATCCTTCAGCTGCGCGACGAGCGCGTGGGGCTGCTGGGCTATGACAATTACGCCCAGTGGCGCCTGGAAGACCGCATGGCCGGCACGCCGGAACGCGCGCTGGAGCTGATGGAGACGGTCTGGCCAGCCGCCATCGCCCGCGTCGACGAGGAGGTCGACATGATGACCAACCTCGCCGCCGAGCAGGGCGACGATATCGACCAGATCCAGCCCTGGGACTACCGCTACTACATGGAGAAGGTCCGCCAGGCCGAATACGACCTGAACTCCGAGGAAGTGAAGCAGTACTTCAATATCGAAAACCTGCGCGAAGCGATGTTCTTCGTCTCCGGCGAGCTGTTCGGCTTCGCGTTTGAAGAAATCACCGACGGCTCGGTTCCGGTCTTCCATCCCGATGTGCGCGTCTGGGAGGTGACCAACAAGGACACCGGCGCGCATATTGGCGTGTGGTATCTCGACCCCTACGCTCGCACTGGCAAGCGGTCGGGCGCCTGGGCCAGCAGCTATCGCGGCCACACCAGCTTTGACGGCGAAGAGACGGTATTGTCGTCCAACAACTCCAACTTCATCCAGGGCGCGCCCGGCGAGCCGGTGCTGATCAGCTTTGATGATGCGACGACCTTCTTCCACGAGATGGGTCACGCCCTGCACGCGCTCAGCTCCGATGTCGTCTACCCGACGCTCAATGGCGGGGTGCGCGACTATACCGAGTTCCAGAGTCAGCTTCTGGAGCGCTGGGTGCTCACCGATGAAGTGATCGACAATTATCTGCGCCACGCCGAAACCGGCGAGCCCATGCCCGATGAGCTGGTGGAGAAGATCCGCGCGGCTTCGACCTTCAATGAGGGCTTCGCCACCACCGAGTATCTGGCGAGCGCGCTCGTGGACATGTACTACCACACCACCGATCCCGAAGGGCTTGATCCCGATCAGTTCGAGCGCGATACGCTGGAGCGTCTGAACATGCCCGACGCGCTGCCCATGCGTCACCGCAGCCCCCATTTCGGGCACATCTTCTCCGGTGAAGGCTATTCGGCCGGCTATTACGGATACATGTGGGCCGACGTACTGACATCAGACGCCGCGGAAGCCTTCGCCGAAGCGCCGGGCGGCTTCTATGACGCCGATGTTGCGGCCCGCATGGTCGAAACCCTGTTCGCCCCGCGCAACAGCATTGATCCGGCGCAGGCCTATCGCAATTTCCGCGGCCGCGACGCCACCGTCGAGCCGCTCATGCGCGATCGCGGCTTCCCCGTCCCGGGCGAAGACGAGACCTCCGAAGGCGAAGAACCGGCGCAGTAACGCTCCGGTTTTAAAGGGCTGAAACGAGACGGGCGGCGCTGATGCGCCGCCCGTTTTCGTTAGTGAGGGGTCAAGGGCGACATCGCCGCCTTTGATCGCTTTGCCTGGCGCAGCGAAACTGGGTTTGGGCGTGGAAAGAGGGCTCCGCCATGGCGCACACCGCCGAGCGCAGCATCGCAATCACGCTGACCAACTCCACTCTGGAGACCTTCCGCATCAAGACCGTGCGCGTAGCGCCGGAACAGGCGCAATGGGTGGACAACCCGCCCTCGCCCTGGAGCCAGAAACCGGTCAAGCCGGCGCCGGGCGCCCTGGTGCCGCTGTGGGCGTATATCATCTGGGAGGTCTACACCCCGGCCAAGGGCGGGAGCATTCGTGGATCGATCTGCCTCAACGCGCTGCCGGGCGATCTCACCATCGCGTTTGAAACCCATCCCGGCGCCGGCGCGTCATGCACCTGCGAGGCGGCGGAGATGTTCGATGTGAAGGTGCAGGAGAGCGGCTCCAGAGATCCGAAACGCACCGCCTTCAACATAACGCTCATGAAATCTGTGTGAGCTCGCCCCGGGCCTCGCCTTGACGGCGCCGCCCATCCGCATTCCATGGTTCCGCAAAGCCGCTTCGCGCGTTGGAACCGACATGCCGGACGATCACGCCAGCCCCGACACCGCCCATACCGCCCGCCTCGCCCTCGACGTCAGCGGGATGACCTGCGGCGGCTGCGCGCGCCGGGTGGAGGCCGCCCTCGCGGCCGCGCCCGGCGTTGTGGAGGCGAACATCAATTTCGCGGCCCGCCGTGCCGATCTGGTGATCGAGCCGGGCACGAATCCCCAGAGCCTCATCGATGCGCTGAAGGCCGCCGGCTATGACGGCGCGCCGGTGAAAGGCTTTTCCGAGCGCGCCAAGGCGGCCCACGAAGCGTCCGCCGGTGACGAACACGGTCATCAACACGGGCATGACCATGGCGAGGTGAGCGCGCGCGAGCTGATCTTCGCCGGCGTGTTCACCCTGCCGATCTTCATCATCGAAATGGGCGGGCATTTAATCCCGGCCCTTCACGCGATCACGATGGACCCCGCCGGGCGCACCACGCTGAACTGGGTGTTCCTGGTTCTGGCGAGCCTGGTCCAGTTCGGTCCGGGTCGCGTCTTCTATCGCCACGGCCTGCCGGCGCTCTTACGCGGTGCGCCGGAGATGAACACGCTGGTGATGCTGGGCACCAGCGCGGCCTGGGGATATTCGGCCCTGGCCACGATTGCGCCGGGCCTGTTCCCAGAAGGAACCACCCACGTCTATTTTGAAGCCAGCGCCATGGTGGTGACGCTGATCCTGCTGGGCCGATTCCTGGAGGCGCGCGCCCGCGGCCGCACCGGCGGCGCGATCCGCAAGCTTCTGTCGCTGCAGGCCAAGAGCGCGCGCGTACGCCTTGCTTCAGGCGAATTGGTGGATCGCCCCGTCGAAGAGGTCGCCGTGGGCGATATCATCGAAGTGCGCCCGGGCGAGCAGATCCCCGTGGATGGCGTCGTGGTGTCAGGCGAGAGCCATGTGGATGAGAGCATGCTCACCGGAGAGCCGGTTCCGGCGGCCAAGCGCGAGGGCGCGGCCCTGAGCGGCGGAACGGTGAACCAGACCGGCGCGCTGGACATGAAGGCGACTGCTGTCGGCGCCGACACCGCGCTGGCGCGCATCGTCGCCATGGTGGAGGAGGCGCAAGGCGCCAAGCTGCCGATCCAGCAGCTGGTGGACCGGGTCACCGGCGTGTTCGTGCCGGTCGTGATGGGTCTGGCCGCCCTCACCTTTGCACTCTGGCTGATCCTGGCCGGCTCGCTCTCGCTGGCGCTGGTCAATAGTGTGGCGGTGCTGATCATCGCTTGCCCCTGCGCCATGGGACTGGCGACGCCGGTCTCCATCATGACCGGAACCGGTCGCGGCGCCGAGCTGGGCGTTCTGTTCCGCCGCGGCGACGCACTGCAGGGCTTAAGCCGGGTCGCCACCATCGCCTTCGACAAGACCGGCACACTCACCCAGGGCAAGCCCACCCTCACCGATCTCCACACTGCGCCCGGCGTCGATGAAGACGAAGCGCTGATGCTTGCTGCGAGCCTCGAGGCGCGCTCCGAGCACCCGATCGCGCTCGCCGTGGTGAAAGCCGCGCAGGACAAGGCGCTGTCGCTTGCGACCATCAAAGGATTCGAGGCGGTCTCCGGCTATGGCGTCTCCGGGCAAGCGAACGGCCGCGTGGCGGCCGTGGGCGCCAAGCACTTCATGGACCGGCTCGGCGTTGATGTATCAGGGCTCGCCGACGCCGCCAGCGACCTTGAAGCCAAGGGCCGCGCGCCGCTTTATCTCGCCCTCGACGGCAAGGCCGCCGCAATTCTCGCCGTGGCCGATCCGGTCAAGCAGAGCGCGAAAACCGCGATTCATGCGCTCCACCGCGCCGGGCTGAAGACCGCCATGATCACCGGCGACGCCGCCGCGCCCGCAAACGCGGTCGCCGAGGAGCTGGGCATTGATGACGTGCGCGCCCAGACCCTGCCCGGCGACAAGGCGGACGCGGTGAAGGCCCTGCGCGCCGGCGGACCCATTGCATTCGCCGGCGACGGCATCAACGACGCCCCCGCGCTCGCCGAAGCCGATGTGGGAATCGCCATGGGCGCCGGCACCGACATCGCCATTGAAAGCGCGGACATCGTGCTGATGGGCGATGATCTGAACGCGGTGGCGTCCGCCTATGGCCTGTCGAAGGCGACGCTCGCAAACATCAAGCAGAACCTGGTCTGGGCGTTCGGCTATAACGCCCTGCTCATCCCGGTGGCCATGGGCGTGTTGGCGCCCTTTGGCGGTCCGACCCTGTCGCCCGTACTGGCCGGCGGCGCCATGGCGGCGTCGAGCGTCTGCGTGGTGCTGAATGCGCTGAGGCTGAAGGGCTTCAAGCCTGCGGCGCCCGGTCCTGCTGGCGAAAGCGCGAAATCGGGGTAAACAGACGCGCCTGAGATGACCGCTAGAGAGCCCGCCCATGACCGAAACCCTGACGATCCGACGCCCCGACGACTGGCACGTACATCTGCGCGACGGCGACATGCTGACGCTCGTGGCGCCGCACACCGCCCGCCAGTTCAAGCGCGCCATCGTCATGCCCAACCTGGTTCCGCCGGTGACAACCATGGCCCAGGCCAGCAGCTATCGCGACCGGATCCGCGCGGCGGTCGGGTCCGCCAGCGACTTCGAGCCGCTGATGACGGCCTATCTCACCGACACGATCGACGCGGGCGAGCTGAAGCGTGGCCACGCCGAGGGCGTGTTCACCGCCGCCAAGCTTTATCCCGCCGGCGCCACCACCAATTCAGCCAGCGGCGTCACCGACGTCGAGAAGATCTATCCGGTTCTTGAAGCCATGGCCGAGATCGGCATGCCGCTTCTGATCCATGGCGAGGTCGTCAGCCCCGAGATCGACATTTTCGACCGCGAGAAGGTCTTCATCGACCGGATCTTGTCGAAAATCGTCGAGCTGTTCCCCGGGCTGAAAATCGTGCTGGAGCACATCACCACCGAGGACAGCGTGGACTTCGTCAAAGCCGCGCCGGACACCGTGGCCGCCACCATCACCGCCCACCATTTGCGCATCGACCGCAACGACATGCTGGTGGGCGGGATAAGGCCCCACATGTACTGCCTGCCCGTGGCCAAGCGCGCGAAACACAAGCACGCCCTGCGCGCCGTGGTGCAGACAGGGAACCGCAAATTCTTCCTCGGCACCGACTCCGCGCCCCACGCCCGCCACGCCAAGGAAAGCGCGTGCGGTTGCGCCGGCATTTATTCAGCGCCGGTCGCCCTAGAAAGCTACGCCCAGACCTTTGAGGAGCTTGATTGCCTGGACAAGCTGGAAGGCTTCGCCAGCGAGCACGGCCCGCGCTTCTACGCCCTGCCGCTGAACCAAGAGACCGTGACGCTGAAGCGCTCAGGGCTCGACGTGCCCGAGCGGATCGACCCGGACGGCGAAGCGGTGACCCCTTTTCACGCCGGCGAGCGTTTAGACTGGCGTCTGGCGGAATAAACCCGGCTCTTTGGGCGGCGGGGTTGCGGCCACGCCGCCTGAACGCTATTTTAGAGGCAAGGAACAAGGCAACCCATGATCCGCCGCGTCGCTTCCATATTTGCGTTCATCGCCGTTCTTGCGCTCACCGCCACAGCGTCGGCGCAGGCGTGCGCCGCGATGGGTGTGAGTACGAATGCGGGCGCGAGAGCCGCGGTCGCGGCGCCTGTGATGGCCGACCATGGGGGCGCGGCGCACCACCAGGCCGCCTCGACACACCATGGTGAGGCGCCCTGCCCGCACGGCGGCTGCGAGCCCGTCGTCCATGCCTGTGACGCGGCGCCGTCTGTCGCCCCGGTTCAGAGCGAAATCTCTGAAACGCCGGCGGTCCTTGCCCGCGCGCCGACCCATCCCCTGACACGCCTTGTTCGGTTTGCACCGCCCGCCCCGCCGGGCCTGCCGCGACCGGCGCTCAGTCCGATAGAATTGTTCGTCAAACTGCTGAACTAGGCGCCGCGTCGAGCCGCATTCCCATTGCGGCGACTGCTTAGCGTTTATGTGCGCCCCTTGAGGCGCGGCTGTTTGACGAGATCAATCATGACCCTTTCAACCCTGTCCCGCCGCCGGCTGCTGGAAGCGTTCGCCGCCGCAGGCGGCGCCGCATCGGCGGCCGCGCTCATGCCTGGCTGGAGCGCGCAGGCGCGCAGCCTCGCCCAGGCTGCGCCGGCATCGCTTTCCGGGCCGGTCATCGACCTGTCCATCGGGCGCGGCATTTTGAACATCGATGGCCGGCGCAGCCCCGCCATCGCGGTCAACGGCTCCACGCCCGCCCCGCTCCTGCGCTGGCGCGAGGGCGAGGAGGTGACCTTGAACGTCACCAATACGCTGGACACCGACAGCTCCATCCACTGGCACGGCATCCTTTTGCCCTTCCAGATGGACGGCGTGCCGGGGGTCAGCTTTCCCGGCATCGCGCCGGGCGAGACCTTCACCTATCGCTTTCGTCTGCGTCAGTCGGGGACCTACTGGTATCACAGCCATTCCGGGCTGCAGGAGCAGGCCGGGCACTATGGGCCGATCATCGTGGATCCGGCCGGCGCGGACCCTGTCTCCTATGACCGCGAACATGTCATCGTGCTGGGCGACTGGACGTTCCAGCCGCCCCATGAATTGTTCGACCATCTGAAAAAGAGCGCCGAGAGCCTGAATTTCAATCGGCGAACCGCGCAGGATTTCCTCGCCGACGCACGCGAGGACGGCCTGGGCGAAACCATGGCCGACCGCGCCGCCTGGGGCCGCATGCGCATGATGCGCACCGATCTCGCCGATGTGACGGGGGTCACCTACGACTATCTGATCAACGGGCGCGGTCCGGCGGACAACTGGACCGGCCTGTTCCGCCCCGGCGAGCGGGTCCGCCTTCGCATCATCAACGCCGCGGCGATGACCCTCTTCAATCTGCGCATTCCAGGTCTTGCCATGACCGTGGTTCAGGCCGACGGCCAGGCCGTGCGCCCGGTGGAGACCGACGAATTCCAGATCGGTGTGGCGGAGACCTATGACGTCATCGTCACCCCGCGCGAGGACAGGGCCTATACCCTGATGGCCGAGACCGCCGACCGGTCCGGCTATGCGCGCGCCACTCTGGCGCCGCGCGCAGGCATGACGGCTGAGGTGCCCGAGCTGCGCCCGACCCCGCTGCTGACCATGCGCGACATGGGCATGAACCCTGACGCCATGGGCGGCGGCATGGATCACGGGTCGATGACGGGAGCCGCCGCTGGCGGCGCCGCCATGGATCACGGCGCCATGAATCACGGTGCGATGAACCAAGGGTCTATGGACCACGGTGCGATGAACCATGGCGCGATGAACGATGACTCCATGGAGCCGTCCGCGATGGGCGCTTCGTCCATGGCTGGCGGCGCTATGGGCGCAGGATCCATGGGCGCCATGACCAGCCATGATCACGCCATGGGGCCGGGCGTGGCCAACACCGCCATGTCGCCGGTCAGCCGGCTTCACGAGCCGGGCCTCGGCCTTGGAGACGTCACCCACCGGGCGCTGAGCTATGACCAGCTGGAGAGCCTTGAACCCAATGACGATCCGCGCGCGCCGGGACGCGAGATGGAGATCCACCTCACCTCCAACATGGAGCGATACATGTGGAGCTTTGACGGGGTGCGCTTCAGCGAGGTCACCTCGCCGATCGTCTTCCAAGAAGGCGAGCGGCTGCGCATGCATCTGGTGAACGACACCATGATGAACCACCCGATCCACCTGCACGGCATGTTCTTCGAGCTGGTGAACGGCCATGGCCGCACCAATCCGCGCAAGCACACCGTGATCGTGAAGCCGGGCGAGCGCCTGTCCATCGACATCACCGCCGACGAGCCGGGCGACTGGGCCTTCCACTGCCACCTGCTCTACCACATGCACGCCGGCATGATGCAGGTGGTGTCGGTGAGGCCGCCCAGCGAAGCGTCATCCCCGCCCGACAATCCCCATGGCGGCCACGCCATGCACGGCATGGAGGGCTGAGCCATGAACACGCTGATCACAGCCTGCGCCCTCGGCCTTCTCGCCGCTCCGGCCGCGCTCGCACAGGAGCCGCCCGCGGATCCCCCCTGGAACGCCGCCGATACGTATTACGACGCCGAGCGCATGGCCCAAGCGCGCCAGGCGGTCCAGCACGAAGCCGGCGGCGGGCGCCGCCTGTTCCTGCGCGCCGACCGCTTCGAGCTGCGCCACACCAACGGCGAGGAGACCGCCTTGTGGGACGCCGACATCTGGTATGGCGGCGACATCCACCGGCTCTGGCTGAAGACCGAGGGCGACTATGCGCTGAACTCCGGCGAGCTGGAGGAGGCCGGGCTCGAAGCGCTCTACAGCCGCGCGATCTCACCCTTCTTCAATCTTCAGGCGGGTGTCGGCCATGAATTCCAGGGCGGCGAAAGCTACGCTGTTCTGGGGGTTCTGGGGCTCGCCCCCTACTGGTTTGAAGTCGATGGCGCGTTTCAGCTCTCAGAAGACGGCGCGCTCTCGGCCGGCGGCGAGGTGGAGTACGACATCCTGCTGACCCAGCGCCTCATCCTCCAGCCCAGAGCCGAAGCCGATCTGAGCTTTGAAGACGGGCTTGAAACCCTGCAGGCCGGAATTCGCCTGCGCTATGAGATCCGTCGCCGCTTCGCCCCCTATGTGGGTGTGGAGTGGACCGGGCTTTATGGCGACGCCGCTCAAGAGGCCCGTCTGGCCGGTGAACCGGATGACGACGCCGCCGTCGTGGCCGGGGTGAAATTCTGGTTCTAGGTGGCCCCGGACACCCAAACAGCGCCGACCGCGGCCTGGCGGTCGGCGCTGCAAATATCTGTTCCGGTCGCCCGCTCACTCTCCTGCAAAATCGGGCAAGGGCGCAGTGATCTCGCGCGCAACCGGCTCGCCGCGCATGAAGGCATGCATGGCCTCGCCCACATCAGGGCTCGTCATGAACAGATTATGGCCCGCATTGATCACTGTGACGGCGGTGAGATCACTCAATCCCGCCGTAGCCCCACGCTGGCCTTCAGGATAGGTACGTCCATCCAGCGTGCCTGTCAGCATAAGAACTGGCCCGTCGTAGTGCGCTTCCTCCCGAAACGCTTCGCCCAGATCAATGTCCGGCCAGACGTTCGCCAGCTGGGGCATCGGGAAGTTCAGATACGGCCCGACCAGGCTTGATTCCGCCTGCGCCTCGAACTGCGCCATCCGGCCCGGGCTGATCCCGGAGGCCATGTCCATGGCGGTCGACATTGCGCGCATAGTGATAGGCAGGCCGGGCCCGAAGAAGCGCTGGGCGTACGTTTGCGCCAACTCGGTCTCTCCTGCATCGATGCTGGCGTAGAGCTGGAGCAGCCAGACCGCGTTGCGCGGATCGGACGCTGCGCCGGACATCGACTGGAGATGGTCCTTTGTGAAGGCGAACTCGAGCGGCTCGCCGTCCGGCCCCTCAACGGTGACCATGACCGGGTCCACCTCGAGCCTGGCCTGGACCCGGCGCATGAGCGTGACCATGTCGCCATAGCGCGCCGCCGCCTCAGGTTGGCTCGCCACTGCAGCGCCCAGCCGATCAAAGAAGGCGTCGGCGCGAGCCGGCAGCTTCACCGTCTGATCAAGCCCTTCCACACTCGCCAGAATGACCTGATCGAGCTCATCGGGGATCGTTTTCATGGCGGCCAGCGCCAGATGCGTGCCGTAGGAAATACCCCACAGATCGATCTGCTGCGCCCCCAGATGGCGACGCAGATCCGACAGGTCCGCGACGCTTTCCAGCGTGGTGTAGCCTTCAATGGCGACCCCCTCACCCTCCCAGAAGGTGCGGCATTCCAGCGCCGCGGTGCGGTAGGCGGACGCCAGCTCTTCCGGCGGCACGCGCCGATCATCGGGTAGATAGATTTCAGTCTCGCACAGCGGCAGAGCTGTGGAGGCGCCCGTGCCGCGCTGATCAAACGCAATCACATCGCCATGCTGGCGCATCGCCATGAAAAGCGGAAAGCGCCGGCCGGTGGCGGTCCCGGAGCCCGATCCGCCCGGCCCGCCGGAGAGGTAGACGATGGGGTCGCCGGGCGTATCGGTCGTAGCGGGAAAGCGCACATAGGACAGGGTGATCATGCGGCTCGCCGGATCAGCGCGGTGCTCTGAAACCTCCAGCACGCCGCGATAGGCCGCCACTGTCTCCCCGCTCTCGGCGGAGAATTCGATGGGGGTTTCGCCCGGGCCCGGCAGGGCGGCGATACTGGCGGCCAGGATGGCGGCGAGGCTTGCGGCGACGATCATGGTGGAACACTCCCTTGAAGATTGACCCCACCGTCATCGCCGCCCCCGCCGCCGCGCGCATCCCCGGATCGGCCAGAGGCGCCAAGCGTTCGGCGAGCGGCGTGGGCGCATCGGCGAACGGCGCGACTCTTTGGCCGAGCGGAGATACGTTCGGTCCATGACTCGTCTTCTCGCCGCCCTCATCGTCTTGATGCTCGCCGCCGCGCCCGCGCCCGCCCAGGTCTGGAACGTGCGCAACGATGTGCGTGTCTGCCCGGCGGAACCTGGCGAGACCGCGCCGCCGGATTTCGCTGCACACAATTGCGAGACCACGCCCTTCTGGGCCGCCAGCGCCCAGAACCGCACGATCTGGATCGAGGCGGTGATTGACCTGGACACGGCGCCCGCCCCCCTGTCGGGCCCCTATGCCCTGTTTCTGTCCGGCAAGATGGCGGCCCTGGCCCAGGTCAACGGCGCCGCCATCGGCGCCAACGGCGTTCCCGGTTTCAGCGCCGCCGAGGAAACTGCGGGGCGGATGGACGCGGCGCTTTTCCTGCCCGCCCAGCTTTTGCGGGCCGGTGAAAACCGCGTGGTGCTTAAGGCCTCCGGCCATCACAGCCTCATTGAGCTTGGAGGACCGACCCACCGCATCGCCATCGGCCCCTACGCCGATCCGCGCCGGAGGATCCTCGCCGGGTATCAGGGCTCGCTGGTGACCTTGGGCGTGTTCGCCCTGGCGCTGGTCTTCTTTGCCGGTCTCTCACTGCTCTCGCCGCGCCGCGCAGCGGCGTCCCTGCTGGCGGCGATCGCACTGGTCGCGGGACTGCAGCTGATCGCCGAGGCCGGGCGCGGCCTCTTCGCCTATCGCTATCCGGTGCAGGATTTACGGCTTCTGGCGCTGGTCGCCGGAGCGGCGGGACTGTCCCTGCTCACCGCCGGCTGGAGCCTTGTGCGCTTCGCCGCGCCCCGCGCCATTGTCGGCGCGGGTCTGCTTGGCGGGCTGGCGGGCGCGATTCTTCTGATTGTCATCTTCGCGCCGGGCTATGATACCAAAGCCGGATTGACCCTCCTGGCCGGCGCGGTCGCCGCCGCCGCGCCGCCGGCCTGGCGCGGCTGGCGCCGCCGCGAGATGGTCCCGGCTCTGTGGGCGCTGGGCTTTGTCATCTTCGCCGCCGGCGCTGTCTCGACACCCTACAGCCTGATGGACCGCACGGTTTTCTGGGCCTTGGGCGCGCTGCTGCTGGTGAATGTCCTGGCGGAGGCGCGCCGCTTCGCCGCCGAGCGCGCCCGGCGCGAGGGCGAGACCCGGCGCGCCGACACGCTCGCCGCCGCCCTGGCGCGCGTGGAGCAAACCGCTCACCCGGTTCAGATCGCCCTCGTCTCGGCCGGACGCACCGACTTCGCGGACGCCGCCGACATCGCCCGGCTCAACGCCGCCGACGACTATGTGGAATTGGTGTTCAAGGACGGGCGAACGCTGCTGCACACGGGCGCCCTGGCGAAGCTGGAGGCGCAACTGCCGGCGAACTTCCTGCGGGTGCATCGCTCCTGCATCGTCAACACCGACGAGATAGAGGCGCTGGAACGCGACGCTGGAGGCTCCGGCCGACTGATCCTGAAAACCGCCGGCGAAGCGCCGGTGAGCCGGCGCATCCTGCCTAAGGTCCGGCAGGCGCTGGGCTCGACCTAGAAGCGCACGCGCCCTGTCAGCCAACGCTGCGCCGCGAACCCGATGGACAAGGCGGCGGCCAGCAGAAGCGCAGTGCCGTTCAGCGCCGCCTCACCCTGGGCGGAGATCACCGCCGATACCAGCGGCGTCACCACCGGCGCCAGCCCCCAGGCCACCGCCAAAAATGCGGCCACCACCGCAAAGCGGATCGCCAGGTCAGCGCGAAGCCGGCGCCGGGCGACAGCCTCCATCACGCTCAGCACGAACGGCTCGTGCAAGCGCGCAGAGGCGCCCCGCTCTGGAGCGGGGGCGGCCCCGGTATCGGTGTCGGTCTCAGCCCAGACCTCATCGAGCAGGCGATCAATCTTGCTCATCGGCGTCTCCTGTAATCGCGCGCAACCTGGCCTTGGCGCGCGCGATGTTTGATTTCACCGTGCCAAGCGGCTGGTCGAGAATACGCGCGGCTTCGGCGTGGGACCAGCCCGCTCCTTCGCAGAGGGCGAGCGCGGCGCGCTGATCGATGGACAGCATCGCCAGCAATTGACGCGCCGTGGTGCGGGCCTCGCCCGCCGGGTCGATGACGGTCTCGCGCATCTCCGCCCATTGCCCGTCCCGGCGCAAGCGCCGCATCAGGCTGCGGGTTCGGGAGGCGGCTTTTCGAAACGTGATCCCCATGACCCAGCTTTTAAAGAGCGCGGGGTCCTCAAGGCGCGACAACCGGCTCCAGGCGTGGACGAAGGCGTCCTGCGCCACATCCTCGGCCTCGCCCGGATCGGCCAGCAGGCGGCGCGCAAAGGCGCGCACGGCGCCCTCGTGGCGCCGCACCAGCCGGCCATAGGCGGCGTCGGAGCCCAGAGCGGCGCGCACCAGCGTCGCGTCTTCGCTGATGTCAGCGCTCGAAGTCACGCGCTCAGCCTAGCGCCTGCGCCCGAACAGGCCGCTGACGAGAAACGCAAAAGACAGAACGCCCAGAATTGAAGCGACGAAGTAGAGGCTCTCGGCGTCGCCGCCGAGCATGCCGGAATAGCCGGCGAAGGCGAAGACGCCGGCCAAACCTGCGAACAGCACGACGAGGAAAGGCGTCGCGCCGCCGCCGCGACCGCCGGACTCTTCATCGTCATCGTCGTCAGAATTGCCATCAAGGCCGGCTATGAGCGCAGCCGGCGGCTCCTGACCGCTCGCGGCGTAGCTCTTGAGAAGATCGATCTTCGCCTGTGTGCGCTTGTAGCGCATGAAGCTGCCCCATCCCGCCGAGATGAAGAAAAACAGCGGGAAGAGAAGCCACCAGTACGAGCTGAACAGGTCGGAAAAAGCGTCCATGGCCATGCATCCTTTCAGATCCGCGCCCCACATCAGGGCGTTACATGTCTTGGTCGCCGCCGCGGGCGGGTCTGGATGCAGGCGGGTGCGAAAATTTTTAAAAAACCGCGCGGTCAGGGAGCGGCGCAGATACCGCCGCGCCGCTGGCGGGCCGGCGCCGGCGCAGCCGCAGGCGCCCTAATAATGCGGCGGCTTTTCGTTGACCGGCTCCGGCAATCCCGCTTCCAGCTCCGCGATCTTGCTGTCGGCCTGCATCAGGCGCGCCTTCAGCTGGTCTATCTCGCGGGTCTGCCGGGTCAGCACATCGGACAGATCATCCAGGATCTGATCCTGCTGAGCCACATGGGCCTCCAGCCGGTCGAGACGGTCTTCGGTCATGGGGTGTTCTCCAGATCGGTTCGGGCGAAGTTTTCTCCGACGAACAAAAGCCGCGCACGCCTGAACGATGCAAGGGCGCAGGCAAAGCAGTCACCAAAATTCAGCGCAGCCGGATGAGCGCACTTGCCCCACCGCCTGTAGGCCAGCGCGACATCGGCGGCGACTGCGGCGTTTACCGGGGCCACCTTGCCATTGCGCGTCAGCACAGCCTCTTTCCCGGCTTCTGCGCGGCGCACCATATCGCTCAGTTTGGCTTTGCCATCGCTGACAGGGATTTCCAAGGGACTCTCCGGATTGGAAAGCGGCATGGTGGACCACCGCTTGGTCGGAAATAGGCGCTCGCCACGTCGCGAAATAGCCTCAGAGGTGTACGAATCGACGGACCGCCTTCAGCTTGAACGTTGCTATCATGGGCGCCGTTATGATCCGTAATCTTCCTGATGAGGTCCGGCGCGCGATCAAGGTGCGCGCCGCGTGCAATAACCGCAGCGCCGAGGCCGAGATGCGCGCCATTCTGGAGGCCGCCGCCAAACCCGACGGGCGGGTCCGCATCGGGTCCCAACTGTCCGAATTGAGCCGCAGGGCAGGGCTTTCCAACGCGGACATCGAAGCGCTGGCACCGGCGCAAGACGCCCCGCCTGCCGAGCCCATTGATCTTCAATGATCGTCCTCGACACCAACGTTTTCTCGGAAGCCATGAAGCCCGACCCTGATGACAGGGTTCGCGCCTGGCTCGACGCGCAATCAGCCGAAACGCTTTACTTATCTGCGGTCAGCGTCGCCGAGCTGAGCTTCGGCGTCAGCGCCTTACCCGCAGGAAAGCGCAAGGCCGCGCTGTCATCATTGCTCGAGGGCGTGTTGAGCCTGTTTGAGGCGCGCATTCTTGCCTTCGATACCGAAGCCGCGCGCCGATATGGCGATCTTGCGGCGAAGGCCCGTGGATCAGGTCGCGGATTCCCCACCCCTGACGGTTATATCGCCGCCATCGCAGCCGCGAACGGCTTCGTCGTCGCAACACGCGACGGGAGCGCGTTCGAAGCGGCGGGTCTGAAGATCATCGACCCGTGGAGCTGATGTATTGAAAGCCAAACCCGCGTGCAGCGGACCTGGGTTTCTGAGCCACCCCCTACTCCCACTCAATCGTGCCTGTCACCCGGATCAATCTTCGTCGCGCTCATATTCCAGAGCGTCAGGACGCCGGTTTCCCAATCAACACCAACCTCCCCGCCCGTTTCGGTGATGAGCATATGGTCAGGGCCGGCCGGGACTGCCACATAGCGCGAACCACGGCCGGACACGATCTCGAACGCCGCGCCTTGGCGTTGGACCGTAATCTCGAAGCCAGCCGGCGTGACGCGGTATCGCCCGTCCAGTTCGCTCAGGCGCGCCTCGGTCCACAGCGCGGGCTCAAGCAGCGTGGATTGTGCGAAGTCTGGCCAGTTATGGGCGCGCGCATATGTGCGCAGCACGTCGTCAATGAGATGGTTGCCAGCTTGTCCGTTTGTCATAATGACGAGCCCGTCGCCGGTCTCAGGATAAAACACCAGAAACGCGCGATAGCCCAACGTCCATCCGGCATGGGAGATGTGAAGCGAGGCGCCCTCGCCATTAACACCAAAGCCCAGCCCCATTCCGGACACGACAGGCTGCGCCATGGCCTGCGCCGAGCCGGACGATAAGAGACCATCCTCGCGCCCCCGATAACTCTCGCTGTAGGCGACGAGAAGGCGCGCCAGATCGCTAGGCGTTGACCAGAGCCCAGCGGCGGCAGCCTGCGAGTATTCCGCCCAGCCCAAGCCCAACGTATCGCCCGTCCAGCCATGGGATAGCGCCGCGCCGTCATCCGCCTCGCGCAGGTGATATGTCGAATCCGCCATGCCGGTCGGCGCAAAGACGCGCTCCTCCATAACAGCATGAAAGTACTGCCCTGTGATGTCCTCCATGATGGCCTGCAAGATCATATAGCCTCCGCCCGAATAGGCGTAGACGCCCTGAGGCGAGGTGCGTGAGACGGCCTGCGTATACGCCTCCGGCGCTCCATCGAGAATTTGTACGAGCGAAGGCGGCGAGGTTCCGCGTTCAAGGCCGGGATAAGATTGCGGGCCAAGGCCGGAGGTGTGCGACAAGAGTTGGCGTACCGTCACGGCCTCGCGCGCCTCGTCTTCAGGCAGCTGCCAGGTCTCAAGATAGCGTTCGGCGGGCACATCAAGCGCGATCTGCCCGTCATCAACGAGTGACATCACCGCGATTGCGGTAACCGGCTTACTAATCGATGCGGCCTGAAACACCGTCTCGGGCGTCACCGGCGTCTCGCCGCCGCGCGCAACAGTGCCGAAGGCGGACCGCTCGACAATTTCAAAATCTTCAATCCGGGCAAGGCTGATCGCCGACACGCCATACCGGTCCATCCGTTGCGCCAGCGTGGGTCTGGCGGGATCGGTGCTCAGTTCTACCGCTGGAGCAAGCTCAAGCTCGGCTTTGAGGGGCGAGCTATCCGGCGTCGCGCTGCTCGCCCCGCAACCGGCCAGCGGTGCCGAGAGAAAGCCAATCAGTATTGCGCAGCATAGTCGGTCAGCGAGCATACCTCCCTACTCCCACTCAATCGTCCCGGGCGGCTTGCTCGTCACGTCGTAGACCACACGGTTCACGCCGCGCACTTCGTTGATGATGCGCGTCGCCGTGCGGCCGAGGAAATCGTGGTCGAACGGGAAATAGTCGGCGGTCATGCCGTCGGTGGAGGTGACGGCGCGTAGCGCCAGCACATTGTCATAGGTACGCGCATCGCCCATCACGCCGACGCTCTGGACCGGGAGCAGCACCGCGAAGGCCTGCCAGATGGAATCGTAGAGGCCGGCCTTTTTGATCTCTTCGATATAGATGCGGTCGGCTTTGCGCAGGATATCGGCCTTGTCCTTGTCCACCGCGCCGGGAATTCGGATGGCGAGCCCCGGCCCCGGGAAGGGATGACGGCCCACAAACGCGTCGGGCAGGCCCAGCTCGCGGCCCAGCGCCCTCACCTCGTCCTTGAAGAGCTCGCGTAGCGGCTCCACGAGCTTCATATTCATGCGCTCGGGCAGGCCGCCGACATTGTGGTGGGACTTGATGGTCACTGACGGTCCGCCATCAAAGCTCACCGACTCGATGACGTCGGGATAGAGCGTACCCTGGGCCAGGAAATCGGCGCCGCCCACGGATTTGGCGTGCTCTTCAAAGACGTCGATGAAGAGCTTGCCGATGGTCTTGCGCTTGGTCTCCGGGTCGCTCTCGCCCTTGAGGGCGGTGAGGAAGCGCTTCTCCTCGTCGGCTGCCACCAGCGGGATGTTGTAATGCTCGCGGAAAAGCGTGACGACCTGATCGGCTTCGCCCGCGCGCATCAGCCCGGTGTCCACGAACACGCAGGTGAGCTGGTCGCCGATGGCTTCGTGGATCAGCACCGCGACGACGCTTGAATCCACGCCGCCGGACAGACCGCAGATCACCTTGCCGTCGCCCACCTGCTCACGGATCTTGGCGATGGCCTCTTCCTTGAAGGCGGCCATGGTCCAGTCGCCGTGCATGGCGGCGATCTCGTGGGTGAAATTGCGCAGGATCAGGGCGCCGCGCGGCGTGTTCACCACTTCGGGGTGGAATTGCACACCGTAAAAGCGCCGCGCCTCGTCGGCGATGGCCGCAAACGGGGCGTGGGTGGTGGCCGCGATGGGGTGGAAGCCCTGGGGCAGCGCGTTGACCCGGTCGCCATGGCTCATCCAGACGCGTTCCAGATGGCCCACATCGCCCAGACCCTTGAAGAGCGGGCTGTCGGCGGTGATCTCGATATCGGCGCGGCCGAACTCGCGCTCGTCCGCTGGTTCGACGCTGCCGCCGAGCTGCGCGCACATGGTCTGCTCGCCATAGCAGATGCCCAGCACCGGCACGCCCAGCTCGAAGACTTTCTGAGGCGCGCGCGGGGTGCCCTCGCCATGGACGCTGGCCGGGCCGCCGGAGAGAATCACCGCCTTGGGCGCGTACTTGTCGAGGAAGGCGTCGTCGACCCTGTTGAAGGGGTGAACCTCGCAATACACCCCGCTTTCGCGCAGGCGGCGAGCGATGAGCTGGGTGACTTGCGAACCAAAGTCGATCACCAGCGCTTTTTCGTGATGGGCCTGAATCTCTGTCATGCATGCGCTTTAGCGCGGATCAGGCCGAGCGGAAAGAGGCCGGCGCGGCCCAATAGCCGGCGACGGCCCCTTCACCCAAAAACTCTTACGCCGCCTTCGCCGCGGCTTGCTCCAGGTCCTCGATCACCGCGGCCTGCTCGGCTTCGGTTCTTGATCCCCAGCGGGTGGCGTCCACGACGCGCACATCGGCGATCCCGACAAAGCCCAGCACGTGTTTAAGATAGGGCGTGGCGAAGTCGATCCCGCTCTCAACCGGCGTGCCGCCGGACGCCACCACCAGCCAGGCGGTCTTGCCCTTGAGAAGGCCTTCCGGCCCGGCGTCGGTGTAGCGGAAGGTGCGGCGCGCACGGGCGATCATATCCACCCAGGCCTTCAGCACGGCGGGGATGGAGAAATTGTACACGGGAACCCCGATGACGATCTGATCGGCCGCGTCCAACTCCTCGACCAGTTCGTCCGAGGCGGCGAGTTCAGCCCTCTGCGCGCTGGTGCGCGCCGCCTCGTCAGTGAAATTCGCGCCGATCCAGCCCGCATTGACGAAGGTGGGCGGAGACGCGGCGAGGTCGCGGACGGTGACATGCGTCGCAGATCCGGCCAGGCCGCGGGCCAGTCGCTCGGACAGCTTTCGCGACACAGAGCCTTCAATGCGAGCGCTGGCGTCAATGCGCAGAATGCGGCTCATGGCGGGGCTCCCGGTCTCCGGCGGCCAGGGGCCGCGCTTCCAATGCTGAAAATGGAGGAAGAGCGCCGAGGATCAATCACCGCTTCCGGAACCGCTTTGTTTCCACATCAGCAAGGGTAGTCGCCAAAAAAGAAGGGCCGCAGCATCGCTGCGGCCCTGCGAGGAGAGGAAATCTGGTCCGGCTCAGCCGGCGCAAGCGGCGAGCGCCGTATTGGTCTCCACGGCGGCCTCACCGGCGCCCAGCTCGGCGGCGCGGGCGAAATCAGCGGCGGCCGCGGCGCTTTCACCCGACAGCCACAGCGCGGCGCCGCGATTGGTGTAGGCTTCCCAGCGCTCGTCATTCATCGACACCGCCAGGGTGCAGGAATCGGCTGTGTCCAGATCGGACTGATTGGCCAGGGCGGCGCACAGATTGATCTGGGCGGCGGCCTTGTTGCGGCTGGACGTGCCGGACTCAAGGGCCTCGGACGCAAAGTGCTGGGCCACGGCCCAGTCGGCGCGCTCGATGCGACTCTGGGAGGCGCGGACATCGGAATTGGCGGCAGTGACGCCCACGAAAACCGGCGCAGACGGGCATTCCTGAGCCTGAGCCTCGGCCTGAGTCGGGCCGACAACGGCGAAAAGGCTCAACGCTGCACCTGCGAGAAGCGGGGAGAGTTTGGCGAACATGGCGATACTCCTTCAGGTCCGGCCGGCCAGCGCCCGCCGTTAGGTTCGCTCATGTAAGTAGTCGCTTCACCGCGATTTGAAAAGTGAACACTGTTAGATTTTTTCAAGAAACCCGGCGAAATCCGCTTTGTGCGGCGCACAAATCACAGCAGTGAACGCACTTTCAAGGTTTTAGCGCCGGCGCCCTACTGCGCGCCTTGCTCTGCATCAGACAGCCAGGCGTCCAGCCGCTCGGCCAGATCCACCGCCGTCGCCACCGCGCCGGCGTAGAAAGCTGGTTCGATGATGGCGAACTCGTCGCTGGGCTGGTGGTAGTGCTCATGATCCTCGACGCCCAGATACAGGAAGGGCGTGCCGGCCACGTGGAACGGGCCGTGATCGGACAGCAGCGTCCAGTCATTGCGCGGATCACCGTCGGGCCGGTCATAGCCGGCCTGAAGCTCCAGCGGCGCCTGCTCCGCGGCGGCCTCGACCACCGCCAGAAGTTCCGGCGTGTGATAGCCGCCGGCCGCCCAGATATCGCCGTCGGGGCTGTAGCCCAGCATGTCGAGATTGAAATTAAGCGCCACCGGCGCGGCGCCGTCGGGCGCAGACTCGACAAAGGCGCGTGCGCCGCTCAGCCCGCTTTCTTCCGCGTCAAAAGCGATGATCAGAACGTCATGCTTTGGCGGATTGGCCTGAAAATATTCGGCGACGGCCAGCATCGCGCCCACGCCCGAGGCGTTGTCATCGGCCCCGTTGAAGATTTCGTTGTCCTCGCCCGGACCCACATGATCGTAGTGCGCCGTCACGGCGAGGGCTTTCGACCGGTCGGCGCCGGGAATGACGCCGATGATATTGTATCCGGTGAGCGTCTCGCGCTCGCCTTCGGGATCGCGGAAGTCCACCGGACGCTGGAAATCAAAGCCGTGGACGAAATCCTCGCCCACGCTCTCCAGTCCAAGTTCGGCGAAGCGCTCCACCAGATAGGCGCGCGCCAGCGCATTGGACTCGGTCCCCACAAGGCGCCCCGCCATGGCGTCATGGCTCAGCACGCACACATCGCGCAGCGAGGCCGGAGACACCGCGCTGCAATCGGCCGTGATCGCGTCCGGCAAAACCGCCATGGCCGACGGCGCGCCAGACCCGGCAGGCGCGGCGCCGGACTCCTGACCGGGCTGCTCGGGGGCGCCGCACGCGGCGAGCGTGAAACAGGCAAGGGCGCAAACGGCGAAAGAACGCATCAGGCTGGCTCCGGTCATGGCGCCGGCGACGGCGTCTTCCTATACTGAAAGGCCATAGGTAGACGAACAAGGAGAGCCCGCCAATGCCCATGCAGGCCGACGACATCGCCGAAATGATCAAGGAGGGCGTGCCCGGCGCCGAGGTGGAGATCATCGATCTCGCCGGAGACGGAGACCATTACAAGGCGGTGGTCATCGCCGACGCCTTCGAGGGGATGGCGCGCGTGAAGCAGCACCAGCTTGTCTACGCCGCACTCAAGGGCCGCATGGGCGGAGAGCTTCATGCGCTGGCGCTGGAAACCCGAGCGCCGTCAAAGGGTTGATCCGGTTAGACTTGAAGTCGCGTGATAACGGTTAAATTGTAGACAGGATACCTTTTTCGGATGTGATCCGCAGACGTCTGGAGGCGGCCATGTTGATCGACGGTCTTTACGAGCAGATTTTCAACGCTTCGCCCATGGGCATGGCGATCATCGACCGCAATCACCGGGTGCTGCGCACCAATACCGCGATGGACCGCATCAACGGCCGCAAGGCGGCGCCTGGCGAGCCGGGCGCACAGCTCACCCCCCATATCGCCGAAACCGTCCGCGCCTATGTGGACACCGTGTTCCAGACCCGAAGCGCGCCTGAGCCGGTGCGCCTGACCGGGCGCCGCGACGGTGAGGCAACGCTGTCGGACTGGCATTGCGCCTTCACGCCCATCGCCGCGGAGTCCGGCGCGCGCGTCGAGTTGTGCCTTGCGGTGATCACCGATCTGGGCGTCATACACGACGACACGCAACGCTTTGAGGCGATCGAGGCCGACAGCCGCCAGATCGCCGCGGCGTTCCAGGACAATGTGGTCCCGCACCCGGCCGTCTTGACCGAGCGGGACGGCTAGCCCACCTATTCGGCTATAGTTTTGCTCAGGAGCGCCCCATGACCGACCAACCCACGCTGGACGCCATCAAGAAAGCCGTCACCGAGAACGACGTGGTCGTTTTCATGAAGGGCACGCCCACCTTTCCCCAGTGCGGTTTTTCATCGGTCGTGGCGCGCATTCTGGATCATTTGCAGGTGGAATACGCCGCGGTGAACGTGCTGGACGACCATGACGTGCGCGAAGGGATCAAGGCCTATTCCGACTGGCCCACCATCCCCCAGCTCTACGTGAAGGGCGAGTTCGTGGGCGGCTGCGACATCATCAAGGAGATGTTCGAAGCCGGCGAGCTGCAGCAGATGTTCAAGGAAAAAGGCCTGGTCGAGGCCTGAGCCGCGCAGGCGGTCCTTCCACATTTTGACCGACCCCTGAATCCGAAGGCCGGCGTCCGGCCTTAGTAGAAGTCGTGATTGCGCGGATTGACGACGCGCAGCGCGGCGCCGTCGGGCAGACCGAGCTCGTCCTTGGTCCAGCTCAGCTCCACCCCCGTGGGCAGCATGGCCCGGCAATCGTCGGGATGAACGCGAATGAGCGCCAGCTCGAACGCCCAGCCGGCGTTCGCCGCGCCGGTCACTTCAGGATAAAAACTGTCCTTGGTGGTGCAGCCGTTGGACGGAACGCGGATACGCACGCTGGCGCCGTCGTCGCGCCAGGACAGGACCGGAGTCAGCTCAGCGCCGAAATTGTAGGATCGCAGCTTCTCCTCATCGACCGTTTCGCACGCCCCGAGCGTCAGCGCGGCGGCGGCGGCGATAAGCATGAGCGTGCGCGCCATGAAGGCCTCCTCGATTATCCCGAGTTTCCACATTAAACCGGACCGGGGCCGAGCAACAGTCGATCCCGGCGAGAAAATCCTGACAGCGCCGCACCCTCTCCCGCACCGACAAAGAAAAAGCCCGCCGGATCGCTCCGGCGGGCCTGATCTTGGCGATCCTCGAAAACCTTACGAGGAGTAGAATTCGACCACCAGGTTCGGCTCCATCTTCACCGGGTACGGGACCTCGTTGAATTCGGGCACGCGGGCGTAGGTGGCCTTCATGCCTTTGGCGTCGAGGTCGAGATAGTCCGGCACGTCGCGCTCCGGGCTGCCCAGGGCTTCGAGCACCAGCGCCATGTTGCGCGACTTCTCGCGCACTTCCACGACGTCGCCCGGCTTGACCATGTAGGAGGCGATGTTGACGCGCTTGCCGTTCACCTTGACGTGGCCATGGTTCACAAACTGACGCGCCGCGAACACGGTCGGCACGAACTTGGCGCGGTAGACGATCGCGTCCAGGCGGCTTTCCAGGAGGCCGATCAGGTTCTCCGCGGTGTTGCCCTTGCGGCGCATGGCCTCGGTGAACAGACGCTTGAACTGCTTCTCGGTGATGTTGCCGTAATAGCCCTTCAGCTTCTGCTTGGCGCGCAGCTGAATGCCGAAATCGGACATCTTGCCGGCGCGGCGCTGACCGTGCTGACCGGGGCCGTAGGAGCGTTTGTTCACCGGGGACTTGGCGCGGCCCCAGATGTTCTCGCCCATGCGGCGGTCGATCTTGTATTTCTGTGTATGACGCTTCGACATAATCTTCCTATCCTGGACGCGGCCCGGTGCAGCGCCCTCTTCGCTGCACGATCAAAACGGCGGTTCACGCGTCGTCCGTCAGAGTTGAACGAGCGGTCGGCTTCAAGGCCGGCCCATGAGGGAAGCGCGGGTTATGGCGACGGGGCGCCTCGATGTCAATCTCCGCGAGCCTTCAGGGCTCAACCGGCGAAGGACGCCTGGCACTGATCGAGGCTCACGCCCTCAGCCTGGATCGAGACTCGAAGCTCACGCACCAGCAGGGCGCGGCCGCCGCCCTCGATGTCCGGCCAGACTCCCAGAAACTCAATTTCATTCAGCGGCGCGTCCGGGTTCACCTGATAGCAGAATCCCACCGTGCGGAACTCCGCGCCGACCGGGACGGCTCGCCAGCCGCTGTCTCCGCCGCCGGTTGTAAAATATCCCAGCCGCGCCTCGGTGATCGCCGATTCCGGCGCCGCGCGCAGGCTCGTCTCGACTTTTAGAAGACGGCCCGGCACGCGGGCCTCGAAGTCCGGCGGAATGACCCCGGCCACGCCCGCCGAGAGGCGCCCGGCCGCCTCAAGGCTCGCCGTCGCCGTCAGGCGCGCCACCGGCGTGCCGCTGGCGGTGAGCAATTGAAACCCGGTGCCCGGTCCGGGAAGAAGCTGGGCGAGCGCCGGTCCGGCCATGATGAACTCGGTTTCGGTCACCACCGGATCTTCGCCGGTCGGCTCAACGGCCATGGCCAGAGCCACCAGCCCCGCCGCAAACAGGACAGCGCCCGGCATGAACAGCCAGTCCGGCGGCGAAAAGCGTCCAAGCCCGCCGCGGGGCGTGGGACGGCGTCCGCTATCGTCCTGGAGGGAGGACACCATGACACTTTCTCCCGTCGCGCGGCCGGAGCACTGTCTCGAGGAACCGCTACAGCGCCCGGTCTAGAGGATTTTTCCCGCCGCGAACAGCACCGCCCCGCCGCAACGCCCCGCCGCCGCATCGCGAGCCAGGCCGCGTGCAAGTGCTCGCACAACGGCGGCGTTCGGGCTAAGAGCAAGCCGGGGCTGATGGGAGGCGCCGGTGCGTATACTTGTGACAGGCGGCTACGGGTTGATCGGACTGGCGGTGGTGCGCGCCCTGCTGGCCCGCAGCGTCGAGGTGCGCGGGGCGGGCCGGCGCCCGGAGCTCGGCGCCGCGCAGGCGCCGGGCGCGCACTGGGTGCAGCTCGACATCGCCCGCCCGGATCAGCGCCTGGACGCCGCGCTTGAGGCCGTGGACGCGGTGGTGAACGCCGCCGGCGCGCTGCAGGACGGCGGCGGCGATGATCTGGCGGGCGTCCATGACACCGGCGTCGGCGCGCTGCTGGACGCCTGCCGCAGGGCCGGCGTTCAACGCTTCGTGCAGATCTCGGCCTCGGGCGCCGCGCCCGACGCCTCCACGCACTTTTTCCGCACCAAGGCGGCCGGCGACGCGCGAGTGCGCGAGAGCGGGATCGCCTACGCCATCCTGCGCCCCGGCCTGGTGCTCGGCCCTGAAACCCATGGCGGATCGACGCTGCTGCGCACGCTGGCCGGGCTGCCGTTTTTACAGCCCGTCGCCCACGCGGATGCGCCGATTCATCTGGTCGCCCTTGATGACGTGGCCCGGGAGGCGGCCCGCTTCGCCATCGGTGAGCGAGCCATGGATGTTGAGCTGGATCTCGCAGCCCCCAAACCGGTGAGCCTTGGCGCGCTGATCGCCGGGCTGCGGCGCAGGCAGGGCCGAAGCGCCGCGCGCATCATTCCCCTGCCGCCGGTTTTCGCTGCGCTGGCGGGCGCCGCGGGCGACGCCGCCGTGGCGCTGGGCTGGAAAAGCCCGCTGCGCTCCACCGCCATGCGGGTCATGGCCGAGGGCGTGCCCGCCGATCCGAGCGCTCACACCGCGCTGGGCTATGGCCCGCTCAAAACCACCGATCAGGTGCTCGATACGATCGCCGGGATGAAGCAGGAGCGCATGTACGCCCGCGCCCTGCCCCTTCGGGTGCTGGCGGTGGCGACGCTGTCGGTGTTCTGGATCGTCAGCGGCGGCGTGGGTCTGGCCCAGATCGAGGCGGCCATGGGGCTGCTCACCAACGCCGGCATGGATGAGAACCCGGCGCGCGCCTTCGTCGTGTCAGGATCGCTGATTGATCTGGCGCTCGGGCTCGGCGTGCTGGTGCGGCGCACCCATACCGCCGCGCTATTGGGCATGATCGCGGTGACGCTCGGCTATCTCGCGGCCGCCAGCTTCATCGTCCCGGCCCTGTGGCTCGATCCGATGGGCCCGCTTGTGAAGACGATCCCGGCCATGACGCTGGCCCTTGTCGCGCTCAGCCTGAGGGAGCCGCGCTGATGCTCGTAGAGCTGATCCTGCGCCTGGCCCATGTCACCGGCGCCGCGGTTCTGCTGGGCACCGGGGCGGGCATCGCGTTCTTCATGGTGATGGCGCGGCGCACCCGCGACCCGAAGCTCATCGCCCATGTGGTCGGCACGGTGGTGATCGCCGATCTCATCTTCACCGCCACCGCCGTGATCGCCCAGCCGGTCACCGGCTATTTTCTGGCGCGCGCCGCCGGCTGGTCCATGGGAGAGCCCTGGATCGTGCTGTCGCTGGCGCTCTATGTCGTCACCGGGGCGTTCTGGCTGCCGGTGGTGTGGATCCAGATGCGGCTGAAAACCCTCGCCGAGACCGCTGCGGCGAGCGGAACGGCGCTGCCGCCCGCGTTCGACCGGCTCTACGCGATCTGGTTCGCCTGCGGCTTTCCCGCCTTCTTCGCGGTGGTGGCGATCCTCTGGTTGATGATCGCGCGGCCGGTTCTCACCTAGTCGCCTAGTCTTCTAGTCCTCGCGGACGATGCGAGCCTTGCCGCGTCCCAGGGTCAGCGCCTTGATGGCGCCGCGCAGGGTGCGCACCTCCTGGCTGGTGACGCCGCCGCGCGCGAAGATATTGATCAGGTTCTGCGTCATCAGCGGCGTCTTTTCCGGCGGGTAGAAGAAGCCCGCCCGGTCCAGCTCGTCATGGAGGTGGCCGTAGAGCCCGTCGAGCTCGCCCTGGCTGGCGGGCGCCTCCATGGGGCTCCAGCCTTGCGGCACGCCCTCGTCCGCACGCCATTCATGGGCGAGCACGCCGCAGGCCATGGCCAGGTTCAGGCTGGTGAACTCCGGATCCACCGGCAGCGAGATCACCGCCCTGGCGCGGGCGATCTCCTCGTTGGAGTGGCCGGACTTTTCCGCCCCGAACATCACCCCGGCGCGGCGCCCGCCGGCGAGCGCGCCGCGGATCTCGCCCATCGCTTCGCGCCCGGTCATCACCGGCTTGATCATGTGGCGCGGCGTGCCGGTGGTGGCGTACAGCATATGGCAGTCGGCCACCGCCTCCTCCAGCGTTTCAAAGACGCGCGCATTGGTGAGGACGGCGCTTCCCGCCGCCATGGTCTCGGCGGCCGGATTGGGCCAGCCGTCGCGCGGCGCCACGATTCGCAGGTCGGCAATCGCGAAATTGCCCATGACGCGCGCGCACGCACCGATATTCTCGCCCAGCTGGGGGCGGCACAGGATGAAAACGGGCGCCTGATCCATCGTATCGACCATGGTGGGGGGCAAGGGCGCACACCCGCGCCCTTTCTCTCTCCGGTCCGCGGTGCTAGACACCCGCGCGACATCCGTCCACCCCTGGCGCGCGGCCTCCCCTGTCCGTCTTGCGCGCGGTAATGTTGAAGAACGAAAGAGTCCGAACATGGCGAAGATCAAAGTCGACAATCCGGTCGTCGAGCTCGACGGCGACGAGATGACCCGCATCATCTGGGCGCTGATCAAGGAAAAGCTGATCCTGCCCTATCTCGATATCGATCTGAAATACTACGACCTTTCCATCGAGAAGCGCGACGAGACCGACGACCAGATCACCCGCGACTCAGCCGAGGCCATCAAGAAGTACGGCGTCGGCGTGAAGTGCGCGACGATCACGCCCGACGAGGCCCGGGTCGAGGAATTCGGCCTGAAGAAAATGTGGCGTTCGCCCAACGGCACGATCCGCAACATTCTGGGCGGCGTGGTGTTTCGCGAGCCGATCGTGATCAAGAACGTGCCCCGCCTCGTGCCGGGCTGGACCAAGCCGATCGTCATCGGCCGTCACGCTTTCGGCGACCAGTACCGCGCCACCGACATGCTTGTGCCCGGCCCCGGCAAGCTGACGATGACCTACACCCCGTCGGACGGCGGTGAGCCGATCACCCATGAGATTTTCGACTTCCCGAGCGCGGGCGTCGCCATGGGCATGTATAACCTGGACGAATCGATCCGCGATTTCGCCCGCGCCTCGCTGCGCTTCGGACTGGAGCGCGGCTGGCCGGTCTATCTGTCCACCAAGAACACGATCATGAAAGCCTATGACGGGCGCTTCAAAGACATCTTCCAGGACGTCTTCGAGGCCGAGTTCAAGGCCGACTTCGAAGCCAAGAAAATCACCTATGAGCACCGCCTGATCGACGACATGGTCGCCGCGGCGATGAAATGGTCCGGCGGCTTTGTCTGGGCGTGCAAGAACTATGACGGCGACGTGCAGTCGGACACGGTGGCCCAGGGCTTCGGCTCGCTGGGTCTGATGACCTCGGTGCTGATGACGCCGGACGGCAAAACGGTCGAGGCCGAAGCCGCCCACGGCACCGTGACGCGCCACTATCGCCAGCATCAGCGCGGCGAGAAGACCTCCACCAACTCCATCGCCTCGATCTTCGCCTGGACCCGCGCCCTGCACCATCGCGGCCGCATGGACGGCAATGAAGACCTCATGGCCTTCGCAGACCGGCTCGAGCAGAGCGTCATCAGGACGGTTGAATCCGGCTACATGACCAAGGATCTCGCGCTCCTGGTGGGCGACGAGCAGGGCTGGCTCTCCACCGAGGGCTTCCTGGACACGGTCGGCGAGCGCTTCGCCGAAGCGATGAAAGACATCGTCTAAGGGCCGAGCCCCTTTTCAAGCGACCAAAGGCCGGGCGGCGACGCCCGGCCTTTTTTGTATATCGCCGCCGCTGACGCGTTGCGGTCGCCGATACTGCTCGGGCTGGGGCCGATCTTCCACGCCGGTCGGGACCATATCGCCACGGTCGACGCTTGGGCCGTCGCGTCGCCCTTGCCTCACCACCGTAAACGTGACCTCGTCAATTCAGGCGTTTCTGGGCGTCTTTGACATGTGTCTAAAGTCCGCACTACGTGGACGACCCATTTTGAGCAAGGCCGCTCCCAAGAAGAGGGCTCCCAATGCGCAATATGGACATTCCGACTTTTTTCTATGGCGCGGTTGTGCGTCATGGAATCACAAATGAATCCGCAAGATCAGCGCATTTCGAGACCCCGATCTAAAGTCGCCTCCTGGCTGGCAAATTCAGTTCTGGCCGCATCTCTCCTGGCGTTCGCGGGAGCCGCCGCACAGGCGTCTGACATCGGCGTGCTCCGGATCCAGAACAACTCAAACGCCACGCAGACCTTCATTGTCATTGACGATTATTTCAGGTGCATGGATTTTCCGTCGCCGCTGACCGACAGCGCTCGCACCACGATCATCATCGCCGCCAACAGTCATACCGATACGAGGTTCGCACGCGACGGACGCTGCGACCCTGAGGGCCGATTCCTCATCATGGCGCTGGACCGGCAAACCGGGCAACCGATGAGCAACTCCATCGCGTTCGAAACCAATTCAGAAGCCAATCTGACGCGGATCTGGGAGACTGAAAGCCCGACATCCTATGCGCAGGGCCTTAGGAGCATTGGCCGGGACTATGCGTCCGGCAGCCTCACCTATGTGCTTGAGACCAACCTGCCTGGCTACACGCTCGGCGTGCCGGAGGGCAGTTGGACGCTGGGTTGCGCCGGCGGTCAGGGCTGCACCCAGACCCTGTTCAGCAGCGTCGAGAATACCGTCTCGTCCGAGGCCAGCACGTCGAAAGAGGTGATGGACGCTTTCTCGGCGACGGTCAGCACGGGCTTTGAATTTGGCGGCGCCAGCGGCGAGGCCGAATTCACCGCCAGCACGTCGACCACGACCAGCGAAGCCCTCACCCTCGCCTCTTCCGGCACCACCGGAAATGCGTCTGAATGCGAGACCGCGATCGATATGACCCAGTATCAGATCTCAAGCGTCTGGCAGTGGACGATCCAGGCGCAGGTTGGAAACGGCCGGGTCGCCACAACGACCTGTCAGGTGACCTGTACGCCAACCGGAGCCTCGCCGGCCTATCTGCCGGGCGCGCCGGAGGCGATCAATGCTTGTCTGGTGCCGCGGACCGACGAAACCCAAATCGCCGCAGTAGCAGCGGCGAGAGACGAACAGGCGGCTACGGCGCAACGCGCCACCGCTCAGCGTGCTGAAAACGCGGCGCTGGCGGCTGCGGCCCAGGCTCGCGCCGCAAGTTGCGTCACATTCTTCACCGGACCGAACGGCACGGGCGCTGCGGCGATTGTATGCGGCGCCGATCAGTCCGGCTGGACCGGAAACAGCGTCGAGTACGCCAATCTGGGGACGCCCGGCACAAACTCCCACCACTATGCAGTGCAGAGCTTCCGCTGCGCTCCGCAGGGTGGATACGTGCAGTTCATCAACGGCAACGCCAACCCTTGGTCACGCCACAATGAGAGCTGTAGAGGCGGTGCGATGGTGACCCCGAACTCGTGGGTGGAGGCCAACGCCACGGGCGCAGGTATCTACGCGTCCCCGGCGCGGTGCTGCGGCGAGTAGACCCGCGTCTAATGCCGGCCAAGGACCCGTAAACTGGATACCCCGCGCCTTGTGCGCGGGGTATTTTCGACGCCGGCATCCCAAAATCGCCGCGCGCCGCATCGCACCGCTGTGTGCGGCACCCAGACAAGCCGCAGGCTACTCTCGCTCCATGCCGGCCCGAGCGTATTCGTCGTCGCGCTCCTGGGCGAGGCGGTCGCGGACGGTCTCCTGGGGCAGGCCGAACGCCTCCAGCGCGCGTCCGGCCAGCTGCAGTGCCGCTTCAATGGCTTCGGGCGTCACATGGGTGGCGCCGGAGGCCATAAGCCGCGCCGCATGCTCTCCATCGCGGGCGCGGGCGAGAATTGGCGCATCGCTGCGCAGATCGCGAATGGCGGCGACCATGGCGCAGGCCTTGTCGGGGTCATCCACGGAAACCGCAAACAACTCAGCTTTCGCTGCGCCGGCTTTTTTCAAGATCTCAGGATTTGACGCGTCGCCATAATAGGCCCGCCAGCCATCCTTGCGCGCCACGGCCACGCGCGCCGCATTGCGGTCCAGGCCGAGCACCTCGACGCCCTCGCTCTCCAGCACCCTTGCGATGGCGCGCCCCACCCGTCCCATACCGGCGATCACGACATGGCCCTCAAGGTCTGAAAAGTCCTCTATGGCCGGCCCCAGATCCGGCGGCGCATCGGGCTCGAGGCGCGCGGCGAGACCTGCGCCGATCCGCGCCAGCGCCGGGGTGAGAAGCATGGAAAGACCGGCGATGGCCGCCACGATGGCCTGAGCCTGAGGATCAATGATCGCGCCCGCTGCTGCGGCGGCCAGAATCACGAAGGCGAACTCGCCCGCCGGCGCCAGAAGGAACCCCGCCTCCAGCGCCAGGCGTCCATTGCCGGCGAACAGCCGGCAGGCGGCGTACACAATGGCGAACTTGATGACCAGCATGCTCGCCAAACCGCCGAACACCAGAACGAGGTTGTCCATCACCGCGCCCAGATCGAGCCCGATCCCGACAGTGGTGAAGAAGATGCCCAGCAGCAGCCCCTTGAACGGCTCCAGATCGACCTCGGCCTGGTGCTTGAACTCGGTCTCGCCCAGCAGGAGCCCGGCGAGAAATGCGCCCAGCGCCAGCGACAGCCCGGCTTCACTGGTCAGGAGCGCGGCGCCCACCAGCGTGGCCAGCGTGATCGCCATCATCAGATCACGCCCGCCCACCTTGGCGACCAGGCGGAACGCCCGCTTCAGGACATAGCGGCCAATCAGCACGATGATGGTGATGGCGATGACGCCCTGAATCAGCGCCTCGAGGATGACCGCAGCAACGCCCTGCCCGTCGGCCCCTACATCGCGCGCCAGAAAGCCCACCGTGATGAGGAAGGGCGCCACCAGAATGTCCTGCATCAACAGAACCGCCAGCGAGGCGCGGCCCAAAGGCGTCGCGGCCCGGCGCTCCTCGGCGAGGATCTGCATGACGATGGCGGTGGACGACAGCGCCAGCGCCAGCCCGATCACCACCGCCGCCGGCGCGGTCAGGCCAAACAGGACGCAGGCCGACCCGATGGCCGCCGCGCTCAATCCCGCCTGCAGCCCCCCGGCTCCGAACACGGCGCGCCGCAGCGCCCACAGCCTCTGAAATGAAAGCTCCAGACCCAGCAAGAACAGAAGGAACAGCACGCCAAGCTCGGCGAAGGGCGCGGCGGCTTCTGGATCAGAGACCGTCACCCATTCCAGCACCGGCCACCGCTCGGCCATGGCGCCCAGCACATAGGGGCCAAGCAGGACGCCCGCGACGAGAAAGCCGAGCACGGCCGAGAGGCGCACCCGCTTGAACAACGGTACGACCACCCCGGCGGCCAGCAAAAACACCGCCGCGTCCTTCAACCATACATCGTGGCCGCCGCCCGGCTCCATAGTGCGCTCCCGCCGCTTGCTGACTCGCTCAGTCTACACGGGATCGACGACCGGTTAATGGGCGAAGTCTGATCAGGCGGACCCTAAAAGCGTCACCGTGCGTCCAGCTCGCGCGAGAGAGTGACGAACACCTCCGCCGCAATGCGCCAGTCATCGCCTTCAAGGCGCCATTTGGCGAAATACCGTCCCGCATAGCGCACCATGACGCCGTCGGACGACCAGGCGCCCGTCCAGCGGCCGGTCTCGGCCGCCAGCAGGCCGTCGCTTCCCACTTCGATCCGCTTGGCGGACCGGACATAGGACAGATCGCTCGCCTGCCCCATGAGCGAGCGCCAGGCGTCGAGCTGCGCCTGGCGTCCGGCCATGAGGTCAGCGTCGTCGCCCGGCGTCAGAGTGCAGTCTTCACACAGGGTTTCGGCGATGGCCTCCAGATCCCGGTCTGCGAGCGCCTGGTTGAAGCGCGACCGCGCCGCCGCGATCGCGCGGGCCGCGCGCTTGTCGCCGCTCGTCTGGATGTCTGCGCCGGGCCGTGAAACGCGCGCCATCAGCGGGCGAGCGCCGCCCGGATCGCGCCAAGCGCGGCCTCGGCCTTGTCGCCATCGGGTCCGCCGGCCTGGGCGAAGTCGGGACGTCCGCCCCCGCCCTTGCCGCCGACCTCGGCTGCGCCGGTCTTGACCAGCTCCACCGCGTTGAACCGGCCGATTAGATCATCTGTCAGGCCCACCGAGAGCGCGGCCTTGCCGTCATTGACCCCGATGAAAACCGCGACGCCCGACCCCATGGCCTGACGCGCCTCGTCCACGAGCCCGCGCAGATCCTTGCCGCCGACGCCCTCGACCACCCGGCCGGTGAACTTCACCCCGGCGATCTCTTCGGCTTGCGACGGCTGAGCGCCGCCCCCGCCGCCCATGGCGAGCTGCTTCTTGGCTTCGGCGAGCTGGCGCTCCAGCCCCTTGCGCTCGTCCTGCAGGGCGGTGATGCGCTCGGCCAGATCAGCGGTGGGAATTTTCAGCGCCGCGGCGGCCTTGCGCGCGCGTCCCGCTTCGGTTTCCAGATACTGGCGCGCCGCTTCGCCGGTGAAGGCTTCAAGCCGGCGCACCCCTGCGCTCACGGAGCTGTCGGAGATGATCTTGAACAGCGCGATGTCGCCGGTGCGCTCCACATGGGTGCCCCCGCACAGCTCTACCGAATACGCCTTGCCGGCCATCTCCAGCGAGCGGCCCATGGTGAGCACGCGCACGCTGTCTCCGTATTTCTCGCCGAACAGGGCCAGCGCGCCGGCCTCGATGGCGGCGTCCGGGGTCATCTCGGCGGTCTCGCCGGCGACGTTCTGGCGGATCACGGCGTTGACCTGGGCCTCGACCGCCTTCGCCTCGTCCTCGCTCAGCGTGCGGGCGTGGGAGAAGTCGAAGCGCAGCCGGTCGGGACCCACATAGGAGCCCTTCTGGGTCACGTGCGGACCCAGCACATCGCGCAGGGCCGCATGCAGCAAATGGGTGGCCGAGTGGTTCGCCTTGGTCCTGGCGCGGCGCGCGGCGTCGATCTTCAGGCTTGCCCCCTCGCCCGCCTTCACCGAGCCGCTCTCCAGCGTGCCGATATGGGCGTAGAGCGAGCCGGCGCGCTTCTGGGTGTCGTCGACGATGAAGCGCGCGCCGTTTTCAAATTCGATGACGCCGCTATCGCCGATCTGGCCGCCGCCTTCGGCGTAGAAGGGCGTGCGGTCGAACACCAGCGCCGCCGGGTCGCCCGCGTTCAGCGTCTCGACTTCCTCGGCGCCGGCGACGATGGCGCGCAGCACGCCGTTGGCCTCTTCGGCGGCGTAGCCGACAAAGCCGGTTTCAGCCAGGCGCGCCTTGAGATCGAACCACAGCGCATCCGGGGCGGCGTCGCCAGAGCCCGACCAGCTGGCCCGAGCGTCGGCCTTCTGTTTCTTCATGGCCTTGTCAAAGCCGGCCGTATCCACGCCGATCCCCTTGGCGCGCAGGGCGTCCTGGGTCAGATCCAGCGGGAAGCCATACGTGTCGTAAAGCTTGAAGGCGGTCTCGCCGGGCAGCGCCTGACCTTCGGTCAGCCCCTCGGCGGCCTCTTCCAGCAGAGTGAGGCCACGGCCCAGCGTGCGCTGGAAGCGCTCTTCCTCGGCGCGCAGGGTCTCCTCGATGACCGGCAGCGCGCGATTAAGCTCGGGGAAGGCGTCGCCCATCTCTTTGGCCAGGGTCGGCGCCAGCGTGAACAGCACCGGCTGCGATGCGCCCAGCATGTGCGCATGGCGCATGGCGCGGCGCATGATCCGGCGCAGCACGTAGCCGCGCCCTTCGTTGGACGGGGTCACCCCGTCGGCGATCAGGAAGCTGGAAGAGCGCAGATGGTCGGCGATCACGCGGTGGCTGGCGGCCTCGGGCCCCTGCGCCTTGACGTGGAGCGCCTCTTCGCTGGCGGCGATCAGCGTCTTGAACAGGTCCACATCGTAATTGTCGTGCACGCCCTGAAGCACCGCCGCGATGCGTTCCAGACCCATGCCGGTGTCGATGGAGGGTTTGGGCAGATTCTTGCGCGAGCCGTCGGCCTGCTGCTCGAACTGCATGAACACCAGGTTCCAGATTTCGATGAACCGGTCGCCGTCCTCGTCCGGAGAGCCCGGCGGGCCGCCGGGAATGTGGGGGCCGTGATCGTAAAAGATTTCAGAGCAAGGACCGCACGGGCCGGTGTCGCCCATGGACCAGAAGTTATCGCTGGTGGCGATGCGGATGATCTTCTCGTCGGGCAGGCCGGCGATCTTCTTCCAGAGCGCGTAAGCCTCGTCGTCATCGTGATAGATTGTGACGAGCAGCTTATCGGGATCGAGCCCGAACTCCTTGGTGATCAGCGTCCAGGCATGGTGGATCGCCTGTTCCTTGAAATAGTCGCCGAAGGAGAAATTCCCCAGCATTTCAAAGAAGGTGTGGTGGCGCGCGGTGTACCCCACATTGTCCAGATCGTTGTGCTTGCCGCCGGCGCGCACGCATTTCTGCGAGCTCGTCGCGCGCGAATAGGGGCGCTTTTCCGCGCCGGTGAAGGCGTTCTTGAACGGCACCATCCCCGCGTTGACGAACAGCAGCGTCGGGTCGTCCTGGGGCACGAGCGGCGCCGATTGCACCACTTCATGGCCGTTGGATTTGAAATAATCCAGGAACTGGCGGCGGATATCGCGCAAGGCGGTCATGCAAGGGCTCCGTGCGCCGGCAGGCGCTTCGATGTCTCATGGCGCGCGGCTGGAAACCCGCCGCGCTTGGAACTTCAGGCGCACATATACGAAGGCGAGCCCGGCTTCGCCAAGCGTGCGGTGTAGATTTCCTGAAATACCATGTCTGGGATCTGTGCGCGGGCGCCCTGTCAGAGCGTTTCCGCCCACAGGTCAAAGCGGTCATGGCCCCAGTATTTCTGGCCGCCATCGACCAGGAAGGGCACCCCGAATACGCCGTCCTCGGCGATGCGGGCGCGGTCGGCCCTGAACCCAGCGCGAATCTCCTCGTCGGCTTTGAGCGCCTCCATGTCCGGCAGGCTCCAGCCGGACCGTACCGCGCATTCAGCCAGGACGCCGGTGTCGGAGATGTCCAGCCCGCCGCCCCAGCGGGCGTCTGACACGGAAAGCGCGAACGCCATGGCCGCGCCGTCGCGTTTTGCAGCCTGGAAGACGCGATTGGCCGGCGCCCAGTCCGCATCAAAGGGCTCAGGGAGCGTCAGCGGCAGTTTCATGCGCGCCGTCATGCGGATGACGTCCTCTATGTAATAGTCGCGCTTGTACTTGTTGGCCGCCGGATCGGCGAAGCCGCCCGCATCTTCGGGCGGACCGGTGAAGGCGATCAACTCGCCCTCGAATCGGGCGCGGGCCAGCTTGTGCAGGCCAAGCCTGGAATACGGACTTCGGAATCCGAAATAGCACCGGGCGCCGGTTCCCGTGTCCGTCATGCCGCACCTCTTCGAATCTGGACGCTGTTAACTTAACACCGCGGCCCGGTCGCGCTAACGTTCCATTAACTGCAACGCTCGGCGCTGAGTGGGGTTGGCCTGCGCCGGGTGGACTTGGCCTTCGAGGGGAACGCCGAAATGACGTCTGAAGTCATGATCATGAACCGGCAGGCGGTGGTGCTCGCCGCCGACAGCGCCGTGACCTATGGGGGCGGGCCAGAACCGGTGGTGACGCTGGAGGCGGAGAAGATCCTGCCCCTCAGCGAGACCATAGCCCTCATGGTGTATTCGCGCGGGGACGTGCTGGGCCGGTCCTGGTCGCACATCGCTCACGCGTTCAAGCGCGAGAACGCGAGCCGCGAGTTTGACAGCGTGCGCGCCTGCGCCGACGCCTTCTTCGCGTTTCTGGACAAGAACCGCCGCCTGTTCCCGGAGAACGAGGAGAACGAGGAGTTCGAGGCGCTCATGCGCGCCGCCTTCCTCACTGTCCTCTCTCACGCCAAGGCGATGCTGAACTATCCCGGCGGCGGTTATGACGGCGATTCCGACGCCTTCGAAGCGGCTCTGACCCTTTATCTTGAACACCTCACCCACGACGAGGCCGGGTCCGAGCGTGAGCGCCTTGAAGTGTTTCACAGCTTCGACCGCCGCGCCTTTTATGAACGCTATGGCGACATGATCGACGCGCTCATTCGCGACAGTCTCGGCGAGTTCGGCATGGCCGAGCAGATGCGCGCCAAGCTGTTTGATTTCGCCTATCTCATCGCCACCCAGCCGGCCTTCCTGGAGCCCTATGCGGGGCTGGTGTTCGCCGGTTTCGGCGAGGGCGACGTGTTCCCGGTCTACGCCCACTATTACGCGTCGATCTTCGTGGACGGCGTGATGAAGCGCGCCCATGACGAGACCACCGCTGTGGGCGTTGACGAAGGGCCCAACGCCTATCTGCGCACGTTTGCGCAGGCGGAGATGACCCACGCCTTCCTGCGCGGGGTCCATCCGCTCATGTTCGACGTGATGCTGTCGCTAAACCTCATCACCAACGAGGCCGCCGCCGAAGCCGCGCTGAAAGAGGCCGGGCTCGAGGACGCGGAAATGGACGCGGTGCTGCAGCGCATGCGTGCCGAGTCCCTGCCGCGACTCACCGGCGAATTCGTCAACGCCGCCCAGTCCATCAGCCAGGAAGAATTCATCAACCCCTTCATCAAAGTCGTGTCGGCGTCTGGCAAGAAGCAGCTCGCCGAAACCGCCAAAGCCCTGGTGGAGCTAAACATTCTCAAAAGCGATCTGCATATGAGCCAGACCGGCGTGGGCGGCGAAGTCGACGTCGTAATGGTCTCGCGCACCGGCGGTGTGGAGTGGTATGCTAAAAAATCGTGAAGGGGCCGAAAGACAGGAGCGTGTGATGACCGAAGAGACCACCCGCCTGAATATCGAACGCGCCCGTGAGGCGTTGACTCGCGCCCGCATGGACCAGGTGGCCGCCGCCGTGCGCGCGCCGCGTCCGGCCGATCTCTCCCGCCTTCGCGAGGAGCAGGACCGCCGCGCTTCGATCGACGTGCGCGCCGGCGCGTTCCGCGAGACCGTCCGCTCCAGTCTCGGCCTTGGCGAGTATCGCGGCCCGGGCGTGCCCACCACCAGCTATGTGGCGAAAGCCATGAGCGCGCCCCTGTGCGACGCCGATATCTGCGCCCCCGCGCCCCACCCGGCGCTGCAGGCCGTCGATCCGGCGATTTCGGCCGAGACGGCCAAGCCGACGGCGCCTGTCACACCTGAACCTGTTATTCCAACGTCAGCGATCGACGCCGATGCGCAGGCTCCGGCCCTTGCCGAGACCTCACAGTCGGACACGGCGCTGTCTGAAGCGGACGCGGCGGCGTCTGAGGCCGTCACCGATGAGGGCGACGCCTACACCGCGCTGCCCGAAGGCTATGTGGCTGAAGAAACACCGCCGGCGCCCGCGCCGGAGCCGCGCAAGCGCCGCAAGTTCCTCGGGATTTTCTAGGCGTCAACCGCCGGGACATTCCTGAATACAAGACGCCGCGGCGGGCCGTTCAGCCCCCCGGGCGTTTTTGTTCAAGCGGTCAGAAGCACCCGGCAGATCGCTTCCAGCCCCGCCTGATCGTCGGCGTCGAACGCGTCCAGCTGGTCTGAGTCCACGTCCAGCACCGCAGCGAGCTTTCCATCAGCGCCAAAGACCGGAACGACGATTTCCGATTTCGAGCGACTGTCGCAGGCGATATGATCGGGGAAGGCCTCCACGTCGCGCACAAGCTGGGTCTCGCCCGTCTGCGCCGCCGCGCCGCATACGCCCCGCCCGAACGGAATGCGCAGGCACCCAAGCGTGCCCTGATAGGGTCCCACCACAAGCTCCTGCGGCTTGTCGGGATCCACCACGTAAAAGCCGGTCCAGAAAAACCGTGGCGCGAAATTGTTCGCCAGCAGGCAGGCCGCCGTGGCGTAGCGGGCCACATCGCTGGTCTCGCCGGCGACCACCGCCTCAATCTCCTTGGCGAGCCTTGTATAGGCCTCGGCTCTGGTTTCGCCGGGCGCGGCGGTGCTCATGGCTTCGGCCATCTCAAGCTCTCCCTCTCTGACCCGCTCAACTTAGTGGCGCGCGCGAGAGAAAAAAGCCGGGTTTCACGAACTCGTGCAGCCAGGCTCACGCATCTGCGAGCGGTCGTGTAGTGCGGGTCAGCAAAACGGCGCGTAGCCTCCGCCATCGCTTCACGGGCCGTTTCAGAGGCCCGCCCTGATGAAAGGTCGCCCCATGAAACACGCCTCGCTTCTCGCCGCCGCCGTGCTAGCGATCTCCGGAGCCGCCGCCCTGCCGCCTGCCCCTGCTTTCGCCGAAGATCTTGTCTACACAGGCTTTTTCTCGAACACAGGCGCGGGCGGCTATGACGTCGTCGCCTACCATAGCCAGAGCGGCCCGATGCGCGGTTCGCGCGATTTCGAGACTGTGTGGAATGGCGCCAGCTGGCGTTTTGCAAGCCAGGACAATCTGGATCTCTTTCTGGCCGATCCGGACGCCTATGCTCCGCAATATGGCGGCTATTGCGCCTGGGCGATGGCCGAGGGCTATACGGCCAAGGGCGATCCTGAATTCTGGAGCCTGGTGAACGGCAAGCTCTATCTGAATTTCAACCGCGATGTTCAACAGACCTGGGAGGAGGACATTCCAAGCCATATCGAGCGCGCGGACGCGAACTACCCGGCTATTCTGGAAGACTGACCATATCCTTTAGGGGGACGCCATGGTGTCACGTATTCGCATACTCGCCGCCTACGCCGCCGGGCTCTTCATTTCCGCGATTTTCTTGGACTCGCTTCGCTTCAAGTTCGCCGGCCACGAAACACCGGAGCATATCTTCACCACCTTGCGCGACTGGTCGGGGATCGAGCTGTTCTATCCCGCCGGTCCCTGGATCATCGGGCTGGCGGAACTGAGCTCTGCAATGCTGCTCATCGTGGTGGCGCTCGGGCTGCGGCTGACGGGGCGAAAAATCGTGGAAGCGGCCTCCCAGGTCCTGGGCGCGTTCATCGCGCTGGGCGTGATGAGCGGAGCGATCGGGTTTCACCTGTTCACCCCGCTGGGGATCGAGACGCCGGTCGAGTGGGTGGCCGGAGCGCCCACCGCGTTCAGCCCGGCCCTGTTCATCGCCGCCTGCATCAGCTGGGCGGGGGCGCTTCTCATCATCGCGCTTCGCGGCGGTGAAGCCCTTGGCGCCGTGCGCGCCTGGCGGGCGGCGCCGGCGACCCTCTGAGCCGCCTTGCCTTGCGTGCAGTGTGACGGTTGCCCCCATGGGCGGATTCGTGGTGGGATTAGCGAGTAATGCGTTAATTCCGACGCACGCGATGGAAGGATGGGATCAGTAATGCCGACACATGCGCAAGTCGCAGCCAAATTGCTCCGCGACGCCGCGGGCTTCTTCTCCACGGTGGGCGAACAGAACCCCACCCTGACAAACCAGATGGCGGAGAACGCCAACGTGTTTCAACAGGTCGCAAGCTTGGTCGAGACCGATCCGGAGGGCGAACTGCAACAGCCCGAAGGCGAACAGCCCGGCGGCGCCCCTGGCGCGGAGCCCCCGGCCGGCGCCAATAACTGACGATCTCAGATTTTTGAGGAGAAGGCGCGCCCGACCGGGCGCGCCTTTTTCTTTGTCTGATCCCCGCCTGTCGATCGAGGACGCGCGTCAGTCCTCGGCGGTCTCAACGCCCAGCAACGCATCGGCCAGCGGGCCGGCGCCGAAGCGGATCGGATCGGTGGCCGCCAAGCCGGTCTGCACCGCGGCGGCGCGCACGGCGGCGCGGGCGCGGTCCTCGTCCAGGCGGCGCGTGTTGAGGCTCACGCCAACGGCCTTGCAGGCCGGATTGGTGACGCGCGCGGTGGAGAGATGGGCCTGGATGGTCTCCACCAGGCTCGGCGTCTCGCGGCCCGGCAATCCGCGCATCTCCGCGCGCTCGGCTTCATGGGCGATGATGATGGCGTCCGGCTGGGCGCCGTGAACCAGGCCCGTGGTCACCGCCGCGAAGCTGGGATGCAGGACGCTCGCCTGGCCTTCGATCACGTCCCAGTGGTCGGGCTCGTTTTCCGGGCACAGCATCTCCACCGCGCCGGAAACGAAATCGGCCGGCACCGCGTCGATGGCGATGCCTGCTCCAGAGATCAGAACCCCGGTCTGGCCGGTGGCGCGGAACGTCGCCTTCACGCCGCGCCGCTTCAGCTCGGCTTCCAGCGCAAGCGCAGTATAGTTCTTTCCCACCGCGCAATCGGTGCCGATGATCAGCACGCGCTTGCCGGCCCGGCGCTTGCCGTCGCCCACGGGCAGCTGCGCGCCGGACCAGTGGCGCACGTCATGGAGGGTGCGGCCGAGGCGTTCGGCGGTTTGCGCGATCTCCGGGCTGGACGACAGGCGCTGGTGCAGGCCGCTGGCGATATCCATCCCGGCTTCCAGCGCGGCCAGCAGCGTCGGCGTCCAGCGCGGCGACAGCACGCCGCCCCGGTTGGCGACGCCGATCACAAGGGTTTTCGCCCCGGCCCTGGCGGCCTCCTCCGGCGTCATGTCCGCCAGGCCGAGATCAAGATTGGAGCCCGCAAAGCGGTTCTGGCCAATGCACCGTTCGGGCCGCCAGTAATACACGCCCTCGGCGGTCTTGGCGCCGACATCTTCGGCGGCGGACCCGGCCTCGCCCAGAAACAGGAGATATGGCGCATGGATCGTTCTCAATTCGTCTCTCCGTCGCCCCAAAGCCCGACGGGCGGCGGGCTCATGCGGCCCCGCCCGTCCATTTCAAGAGTCGCGTCGTCTTCGGCCAGCCAGAGCGGCCCGTCAAGATCGACGAAGTCGGCGTCCTGAGCGAACAGAAAGGCCGGCGCGATCGCCCGGGCGCCGCAGATCATGCAGCCCACGAACATCCGCTTGTCCAGCTCACGCAGGCGCGCGCCCATCTTGAGGGCGTGGGTGAGCCCGCCGCACTTGTCCAGCTTGATATTGACCACGTCATAGCGCGAGGCCACGCGGTCGATATCTCCAAGGCTTTGAATGCTTTCATCGCCGCACAGCGGCAGCGGGCTGTCATACCCCTCCAGCGCCTCATCAGAATCGGCCGGCAAGGGCTGTTCCAGCAGGGCGAACCCGGCTTCAAACAAGGCGTCGGCGCCATGGGGAAGAGTCTCGAAGGTCCAGCCCGCATTGGCGTCTGCGATCAGCGTCGCGTGCGGCGCGCCGCGCCGCACCGCCCTCGCCCGCTCGGCGTCGAGACCGTCCTTCGCCCCGAGCTTGACCTTCAGAAGCGCCAGACCCTTGGCGTCGCGCGCGGCGGCCTCCATAGCCTCAGGTGTGTCCAGGCTGATGGTGAAGGCGGTGGTCAGCGGGCCCGGCGCCGGGACGCCCAGACGCTTGGCGACGGAAATTCCGGTCGTTCGCGCCTCCAGATCCCAGAGCGCGCTGTCCACGGCGAAGCGCGCGCCGCCCGGCGCCATGAGATCCTGAAGCGCCGCGCGGTCCAGCCCGTCCTCAATCGCGCCGCGCACCCGTTCGATCTCGGCGGCGAGGCTCTGCGCGGTTTCACCACGATAGGAGACGCCGGAGGCTTCCCCCACGCCCTCAACCCCGTCTTCAGTCAGAACGACCTGAACGGCGGTCTGCACCACGCGTGAGCCGGTGGAAATGACGAAAGGCCGTTTCAGACGCCGGGAGACGACGCGGACGATGAGTTCGGGCATGGGCGACTCCGGCGACGCAGTGTTTGCGTCGCCAGAGTGGCGGGCTTTGCGGCGGCTTGAAAGCCTTATCCGTACTTGACCGAGCAGCCATAGGGCCGCGTCGCGGCCGGATCGGGGGTCTCGCCCGCCGCCAGCGCATCAAGGGCGTCGGTGACATAGGCGATCGGCGCCGGATCGCCCTCGGCGGGACGGGGCTGATCGTCGATGCCGCCGGCGTATTGAACAAGGCCGTCGCCGTCGACGACATACATGTGCGGCGTGGTGCGCGCGTCATAGGCGCGCCCGATCTCGCCTTCAGGATCAAGGATCGTCGCCGCCGGCGCCGCGCCCCGCTCCGCGTTGAGGGCGACCGCCGCGGCGCCGTCCACATGGCCCTGCTGCCCGGGCGCCGAGCTGATCACCTGGATCCACACGACGCCGTCTTCGGCGGCCGAGGCCTGCAGATCCTGCATGTGGCCGCCATAGTGGCGCTGAACGTAGGGGCAGCCGTGATTGGTCCACTCCAGCACCACCGTCCGGCCCGCGTAATCAGACAGGGAGATGGTCTCGCCGCTGGCGGTGACGCCGGTGAAGGCCGGCGCGGGCTGGCCGGGCACGGCCTCGGCGCGCGCCTGTGCGGCGAACGCGGCGAGCGTCAGGGCGGAGGCCGCCAGAAGACCGCCAAGAGTGGTGAAATTGCGTCGCGTGAGGGTCATGATGAGCGCTCCAGCTGGGCTTCGACAATTACTCTACGGCTCTGTTCACCGCCTGGATCACCAGACTACCCGTCAAAAGGGGCGGCAGCACCTCAGGCGCGCCCCCTCCGGCAGGGTAAACCAGGTAGAGCGGAACGCCGGGCGCGCCGTGTCGGGCGAGCTCGGCGGCGATGACGGAATCGCGATTGGTGAAGTCGGCGCGCAAGAGCGCCACCTCATGGTTGGCGAAGGCGGCCTTCACCTGACCTTCGGACAGCGCGCCGAGCTTGTTGACCTGGCAAGTCACGCACCAGGCCGCGGTGAAATCCACAAACACCGGCTGGCCGGCGGCGCGCGCCTCCTCCACCGCCTCATGGCTCCAGCTCGCCCAGGCGCCGCCGGTCGGGCCGCCTATCTCCACCGGCTCCAGACGCGCCGCGGCGAGCACGGCGCCGACGGCCAGGATCGCCCCGGCGATGGCGGTGACGCGCGCCAATGCGCCGCGCATGGAGAACGCCCAGGCGGCGAAGCCCGCGGCCAGGAAGGCTGCGAGCACCCAGATCACGCCGCTGGCGCCCACCTGGGCGACGAGCACCCAGATGAGCCATATCGCGGTGGCGAACATGGGAAAGGCGAGTAATTGCCGGAACCGGACCATCCAGGGTCCGGGCTTTGGGAGAAAAGCCAGCAAGGCGGGAAAGAAACTCACCACCACGAAGGGCGCGGCCAGTCCAACCCCCAGGAAGGCGAAAACGGTGAGCGAGGCGAAGACCGGTTGGGACAGCGCGAAGGCCAGCGCGCCTGTCATGAAGGGGGCAAGACATGGCGCCGCCACAAACACCGCGAGAACGCCTGTGAGGACCGCGCCTCTGCGCCCGGTGTCGCGCACGCCTGACCCCACGGTCTGCAAGCTCGTGCCCAGCTCAAACACACCAAGGAAATTCAGGCCGATCAGGAACATAAGGAGCGCCAGTCCCGCCACCACGCCGGGCACCTGAAGCTGAACGCCCCACAGATCAGGCAGGCCCGCGACGCGCAGGATCAGCAGCAAACCACCCAGCGCCAGGAAGGTCCCGATCACGCCGGCGGCGAAGAGAAGCCCGAGCATGCGCGCTTCGCCCCGCTCGGCGCCGCGCTTGTCCACCAGGGTGAGCGCCTTCATGGAGAGGATCGGGAAGACGCACGGCATGAGATTGAGGATCAGACCGCCGATCAGCGCGAAGAGAGCCGCCTGCAGGAAGGAGAGGCTCACCAGCGCCGCGGCGGGGCTCTGGCCGGCGCCGCCGGCGCCCTCGGGGTTTGACGCCGCAGCCCCGGCGCCGAAGGAGAGCGCGTTCACCGGATCGCCGGGCGCCGCCACCGCTTCAAGGGCGACGCGCTGGCCGTCGGGTGTGTCAAAGGCGACCAGAAGCCTCTGCGGCCCGTCCACGCCGGACCGGGCGAGATAGCCGCCCGCCACATCGATGCGCAGCGCGCCGGAGCCGGTGGAGACGCGCTGATCGGCGGCGTGGTCGATCAGGCCGGACACATAGGGAAAGAGATAGACGCTCGACGCGCCCTCCAGCGACGGGCCGGTGAAGGTGAAGGAGAGCCCCTGCTCGCCCTCGCTCACCGCGGCCTCAAAACCCGCCGGGGCAGGCTGCGGCGCGGCCGCGAGCGCGGCCTCGATGAGGCGCGCGCCCGGGCCGTCAGCGCGGCTTTCACCCACCTGAAGACTCAGCGTCAGGCTCGCCTCCTCGGGGATGCAGATATCTTCGCAGACAAGCCATGTGGCTTCGGCCGGAATCTCCACCTGGCCGGGCGCGACCCCCTCGGGCACAGTGACCGGGACCGGCAGGGTGACAGCGTCTGAATAGCCGTAATTGGTAAGCGGGCCGAGGGGATAGGCATTGGGCGCCGGCCAGATGATCTCCCCGGCGCTCCAGCCCTCGGGCAGGGTCAGGGTCAGGCGCGTGGGCTCGCCGCTGTCGCCGGGATTGCGCCAATAGGTGTGCCAGCCCCGCGTGATCTCCTGATGCAGGCCGATATGAACCGTTTCGCCCGGCGCCACCGAGGCCCGGTCAGCCACCAGCGAGACGTCCACCATGGGCCCGTCGCCGGCGTACTGGGCGACGGCCGGCGCCATGGAGGCGGCGATGAACACGAACAGGCTGGCGATCAATCGGACCACGAAACGCACCTCAAGCTCTGACTGGCCGCAGGTATACGCCAGTACGCGTCGGGCTTTAAGCGCCCTGACGTCCTTGTGATCGCGACGTGTCGCCTCAGCTCTCGTCTTTGTGGAACCGGTCGAAGACGTGCTTCACCCGGCTCCAGACGCGCGGATGGCGCTTGAGCCAGTCGGTGATGATGCGGTGAGCGGTCTTCGACGTGCCCGCCAGCAAGAGCAGCGCGAACAGCGCCAGCGGCAGGCCCAGAGGGATCGGCAGGAAGAAAAGCGGCACGGCGAGCACCAGCAAAAACAGGCCGAGCGCCACCGCGACGGCGCGCAGCACCGCCTGGATCACGCCGTTGACCTGCTTGCGGCCCCAACCGCCGACCGGTTCGTTCATCGCCACCGTCTTGCTCCATGTCGCCTCGCCGGGGGTCCGGCGCGCTCCCCTAATGTCTAGATGGGGCGGCCCGACTTCAAGGCAAACCGGACCCGGCGCTGCGTTTCATTTCCGTAACATGGCGATTGGACTCGCAGGGTGTGGCGCCGGGGGAACAGCTTTTTTCATCCCTGGTCCGAGACCGGCGCCTGTTCAGCTGCGAGCAAGGCGGCCTTGCAACCTAACGCGCCGGGCGGTTCAGCAGACCGAAAGGACGTGCCATAAATCAGGGAGATGATCGCAAAAAGGGGCGCCGCATGGCCATGAAGCTGGAGTGGATACAGGCGCTTCGCGCCGTGGCGGCGGTCATGGTGTTGATCGCGCACCTCACCCAGCACGAGCTGCGCTTCCTGAACGCCGCCCTGAGCCCGCTCTGGACAAGCGCCGGGGTGTCGGGCGTCGATTTGTTCTTTGTGATCTCCGGCTTCGTGATGGTGTATGTGACGCGCCATATGCCGGCGGGATCGCCCTATGTCGGCCGCTTCCTCTACGCCCGGATAACGCGGATCTATCCGCCTTACTGGCTTGCCACACTTGGTGTTCTTGCGGGTTATGTAGTCTTCGGCTCGGTGCTCAGCCGCGAGGCCGGAGATCTGAACCTTGTCACATCGGGTCTGCTGTGGCCGGACCAGGACCTGCCGATCCTGCTCGTGGGATGGACGATGATCCACGAGATGTATTTCTACCTCGTGTTCGCCGCTCTCCTGTTGGCCCCGAGGCGTTTGCTGCCGGTGCTTCTGGCGGCGTGGCTCGGCCTGGCCGCGATCGCTGGTCTCATGGTCCCGAGCTCGGGCTCGCCGGTATTTGACCTCGTGACCCATCCGCTCACCGCCGAGTTCGTGCTGGGGTGCGGTGCGGGGTTCCTGGTCGTATCAGGCCGGCGCACCCTCGCCGTGCCCGTGATCGCCGCAGGCGCCCTGTGCTGGATCGCGGTGACGGCGAGCATCGCCTGGACCGGCCATGAAAGCATGCCCGAAGGCTGGTACAGGGTCCTCGCCTACGGACTTCCGGCGACGCTTATGGTGTATGGAGCCGCGTGCCTTGACTGGAGCTTCAAGGCGCCGCGCGCCCTGGTCGCCCTCGGCGACTGGTCGTACGCGCTCTACCTCATTCACCTCCCCGTCATCGCCGCGCTCGCCCGCTTCTGGTCCGGAGCGTTTCCAGACGGCGGGCCGGCGTCTTCCATCGGGTTTCTCATCACCGGCGGAGCGCTGAGCCTGGCTGGCGCGGCCGTCATGCATCATTTGTTCGAAAAGCCTGTTCTCGCTCTCACACGCAAAGCGGGCGACCGGATGCTTCCGGCCGCCCGCCCGATCGCCGACACGCCGCGCGAAGCGACGAAAATCTGGTGATCTACTCTGCCGCCTGGGGTGTCGCCTCCGCCGGGGTCCAGCGCAGCACCGGATTGCGGGCGGCCTGGGTTTCATCCAGACGCTTGGCGGGCGCATGGCGCGGCGCGGCCGTGAATCGCTCGGTCTCGCCGTTCTTCGCGGCGTTGGCGAGGCCTTCCAGTGTGTCGCAGAAGCGATCCAGCCCGCCCTTGCTCTCGGTCTCGGTGGGCTCGATCAGCATCGCGCCGTGAACAACCAGCGGGAAGTACATGGTCATGGGGTGATAGCCCTCGTCGATCATCGCTTTCGCAAAATCGAGGGTCGAGACGCCGGTGCCGTCCAGGAAGCGGTCGTCGAACAGGGCTTCGTGCATGCACGTGCCCTCGAAGGCCTGGGTCATAACGCCGGACAGGCGCGCCTGGATGTAGTTGGCGTTCAGGACCGCGTCCTCGGCCACCTGCTTGAGGCCATCCGAGCCGTGGCTCATCATGTAGGACAGGGCGCGAGTGAACATGCCCATATTGCCGTGGAAGGCGACCATGCGGCCAAAGGGATCGCCCTCGGCGTCCGCCTCGTGCTCGACGATGGACCAGCTCTCCCCCTTCCGCGCCACGTATGGCACCGGGGCGTAGGGCGCGAGGGCCTCGGAAAACACCGTCGGGCCCGAGCCCGGACCGCCGCCGCCATGGGGCGTGGAGAAGGTCTTGTGCAGATTGATGTGCATGGCGTCGATGCCCAGATCGCCCGGGCGGACCCGGCCGACAATGGCGTTGAAGTTCGCGCCGTCGCAGTAGAAATAGCCGCCCGCCTCGTGAATCAGGTCGGCGATCTCCTTGATGTCCCGTTCAAACAGGCCGCACGTGTTGGGGTTGGTGAGCATGATGCCGGCGACGTCGTCGCCGAGCTTGGCCTTGAAGGCCTCCATGTCCACCCGGCCTCCGGCGTCCGCCGGGATCTCGTCCACGGTGAAGCCGCACTGCACGGCGGTCGCCGGGTTCGTCCCGTGGGCGCTTTCCGGCACCAGCACGCGGCGGCGCTTGCTTTCCCCGCGCGCATCCAGCGCGGCGCGAATGGCCATCATGCCGCACAGCTCGCCATGGGCGCCGGCCTTCGGGCTCATGGCCACGCACGGCGTGTTGGTGAGCGTCATCAGCCAGTGGGCGAGCTCGCCGATCAGTTCAAACGCGCCCTGCACGGTCGATTGCGGCTGCAGCGGGTGAATGTCGATGAAGCCGGGAAGCCGCGCCAGCTTCTCGTTGAGACGCGGATTGTGCTTCATCGTGCACGAGCCCAGCGGATAGAGGCCGAGATCGATGGCGTAATTCTTCCGCGACAGGCGCACATAGTGGCGCACGGCTTCGGGTTCGGAGAGGCCGGGAAGGCCCAGCTCGTCCTTGCGGTCGAGACCGCCGAGCCGGGTTTTCGTGCCCTTGGGCTCTTCGATGTCGACGCCGCAATTATCGAACGCGCCGCGCTCGAAGATCAACGGCTCGGCCTGATCCAGACCCCGCGATCCGGAGAAGGTGTCGGTGTAGGCGCCCGCGTCATAGACATGCAGCGGACGCGACGGGCGGCCTTGAGTGTTCATCGCCATGGTTAGAGTACCTCTTTCAGCGCGG
>Ga0307966_1000021_pt1 | contig 124682 bp, 122 predicted proteins | sample OrgLakmetagen646_FD_203141 | JGI IMG/M metagenome (GOLD analysis project Ga0307966, IMG submission 203141) | Saline water microbial communities from Organic Lake, Antarctica - #646 | ecosystem: Environmental > Aquatic > Non-marine Saline and Alkaline > Saline | place: Antarctica: Organic Lake... | reverse complement strand
TGAATATCTTTACCGCCTTGATCTACCATATTTCCCCGGTACTCATCGGCAACGTTCTCGGCGGTACAGGTTTGTTCGCAATGCTGGCCTATGGCCAGGTTCATGAAGAAATGTGATGTGGAGAAATCGGGGAAGGGTCAGTAAGGCTTGCAACCTATCATGCCGCCCAGAGCACCCACAGGACACCCAGTGTGGCGCAAATACCAAGCAGCGATAAAATCCCCATCTTCAGCCTGAACGCACAAATAAAGGCAACAACCGTTAGAGCCAGCATGGGCAGATTCACGCTACCCAACTCGGGAAGACGCATATCCACCCCGAACCCGACGAGCCGATAATGCTCTGCAAATAAAGCATGCACCGCGAACCATATGGCCAGATTGGCAATCACGCCAACGACCACCGCTGTGATGGCAGCCAAAGCGGAAGAAAGTGCATGATTGGCTCGCAATTTCTCGACATAGGGTGCCCCTGCAAAAATCCAGAGGAAACAAGGCAGGAAAGTAACCCAGGTTGTCAGCAGCGCCCCCAGTGAGGCCATCAAAAGGCTAGGCTCTATGGATGCCTCCCGGTAAGCCGCCAGAAAACCCACAAACTGGGTCACCAATATCAACGGTCCCGGCGTCGTCTCGGCAAGCCCAAGCCCCTCCAACATTTCACCTGGCTCGAGCCACCGGAAAGTCTCAACCCCCTGCTGAGCCACATAGGCAAGCACGGCATAAGCACCGCCAAAGGTCACCGTTGCCATCTTCGAGAAAAATACCCCAATCTGGGCAAACACATTGTCGTGACCCAACAGCAACAGTAGCGCACCGACCGTCACGGCCCACAACACAAGACAGGCCAAAGCCGCGCGCCTGGTGCCGGGTCGAACCACGGTTTCAGTGGTGATTTCTGGCTGAGTCTGCCCGCTGGCACCGGTGGCGAACCAACGGGCAAAGATGTACCCAATGACCCCGGCACTTAAAACCACCAGAGGGAAAGGCAGGCTGAACACGAACAAAGCGACAAATCCGCTTACCGCCAGAACTGGCTTAAGGATGCCCTGCAATACGCGACGACCAATGCGTATCAACGCCTGAATGACAATCGCCAGCACGGCAGCCTTGAGCCCGAGAAACAGGCCTTCGGTGACCCCCAGATCCCCGAATAATACATACAGCCAGGACAGCACGAAAATGGCAAACGCACCGGGCAAGATAAACAGCAGACCCGCAACAATGCCGCCCTTCACGCCATGCAACAACCAGCCAACATAGGTGGCCAATTGCTGCGCTTCCGGGCCCGGCAAAAGCATGCAATAGTTCAGCGCATGCAGGAAGCGGGATTCATCAAGCCACCGCTTTTCATCGACGACGATTCTGTGCATCAGCGCGATCTGTCCTGCTGGCCCACCAAAGCTGAGCAGGCCAATACGCAACCAGACGGCGAACGCCTCTTTGAAGGTGACTTCTTTCATCTATCAAGCCCGTGGCTCAGGGATTTGCGACTGATGGTTAACACGCCCAACGACTTTCACGGGGGAGGCTCTTGCCCAGCCTGCGTCAGCGTTTTTGGGCGGTAGTTGCCACTGGATTCTTTCCAGCGCCGCCAGACACTTTCATCCACTGACACATTGACCGCCTCACGCCCATTATGGCCGTGCGCATATTTGCGATGGTGTTTTCCATCGCCCTTAGCCTTCAGGCGTCTGAAAAAGGCATATACGCCACCCAGGAATTCGTTAAAGGATGGCCTGGGGTCGGTTTTCCAGGCATCTGCATTTGCTTCAAAACTGTCCAGCTTTAATCCAGCCTCCAGGGCATGTTCCAGCATCCACTGAAACGCAATATCTGCCAGCGGATCCTTGCCGTAGCCCCCGCCAACATTTGCATGTGCACCGATAAACCAACGTTGCTCTACGGCCAATTGACTCGGCTTCTTTTCACCCTCCGGATGGGTCCACAGCGAAATGTCGTAAGCACCACGGAACTCGTCAAGAGCGGCCGCCTGATAGGCACGCTCTACTATCCCGGACAGCTCGGTGTCGTGCCAGGAATACTTTCCGTATTCGGAAATCACGGTACCGGGGATTCCTAACGCCCCAACAGTGTCCCAAACACCAATAAAGTGAATTTTCACTTCCCGGCTATAGGCCTCCCGAAATGCTTTGCATGCATCAGAGTCGGGAGGCAGTTTGTCGTCTCTATAGAGCTCTTCCGCACTCTTCAGGAGCTCAGGCGTGGTGATATGCAACAGACCACATTTGCGAATCATGCCGACAAGGCTTCTGGCTGTATAAGCACCCCGACTGAATCCAAAAACCCATATTTCGTCGTTCTGGGCATAGCGCTTTGCCAACCACTCATACCCCTGCTTCAGGTTCTCACTCAGCCCAACCCCAAACGCCCCGCCAACGAAACGGGACCATTTTGACGTTCCCACTCCGGGATCATAGAAAAATCGCTGAGGAATATCCCCATCGTAGTCGTGGATTCGCCGCGCAATGCGATAGACGTTAGTTTGATCTTCCGGGTTGTTCCAGGTGCCATCAAACAGCACCACGAGTCTTTGCTTGTTCATTGAGTTTCCTTATGTATCCCTGACATAAGAACTAACTTCTTTCGACGAGACAATCATAACCGCCCATTTCAAATTCACGGCAGATCAATGGGCGTTTATCATAAATACTACAGAGCATCGTCGATCGATCCAAAGCTGCGCACCATCCGTCGTCCAGGCGAGCCATGCGCATCCCGCCCCAATCATCAAACTCAACATACTTTTCAGGCACACCCGTATCGGTAATCAGCATTACCTCCAGGCGGCAACAATTCGCCTGACAAGTTGCGCAGGTTACGTCCTCGCCGGGCAAGTTCATCGCTTCAATCTTCATTGTTTATCCTGTTTCACCAACCAGCAGCTGGCGCGTTGTTTGTCTTTTCGCCGACCTTGATAGGTATGTGCCTGACCGGCTGGTCAGTTGCCCTCTTCTTCCGTCGCCTGAGGGCCGGCCTTCTCCAGCGACGGCAGCACCAGCACCGCACACGGGGCATTCACCGACACATACTCCACCGTCGCCCGGTGCAGGGGCCAGTGGCCGCCGCTGCCACGAGATACCAGGATCATCAGATCAGCACCAAGCTGACCCGCCAGGCCCACCAGCTTTTCGCCGGCGCTGCCCGCCACTACATGCAGGCTCGCACTGCGGTTCAAAGGCAGATATTTGCGCACAAGCAGATCAAGTGTTTCCCGAACCTGGGCCTCTTTCTGCTCCGGCGCTTCCGTAACGTGCGGGAAGAACCCGCCACCGCCCGGACTGTAAACGCTAACAAGGTGGAGCTCACCGTCCTCGGCCAGCAAACCCACGGCAGTCCCCAGTGCAAACTTGCCCTCGCCGTCGTCTTCCGGATCAATCGCGATCAACAGTTTCCGATACATGGTCGTTCTCCTGTTTGGTTTCAGAGCCGGCCTCGACTTCCGGGAAAGCTCTTCCCCGGACCAGCTCATTCATACTGTAACCCCGATAATCTGCCCGGAGCGCTCTGAAAAGCGCCACCGCCATAAAAATCAGAAGAATGCAGAAGGGCAGCCCAAGAGAGGTAATCACGTTCTGCAGGGCATCCAGTCCGCCAGCCAGTAATAAGGTGGCGGCGATCACACCTTGGGCTACCGCCCAGAAGATACGTTGGCGCACCAGAGAAGGCTGGTCATCCCGCCGAGTCAGCATATCGATCACCAAGGAGGCAGAATCGGATGAGGTCGTAAAGAAAATAACGATGATCATCACACTCAGGGCTGAGGCCATACCCGAAAGCGGGAGGGCCTCCAGAAAGGCAAAAATGGCCACGGAAGGATCCTGCTGTACCTGCTCAGCGAGGGCTATCTGGCCGTTCATCTCTACGTTAATCGCAGATAATCCGAAGATACCGAACCACACCAGGGTAAAGGCCGTCGGCGCAAACAGCACCCCGGCGACGAACTCGCGGATAGTTCGCCCCCGGGAAATCCGGGCAATGAAGATCCCGACATAGGGTGCCCAGGAAATGGTCCAGGCCCAGTAGAACAGGGTCCACTGCCGCTGCCAGTCGGTGTCTTTGAAGGTCTCGGTCCAGAACGCCAACCGGGGCAATGCATCAAGGTAATCACCGATGCTCTGTACCATCCCCTCGGCAATGAATACCGTGGGCCCTGCGATGAGCACGAATGCGAGCAATGTCATCGCCAGCACGATGTTGAGCTGGGACAGCCGGCGCACGCCTTTATCCAGCCCCAGTGCTACTGAGGTGGCTGCGATACCGGTAATGACGGCAATCAGGATGGCCTGAACCAGGCCGGTGGAAGGCACGCCAAACAGATAGTTCAGGCCACTGTTCAGCTGCAAAGTCCCGAGGCCCAGCGAGGTTGCCACGCCAAACAGGGTGCCAAGCACGGCGATCACATCCACCGCCCAGCCCCAGGGCCCGAACGCCCGCTCCCCAAGGATCGGGTAGAATAGACTGCTGATACGCATGGGCAGGTTGTGCCGGTAGGCAAAATAAGCGATCGCCAGTCCCGGCAGGGCGAAGATGGTCCAGGTGTGCAGGCCAAAGTGGTAAAGCGCTATGGTCATGGCATCGCTGGCCGCCTGCTCCGACCCCGGCTGCACGCCATCAAAAGGCGGATTGGCAAAGTGGGAGATCGGTTCCGCCACCCCCCAGAACATCAGGATAGTGCCGATGCCGGCGGCGAACAGCATGGTGAACCAGGTCAGATTGGAGTAATCGGGACGGCTGTCGTCGGCGCCCAGGCGGATGTTGCCATAGCGGCTGACTGCCAGACCAAGCAAGAAGATTAATAGCGCGCTCACGGCGAAGATGTAGAACCAGCCCAGGTTGCGGGCCACCCAGCCGGTGAGCAGCCCGAAACTGTCGGCAACCACTGCGTCAAACGGAATCGCCAGGGCGACGAAAAGTGCGGCTATCCCCGCCGAGGTGAAAAACACCCCCGGTATAGTCTGCAGTCCCAATCGGCGTTGCAGGCGTTCCAGCATATGGGCCTCAGTTCCTTGAGAAGATATCGACAAGAGACCTCACGATATCACACACGCCAACTGGCTACGGGACAAAAAACGCGCCGGGGCTTTGAGCCAGCCGGCGCGTGTCAGGGGCAATGCGGGTTTTAGTTGGCGGTCAGTTCAATCACGTCGATGCCATAGAGTGTTGTGGTGCCACTCACTTCGTTACCTACCGCCAGCATGGGTTTGCTGTTCGGGCTCTGGCCCGCAGGGATGAAGGCCATGCCTTCCGGCCCGAGATCGCCGGCCATGCCGTTTTCGAGGTCGGTCTGTGATACCGAGAAGTCGCGGTTGTTGATGTACTGCACGAATTCCGGGTTCTGGGGATTGGTCACGTTGTAGACCATGATGCCGCCAGCGCGCTCCAGGCCGATGAAGGCAAAGGTCTGGCCGTTGATTTCGCCAACGGTGATGGCTTCCGGCTCCGGGCCTTTGTCGTCAGAGCGGTTGTCGAAGGAGTTTTCGTCGTTCTGACCGTTGAAGTTATCGGGTATCAGGCTGGCTGTGATGCGCTCAAACTCGCTACCACTGTCGAATACACGGGCACCATCGGCGGACCAGATGGAGAAGGAGCGCGCGCCGTAAGAATAGAGCGTGTCGTATTCGCAGTTGTTTTCTACATGAAACTCGACATCGTCGATATCGATCACGGTGTCGCCATTCAGGTCACCGAGATCTGCTGGCAACCGGGATGCATTGCAACCGTTGCTCACGCCCAGCGTTGATGTAACACGCAGTCGACCCAGGTTTTCGTCATCCTGAAGCCCGGCAATACCAGCCAATGGCCCGGTCAGAGTCAGGTCTCCAACCCGGAACTCCTCTGTCCAGGTGTCGTAATCCCGGGAATCGCCTTCGTTGGCGGTAATGTAGTAAGTCTTGCCGTTGTAGCCGTAGCTGGTCATTGAATCCGGGTTGTACATGCCCTTCACCGGCCAGTTGCGGATGTTGATGCCGCCGTCTCTGTTGCTGGCGTCCAGTTCGTTACCGATGATGCTGTGGTCCTTGAAACCCAGCGGCAGAATGGCGGTAATTTCACCGGCAGCGATGTCCAGCTCGGCCACGGCATTATTTTCCTGCAGGGCTACCCAGGCGGTCTGGTTATCAATGGAAACCGCGATGTACTCCGGCTCCATGTCCTGCGCCAGTGTTGCGCCCGGGCCGAATACCCGCAAGCCTTTGGCTTCAAGTGCGGCCTGCTCTGTGTTGAACGCGGTGAAGTCTGCAGTGGTGACGGTGGCGGAAGCCACACCGTTAGACAGGTCAATGATGCTGACAGAACCTTCCGGGTCGTTGCTATAGTCGTCACTGGGCTCACCTTCGTTGGCCACCAGTACAGCCTGGCCATCGCGGGTGAAGGTCACCATGTCTGGCAGGGCGCCTACGGTGACTTCGCCAACTTTGTTCAGGTCGGTGGTGTTGTAGAAAACCACTTTGCCGTTGTCCTGCTTTACGCTGGCTTCGATGGCCACGGCCACCAGGTTGCCGTATACGGCGACACTGTTGGCGGGGCCGCCTTCGGCGCTGGCATCAATGGTGCTCATCAATGTCGGCAGGGCCGGGTCGTTGATGTCCAGTACGTCTACGGTGGCGTTATTGGCGTTCACCACGAACAGGCGCTGGTTAGCAGGGTCATAGGCAATAATTTCGGCAGCGCTTTCGTCGAAGGCGCCGCTGGCGTAACTGCCCAGCACATTGAGTTCGATCAGGGTCTGGCTGGTGCCGGATGCACCATCAGCGCCATTAGCACCGTTATTGCCATTGTCACCGCAGCCGGTCAATGCGATGAAAGAGCCCGTAATGGCGAGAGTCAGAAGAGATTTTCGAAATTCCATGGTCGTCTCAGTGTGTTTTATCTGGTTGGATTTGCTACACACGTTAAAGCGGCGATATGACAATCGGGAGTCAGATTAAAGACAGTTTCATGTCAGACGCGGGGGGCTATACTGTCTAACGGCGCGAGGGTAATCGTAAATATGAGAAAAAACGTCATCACAATAGTTGTTTTTGCACTTCTTCTATTCGAGGGGCGTGCACGTGTGGCGAATGCCGACGACATTATCATGGGATCCGGTGATTGGTGCCCCTATGTGTGCGACCCTTCAATTCACGATGGAGCAAACGGGTATCTAGCTGATATTGCTAAGATAATATTCGAAGATGCAGGTCATTCATTCACCATAAAATATATGCCCTTTGCCAGAGCATTGTCTTTCGCGCGGGAAGGAAAAATTACGGGAATACCTGGCATATATATGGGTGATGCACCCGACCTTATTTTCCCATCGGCCCCTCAAGGCATTGGCATAAATACATTTTATGTTCGGAGGGAATCCCCATGGACATTTGAGGGTACGGATTCATTCAGCACAGTCACCAGGCTGGGCATAATCCGTGACTATTATTACGGTGATGAGATTTATAAGTTTATTGAAATGTTTCCTTCAAAGATCGATATACTTCACGGCAATAATCCTCAAGTAAGAAGCCTTATAAAATTACAGAGAGGACGCATTGATGCCTGGATAGAAGATAACCAGGTTGCTCAATACAATATCAACCGCATGAAACTTGAGGGGGAGATTGTACCCGCCGGCACTGTGGGGAATGAACTTGATGTTTATATCGCTTTTTCTCCTCACGTTGAGAACGCCAGGAAATACAGCCGTCTTATTACTGAAGGCGTTGAAAGGTTACGGCAATCAGGCGATCTGAAAAGAATTCTGGATGCCTACGGTATTGGTGATTGGGAAAACGGTGACCGATAGTCAGAACCCGCTCGGCGACCTCGTCAATCTTCAGCAGCAAGTCGTCATACAGTTCCTCAAACTTGATGTGCAGTTCAAAGAAGTTGTCTTATTCAATTCGCCCTATAGCTCTTAACAATTACTATGGTGGTCATAATAGCCAGAGCATAAGGCGACTAAAACATCAGCCACCAGGACCACAATCGAGGCAACGCTCCACCGGTGCCGGGCCGATGCTGAGTTGTCGGTTTAGATCTCTGAGGGCGGAGCGAAGCCCTTCTTCAATCACCGGGTGGTAGAACGGCATGTCGATCATCTCGCCCACGGTCATCCGGTTCTGCGCGGCCCAGGCCAGAAGGTGGCCGATGTGCTCGGCGGCGGGTCCAAACATCTCGGCGCCCAGAAACAGGCCGCTGCCGTGTTCGCCGTAAAGGTGCAGCATGCCTTTGTTGGCACCGATCACCCGGCTACGGCCCTGCCCTTCAAACGATACCTTGCCGACCGCATAACCGCCTTTGTAGCGCTCATTAAGCTGATTGAGGCTGAGACCCACGGTGGCAATCTGCGGATCGGTAAAGACAATAGCCAGGGGTACGCGGCGCTTCCCCGCCAGAACCTCGGAGTAATTGGCCGCGTTGGCGCCGGCAATTTTCCCCTCATCCGCCGCCTCATGCAGTAAGGGCAGAGCGTTGTTGGCGTCCCCCGCGATGAACACATGGGAGTCTCCGCATCGCATGGTGTAAGGGTCGAAAATGGGAGCGCCGCGTTCATCCAGAGGTATGTCGGCATTCTGTAGGTCCATGCCGTCCACATTCGGGCGCCGACCAGTGGCCGCCAGCAGATAGTCAAAGGTTTCGGTGACTTCGCCCTTTTCCGGATCGTCAAAACGAACACTGATACCCGCGTCGGTTCGCGCGACCGAATGCACGGTAGCGCTGGCCATGAGGGGAAATTCGTCGTTGAAGGTTTTGAGGGCGTACTTGCGAATGTCGTCGTCCTGAATGGGACCAAGGCTGCCACTGACACCAAACATGCGCACGCGGACCCCCAGGCGGCTGAGCGCCTGCCCCAGTTCTATTCCGATAATACCGGGCCCGAATACAGCGACTGATTGGGGCAGATCGTCCCAATCAAAAATGTCGTCGTTCACCACCAGCCGATCTTTCGCGTCTTTCAGAAAGCCCGGGATATTGGGGCGCGAGCCGGTGGCGATCACCACCCGGTCGGCTTCTACTTCCACCTCATTGCCAACAACCAGTTTGTGCGGCGACAGAAACCGAGCCTGCCCACGAAGCCGCTCTTCCTCGGGGAACCCTTCGACGGCCTCTACCACGAAACTGACAAACCGATCCCGCTCACGCCGAACGCGGTCCATCACTTCTTTGCCGTTGACCTCGACTTTGCCCGGGTGCACACCGAACATCGGCGCCTTGCGCAGATGGTGGGCGCTGTCGGCGGCGGCAACCAGCAGCTTGCTGGGCATGCATCCAACCCGGGCACAAGTAGTGCCATAGGGACCACCCTCGATGAGAACCACACTTTTTTTCTGCCTCTGTACGGCCCGATAGGCGGCCATGCCCGCCGTACCTGCGCCAATAATGGCAACCTCTACCTTGCGCTTATCCACGGCGACCACTCCTGTTTAGTCGAATAGATGGTGTCTTACGGTCACTATAGACGCTAACCCATACCGTAAGGCGAACTTTCTTCCATGCAAAACTACTGGCCCCCATCAAAGACTCCTGAGTAACGTTTCGGTCTGAGCCCAGCCAATGCACGGATCGGTGATCGAGCAGCCGAAGATCATTTCTTCACCATCGCTCTGCCGACCCGCTTCCAGAAAGCTTTCCAGCATCAACCCAACGATCTCACCGTTTCCATCACGCTTCTGGGCCATCACCTCGCGGGCGATATCAAGCTGCCGTTCGGCCTGCTTCTGCGCGTTGTCGTGACTGCAATCCACCATCACCGAAGCAGACACGCCAGCGGCGCGCAAGGCGTCCATCGCCTGCTCAATGCTCTGTGAATCGAAGTTGGTAATACCCCGGCCACCCCGGAGAACCAGATGGGTATGAGGATTGCCTTTGGTGTTGATCATGGCGGGCGCACCAGATTCGCTGACACCGAAATGCTGATGGGGGTGCGCCGCCGATTTCATGGCATTCACCGCCACGGCCACGCCACCATCGGTGCCGTTCTTGAAGCCAACCGGCATGGGAAGACCGCTTACCATCTCACGGTGAACCTGAGATTCAGTGGTTCGGGCGCCGATGGCGGACCAGCTCACCAGATCCCCCAGATAATCCATCGCGAACGGGCTCAGGGCCTCGGTTGCCAGCGGCAGCCTCATGTCCGCCAGGTTGAGCAACAGCCGACGGGACCGCACAAGACCTTCGTTCAGGTCACCATGGCCGGTGCGGTCGGGGTCGTACAAAAGGCCTTTCCAGCCAACGGTGGTGCGGGGTTTTTCAAGGTAGGCACGCATAACAATGAGGAAACGGTCACTCAGTTCATCCGAAAGGGCCTTCAACCTGGCACCGTACTCCAGCGCCGCCACTTCGTCGTGAATGGAACAGGGGCCGACCACAATCAGCGTGCGCGAATCCTCACCGTTCAGAACGCGCCGCACCGCGCTGCGATGCCCGGCTATGTCTGCCTGCACCGGTGAGGGCACCGGAAAGTCGGCGCGCAACTGCCTGGCGGTTGGCAAGGGCGTTTCCCGCTGGACCGTTTTGGCACCCGGCGCCTGGCTCGCCTCGGACAAGGTGTCAGTGTTCATGGGCATGTTCATTATTGGTGTTCCCGTTTCCCTGCGTCAGAATCAAAAAAGCCCCGGCTGGGCTACCAGTCGGGGCTTTTTGAGTCCGGTGGCAGCCTGGTTAGGTGCCGGGCTGCCTTCCTCGTTGTTCAGTCATTCAAGACGTTTTTAACGGCGGCCCGGGCTGTGGCTAAAATAGCCATAACCAGACCACCAGAAAAACACAGCAGCGACCGAAGCCATCGGTTTGTTACCGGCGGCTTTCAGAACATTCAATTGACAGATCGCTCGTGTCGTCTTCATGCTTCCAATATAACCCCCGCGTTTCGGGGATTGCAACCCGTCCCGCGGAGAAAGCCATGCGCGCCCACCTTTTAACCGCCCTACTCACGCTGCTCCTGGCCACGCCATTGCTGGCAGCGCCGGAAGCACGCCAGTACCAGCTCAGCCAGCGCGCCGCCAGCGACCTGGCACAACAGATCCGGGATCTCTACCCCGGCGATGAACTCACTATCACCAGCCGGGGCCAACAGTTAATAGTGCGCGCGGAGCCCTCCGTTCTGGATGAAATCGGCGAGCTTGTGCAGACCATGGACGTGGCTCCGGTGCAGATGCGTATCACCGTGCGTTCACGCAACACTGGAATGGGCAAGCAAGGGGGCGGCGGAGTCACCATCACCAACAATCAGGTGAATGTGGAAGCCACCCGTAAAACCACGACCACGCAGCAAACCCGGGAACGGTCGCTGATTGTTCAGGAAGGCCAGTCTGCACAGATCACATCCGGCCAGGTGCGGGCGCTGCCCGTTGCCATCCGGGGGGGCCGTAACCCTGCTGTATTTCTTGAGAAAGTAGAAACCCGCAGCGGTTTTATCGTCAGCCCCCAGGTCATTTCAGACCGGGCCATCGAGCTGAATATTGTGTCGTTCGAGGAAGACCCGGACAGCGGCGTACCCGGTTATGAAACCCAGGCCCTGATGACGCTTCGCCGGGTTGAGCCAGGGCAGTGGGTATCGCTGGGCAGCACTCGCCAAAGCCGCTCGGGCGAGCAGACGGGCATCGTCTACCAGACCGGTCAGGACAGCAACAGCGTTAATTCATGGGAAGTTCGGGTCGATCTGATGTGAGGCTGGCTCAGCCCCCGGGCTGGCAATGCTTCAGCAGCACGCTTTTGGCTTCGTTGATTTTTGCCGCCAGGTAATCGTTGCCGCCGCGATCGGGATGCAGTTTCTGGATCAGTCCACGGTGGGCCTTGATGATCTCATCCCGGCTTGCGTCGGGCTTGACTCCAAGCGTGTCACAGGCCTCGTTCAGCCCCATGCCGCCGGAGCTGGCGGCGGAATGCCCTGAGGAGCTTCCTCCTGCTTCGCCCTGCGGGCCATCGGAATCTGGACCTTTCTGGCCTGTCATGCGCCGTATAAGCGGCATGAATCTGAGCAGCGCCGGCAGTTTGCGTAACAGAGGCAAAAGCGCGGCCACACCCGCCACCAGCACGTGTACCCGCCCCGTAAGCACCATAAACAGCAGGAGCGCACCGCCAACAACCAGTGCGGCTTTCCAGGTAGCAGCCTTCTTTTTATCAGCGCTCAGCGCGCCCCACTGCTTAAGAATGATGAACACGGCGACCGTTAGCGCGATACCCAGTATCCAGTGCATGAACTAATCCTGTTGGTTGGCGTAAACGTACTTATGGTCTGATGTTTATTGCGCCCGTAACACAGCCGCTTTAAGGTTGCTTAAACCTCGCAGTAATTGTACGCATTTCCACTGACAAGTCGGTGACAGCATGCCCGCGAAGTGTATAGGGTGCTATCCTTTACGCTTTATTAAATTTTAATCAGGATTCCAGCTATGCGCATCGCTTTCCGCTTCGTGATCGTCATCGTCCTGCTTGGTGCCGTTCTTGGCGGCATCTTCGGCTACAAGTTCTACCAGTTTGGCCAGATGCAGGAACAGATGTCCCAGCCCCAGCCGCCGGTCAAGATTTCCGCCGTAGAAGCGCAAACCGAACGCTGGACGCAGCAGATCAAGGCAGTGGGAAGCATCGAGGCCATCAATGGTATTGAAATTGCCAACGAAGTGCCTGGCGTGATTGAAAACATCAATTTTGAATCCGGCGACACGGTTGAAGAAGGTGACGTACTGATTCGCCTTGACGCCGCCATTGACGAAGCCGCCGTGCGCACCCGCCGGGCCGAGGCGCAATTGGCGGAGCAGGCCTTCAAGCGGGTGTCTGATCTGCTGCCAAAGCGTGCGGTATCGCAGGCCCAATACGATGAAGCCAAAGCAAACTTCGACGCCGCCCGTGCTCGGGTCAACGAGGCGGAAGCGCAGTTGAGCAAGAAAGTGATCCGTGCACCTTTCGATGGCAAACTGGGCCTGCGGCTGGTGGATCAGGGCGAGTACATTGCCACCGGCACATCCATTGTCGAAATCAACATGCTGCATCCCATCTATGTGGATTACACCCTGTCGGAAAAAGACCTGACCATGGTCGCTCAAGGCTATGACGTTGTCGCGACCGTTGCTGCGGTACCGGACCAGACCTTCCCGGGCAAGGTCAGTGCCATCAACACTTCGGTGAATCCGCAAACCCGCACCGTGCGGGTACGCGCCACGCTGGACAACAACGACAACCTGCTGCGCCCGGGCATGTTCGCTACCATTAATACGCGCCAGCCAGAGGCTCTTGACGTCGTCACCGTGCCGCGCACTGCCATCTCCTACAACACCTACGGCGACTATGTGTATGTCGTGGCCGAGAATGACGACGGGCAACTGGTGGTCAATCGCCGCACGGTGGAAAGCGGTAATACCCGCGACGGCAAAGTAGCCGTAACCAGCGGCCTGAAAGCAGGCGAGCAGGTAGTGGCCAAGGGCCTGCTGCGGCTGCGCGCAGGCCAGGACGTTACCGTTGTGGATGAAAACAGCGAAGTTGAAACCAATGATTCAGCGGAGGCGTCCAAGTAATGCGGTTCACTGACCTATTTGTTCAGCGACCGGTTCTTGCGACGGTCGTCAGCCTGCTGATTCTGCTTCTGGGTGCCCGAGCGGCTCTGGAAATGGAAATCCGGCAGTATCCGGAACTGGAAAGCACCACGGTAACCGTGACCACGGCATACCCCGGTGCCAGCTCTGATCTTGTGAAAGGTTTTATTACCACACCTTTGCAGCAAGCTATGGCGGAAGCCAGTGGCATTGATTACCTCACGTCTACCAGCTCTCAGGGTGTGTCTACCATCGCCGCCAAGATGGAGCTGAACTACGATGCTAATGCTGCCCTCGCCGAAATCCAGGCGAAGGTGGCCAGCCAGCGCAACGTATTACCTACCGATGCACAGGACCCGGTTATCAGCTCCACCACCGGCGACTCTACGGCGCTGATGTACATTGCGTTCTTCAGCAATGAACTCAAAGTTCCCCAGATTACCGACTATCTGACTCGCGTCGTTCAACCGAAGCTTCAAGCCCTGGCCGGAGTTGGTAAAGCGGATCTGCTGGGCCGCAAATTCGCCCTGCGGGTGTGGCTGGACCCGGACCGCCTGTCTGCCGTCAACATGACTCCCCCCGAGGTAATCAACGTACTGCGGGAAAACAACTACCAGGCCGCTGTCGGTAACACCAAGGGCAAATACACCAAGATCAGCATGACCAGTAACACCGACATCGGTGACCCGGATCAGTTCCGGGATCTGGTGGTCAAGGAATCGAACGGCTCGCTAATCCGCCTGAAAGACATCGCCCGGGTTGAACTGGGCTCGGAAACCTACGATCAGCTGGCGCTCTACAAGGGGCAACCGGCCACCTACGTGGCCATCGAACTCTCTCCGGGCGCCAACCCGCTCACGGTTGCCAAGCTGGTCAAAGATGAACTTCCCGGTATCGAATCCCAGCTGCCGTCAGGCCTGAACGTTCGCCTTGCCTATGACGCGTCCGACTTCATCGCAAGCTCCATTGACGAGGTTATCAAGACGCTGCTGGAAGCCATTGTCATCGTATTGGTGGTGGTATTCCTTTGCCTCGGTTCTCTTCGTGCGGCGGTGGTTCCGTCCGTTGCGGTGCCGCTGTCTCTGATCGGCGGCGCCTTCTTCATGCTGGTGATGGGATTCTCTCTGAACCTGCTGACCCTGCTGTCGATGGTTCTTGCCATTGGCCTGGTGGTGGACGATGCGATCATCATGGTGGAAAACGTTCACCGCCACATTGAGTCCGGGGAGAGCCGTTACGACGCCGCCATCAATGGCGCGCGGGAAATGGCAATGCCCATCATCGCGATGACCACCACTCTGGTGGCCGTCTACGCGCCGATTGGTTTCATGGGCGGTTTGGTCGGTTCGCTGTTTACCGAGTTTGCGTTCACCCTGGCCGGCACGGTCATTATTTCCGGCATCATTGCACTGACCCTGTCGCCTATGCTGGCAAGTAAGGTTCTGAAGCCCCACGGCAACCCGGGTCGCTTTGAACGGGGTGTCGAAAAATTCTTCAGTGGGCTCTCAAATTCCTATAAGGGAGCCCTGAGCGCGCTGATGGACACCAAATCAGTGGTCATCTTCTTTGCGGTCGTCGTGCTCGGCTCAATCTATTTCATGGTGGCCATGAGCCAGAATGAGCTGGCGCCCACGGAAGATCAGGGCATCCTGTTCTATCAGGGTCTCGGCCCGCAGACGTCAACCCTGAAATATCTGCAGGAACATGGCGACGAAGTCCAGAAACGGATGGCAGACGTGCCGGGCTACAACGAGGACTTCATGATTCTCGGTATCACCGGCCCCAACGCCGTTTTCGGTGGTTTCAAAATGGCCCCCTGGAGCGAACGCGACATCAGCCAGTTTGAGGCTCAGCCACTATTGGATCAGGCCTTGAAAAATGTCACCGGGCTGCAGACCGCGGTATTCCCTCGCCCGTCGCTCCCGGGCTCCGGCGGCGGCCTGCCATTCCAGTTCGTGATCACCACGGGTGAAGACTACGACCGCCTGAACGACGTTGCCAACGAGATGCTGGGCAAAGGCATGAGCAGCGGCAATTTCATGTTCCTGAAGAAATCCATCGAAATTGACCGCCCGGTGACCCGTATCAACGTTGATCGGGACCGAGTGGCGGACCTTGGTCTGTCGATGCAGGACGTGGGTCAGGCAATGTCCAGCATGCTTGGCGGCGGCTATATTGACCGCTTCAACATGGAAGGCCGCTCTTATCAAGTGATCCCACAGGTGGACCAGGAATTCCGGCTGGACGAACAGGCGCTCAAGGATTACTCCATCCGCGCAGACAACGGTGAGCTGGTGCCCCTGTCCAGCGTGATCAGCTTTGGAAGAGATGTTGAGCCGTCGCAACGTACCCAGTTCAACCAGCTGAACTCCCTGACACTGGAGGGTGTTGTCTCACCGGGTGCGACTGCAGGTGATGCTATGGCCTTTATGGAACAGGCGGCGGATGAAAGCTTCCCACAAGGTTTCACCTTCGATTACACCGGTGAAACCCGACAGCTTGCGAACCAGGGCAGCGCGCTGGTCGTGACTTTCTTCCTGTCATTGCTGGTGATCTATCTGGTGCTGGCGGCACAGTTTGAGAGCTGGCGCGACCCGTTCATCATCCTGGTCTCTGTTCCCATGTCAGTGGCCGGCGCCATGGCCTTTATCGTGCTGGGCTTTGCGACCATGAACATCTACACCCAGGTGGGCCTGATTACGTTGATTGGCGTGGTGTCCAAAAACGGCATACTGATCGTGGAATTTGCCAATCAGCTTCAGGTAGATCGCGGCCTCAACAAGCGCGACGCGGTGATTGAAGCGGCGGCGATCCGGCTGCGGCCGATCATCATGACATCGGTGGCGCTGATCTTCGCCATGGTGCCGCTACTGATTGCGGCGGGGCCGGGCGCGGAAAGCCGCTTTGCCATCGGCCTGACCATCAGCGCCGGACTTGGCATTGGTACCGTGTTTACGATTTTCGTGTTGCCGGCGTTCTACATTCTGATGGGCCGCGATCACAATCAGGCAGGGCCTGACGATGACGCGGATCACGATAGCGCCCGGCTCGCCTCATCGTGAGTTCCGGCATGACGCTGGGCAATCTTTTCTGGCTGTTTCTGGCCGGCTTCGTCATCTGGTACTGGTGGCGAAGCAAGGCCATCAAGGACTCTGTTCTGCAAGCCGCCAAAGACTACTGCAAGTCCATGGACGTTATGCTACTGGACGACGCCGTATTCCTTCGCGGCCTCTGGTTCAAACGGGACGACCGCGGCAATATGCGAGTCTGGCGCCGCTTTATGTTCGACTTCACCTCCACCGGTGAGGAGCGTTACGCAGGGCGCATCATCATGCTGGGCCAGCGGATCATTCATACCGAACTGGAGCCTCACCGGTTCGGCCCCGATTTCTGACCGACCCTTCTCCTCTCTCCCCCAAATGGGCGATTCTTACTCAGGCCCAAATCACTAATAATCCTTAACGCATTGGCGACAAAGGCCGCCCATTCTGGTGGCCGACCACAAAAACAACAGGAGTCAACCATGCGTAAACTCATCACTTTTGCAGTGATTATGGGCTGTATTGTGCTTGCGTCACCGACGCTCAGCCATGCGGGCTATACCTCAACCAGGCATCCCATTGTTCTGGTTCACGGTGTCACCGGTTTCAATACCCTCGGTGGCCTGATCAATTATTTCCACACCATCCCCTGGAACCTTGAGCGCAGTGGCGCCCGTGTCTATTCGGCCAGCGTCTCCTTCGTGAACAGCAGTGAGCAGCGTGGCCAGCAACTGGCCAACTACGTCAACGGCCTTGGCCACTCCAAGGTGAACCTGATGGCTCACAGCCAGGGTGCACCTACCTCCCGGGTAACCGCATCCCTGATCCCCCACAAGATTGCCTCGATCACCTCGATCAACGGCGTCAACAAGGGCTCTAAAGTGGCCGACGTGGTTCGCGGCATCCTCCCGCCGGGCAGCTACGTTGAAGGGGGTGCGGACGCCATTGCGAATGCATTGGGTGATCTGATCAATGCACTGTCAAGCTCCAACAATCCGCAAGACGGCCTCGCGGCACTGGAAACCCTGACCACCCGTGGCACCACTCAGCTGAACAATGCCCTGGGCTGGAAAGGCGTCAACCGTTATTCCTGCGCTGGCACCAGCGAAGACCAGTGGATCAACGGTAACCGCATCAAGTTCTTCTCCTGGACTGGCAGGGGCGTGTACACGAACTGGACAGACATCACCGACCCGTTCCTGGGCATCACCGCTCTGGCCTTTGGCAGTGAGCAGAGTGACGGCCTGGTGGGCGTCTGTGCCACCAAGATGGGTAACGTGATTGGCACTCACTACGACATGAACCACGTAGACGCCATCAACCATCTGTTTGGCACTCGTTCCTGGTGGACCAATCCGGTTTCGCTGTATCGCAGCCAGGCAAACCGGTTGAAGAATCGTGGCCTGTAACCCAACCGCCGGTTTTTTCTTTCACCAAGTAAAGGGTGCCCCTTATGCCTGAACAGCCCTCACCTCTGAAACGCGCCATTTTCCCGGTGATAGCTCTGATCCCTCTGATGGCTGCCACGGTGTGGTTGATTACCGGGGAAAACGTAACGGCAACCGTCAGCGCGGATCAGGCGCCAGCAACAACTGCCACCGCACAGACATCACAGCCGGCCCAGGTACCTGCGGCAACTACACCGCTCCGGGAAGAGGCTTCGACCATTTCTCACCAGACACCAGAGTCCCTGGGTGAAGACCCTTTTGCCCAGTCTCTGGCAGGAACAGACATCGACGGCAGCCTTAAAGCCGACCCCAACGGCAACCTGATTGTGGATCTGGCCACCAAAGATTTTTTTGATTACTTCCTCAACACCGTGGGTGAAGTATCCCCGGACACCGCTCTGGCCAAAATCGCGGCCCTGGCCCGCAACCATCTGCCACCGGCAGCGGCAGAGCAGGCACTGGCCATCCTCGACCAGTATCTGGATTATAAACAGCAGGCGCTGGAAATGGGCAACCGGACACTGGATCCGTCCCGCCAGCGTGACCCTGCCTACCAGTTGCAGGTGTTGAAGTTGGCCATGGCTGACCTGAAACAACTCCGCCGCAACGCCTTTGATCCCGCTACGCACGATGCCTTTTTCGGGCTCGAAGAAGCCTATGGCGAATACACCCTGGCGAGCATCGAGATCCGGCAGCGAGCAGATCTTTCTGCGCAGAGCAAACAGACCCTGCTGGACTGGCATCGCGAGCAGCTTCCGGCAAAGATCCGCCATACCGAAACTCGCATGATCGAAGAGACTGAAACCGGTCGCCAGCGCCAGGCCGCCATTGCCCAAGCCAAATCGCCCGCCGAGGCCGGCGAACGCCTGCGGGATCTGGGCGTTGATCCTGAAAGAGCCGATGAGGTTGTCGGCTACCTGCGGGAACGGGAACAGTTTGACGAGCAGTTCCAGCAGTATCAGCAGGCACTGGCCAGCCTGGAAGGTGCGGGGATAAGCAGTGGCGATTTCGAATCCCAGCAGACGCGGCTACTGCAGCAACATTTTGAAAGTGAGCAGAGCCGCACCTGGGCAAAGCTGAGATCACTGGATACCCAGTCCCCCTGATCGGTTTGCTGGCGGGGTATACTGGCGACCACAAATACTCTGCCGGGCCAACCACATGACAATCGACCAATTACGGCACCAGCAGGCCGCCGGCTTCCGCTGGCTGCGCTTTCAATCTGAACTGGAATCCCGCTACCGGGACATTCGCGACCAGGGCATCCGCGAGCGGGCGCGGCCGGTCTCCGCCAGTGCGCTGGTGCTGTTTCTGGTGTATGCCCTGCTGGACTGGGTGATGCTGCCAGACAGTCTTGCCCGCAATACCGTTTTCATTCGCCTGCTGATCACCTGCCCCACCATATCTCTGGTGTGGTGGCTGTCCTGGCAGCCTATGAAACCCGGTTTTTTTATCAGGTTCTACGGTCTGGCCTACCTTGTCGGCGGCCTGAGCATCATTGCCATCATCGGTATCGCACGGTTGGCCGAGTTTCCACTGCCCTATGAGGGCATTCTGCTGATGCTGATGTTCGGCTACTTTGCCATGGGCATACCCTTCAGGCTGGTATCGATGCTGTCCCTGGTTCTGGTGTGCGCCTATATCGCCATGGAATATCTGACCGGCATGGCGGTGCGCGATCTGGCCATCAACGGCTTTTTCATCATGACCGCCAACCTCATCGGCATGGTGGGAAGCTGGCTGAGCGAACACCGCCAGCGCGCTCACTTTCTCGACCGGCAAATGCTGGAAGCGCTCCGACATCAGGCAGAACAGGAAAGCGAGCGCAAAACCAACCTGATTACGGTTGCCAGCCATGACCTGCGCCAACCTCTGAATATCATCAGCCTGATTCTTGAAAATCTGACCGACAAGAGCCTGCCTGACGAGCAGTCCGAACTGATCGCGAGGCTGAAAACCTCGGTGACGCATTTCAACGGACTGCTGGGAAGTGTGCTTGATATTTCGCGGTTGCAGGAGGGCATGGTCAAACCTGAGCCGGAGCCCCTTTTACCAGGCGATGTGCTGACACAACTGGCAGAAGCCTGTGGCGAGCGCGCGCAAACCCTGGGGGTTGAGCTGCGTTTCGACGATCAATGCGAACGCTCTGAGCACTCTCATCATTCGGCGGTTCTGGCCGATCCGCAATTGCTGCACCGTATTCTACAGAATCTGGTCTTCAACGCGCTGGATCACAGCGGCGCCGACCGGATCGACATCGAGGCCAGTGAAGATAACGGTCAGCTGGTGTTTACCGTCAGGGACAACGGTCGGGGCATTGACCGGGCCACCCGTGAACAAATTTTCGATCCGTTTTTCCGCACCAGCCTGGCCAACGATCCGGGGCTGGGCCTGGGGCTGGCCATTGTGCGGGAGCTGTCAGAGCTGATGGACGGCAGCTGCACTCTGGCGCCGGAGTCTCAAAAGGGCGGCGCCTGCTTCCGGGTGTCCCTTCCCGCCTGCGCGACAGGGCACACAGCCACTACTGAAAACGCACCGTCCTTTTCACCAGACAGCCCGCATCCCGGGCTGATCCTGGTGGAAGATCACGACGAGTCCCGCCACTGGATGCACCGGATTCTTGCGGGCTGGGGTTATCAGGTGCACTCATTTGCCGACGCCGAGCAGGCCATCCACCACGGTGAGCGGCTATCGAATGCCATACTGATCACAGATTTTCATCTGCCGGCCATGCGGGGCGACCAGCTGTTCCGGGTACTGACTGAAAAGCAGGCAATCAGGGGCGGCGTGCTGGTCACGGCGGATACGTCCATGGCGGCAGGTTACAACCCCTCTCTGCGCCTCTGGACTCTGCACAAACCTCTGCAGCCGATGCGACTCAGAGCAGCATTGCAACAACTGACCCGGCGATGAGTGGAACGGTGGTCAGCGGGAAATAAGGCCAAGCGCCCGGGCTTGAGCCACGCATTCCGTCCGGTTATGAACAACCAGGTGCGCGAAGATGGCTTTCAGGTGGGTTTTAACAGTGTGCTCGGTAAGATCCAGAACCTGGCAGATACGCTTGTTGGGCAGACCCTCGGCCAACAAGCCCAGAACTTCAAACTGCCGGCGAGTCAGAGTCTCGGACTGAATAGCGGTCGCCTGCAGGGACGGATAAAACAGCTCGCCCTGGCTCACCTTCTGAATCATGCGCACCAGTGAGCGACGGTCGGCAGACTTGGGAAGAAAGCCAACGGCACCGGCAGATTTTGCAGCCCGAACGGAGGTTTCGTCTTCTCGACTAGAAATCACCACCACCGGAACCGGCAGGCCGAGGTGTTCCAGCTCTGCGAAAAGAGACAGGCCAGTTTCGCCCTGCAGGCTCAGATCAAGCATCACCAGAGCGGTTTCCGGCGACTGTCGCAAATCCTCAATGGCTTCGGCCACCGTACCCACACACACCACGGACCTGGCCAATACCTCTTCTTCCAGAATGGCGGTCAGGCCGAACAGGAAAAAAGGATGGTCATCAATAATCAATATCCGGGGCAGAGGTTCACTGCGTCCGGATGCCAAAGCAGCCGTCGCCGCCTTGTCGGTCATTCCGGTATCCATTGCTGTCTCCGCAAGGCTGCTATTTTTGTTTAATGCGGTACTGACGACTATACGGATCAGAAACTGACCAGACCCTTCGCTGGTTGGAATTTTGTGACGCAGGTCTAACATTTGCCATGAACCAGGCACGAATTCGTACAAAGCAGCGACCCTCGCTATACTGTTTTCAGGGTAAATCCTATCGATAATCTGGTGATTTTATGTTGTTTCGCAGTTTCTCTCTGGCAGTTCTGTTGGCATTGCCAATGACCGTGCTCGGTGAGAAACCCGTGATCGATGTGGTCACCTCGGAATACCCGCCCTATGGGTATCTCAGCGATGGCGAGGTGGTTGGTGAAGACACCAGTCTCATCCGTCGTGTTCTGTCAGACATGGGTTATCAGGCCAACATCCGTGTCCTGCCCTGGGTACGGGCTGAACAACTGGTCAGAACCGGCCGGGCCGACATGCTTTACCAGCTGACGTTTTCGGAAACCCGGGAGCGGCACTATTACTTCACCGGGCCAATCAACACTGCTCAGGACGTCTTCTTCAAACGCAAGGACCGGGCCCTTGAGTGGCAGACACTGAATGACCTGGCCGGCCTGAACTTCGGGCTATCGGCGGCCTACAGTTACGCACCCGAGTTTATGGACTGGCTGTCTAACGGCAACGCCTACATTACTAAAATCCCCCACGAACAACCGGAGCTGACCGGCCTGAGAATGGTCAGCCTGGGCCGGATTGATCTGTTTATCTGCGAACGGTCAGTGTGCGAGTATCTGCTGAAAGAGAGCACTTCACAGTTTCAGGAGCTCGCCGATGTGGAACGAATGCCAGGGCATGTAGGGCCCGAGCGTAGCTTCCGAGCGGCCTTTTCACGCAAGCTGCCGAATGGCCAAGAACTGCGGGATGAATTCAATGCGGCCCTGAAACAAATACGCACCGCCGACAGCAACTGACCCTCAACCTAAGACCGGGACTATGGATATCCACACCGATCATCGCCATGCCATCAACCTCAACGTCCGGGGTATTCAGCCGTCGGCCACCCTGCGAATCAACGAACTCAGCAACCAGTTAAAAGCCGAAGGCCGGGATATCATAAAACTGGGCCTCGGCCAGTCGCCTTTTCCGGTGCCGGAACGCGTGGTTGCTGCGTTAAGGGACAATGCTCACGAGAAAGACTATCTTCCCGTCAAAGGCCTGAAAACCCTGCGCGAAGCCATCTCCCGTTACATCAACCGGCGCGAGCACATGCGTTCAACCTGGGAAGATGTGCTGATTGGCCCCGGCTCGAAAGAGCTGCTGTTCATGCTGCAGCTGGCCTATTACGGCGATCTGCTCATTCCCAGACCCAGCTGGGTATCCTACGCGCCCCAGGCCCGGATTATCGGCCGGTCGGTGCACTGGCTGCCGACCCACGGTGAAAACAACTGGCAACTGACCGCCGAGGAGCTGGACATTGTCTGCCGTGACGACCCGTCGCGCCCACGCATCCTGATTCTCAACTACCCGTCCAACCCCACCGGCTGCACCTATACCGAAGACCAGTTGCTGGCGATTGCCCATGTGGCGCGTAAATATAAAATCATTCTGCTGTCGGATGAGATCTACGGTGAGGTACATTTTGAGGGCAAACACAAGTCCATTGCCCGCTATTACCCGGAAGGCACCATTATCAGCACCGGGCTGAGCAAATGGGCCGGGGCCGGTGGCTGGCGGCTAGGCACCTTCATATTCCCGACGGAACTGCGGCCGCTTCAGGATGCAATGGCGATCATCGCCAGCGAGACCTACACCGCCACCAGCGCGCCGATCCAGTACGCGGCCATCGCCGCTTTTGACGGCGGCCCGGATCTGGACGAGTACCTGAAGCAGTCCCGACGGGTGCTCAAGGTTATCGGCGAATACCTGCACCGGCGGCTGGCGGCCATAGGCGCGGTGGTTCAGAAACCCGAAGGCGCGTTCTATCTGTTCCCGGATTTTTCCGATTTTCGGGACGCTCTGGCCAACCGGGACATTAAAACCAGCCAGGCGCTTTGCCAGTCCCTGCTGGAGAAAACCGGAGTGGCTATTCTGCCCGCCAGTGATTTCGGCTTCGCACCAGACCATATGGGTGCGCGGCTGGCTTTTGTGGATTTTGACGGTGCGGCGGCCCTGGATCTCGCTGGCAATCAATACGCCGAGAAAGCCCTGGACGACACGTTTGTGGCACAAGCCTGCCCCCGGCTGGTGACCGCCATGGATAAGATCGCTGCCTGGCTGGAGGAGTTGTGATGACAGACCCGATCACAATTGCCGACTTTGCCGAAGCGCTGGCCCGCAGAGCCGGAGTGCTGATTCGCCACGAACGTGAGCAGAACACTCTACGAACCGACTATAAACAGCAAACCGAGCTGGTGACCCACGCCGATGTGATGGCCGATGAGATGATCGTCGGCGCCATCCGCGAGCAGTTCCCTAACCATCGCATCCTGTCGGAAGAGATCATGCCCGACCTGAGCCAGGCGAATGAGCTGGACACGCCGCTCTGGATAATCGACCCCATCGACGGCACGGTGAATTACGCCTACGGCCACCCCCAGGTGGCCGTATCCATTGCCTATGCGGAGAAAGGCCGGGTTCAGGTGGGTGTGGTTCACGCGCCCTTTTCCCGGGAAACTTTTCGGGCGATGCGCGGTGAGGGCGCGACCCTTAATGGCGAAACCATAAGCCACAGCGGCGCAACAGTGCCCAGGGATTCATTGTTTGCTACCGGATTCCCCTATACCAAAGACGCCCTGGAACCGCTGATAAATCGTCTGAATGCCATGATTCACCAGTGCCGGGATTTACGCCGGATCGGCTCCGCCGCTCTGGATATCTGCTGGGTGGCCTGTGGGCGGCTGGATGCTTATTATGAAAGCGTCAGCCCCTGGGACTTCGCCGCAGCACGGCTGATCGCCATCGAAGCCGGAGCCACGGCAGGGCATTTCAGTGAGGTACCTAATGGTATGCCGGTGGATCTGTGGGGGCGGGATATTCTGATTTCAGCACCGGCGATCTGGGAGCCGGTGCGGGAGATTCTGAGGAAGGCCTCCGGTTACTGAACCGGCCACCTTCAGGCCCAGACGCCGAGGGCTACCGAGGGCCAGCACTCGTCAAAGTCAGCGGACGGTTTGCGGGCAAACGCAGAGCGGATAAACCGCTGAATGCGCCCTTCCAGAAACACCATCACCCAGTCAGCGCCGCGCACGGCGCTGGTATGAAACTTCAGCCCCTGGCGCATTTCCCCTTCCTTGATGATCTGACGAATCTGGGTTTCCAGCCGCTCGAAAAACTGGGAAGCACGGCCACGCAGGGCGTCGTTTTCCCCCATCAATGCATCCCCGGTCAGCACGATACACAGGCCCGGATTGCGTTCTGCAAACACCAGTACCAGATGCACCAGTTGCTCGAGACGGACCCGGGCGTCGTCCTGTGCCTGAAGAATCGTCTGGCAGCGGGTAAAAACCGCGTCTTCGGCAAATTCCACCAGCGCCTCGAACATTTTCCGCTTGCTGGGAAAATGGCGGTAAAGCGCCGCTTCGGTGACCCCTACGGATTTCGCGAGACCCGCCGTGGTAATCCGCTGCCCCGGATCTTTCTCAAGGAGCTCAACCAGGGCTTGTAGAATCGTCTCGCGGCGACTTGGTTTTTGGTGAGTCATAGCAGGACCACGGTTCTGTATTCTGTTGTTTTTTTTAGCCACGGAAGACACGGACATACACGGAAGAAAAGAAAGAATCTTTTCGCTTTAAAGTCTTCTCGTCCGTGTATGTCCGTGTCTTCCGTGGCAAGCGGTTTCTCTAAAAGAAGGTGCCATCAATAGGCGACGACGCACTGGCATAAAGCTTCTTGGGCATACGCCCGGCAAGGTACGCATCACGCCCGGATTCAATGGCCAGGCGCATGGCCCTGGCCATTCGGATCGGGTCTCGCGCCTGGGCGATGGCCGTGTTCATCAGCACGCCATCACAACCCAGCTCCATCGCCAGGCTCGCATCCGACGCCGTACCGACACCGGCATCCACTAACACCGGTACCCTGGCGTTCTCCACAATCAGCCGGATGTTGTAGCGATTCTGAATGCCCAGGCCGGAGCCGATCGGTGCGCCTAACGGCATAATGGCTATGCAGCCCATCTCTTCCAGACGCTTGGCCAGCAGCGGGTCATCGGAGCAATACACCATCACCTGAAAACCGTCTTTAATCAGCGCTTCGGCGGCCACCAGGGTTTCCGTCATGTTCGGATAGAGGGTTTTCTCTTCTCCCAGCACTTCCAGCTTGACCAGGTCGTGGCCGTCTAGCAGCTCACGGGCAAGCTTGCAGGTGCGGATGGCATCTTTGGCGGTATAGCAGCCGGCAGTGTTCGGCAGCATGGTGTAAGTGTCTGGCGACACCACATCCAGCAGGCTGGGCTCGTCAGGATTCTGGCCAAGATTGGTTCTGCGCACCGCAAAGGTGACAATCTCGGCGCCACTGGTTTCGATGGCATGGCCGGTTTCGGCCAGATCGCGGTACTTGCCGGTGCCGACCAGCAGCCGTGACTGATAAACGCGGCCCGCAATCTCCAGGGGCTTGTCTTCGGGAAGCGGTCTTTCGGAGTGTTCGCTCATGTTGATACCTTGCAAATCGTTGAATAACCGGGGCTGAGCCCGATGCCGGATCGTCAGCCGCCGCCAATGGCGTGGACAACCTCTACCCGGTCGCCGTCGCTGAGGCTGAATTGTGGGTGCTCGCTGCGGGGCACAATGTCTTCGTTAACCTCTACCGCCAGCCTTTTACCCTCTAACGCCATCCGCTGGATCAGATCTGACACGGTTGCACCGTCACCAAATTCCATGGCGTCGCCATTTACCTGAATCTGCATATCAATACCTGTTTATATAGGGCGGAAATGCGTCAGTCCCCCAGTGATCAAGAGCGGCCAGCGGAGAACGGTTCGCTCAGGAGCAGTCACAGTGAATTTTCTCTCCGCTGTCCAGGTTCATCATGGTGAGACTGCCACCCCAGACGCAGCCGGTGTCCAGGCCGATAAACTGGTCATTGTCCGTCTCGCCCTCAATCGCGGCCCAGTGGCCGAATACCACCCGGACATCATCCGGGCGATGGAAACGGAACCAGGGGGCAAAACCTTCCGGCGCATCGCCTGCGGACTCTTTGGCAGCGAATTCCAGGGTGCCGTCTTCGGCAATGAAGCGCATCCGCGTGAAGTAATTGGTGATCATGCGCAACCGGTCCATTCCCTGCAGCTTTTCATCCCAGCAGGCGGGCTGGTTACCATACATGCGGGCAAAGTAGTCGGCAGCCTGGGGCCCGCTGATCGCGGCTTCCACTTCGCGAGCATAACCCGCCGCCTGTTCCACACCCCAGATATGGGGCAGACCGGCGTGAACCATCACAAAGTTGCGGGCCGGGTCGTGTACCAGCAGGTTCTGTTGGCAGAGCCAGTTCAGCAAATGCTGATGGTCCGGCGCGTCCAGAATGTCACTCAGCGTGTCTTTGTTCTTGAGGGCATGGCCGCCAAGGGCAACCGCCAGCAGATGCAGGTCATGATTGCCCAGTACCACCACGGCCGAACTGCCCAGGCTTTCAATGTAACGCAAGGTCTGCAATGACGAAGGCCCCCGGTTGATCAGGTCTCCGGCCACCCAGAGCCGATCCCGCGAGGGCGAGAAAGCAACCTTGGCAAGCACATCCTGCAGCCGCTCATAGCAACCCTGAATATCTCCGATGGCATAGTCAGTCATTACTTACCTCGTCAGTTATCCGGTGTATCAGCGTCGGACTTTTGCGCCGCCAGGCTCTCGTCCGCCAAAAGATCGGCAATGGCAACATAGTCTGCCAGGCTCAGATTCTCCGGGCGTAATCCGTCATTGATTCCTACGCTGTGAAGCTGCTCAACGCTCACCATACCGGCCAGTCCTTTACGCAGGGTTTTGCGCCGCGCACTAAAAGCTGTTCGGACAACGGCCTGAAGCAGTTTGTGGTCTTTGACCGGGTGCGGCAGGATTTTGTGGGGCACCATTCGCACAATGGCGGAATCAACCTTGGGCGCTGGCCTGAACGCGTCTGGGCCTACCTCAAACAGCGGCTGCACCTTGCAGAAATACTGGGCCATGATACCCAGCCTGCCATAATTGTTGTCCCCGGGCACCGCTGCCAGCCGTTGCACCACTTCTTTCTGCAGCATGAAGTGCATGTCTTCCACCACGCCGGAATGACCCAGCAGATGAAAAATCAGCGGCGTGGAAATATTGTAGGGCAAGTTGCCAATGATGCGGATTCGCTGCCCGTTTTCTACCAACTGGCCGAAATCAAATTTCAGCGCATCGGCTTGGTGGATGCGAAAATCCGGATAGTTGAAGAACTTGGTGCGCAGCACCGGAATCAGGTCCCGGTCCAGCTCGACCACCTGGAGATGATCGTTCAGCGCCAGCATTTCTTCGGTCAGCGCGCCCAGGCCCGGGCCGATTTCCACCAGCGCATCGTCCGGTTTCGGGTGAATGGCGCGAACGATGCGTTCGATAACGCCCGGATCATGAAGAAAGTTCTGACCGAACCGTTTTCTGGCCTTATGGCCTGGTTTATTGCTCACACACTACTCGCTTTTATGAAGGGAGCCCGACGGGTGCTCAATCGCCGTTTTCGCCCCTGTGACAGCGGGCCATATGTTCACCCACCCTGACAGCCTGCCTGAGACTACCTCTGTCAGCGCGGCCGGTGCCCGCAAGATCCAGAGCCGTTCCGTGATCGACGGAGGTTCGGACAATCGGCAGGCCCAGGGTAATGTTCACCGCCCGCCCGAAGCCCTGAAATTTCAGTACTGGCAGCCCCTGATCGTGATACATGGCCAGCACTGCGTCCGCATCATTCAGCCAGTGGGGCGTAAACAGGGTATCGGCGGGCAGCGGGCCGATCAGGGTCATTCCCTCTTTGCGCAGGGACTCCAGCGTGGGCTCAATAACGTCCAGTTCTTCACGGCCTAGATGCCCGCCTTCCCCGGCGTGAGGGTTCAGGCCAGCCACCAGAATCCGCGGCTGCTCGACCCCGAAAAACCGCTTCAGATCCTGATTCAGAATCCGCGTTACCTGGGTCAGCCGCTCTGGCGTAATGGCTTTAGGCACCTCGCTCAGGGGCAAATGAGTGGTCACCAGCGCTACCCGGAGCTCGTCCGTGGCCAGCATCATGACCACCCGCTCGACTCCGCACATGGCTTGCAGAAATTCGGTATGACCGCTGAATTGGATACCGGCATCGTTGATCACGCCCTTGTGCACGGGTGCGGTAACCATGCCGTCGAACAGACCATCCAGGCAGCCCCGGGTTGCTACCGTTAGGGTATCCAGAACATAGGCGCTATTGGCCGGGTTAAGCTGCCCGGCCGCTGTCGTCGCCAGCCCTTCTGCGTGATAGACCGACAGTGCTCCGGGCGCCGTCGTCGCGGCAGCACCGGGCGCCCAGTCTTGCAGTGTGATCCCCAGCCCGAGCTCACGGTTGCGTGCCTCCAGCAGCGGCTTACTGGCAATAACGACCAGGGCTGCGGAGCGCTCCTCAGCGGCAAGCTGCAGGCAAAGCTCCGGGCCAATACCGGCAGGCTCCCCTGCTGTGAGCGCGAGGGTCACAGGGTTTGTCATGACGCGCTGGCGTCGTCGGTTTTGAATTCGATAAAGGCTTCGTCGCGGATTTCCCGCAGCCAGTTCTGCAATTCCAGGTCGAACTTGCGGCGATAAATCGCCTGTCGCGCCTCACTGCGTTTTATTTCGCTACTGATGTCCTGCTGCCTGCGATCCTGGACCTGCAGAAGATGCCAACCAAACTGGGAGCGGAACGGGCCTTTCAGTTCGCCGACTTCGGCGTTCATCATGGCGTCTTCAAACTCGGGGACCATCTGGCCGGGACCAACCCAGCCAAGGTTGCCGCCGTCAGAACCGGAAACCGGATCGTCCGATTCACCTTTGGCCAGTGCCGCAAACGACGCGCCTTCCTCGAGCCGCTTATAAAGCTCGCGGATTTTCGCTTCGGCGGCACGGTCGCTGGTGGTTTCATCAGGACGGATCAGGATATGCCGTACTTTCGACTGTTCAACCAACTGGGCAGCATCGCCACCGCGCTTGTCCAGCACAGTCACCAAGTGGAAGCCGCTGCTGTTTTCCAGCACCGGAGACACCTCCCCCACGGCCAGCTCTGGCACTACATCCGCTACCAGCGATGGCAACTGACCTTCGCCGCGCCATCCCATGTTTCCCCCGTCAAGGGCGTTGCTGGCATCCGATTCGGCCACCGCGACCGAGCGGAAATCCCGGCCGTTGACAATCTCTGCCCGCAGGCTTTCGATCTGCGCCCTGGCCGCCGCAGCCTCTTCCTCATCATTGGGGTTATTCACCTGAATCAGAATGTGGGCCAGCTCGTATTCGGCGTTAGTGCGGCTCTGGCCTTCCGTCGCTTTCAGATAGTTATCCACCTCCCGGTCGGTTATCCGGACACGATTGCCCACCTGGCGCTGCTGCACCCGGCCGGTCAGCATTTCGCTGCGAATCTGTTGCCGGGCTTCCTGATAGGTCACTCCCTCTTGCACAAGCTGGTCTTCAAACTGGACAAGGGTCATGTCGTTACGGCTGGCAATGGAGGCAAGCGTTTCGTTCAGCTCGTTATCGCTGATCCGCATACCGGTGCGCTCAGCCATCTGCAGCTGAATGGATTCGGTAATCAGCTGCTCCAGAACCCGCTCTTCCAGAACCGAGCGCGGCGGCAGGCTGGTGCCCTGTGAACGCAACCGTCCAACGATGGTGTTGATTCGCGCATTCAGTTCCGACTGAAGAATAACCGAATCGTTGACCACCGCCACTACCTGATCCAGCAGTGTGCGTTCTGCCTGGGCGGCGCCCGACATCATCACAACCATCAGTACCACGATGGTCTTTGCGCATTGGCGAAGGGTCGCCCTCATAATCACCTCTATCTGGAAAAATCGGCGGGGCTCAGGTGCCGCGCCACGGGAATCTGTCGGGGATCAGCGCTCACCGAAACGGCGCCGCTCCCGCTCGTCAAAACCGATGATGGCCTCTGAAATCTGCCGGGAAGAACCACCGCTGCCACCCAGGCCTTTGAGTTCAATCTGGAAAAGCACCCGGCTTTCCAGCTGTTCCTCGTCGGTCAGATAATTCTGGTGAACCAGCTGCATACTCCAGCAACAGTTATTGTATTCCAATCCTGCCAGCGACCCCACGGTGCGGTCGAGCTGCGAGTCATACGCCCAGCGGCCGATCAGACTAACACGGTCTGTGACCGGCACAACGCCGCCAATATCCGACTGCTCGAATTCATTTCTGCGATAGGTGTGGCCAACACTCGCCAGATAGCGGTAATCCCCGGAGTGGAACACCAGCTGACTGCGGCCTTCTTCAGTTTTCCGGGTGTCCGGCTCCCACAGGCCGGAGGTGCGGATTTCAAGTCCTTCCAGAGGCCGCAGAACCGCTTCACCCGCCAGCGACGAATCGCTGCTGTCAGACGCCCCTTCACCTGCCAGCGTGACTTCCCGCTGATCAAAATACTGTACCTGAGCCAGGCTGAAGCGCGCGCGCTCACGGCCCGTGAGCATGTCATTGAAACGGCTGGTCACCGACACGGTCAGCTTGTTGGTGTCCCCGACCCGGTCACCGCCGGAGAACCGGTTCCTGCGGAAAAGTTCATTAAAACTGAACGAGCGCAGCGCCGTATCAAAATCCGGAATCAGGGACTGGTCCGCGTCCGCATCGGCCCAGGCGTAGTAAAGACGTGGTTCGAGCGTCTGGTTATAGGGCACGTCGAACAGAGTTGAGCGGCGGTCAAAATAAAGACCGGAATCCCATTCTGCTACCGCAACGGTGCGATCAATCCGGGGGTCGCCCAGGCCGTAATCGTCCAGTTGGTAACGGGTATAGTCTACCCCGACTGACGGCCGCACATAGCCCCAGAGCGAACGCAGGGGCAGCGCCACTTCAGGAATGGCCCGCAGGCGATGGCCGTTGGCCTGGTCCAGGCCGGTCAGGTCGTCGTTATCGCGATAGAAAAAGGTGTACTGGCTATCCAGCCCCACCGTTACCGGCCCAACATCCGCCACGCCATTGTATTGCACGTTCGGCAATTGGGAATAGGGCCGGTCGGCATCGGCAATGAAATCGCTGATGGTCTGATAACCACTCACGTACGCTTCCAGGTGCTGGGCGTCGCGCCGGTAGCGAATGCCACCCCGACGCTGAAGATGGGTGGCCTGGCTGATACCCAGGCTGCGGTTCAGGTCGCTCAGATAATCGTTGTCGCTGACCGCCGAGTAATCCCCATAACCCGTCCAGTACTCATTGAAGGTTGCTTCTGTGCTGACATCCAGCCCCCACCGCTCGCCGTCTTCACCCGGCTCGTTATCAGCGTATGCCTGATCGTTCCCGGCGTAACCGATCTGCAGTTCGGACTGCCCGAGTGCGCTCAGATAGCGCCCCTCTGCCTCGGTAAACAGGCCCCGGCCATAGATGAACTGCGGGGTCAGCGTGGCGTCGTAGTTCGGGGCCAGATTGAGATAGTAGGGAACAGAAAGGAAGCCGCCGCTGCCTGCACTGGATGAACCAAAGGCCGGGTAGAGAAGGCCCGATTTGCGGCGGTCGTCGATGGGAAAGCTGACGTAGGGCCAGTAGAACACGGGCACGTCTTTCACTTGCAGGCGCAGGTGTTTGGCAGTGCCCACACCCGCGCCCTGATCGAGTTCGATTTCAGACGCCACAATGGACCAGTCGTTCTGTCCCGGTGCGCACGTCGTCAGCTGGCCCTGACGTATCCGCACTTCATTTGCAGAGGTTCGCGCCAATTCTTCGGCGGAGCCACGCATTTCCGGGCCGTGGAGCAAAAACGTGGCAGCGCGGATATCCAGGTAGCCAGTGTCGGCATTGTAATTAGCGCGATCACCGGTGAGCAGGAACCCGTCACCCCGGCTGGTCAGCGGCCCCTCAATGGAAACCTGCCCCGAGGCCTGATCATACCGGGCCTCGTCACCGGTGACGGCAAAGGGTCCCTGCTGGATCCGGACATCGCCGCGAAGGTACAGCTCCGAGTTTATTTCATAGCGGGCTTCCAGACCGCTGGCCGTCAGCGGCAGATCTGCTGCAGCCCCGGACGCACCCGCTGCACTCTCTGTCGAAGCCGGTTGCAGATAGCCCCCCTGGCAAAAGGACGGCAGGGTGCTGGCAACCTCTGTTGGCAGCTCGGCTCTGGTGCGCCAGTCCAGCTCTGCCGCCGTGGGTGGTTCTGCTGCCAGTGTCACGGCAGTTGCCGCCAGACAGACACCGCCCGCAAACGCTGCTCGTAGCTTTGCCCGCAACTCTGCCCGCAACTCTTCACGCCACCCCGACCGGGGCCGCTGCAATCGGGTTGACGGCATGTGCAGCTTCCTTGAGCGGGCTGACACGATAGGGGGATCCTGTACTGAGTGGGCGTTTGATAGCGGCCTAGTTTACACGGCAGCTGAGGCCTTGTTAACGGAAACAGTCGGCAACCGGAGGGCGGAACAAAACCGATTTACCCTCTGGCTCCAGATCTGCTAACTTCTGAGCCTTACAACAGGTCGATCTCGCCTGCGTCTCTGGCGTTAATCGTGACTTTTTTCGTTCACTTCAGGAATTTTCCCGGCTCCATGGACAACCGTTTGCGAACCTTGACTCAATGGGTGAGACAGTTCCCCGGCTTCGAGAAAGCCGACCCGCAACCGGTCTCCGGTGACGCCAGTTTTCGCCGCTATTTCCGGGTGCTTGGTGATGGCCAGCCGTTTATTGTTATGGATGCGCCGCCGGAACACGAGGATTGTACGCCCTTTGTCGCCATTGCCCGACACTGGCAGGCACAGGGCATCGCCGTTCCGCGGATACTGGGTGAAAATCTGGAACAGGGGCTGCTTCTGCTGGAAGACTTTGGCGACACCCTGATGCTGGGTGCGCTGACTGAGTCGACTGCCGACACCCTCTATCACAGTGCCCTGGACGAACTGGTGTCGATCCAACGGGCCACCTCACCGCCGGACCACCCCCTGCCACCCTACAACAGCGAACTGCTGGACCGGGAAATGGCGCTGTTTCCCGATTGGCTGCTGACCGAAAAACTGGGCCTGACTCTCGATAACAGCGACCGGGCGCTTCTGGACACGACCTTTGCGTTCGTGCGGGAAAGCGCGCTGGCCCAACCCACGGTGACCGTTCACCGGGATTATCATTCCCGGAACCTGCTGGTGCGCCCCGGCACCATTGCTGGAAGTACCCGCCCCGGCGTGATTGATTTTCAGGACGCCGTCCACGGGCCGGTAACCTACGACCTGGTGTCGCTATTAAAGGATTGCTACATCAACTGGCCGACCACTCGTGTTGAACAGTGGCAAGAGCGGTTCCGCAAACAGTCCCTTGATGCCGGTCTTCACAACGCCGACCGCGACACCTTCCATCAATGGTTCGAACTGATGGGCATGCAGCGTCATCTGAAAGCCGCCGGGATCTTTGCCCGCCTCGATATCCGCGATGGCAAACCCGGCTACCTTGGTGACATCCCCCGGACTGTCTGCTACCTGGTGCGGGCCAGTGGCCGCCAGCCAGCGCTGCGGCATTTCCACGAGTGGCTGATCGACCGAGTGCTGCCCGCCGTCGAATCCACCATCGGTGCCGTGGAGACTCGCCAACCGTGAAAGCCATGATTCTTGCGGCAGGCAAAGGCGAGCGCATGCGCCCGCTGACGCTCACCACCCCGAAACCGCTACTGCCGGCTGGCGGCAAACCGCTGATTGTTCACCACCTGGAAAACCTCCGGCGTGCCGGCTTCCGGGACATTGTGATTAACCACGCCTGGTTGGGCGCACAGATAGAGGAAACGCTGGGGGATGGCGAACAGTTTGACCTGTCCATCCGCTACTCGGCAGAGGGGGAGCCGCTGGAAACCGCGGGCGGCATTCAGCGGGCGCTGCCGTTACTCACCAACCAGGGCGAAGACTGGTTTCTGGTGATCAACGGGGATATCTGGTGCGACGTCGATCTGGCGTCGCTGACACCACCTGACGATGCCGATGCGCTGCTGGTGCTTACCGACAATCCCGAGCACAACCCGCTGGGCGATTTCTGCCTGAACCGGGATGGCAAGGTTGTCACCGAGGGCGCTCATCGGCTGACCTTTACCGGGATCAGCCTGCTCCATCGCCGACTGTTTGAAGGGCTCCTGCCCGGCCCGCTGAAACTGGCGCCGATTCTTCACGCGGCCATTACCAATCATCGAGTGAAAGGTCTTCACCATACCGGTCAGTGGCTGGATATTGGCACGCCCGGGCGGCTGCGGGAACTCGATACGTTGCTATCGCAAGGCGAGGCCTGACTCATGCCAACAAATACCCGGGATAATGCTCTGCCTGCCCGCACGGAAACCGAGTTTGCCAGCCTTTTGGATGAGCTCGGCGCCTGCGGCCATCAGGCCAGCGAGCTGATGGTGCGTACCCACCTGCCGGGCTGGTGCCGCAGGGGCCTGTTTTTCTTTCTGGGTTATATCGGCAAGTCCGACGGCCGGGTAACCGAAAAAGACATCGGATTTGCGGAAACCCTGATGCGCGCTCTGCGCCTGTCACAGCGCCAGCGGCGGAAAGCCATCCAATACTTTCAGAACGGTAAAAACGCAGAGTCTATTCCGGCGTCGAAGGCCCTGCGGCTGAAACTCTCACATTGGCTGTGGCCGTCACCCTCCCTTCGGGTGGCCATCTGCGTGTGTCACGCCGCCCAACTCCACGGCCGACCCGCCACGCAGCGGCGGTACCGCTGCGAAGACGCCATCGACCAGATGGGCCTGCCCGTCAGTATCAGCGACGACATTCTCGACAGCTATGCCAGCAAAATCTGGATTACCGAACCCGAAGCCCAGCCCAAACCCACCACCTACGAACAGGCGCTTCAGGTATTAGGGGTCACCCGGCGGGATTCCCGCACGGACATCAAGCGGGCCTATCGCAAGCGGGTATCCGAGTGCCACCCGGACAAGCTGGCGCAGCAGGATCTGAGCCCGGCAGAATTGTCCCTGGCCAAAGACCGGCTGCAGAAATACCAGCAGGCCTGGGAGCTGATCGACCGCCGCCATTCGCTGTAACTGAATAACATTAAGGGTCAGGTCAGCCGTTACGGAGTTTTGGACGTTGAACGAAGCCAAGACGAGATGCGGTTGGCCAGCATTCTGGCTTCCCTGGGCTGTGGCTGCCGGGCCATGGCCACTGGCTGACGCCGATACCCGGCAATACCCGCACGCTCCAGAGCCGCAGCCCGCTCACGGGCGGAGCGATCCAGAGTTCTGTCTCCCGGGAAGGTGCTGTACAACTCAAGAATCGAAGGCGACGCGGCGGACGCCAGCAGTCCCGCCAGACCGCTGGATTCGTCCGCGTAAAAATGCGGCGCAATCCAGATCAGGTCCGTTGCCCGGCCGTCTTCCCGCGCCTGCCGGGTCACATGCCCGGCCGCCCTGCCAACGCCTGCCAGCACAATCCGTCCGTAGTCCCGTTCACTAAGTGCATCAACGGCTGCCGTGAGCGACGACACCACCTGGTCGCGATACTGGTTCAGAGCATCGTTGGGTGTTTCGGTCTCCATCAGGTTAATCATCACTGAAGACTGTCCATCGTCTGCTTTTTCTTCAGGGGGTTTTTCAGTCGGTTTTTTAGCAACGTCGGGCTGGGCATTGCTCTGCTGCCTGAGCCAGCGCTGAACCGCAAACGGTGGCGCCGGCAATCCCAGAGTCATTACCGCCCAACCATCCTGGCTGAGCGGCCCCCGAAGCGCATCCGCCAGCCCGGATGCCGAAGACACGCCCTCATCCGCAAGAATCACCAGGGCACCTTTGGCGGGCGAGTCCTGTTCCGGCTGGAACAGCGCCAACACCCGTTCCTGGTTCCTGTCCGTAAGCCAGACGGCCGTATCAGGCCGTTTTCGGGCAATCGCCTCTGCATCCACCCCGGTGGAAATCATCGGTCTTGCAATAGCGGTCGCGGGCTTTTCCTGAGCCGCCTCCGGGGCCTGCGGCTCTTCCTGTGACACCTGTGGTAACACGGGCACACTGAACATCAATAGCACCAGTAGCGCGGACCAGTGAACGATTCCAGGCAAATTGCGGGGTACCGGGGGCTGGGTTTTCTTCACCGGATCTTCCTTATTGGAGTGCGAAAAAAGGCCTTCAAGCTGTTAGACTAGCAGCTTTACAAGCGCACAGAGAGCCGTCATGAATCCGTATCAGATTGCCCCCTCCATCCTGTCTGCCGATTTTGCCCGACTCGGTGAAGAAGTTGATCATGTTCTGGCCGCAGGGGCCGACATCGTTCACTTTGATGTGATGGACAATCACTACGTCCCCAACCTCACCATCGGCCCCATGGTGTGCGAAGCCCTGCGCAAACACGGCGTAACGGCACCGATTGACGTCCACCTGATGGTGTCACCGGTGGACGATCTGATCCGCATGTTTATCGACGCCGGAGCCAGCTACATTACCTTCCACCCGGAAGCCTCAAATCACATTGACCGGTCGCTGCAGCTGATCCGCGACGGCGGCTGCAAGGCCGGCCTGGTGTTCAACCCGGCCACGCCTCTGCATCACATCGATCACGTGATGGACAAGCTGGACATGATTCTACTGATGTCGGTGAATCCCGGCTTTGGCGGTCAGTCGTTTATTCCCGGCACCCTCGACAAACTCCGGGAAGCCCGCAAGCGCATTGACGACAGCGGCCGCACTATCCGCCTGGAAGTGGACGGCGGCGTAAAAACCGACAACATCCGGGAAGTGGCCGAAGCCGGCGCGGACACCTTTGTGGCCGGATCTGCCATCTTCAAAACGGATGATTACAAGGCCACCATCGACCAGATGCGCGCCGAACTGGAACTGGCCCGCAAGAGCATTGGTCAGTGAGCCTCGCGGGATTGTTCAACCCCCGTTGGCCGGGGGTGGCGCTGTTTGATCTGGACGGCACGCTGGTGGACAGCGCGCCGGATCTGGCCACAGCAGTGGACACCATGCTGGAACAGCTCGGTCGCCGCAAAGCGGGCCTGGCGAATGTTCGCGAATGGATTGGTAATGGCGCGACGGTATTGGTGCGTCGGGCGCTGGCAGGCAAAGCCGACTGGGAGCCTGCGACGCCGAAAGACGACGCCATGTTCAAGGATGCCCTGTCGCTGTTTTTTTACGCCTACGAAAAAGCGAACGGTCAGCACGCCAGGCTTTATGAGGGCGTTGAACCCTGCCTGAAACGCCTGGCGGAGTATGGCTGCCGGCTGGGCATTGTCACCAACAAGCCGCAACAGTTCGTAGCGCCGCTGCTGGAGCAGATGGGCATTAACCGGTATTTCCGGGTCAGCGTCGGGGGCGACACTCTGCCCGTGAAAAAACCGGACCCGGCGCCCCTGGTTCACGCCATGGAAGCGTTAGGCGGCACCCGCGGAACCACCGTGATGATCGGCGATTCGGCGGCCGATATCAGTGCCGCCCGGGCGGCCGGTATTCCCTGCGTCGCAGTGCGCTACGGCTATAACTTCGGAGCACCGGCGGATTCACTCAGAGCCGATGCAACGGTTGATTCGCTGGCACAGCTTTTGTAATCTCACAGGACATTGCTTTTGACAATTTTCATTCGGGAGATTCCTGCCATGCAGGGACTGAGTCTGGCTGCAGACCACGGCACATTGTCCAGCCGCGCAACACGCTGGTGGCGATGGCGCACGGCTTGAGCTTGCCTTTTACCGCCTCTGGCAGCCACGGCTGTCGATGTGCCATCTTGCAGATCAGATTTCAGGACCTACTTTCATGACATCCAAGTTCATGACACCCGAGCAATTCGCCGAGCTTGCACAGGCCGGCTATAACCGCATCCCCGTTTACCGCGAAGTATTGGCGGACCTGGACACGCCGCTGAGCACCTACCTCAAGCTCGGCAGCGGTCCTTACTCCTATCTGTTTGAGTCTGTTCAGGGCGGCGAAAAGTGGGGGCGCTACTCCATTATTGGATTACCCAGCGTTGAAGTATTAAAGGTGTTTGGCGACCAGATCACCATCAGCCGTGCAGGCCAGGTGGTCGAGGAAACCACCGCCGAGGATCCGCTGACCTTTATTGAGGACTATCAGACCCGTTTCCATGCCCCGGATCTGGACGACCTGCCCAGATTCAACGGCGGCTTGGTAGGCTATTTCGGCTACGACACCGTGCGCTACATCGAAAAGCGTCTGCGGGCCACCTGCCCGCCGGACAAGATCGGTACCCCGGATATTCTGCTGATGGTGTCTGATGAAGTGGTGGTGTTCGACAATCTGCGCGGCACGCTGCACCTGATTGTTCATGCCGACCCCGGTCAGGAAGGTGCGTATGAACAAGCCTTGCAGCGCATCGATGATCTGGAATCACGGCTGCACCGGCAAACCGCCGACGCCCCCCGCACACCCGAAAAACTGCGCGGGAAGACCGTGGACGAGAGCGACTTCATTTCCGGCTTCAACCAGGAAAAGTTTGAAGCGGCCGTGGGCAAGATCAAGGAATACGTGCTGGACGGCGACGTGATGCAAACCGTGATTTCCCAACGCATGTCGATTCCGTTCGAGGCACCGCCACTGAACCTGTACCGGTCACTGCGTGTATTGAACCCGTCGCCTTACATGTATTTTCTGGATCTGGAGGATTTCCACATCGTCGGCTCCTCACCGGAAATTCTGGCGCGGGTGGAAGACGAGGAAGTTACCGTTCGCCCCATCGCAGGCACCCGCAAGCGCGGCGCAACCGATGCGGAAGACCGGGCGCTGGAACGTGAACTGCTGGCCGACCCCAAGGAGATCGCCGAGCACCTGATGCTGATCGATCTGGGCCGCAACGACGCCGGGCGGGTCTCAGAAACCGGCACCGTGAAGCTGACCGACAAGATGATCGTGGAGCGTTACTCCCACGTGATGCACATCGTCTCCAACGTTACTGGCCGTCTGAAAGCAAACACCAGTTGCCTGGACGTTCTGCGCGCCACCCTGCCCGCGGGCACCCTGAGCGGCGCACCGAAAATCCGGGCCATGGAAATCATTGACGAGCTGGAGCCGGTCAAGCGCGGCGTGTATGGCGGCGCAGTCGGTTATCTGTCATTCAACGGCAACATGGACACGGCCATTGCCATCCGCACCGCCGTGATCAAGAACAACACCCTGCACATACAGGCAGGTGCCGGTGTGGTGGCCGATTCGGTCCCACGCCTTGAGTGGAAGGAAACCATGAATAAAGGTCGCGCCATTTTCCGTGCGGTCGCCATGACCTACAACGATTTCGACCACTGAGGCGGGGGAAAGATTATGCTACTGATGATCGACAACTACGATTCCTTCACCTACAACGTGGTGCAATATCTGGCCGAACTGGGTGCCGACGTGCAGGTTCACCGGAACGACCAGATCACCGTTGAACAGATCGAAGCCCTGAACCCGGAGCGGCTGGTGATTTCACCCGGGCCCTGCACCCCGAATGAGGCGGGCGTTTCCATGGACGTGATCCGTCATTTTGCCGGTAAACTGCCCATTCTTGGGGTGTGCCTGGGCCACCAGGCCATCGGGCAAGTGTTTGGCGGCCAGGTGATTCGCGCCGGGCGCGTTATGCACGGCAAGGTTTCCCCGGTATTCCACAGTGACCAGGGCATTTTCCGGGGCCTCAGCAACCCGTTGCAGGCCACCCGTTACCACAGCCTGGTGATTGAACAGGCATCACTGCCGGACTGCCTGGAAGTCACCGCCTGGACCCGCAATGACGACGGCTCAGTCGAGGAAATCATGGGGGTTCGCCACAAGACGTTGCCCATTGAGGGGGTTCAGTTTCACCCTGAGTCGATTATGACCGAGCAGGGGCATGAGCTTTTGCGCAATTTCCTGCGGAGTTAGTTTTTATTGGTTGGTTTGGGAGTTCTGGATCTGAGTCCGGGCATTAGTGGGGGAGAGGGTTTCCCAAACACGCTGTAAACACGTCCCTGTGCGCTCGGGCTCCGCCATCCATGGCTCCGCACGGTTTGGGAAACCCTCTCCCCCACTAACGCCCTATTGGCAAGTTGTTCCAGTGCGTTCTCTACGCGAATCTGGAACAGCAAAAAACAGACAAGGCGAAACGAAAACAGGATAAGCCATCACGTAACGTTCAAGGGCTAAGGTTGGGATGGCTACTTACCAAAACGTGCGGAGCCATGGATGGCGGAGCCCGAGCCTACATGGACGTACTTGTCGGCGTTTTTGGGAAGTAGCCATCCCAGCCTTAGCCGTGCACCCAAACTGGCGGGCTATCAAAGCAACAGGTCCTGCACCGGCCACGAACTTGCTAAGCTAGAGCCAAACGAAGCAGATTAAACCGAAGGGGCCCCACAGATGGATATGAAAGAAGCTTTGAACCGCATTGCCTCCAACCTGGATCTTTCCACGGAGGAGATGAAAGACATCATGCGGATTATCATGAAAGGCGAAGCCACCGACGCCCAGATTGGCGCCTTTCTGATGGGGCTTCGCCTGAAAAGTGAAACCATTGATGAAATCACCGGCGCCACGGAAGTCATGCGTGAACTGGCCACCAAGGTGACGGTTAATGCCGACCCGCTAGTGGACATTGTCGGCACCGGCGGCGACGGCTCTAATCTGTTTAACGTATCCACGGCGGCGGCTTTTGTGGTGGCGGCTGCTGGTGGCTTCGTGGCCAAACACGGCAATCGCGCCGTATCGTCTAAAAGTGGCAGTGCGGACCTGCTGGAAAAACTGGGCATCAACCTGCAGATGGCTCCGGAAGAAGTGGCCCGCTGCGTAGAGCAGATTGGTGTGGGCTTCATGTTTGCACCTGCCCACCATGGCGCCATGAAACACGCTATCGGGCCGCGCAAAGAACTGGGTTGCCGCACGATTTTCAATATCCTCGGCCCGATGACTAACCCGGCAGGCGTGAAGCGTCAGCTGGTCGGCGTGTTCACTCCGGAGCTTTGCCGCCCCATGGCGGAGGTGCTGCATCGGCTGGGTGCTGAGCACATCATGGTGGTGTGCTCCAAGGACGGCCTGGATGAAATCAGTCTGGCGAGTTCCACACACGTGGCGGAGCTGAAAAATGGCGAAGTTATGGAGTACGACATTACACCAGAGGATCTGGGCCTCAAGAGCCAGACGCTAGTCGGACTGACCGTGGATACCGCTGAGGAGTCGCTGACGCTGATCAAGGCTGCCTTTGGTCGTGGCCACGATGAAATGGCCGAGAAGGCCCGTGACTTGATCGCACTGAACGCCGGTGCGGCGATTTATGTGGCGGGGCTGACCAAAACGCCGGCCGAGGGCGTCGAAATGGCTCTCGATGCCATGGGTTCCGGCCTGGCCGCTGGCAAGATGTCGGAGCTTGCTGACTTCTCGCAGTGTTTCTAATACCGGTCTTCCAGTTTTGGAGCTGGGCGAGCCGGTGGGGCGACCTGTCCAAAACACGCCCGCAAGTACGTCCCTGTAGGGCTTGACGTCAGCCATCCTTGGCTGACGACAGTTTTGGACAGGTCGCCCCACCGCCTCTCGCATATTATTTACGGGCCTGAATATGACTGACAGACACTTAGATAAGACACCGACCATTCTTCGGAAGATCATTGACCGGAAATGGGAAGAAATTGAAGAGCGTAAAACCAGGGTTTCCATTGCTGACCTGAAAGCCATGGCCGGTGACCAACCGCCTGCTCGCGGGTTTGCAGATGCCCTTCGTTCACGCATCGAAAGCAAAACGCCTGCAGTCATCGCCGAAATCAAAAAAGCCTCTCCCAGCAAAGGCATCCTGCGTGACCCATTCGAGCCAGCCGTGATTGCCGAAAGCTACGAAAAAGGCGGCGCGGCCTGCTTGTCAGTGCTAACTGACCGGGACTTCTTCCAGGGCCACGAAGACTACTTGCTCGCCGCCCGCAACGCGTGCAGCCTGCCGGTGATCCGCAAGGACTTCATGGTAGCGCCCTACCAGGTGTACGAGAGCCGTGCCATGGGTGCCGACTGCATCCTGCTAATCGCCGCCTGCCTCACCAAAGACCAGATGCAGGAACTGGAAGGCACTGCCCATGACATCGGTTTGGACGTGCTGGTGGAAGTACACGATGGCGATGAGCTGGACGACGCCCTTACGCTGAAAACGCCAATGGTAGGCATCAACAACCGCAACTTGCACAACTTCGAGGTATCGCTGGATACCACGTTTGACCTGCACGAACGGATATCCAGAGACCGCCTGACCATCACCGAAAGCGGGATCATGACCATCGACGACGTGAATGCGATGACTGAACGGGGCATCTACGGATTTCTGGTGGGCGAATCGTTTATGCGGGCGGATGAGCCTGGTGAAAAGTTAAGGGAATTGTTTTTCCCCGAGCGTTAGGTTTCTCCAAAGAGCGGAGCCCGAGCGTACAGGGACGTATTTACAGCGTATTTCTGAACCACAGGCCCGCCGAAGTGCCACCCCCCAAGCTAGCCCTCAGGATCTGCCAAAGCCTCCTGAAGCAACCCAAGCAAATGAGCGGGCATCCCCTCAGCCAGCTTCAGCGCTGCTTCGTGTCCGCGATGGGACATCTTGCCCCAGGTCCGGCGAACAATCCGAAGCCACTTTTCCCGATCGTAATCCACGTTCTGCTCATAGAAGTCCGCAAAATAACGCTCCAGAAACACCATGCAGGCCACATCTTCCAGCAACTGGGTGTCATCATCCTGGCGCAACTCTCGCTTGGTCAGAATAATTTCAACCCGCTCGCATTCGTCTGCGGGAAAACCACACTCCGCCATAATCTCCGCCGCCCTGCGGCCATGCATGCGACCACAGGCCTGGCGCCACTGGTAGTAGGCCTTGCGGCCCTCGGCATACTCACTCCGCGGCATGGTCCAGCGTTCGATGTGCTGTGCCCTGCAGGCAACCTGCATGCGCGGCGACGGCTGCGACTCCAGCTCGAATAGCCAGCGCGTCATGTGCAGACTGTAAGCGTACTCCTTGGGCAGGGATTCACCGTCGACCTGCTCCTGATTGGGGTCCGCCTTATTTGCTTCGTCAATCGCCTTCAGCGCACAGCTAAGTGGTTGCTCAGAACTCATAATCAAACCTTTGCAGAGGGCCGTTCTTTGATTCGCTCGAACCAGGCTTTGAGGTTCTCCTGCTCCGGACGGATGCGAATGTCCACTACCCGGGCAAACGCCATCGTTGTGAACGCGTTGATGTCTGCCGCCGTAAACCGATCGCAACAGATGTATTGCTTGCCATCCAGCTGCTTGTCGAGGAAGTGCATGAACTTCTCCACCGTGGTACGGCACTCCTCTCCCCATTCCTTGATCGGGTTCATGCGGTCCTTGAAGTAGCCACTGGTGTGCTGGAAACACATGCCCGTCGGCATGAAAAACGAGAACTCAATCCAGCGCAGCCATTGCTCAACTAACGCTTTTTCAACGGGCGTATCGCCCAGCAACGTAGGGGCATCCGGATAGCTTTCCTCAAAATAACGGCAGATAGCCATAGTTTCAGCGATGCACGTGCCGTCATCCAGCTCCATCACAGGCACTTTTTTCATGGGGTTTCTGGCGGCGTATTCCGGCGTCAGATTTTCGCCTTTCTGCAGGTCAATCTGGATGAAACTGGCTTCATCCAGCAAACCCTTTTCAGCCATGAACATGCGGACACGACGGGGGTTTGGAGCGGTACTGGTTTCAAAGATCTTCATTGTTATGAGCTCCAGAGCTAACGAGAAAAACAGACCTGATTCAGAGACTGACGCGGTTATTCAAGGGCGTCAAGTAAAGAGGAATAAGCATTCGCTCTGTAGTAACGTTTTACATGAATGGCTTGTAACTCCTGTCAAAATCATTACTCTAAAAGGTGAACTATGACCGGAAAAAAACGAATTGAGTTCACATTTCCTGCCAGAAAACAAGATCTTGAAGCAATCCAGCCAGGAGCCATTGGCGTCTGGGGCGGCTCATTGTCGCCAAAAATACCCCTCGAAAGGAGTAACTGTATGCGAAAACTAACCCCCGTGGCGCTTTTGTGCGCCCTGTCTGCACCCTCGCTCGCGTCCGCCGAATGCGGTGAAGTATCCATCACCGAGATGAGCTGGGCCTCGAACGCAGTCGTAACAGGCGTTGCCAAGTTCATTATGGAACAAGGCTATGGCTGCGACGTAAGCGTGATTCCTTCTGATACCGTTCCTGCCGTCACATCGGTCGCTGAAAACGGCGAACCGGACATTGTCACTGAGCTGTGGCTGAACTCTGCCGGTGAGGCGTACCTGGAACTGGAAAAGCAAGGCAAAATTAAGCGCGTAGCCGAAGTGCTGGATCCAGGCGGCATTGAAGGCTGGTGGATTCCCACCTATCTGGCCGAGAAACACCCGGAACTGAAAACCATCGAAGGCATCATGGCTAACCCGGAACTGGTGGACAGCCGCTTTAACAACTGCCCGAGCGGTTGGGGCTGCCGTGTCGTCAGTGACAACCTGGTTCGCGCTCTCGATCTGGAAGCATCCGGTATCGACGTATTCGACCACGGTTCCGGTGAAACCATGGCGACCTCCATGGCATCCGCCGTTCAGAGCGAAGAACCCTGGTTCGGTTACTACTGGGGGCCAACCGTGCCACTCGGCAAGTACGATATGACTCGCGTTAAAATTGGCGATTACAAGCCCGACGTTCATACTCGTAACCAGACCCAGGAGGTCGCTAACCCCGGCGTTTCCGAGTTCCCTGCTGCCACTATTCTGACCGCGGTCACGACCAGCTTCAGTGAACGCGAGCCGGAAGTGGTTGAAATGCTGAGCAAGATGACCTTCAAGACCACTACCATGAGTGCTCTGCTGGCCTGGATGGACGAGAATAACGCCTCCGCCGAAGAGGCTTCCGTCTACTTCCTGAGCAACAACAGTGACGAATGGTCCAGTTGGCTGAATGATTCAGCCACCAAGCGACTTGCCAACGTGCTTGGAGAGTAAAAGCCCCAAAGAAGAGCCGGTTCACCGGCTCTTCTTTTTTCTGGTCAAAAAAAAAGTCATACCCGATACCTCATTCTGAATGCGCAAGGGATATTGAACACTCATGGCTACCTACGACTTCCTATTTTCATCGCTCGGGCTCAAGGAGTGGTGTGCTGAAGATGCGAGCGACGCGCCCATGTCGATGGCCGCGTTACTCAACAAATCGAAAGGTACGGAAGGAGAGGCGACATCCCTCTGGGATTTGCCGTTTCCATCCATGGATGCACTCAATGAATCCTGCGCTGCCTTTCCCCAGTCCCGGGAGCTGACCCAGGGGCTGGAGCAAGGTTTTCTTGCCATCAAGGACAATCTCAGCATTGTGCTGGATCCCATTACCCAGCCCTTGAGCTGGGCCCTTGATGCCACTCTTTACGGGATGGTCAACACGCCCTGGTGGATCGTTATTCCGATCCTGCTGGCGGTTGTTCTGTTTGTTACCAAATCCTGGAAGCTGGTCGGCTTCGTGGCTGGCAGCCTGTGTCTGCTCGCCTTCATCGACTACTACGAATACGCCATGCAGACGCTGGCGATTATATTTGTCTGCGCGTTCATCTGTGTCCTGCTGGGCGTACCTATTGGCATCGCCATGTCCCGAAGTAACATGATGCAGAGATTGACCGTTCCAGTGCTGGATATGCTGCAGACACTGCCGCCGTTCGTGTATCTGATTCCGCTGATTTTCCTGTTCAGCGTGACTGAATCAAAACTCTACGGCATTGCGATTATTCTTTACGCCATCGTGCCGGTGATCCGCCTGACAAACCTTGGCATCCGACTGGTGGACAAAGATGTGATTGAGGCGGCCGATGCATTCGGCATGACCAGCCAGCAGAAACTGTTCAGGGTTCAGATTCCGCTGGCACTGCCCAATATCATGGCGGGGGTAAACCAGACCATCATGATGAGCCTGGCAATGGTTGTCATCGCCTCCCTGGTATCCGCTCCAGGGTTGGGCGTACTGGTGCTTCAGGGCATCCGGAATCTGGAACTGGGTGTTGGCCTGGTTGCGGGCCTGGGCATCGTTATCCTGGCCGTGATTCTTGATCGGGTCACTAAAGCCTCACTGGCGCGCATCAACGCCTCACAGAAACAATAAGGGAGCGAATCGTGGACCGGGAAATCAAAGTATCCGTCCGGAACCTTTACAAGATCTTCGGCGAAACGCCTGACGTTGCCCTTGAGTACGTAAGACAGGGCATGGGCAAGCCTGAACTGCTTGAGAAACACAGGCACGTACTGGGCCTTCAGGACATCAATGTCGACATGCGCGACGGTGAGATCACCGTCATCATGGGTCTGTCAGGCTCTGGTAAATCCACCCTGATTCGCCATATCAACCGCCTGATTGAGCCTACTGCCGGTGAAATCGAGATCGATGGCAAGAACGTACTCGATTTCGACGAGGACCAACTTCGCAAACTCCGTCGCGAAGGTATGTCGATGGTCTTCCAGAAGTTCGCTCTATTGCCTCACAAAACCGTGCTCGAAAATGCCGGTATGGCGCTGGCTGTGCGTGGCTTTACAGTCGAGGAATTCGAAGGAGAGGCCAGGAAATGGCTGGCTCGCGTTGGTCTCGAAGGCAATGCCGACCAGTTCCCTCATGAGCTTTCGGGCGGCATGCAACAGCGGGTAGGTATCGCTCGCGCGCTGGCCTCCAACTCCCCGATCATGCTGATGGACGAGGCTTTCTCTGCTCTTGACCCGCTGATTCGTTCGGACATGCAGGACCTGTTGCTGGAATTGCAGGAAGAGCTCAAGAAAACCATCATCTTCATCACCCACGATCTGGATGAATCCCTGAAACTGGCCGATCACCTGGTTATCCTCGATGAGGGCCATATAGTTCAGCAGGGTGAGCCCCAGGAAATCCTGATGAATCCGAATGACCCCTATATCATGGACTTCATTGCCGATATCAACCGGGCCAGGGTGTTGCGTGTGCGCTCCGTTATGGAAAGGACCCAGGACGCGCCGGCAGAGTGCGCCGGGGATATTTCTGAGCACGACAATCTGGAATCGGTGATTACAAAGTCCAATGGCAACACCGATCTTGTCTATCGGGTCACCCGCAAAGGTAACCAGATCGGCGTGCTGGACATGAAAGTTCTGGTAAAAGCGCTGGTGCCCACCGAACCATCAGACAGCATCGAGCGCGCCCAGCTTTAAAAGAAAGGACCCAGCTTTAAGCCAAACCATGCAGGTGGTTGCAAAGGTCAGTCGGGTCTACAATAGAACACCGGCCTCACACTCGAGGCCCTATCGACAAGAATGATGTCCAGACTGGCAATCTTTCTGATCACCGCATGGCAGCTATGGGGCTGCTCCGAGGCTGACCCGCCGAGCTCAACCTTGGCTGCGCTACCTGAAAGCAGTGCCATTGAAGACGACACTGACGCAACCCTTCAGCGTGCAGAATCTGACAAGCGCATCGTTGTCGTCGCCGATCCCTGGTGCCCGCATAACTGCAAAGCGGGTGCCACCCAGGAAGGCTATATGGTGGATATTGCCCGGGAGGCGCTGGCAGAAGCAGGCTACACCCTGGAATACCAGAATTTAACCTGGATACGAGCTCTCAGAATGACCCGTCGGGGCCAATTTCACGCTGTGGTGGGCGCTTTCAGAACCGATGCGCCTGATTTCGTGTTCCCGGAGGTTGCTCAGGGGCGCGCCTCAATCTCGCTGTTTACCCATCCCGACAACGACTGGACCTACAAGGGGATTACTTCTCTGGAAGGCCAGACACTGCTAACCATCAACGGTTATTCTTATACTGCCGAGCTGGACGACTACATTGATAGAAACCGGGACAACCGGCAAAGAATCTGGATTCTGTCTGGCCCGGCACTCTTAAAGCGAGCTCTGAGTCTGCTGGAAAAAGACCGGGCTGATGTTTTTGCCGAGGATGATTACGTTATGGCCTGGGCGATTCGTAACGACCCTGACATTGACCAGCCCCGCAGAGCCGGTCAGGTTGGGGAAACCCTGTCTTACCTCGCTTTTTCTCCCGCTATTGAAAACTCGCCAGAGCTTGCCCGTATTCTGTCAGAGGGCACTCAAAAGCTCATCGAAAACGGCCGAATGGACGCCATCCTCAAAAGCTACGGCCTCACTGGGTTGATGGAAACGCCCTGAGTGGCACGACGATGACACGCCAGAAAGGTTCGTTTCCGGTCGCCAAGAACGGCCGTTCCAGGCCACCGGATATTCCATACCATTTCCTGCCTGAAAGCATTACGCTTGGCCCATTCCATTACGTTCAATAAAAGGTTCACTTTCATGGCCCTCCAACTTTACCAGTTTGCCATCTCCCATTACTGCGAGAAGGTCCGCTGGGCGCTGGATTATAAAGGCATTAATTACCAGGCCATGAATCTGCTTCCCGGCCAGCATGTGAATACCGTGCGGAAACTGGGCGGGGATGGGTCCTCAGTGCCGGTTCTGGTCCACAACGGCCATTGCGTACAGGGCTCCGCCAGCATTCTGGATTATCTGGATGAGACCTTTCCTGAACGCCCACTCACGCCTTCGGACCCTGCAGCCCGGGAACAGGCCCTGGATTGGGAAAAGCGCATGGACGACGAACTAGGCCCAGCCGTTCGCTGTTTTGCCTATCACTACTTTCTTCAGCGCCCGAAAGTGGTGGTGCCGATGCTGACCGCTGGCACGCCCTTCTACAATCGGTATCTGATTCGCCTGGCCTTCAGCCGGGTCGACGAAATCATGCGCAAATGGATGAAGATCAACGAAAAAACCGCCGACACCTCGCGCCAGACCATGGAGCGCTACCTGAACGAACTGTCTCAGGCCTATCAGGCCGCTCCCTGGTTGGCCGGTGATAGCTTCAGCCGCGCGGATATCACAGCCGCGGCGTTTTTGGCCCCGATGTTTCAACCACCGCAGTATCCGGTGCCCTGGCCGGAACCAAAGCGCATTCCCGAGCCTGTCCGGAACTGGCTGGAGCAATGGCAGCCCCAGCTACAGACCCTGGAAACCCTGTACGCCGCTAACCGATAAACACCTGACGGCGGTCCCGGCCCGGTGATCGCCCGGTCCAGCGCTTGTAGGCCCGGTTAAACGCACTCTGCTCGGAAAACCCCAGCAGCAGAGCGATGTCTGCCAGGGTCAGTGCCCTATCTTCCAGATACTGATGAGCCAGTTGTTCGCGGCTGCGATCCAGCCACTGCTGCCAGCTCAGGCCATGGCGGGCCAGTCGTCTTTGCAGGGTTCGCGGCGACATGTGCATGGCCGCGGCCGCCCTTGCCAGGGTAGGCTCGCCGTCCGACAACATGCGCAGAACCACCCGCTGCATCTGCCGGTCCGCCTCGGAACTTTGCGGCAATGCCTGCAGCATGGCTTGGGCCTGGCGGTCCAGCAGGCGGCGCAGGGTCGGATCACGCCGGGGCATGGGCAGGCTGAGATAGCGCAGTGGAAAACGCACCCGCACATGGGTGTCGCTCCAGTTTACCGGGCAGCCGAAGAAAGCGTCATAGGCCCGGGCGCTGGCTGTGTCCACGCTATGGAGAAAACTGATCGCAGACGGCGGAGGCGGCTGGTCAATCTGGCGGCGCAGAAAGGTCACCAGAGCGGCAATAGCGGCCCCGTCTGCCTGCTGGCCCAGCTCATTGTCTGAAGGCGGCCAGCGGATTTCCGCTTCGTTTTCCATCACTTCAATCTGGGCCAGGCTGGTGCCGTAAAACAGGGTTTCATAACGTTGATACGCCAGCATGGCCTCGCCCAGCGTATCGGTGGCCAGTACCAGATACCCCAGAACACCCACATGACGGGGTGTAGCGCAGGCGCCGACTGCCAGCTCCGGTGCCGGGCGGTCCGGCGTCAGCGCCAGGCCGTCCGCCAGCATCCGCCGCCACACAGCCACCGGCACATTGTCCTGGGTTGACCAGCGGGCCAGCTCCGGGCGCAGGTTCTCAGCATCCAGCCCCTGCTGATCCAGCCAGTCTTTTAACAGCCCGGTCCAGGCGCCGGTTACCCGTATCACTCTTGCCACCGATCTGTGCTCCAGCGCCGGTTTTCTAGGAAATGACTTAAATAGTCAATTTTATGGCGTGAAATGTCAATTTTTACAGAAGGGCCCGGGCGACACTGAGAATCTGCAAACAACAAAGAGACTTTAGCGTCATGACCCTGATCGACATGATGACCAACGCCCTGAACGAGAGCGGGCTACTGGCGCTCTGGCAGACGCTCGCTTCCTGGCTGGCACTGGATGAGCGCCAGCTGATTTTCATCATTGCCACGCCGGTTTTTATTGCCGTGGCGGTCTGGGAGTACTGCCGTATCCGCCACGACTCCAGCAAAATGAACGGGCCAGAGGCGATCCGCAACTTTGCGCTCGGCGCCGGTTACCAGACAACCGAACTGCTGTTTGCCGGACTGATCGCCTTCCCCGTTTACGCCCTGTGCTATCACTTCCGGTTGCTGGACCTGGAGCTGAATGCCCTGACCGTTGTTCTCACCTTTCTGGGCGTGGATTTGTGTTTCTACTGGATGCATCGGTGCAGTCACCGGGTGCGCTGGTTCTGGGCCGCTCACGTGGTTCATCATTCGTCAGAGCGCATGAACTTTTCCACCGCCATGCGTCAGAACGCGACCAACATCTTTAATGGTAACTGGCTTTTCTACCTGCCTCTGGCGCTGATTGGTTTCAACCCGGTCTGGATTGGTGTCGCCTATGCGCTGTCGTTGGTGTTCCAGTTCTTCATTCACACGACGGTGGTCGGGAAGCTGCCCGCGGCCGTCGAATTCGTATTCAACACTCCCAGCCATCACCGGGTTCATCATGGCCGCAACCCCGGTTATATCGATCGCAATTACGGAGGCACGCTGATCCTCTGGGACCGGCTGTTCGGCACTTTTGTAGCAGAAAATGAACAGGCGCCCCCGGAATACGGCATAACCACACCGGTGCCGTCCAACAATCTGCTGGTGCTCTGGACCCACGAGTACCGGGATATGTTCCGGGACATGGCTCAGCCCGGCCCAATGACCGAGCGACTGAAACACCTCTGGAAACCGCCAGAGTGGAAGAGAGAGTGGAGGAGAGAGTGGAGGAGAGGGTGGAGGAGAGAATAGAGGCGATAGTGGCAACCCAAAGCCGGTTCCCGGTAGACTCCATCTTCTCTCATAGAAACACAGACGGACCTGACACCCATGGACGCACAGGAACGCTTCATCACCAGCCCGGACAGCCATCATATTCCTGTGCTGTGCTGGGTGCCCGCACAGGCCGGCAGCACGCTGGTTATAGCTCACGGAATGGCCGAACACGCCGCCCGCTACCAGCCGCTGGCGCTCTGGTTGAACCAGCGCGGCGTTGCCGTGTACGCGATTCAGCACCGGGGCCATGGCCCCGATTGCCCACCCGAGAACCAGGGCCATTACGCCGACAACGGGGGCTGGCAGAGCGTCATCGATGATCTGTCGCTGGTGATTCGACACGCCCGTTCTGAACACCCTGACCTGCCCCTGAGCCTGTTCGGTCATAGCATGGGGTCGTTTATCGCGCAGGCTTACGTGCAGCAATATGGCGACCAGATTGATAACCTGTTGCTATGCGCAACTAACCGTATTGACCGTCTCAAACTTGGCCCCTATCTCGGCCTCGTTAAACTGATAAAACTGGGACGGGGCAAGCGCTACCGAAGCCCGCTGATTGATGCTCTCTCCTTCGATGCCTTCAACAAGATGTTTGCGCCCAACAGGACAGGTCATGACTGGCTTAGCCGCGACACCGCCCAGGTGGACCGCTACGAACGTGACCCGCTTTGCGGCTTCCCCTGCACGGTCGGTCTCTGGACAGACTTTATCGGCGGCATGCTCAGCCTGAATCCGGGCCGGTGGCGGCGGGATCTGCCGGTTCACCTGATGGCGGGCGACCAGGACCCGGTCGGCGAAATGGGCAAGGGCTTCAGCCGCCACATTGCCAACCTTCGAAAAGCGGGCGTTACCGTAGCGTCAGAGCGGCTGTTTGCAGGGGCCCGTCACGAACTGGTCAACGAAACCGTGGCCGACGAGGTCTGGCAGCACATTCATCAGTGCCTTGTTCACCCGAATCCATGACGGCGACCGCTCCGGGGCGCTAAGATCAAAGCCAGCATCACACACAACGGGAGCAACTTATGTTTACCAATCGAGTGGTCTGGATTACCGGCGCCTCCTCCGGCATCGGTGAAGCACTGGCGGTGCGTTTTTCCCGGGACAACGCCCGGGTTGTTCTGTCTGCCCGGCGAGAACCGGAGCTCGAGCGGGTAAAGCAACGTTGTATTAATGAAGGTGCGGCTGAATCCAATCTGTTCGTGCTGCCGCTGGACGTCACGGAACAGGACGCACTGCCCGGCAAAGTGTCTGCCGTGCTCGAGCGTTTCAGCCAGATTGACCTGCTGATCAACAACGCCGGCCTGTCCCAACGGTCTCTGTGCAAGGATACCGAGCTATCGGTGTACCAGAAACTGCTGGACGTGGACGTTATGGGCCAGATTGCCCTCACCAAGGCGGTTCTGCCTCACATGCTGGAGCGGCGCTCCGGCCATCTTGCCGTGACCGCCAGCGTCGCTGGCAAGGTCGGCGTTCCACTGCGCACCGGATATTGCGCCGCCAAACACGCTGTTATGGGCTTCTTTGATGCCCTGCGGGCGGAGGTGGAAGACGACGGCATTCTGGTGTCTACCATCACCCCGGGCTTTATCCGCACGGAGATTTCACGTAACGCCCTGGCCGCCGACGGTTCAGCGTTCGGTGAAGAAGACGAAAACATTGCCGGTGGCATGGATGCCAGCGAGTGCGCGGAGGTGATAGTCCAGGGCCTGGACAAGGGCAAGCGTGAAATCCCGGTGGGCAAAGGCAAGGAGATGGCCGCCCTGTGGGTAAAACGCGTAGCGCCGGAAATGATGTTCAAGCTCGCGAAGAAGCAGAGCTGACCCGAAGCGCCGGTAAATCCGGCCACTACAGTCAATGTTCCAGTTCCCGAATGCTGCGATCCTTGTTTTGACATTCATTGAACTGGAATAACCTCCATGCATACCACGAAGCCAGGGACGCTGCTTCCGATTGCCCGCCTGACCCTGTTACTGGTCCTGATTGCTGCCGTTTCCGGCTGTTCTGCCATTGGCGCCTCGATGAAGGCTACCCCAACCCTGAGCCACTGGGGCGGCCTGATCAGTATGCCCGTAGAAGATCTGAAAGCCCGGTACACCAATGAGCATTCCCGCTTTGTTCAGGTCAACGGCTACGATATCCACTACCAGGATCGCGGCAGCGGCGAGACCATCATCCTGATGCACGGCATTTTTTCCTCGCTTCAGACCTGGGACCCCTGGGCCAATGAGCTGGCCAAATCCCACCGGGTAATTGCACTGGACATGCCCGGGTTCGGGTTAACAGGCGCCCCGGCAGATCTTGACCGCTTTAACGAGGCCGAGCTGTTCAAAACCTTTGAAGGCTTCGTGGATCAGCTGGGAGTGAATCAGGTGTCTCTGGCCGGCAATTCTCTGGGCGGCTACATGGCCGCCTATTACGCCGCCCGATACCCCAACCGGGTGAAACGCCTGATTCTGCTGGACCCGTTTGGTTATCCCCAGGACACCCCCTGGATACTGGACGTGGGCACCTTCGCGCCCGTTGCCTTCCTCGGAAGCTATATCCAGCCGGCCTGGGCGGTCACCCTGGGCGTGAACTGGGTGTACGGCGACAGCGACCGTATCACCGCGGAAAGCTACAGCCGTTACGTGCACATGAATCAGCGGCCCGGCGCAAAACCCGTTTATATGAAAACCCTCGAGATCATTGAAGCCCGGGCAGATAACCCGGAGCCCCCGGACTTCGACCGGATCGCCGCCGAAACGCTGTTAATGTGGGGCGAAGAAGATACCTGGGTGCCGTTGTCACTGGCCGATCGCTGGCGGGAGGATCTGCCAAACGCCGGGCTAGTGGTCTATCCCACGGTTGGCCACATTCCCATGGAAGAATTACCGCACGACACCGCCCGGGATGCGGTGATATTCCTGAGCCAGGGCCTGAACGGAGCCTGCAACCAGAAATCCGGCGGCGCCGTGACACCCCGATGGTCCTGCCCCTGACCCCAGTCTGTTATCCTGCAATTGTCTGAGCAAAACCGACGTGAGATGCTCTGGCGGTTCATCAAATCGGGAAGAGATGTATGGGGCACCACAGGACAGGTTCATGGCTACGCGGCCTGCTGATGCTCGCTTCTTTATTATTTGGCCAGCCAGCCATTGGCGACGAAGTCAGCCTTGGCGTTGCCGCCAACTTCACTAATACTACCCGCGAACTGGTCGAACAATTTGAAGCCGACACCGGCCACACCGTCTCCGCGAGTTTTGGCTCTACTGGCAAGCTTTACGCCCAAATCCGCCAGGGTGCACCGTTTGATGTCTTTATGGCTGCCGATGAGTGGCGCCCTGAACGGCTGGAAGCAATAGGACTGGCCGAACCGGGAAGCCGCTTTACTTATGCCCTGGGCAGGCTGGCACTCTGGAGCCCTGACCCGGCGGCCTTTACTGACCCAAGGGCATTCCTCACAACACCAGGCCAGCGCCGACTGGCCATGGCCAATCCGGCCACGGCGCCCTACGGTCTGGCGGCGCAACAGGTTCTGAAAAATCTTGGTCTATGGGAACAAGTGGGCCCGGGCATGGCACGCGGAGAATCCATTGCCCAGACCTTCCAGTTTGCCGCAACACGCAATGCCCGGGGGGCATTTATTGCCCTAGCTCAATTAGCGGAGCAGGAAAGTCAGGGGTCAGTATGGTTAGTTCCAGCTGACATGCATAAGCCCATTGCCCAGCAAGCTGTATTGCTGGATAGGGGCCGCGACAATCCCGCTGCCAAAGCCTGGATGACCTTTCTGAAAGCACCTGAGGCGCGCACGATCATCCGCCGCCACGGTTATGATCTGGTGGAACGCCCATGACTCCGGAATGGCCGACCATATGGCTGACCCTGAAACTGGCAGCCATCACCACCACCCTGCTGATGATCATCGGAACACCACTGGCCTGGTGGCTGGCACGCAGCAAGCACTGGTTGCGGCAGCCGATCGCAGCTGTGGTTGCTTTGCCTCTTGTACTTCCGCCAACCGTGCTGGGATTTTACCTGTTGCTGTTGATGGGCCCGGAGGGCGCAGTGGGACGATTCACCGAGTGGCTCGGCCTGGGCATCCTGCCCTTCACCTTTGCGGGGCTGGTGGTAGCTTCAGTGGTCTACTCACTGCCGTTTACAGTCCAGCCGCTACAGAATGTATTTTCGACAGTGAACGACACATTACTGGAGGTGGCCGCCACCCTGAGGGCTTCGCCGCTGGACCGTTTTTTCTCCGTGGTGATTCCTCTCGCCCGGAGCGGTTTTCTTACCGCTGCTGTGCTGACCTTTGCCCATACTCTGGGTGAGTTCGGGGTGGTGCTGATGATTGGTGGCAATATCCCCGAAGAGACCCGGGTGCTGTCAGTGGCCATTTACGATCATGTGGAAACCCTCAACTACGGTCAGGCTCATCTGCTTGCTGGCGGCATGCTGGGATTCTCTTTCCTGGTGCTGCTGACCCTCTATCTGATTAACGGGCGCGCAAGCCACAGGGGCCTGCATTCATGAGCGATAATCAGATTCACGCCCGCTTCCAGACCCAGCTCGGCGCCTTCCGTCTGAACGTGGATCTGGCGCTGCCGGGCTCTGGCGTTACCGCAATCTTTGGCCACTCGGGCTGTGGAAAAACCACCCTGCTGCGCTGCATGGCGGGCCTTCTGGAGAGCCAGGGCCAGATGCGGGTGAATGGCTCGCTCTGGCAAGACAACACCCGGAATCTGCCAACCCATAAGCGCCCGCTGGGTTATGTGTTCCAGGAAACCGGGTTGCTGCCGCACCTGTCGGTGGAGAGCAACTTGTTGTTCGGCTACCGCCGTGTGCCGAAAACTATGCGCCGGATTGCTCCGGATCAAGTGGTGGCCTGGCTGGGTCTCAGCCCGCTGATGAAACGCAGGCCCGGCGGGCTGTCCGGCGGTGAACGGCAGCGGGTGGCTATCGCCCGCGCCCTGCTGACCAGCCCCCGACTGCTTCTGCTGGATGAACCGGTGTCAGCGCTGGACGAACCCGGAAAACGGGACGTGCTGGGGTATCTGGAGCGCCTGCGGGCGCACCTGGACATTCCGATGGTCTACGTATCCCATTCGGTCAGCGAGGTGGCCCGCCTGGCAGACCATCTGGTAATCATGCGTGAAGGCAAGGTCGCAGCCGAGGGCGATCTTCAGACGGTGCTATCGCGACCGGACCAGCCGCTGGCGCTGGAAGACGACGCCTCGGTCATCGTGCCTGCCACCATTGTGAAGCAGGACACCCAATGGCATCTGTGCCTGGCAGAATTTAACGGCGGCCAGTTCTGGCTGCGGGACGATAGGCAGCTGAAGCCCGGAACGCCGGTCAGGCTTCAGGTGATGGCCAGGGACGTGAGCATCGCCCTCAGCGCCCGCCATGATCAGAGCATTCAGAACGTAGTCGCGGCAACAGTGACAGACATCGCACCGGAGCAGACACCCGGAGTCACCACCCTGCGCCTGATGGCGGGTAATACGCCTTTTCTTGCGCGCTTAACGTCAAGGTCGGTACAGCATCTGGAATTGCAGGAAGGCGCCAGTGTGTGGCTTCAGGTCAAGAGTGTGGCGATTATCGAATAGCCGACGGGACCTGGGCGGCCCGCCAGCCTGTTAACAATAAAAACGGCGGTTCAGCGAGTGCCGAAAACCACCATGGTTTTGCCTTTCACGCGAACCAGACCCTGATCCTCCAGGGTCTTGAGAACCCGGCCGACCATCTCGCGGGAGCAACCCACAATACGGCCGATTTCCTGGCGGGTAATCTTGATCTGCATGCCGTCGGGATGGGTCATGGCATCCGGTTCCTTACACAGATCCAGCAATGTCCGCGCCACGCGACCGGTGACGTCCAGAAAGGCCAGGTCACCCACCTTACGGGTGGTCTGGCGCAGGCGTGACGCCATCTGTTCGCCGATGAAATACAGAATCCGCGGGTCCTGCTGGGCTATCTCGCGGAACTTGGTGTAGCTGATCTCGGCCACTTCACACTCGGTCTTGGCTTTGACCCAGGCGCTGCGTGAATCCATGTTATCGAACAGCCCCATTTCACCGAAAAAATCACCGGCATTCAGGTAAGACATGATCATTTCCCGACCATCGTCGTCCTCGATAATAACGGTTACCGAACCCTTGACGATGTAGAACAGGGAATCGCTTTTATCACCGGCGTAAATAATGGTGCTTTTTGCGGGATAGCGCCGACGATGGCATTGGGACAGGAAATAATCCAGGTGTTTGGTCTTCTGCTCAACCGGCTTGACGATAGTAGCCATAGTGCGGGTCGTGCCTCCTTAGAACTGGCGGGAATTCAGGAATTGTTGTTATTCACCCTGCTTTCCGTGCGGGTTTTTTATAAATGCGCAGACCTTATAACAAGAAGGCCGCGCATCAGCAACTGCAGTCAGTATAGACCAGATGTTTCATCCTGTCCGGCTCGCCACTGCCCGGCAGAGGGGCGATATGCTAGCATCCGTGACCATTGAATCCCTCACCGGACTGGAGTGAAGACCGATGAAAGCAACCATTGACTGGACCGGTGATGCCGGTTTCAAAGCTAAGAGCGGCAGCGGCCATGCCATTCAGATGGACGGCCCGCCAGATCACGGGGGCAGGAACCAGGGGCCCCGCCCTATGGAAATGGTACTGATGGGCCTGGGTGGCTGTTCATCGTTCGACGTTATGAGCATTCTCCAGAAAAGCCGCCAGGATGTAACAGACTGCCACACGGAACTGGAAGCGGAACGGGCAGACACGGTGCCGTCGGTATTTACCAGAATCCACCTGCACTTTGTGGTGACCGGCAACGGGCTGAAAGAGAACCTGGTAAAACGTGCCGTCAGCCTGTCAGCGGAAAAATACTGTTCAGCGTCTATCATGCTGGCAAAGGCAGGGGTAGAAATGACCCACAGCTATGAAATTCGGGAAGCGTCCTGAGGCATCGGCAAAGCCCAGTAACCGATCTGGAAATTACGGATGTCGCAATCTGGCCAGGCTCTACCCAACCGAGCCGCCCTTGTGCATAATACGCGCCCTCTCCGCCGGTCTGCGCAGATGAACAATTTCCCGGCCAGTTATCGGTGGCGGCCTTCGTGGCATGATACGAAATCATGACCGCTGACATTCATCTCCTGACTCCTGGGGGGGGCTGAACATGGAAAACAAACTACAGCTGCATGGTTTCAATAACCTGACCAAATCGCTGAGTTTCAATATCTACGACATCTGTTATGCGCAGACCGAAGAGCAGCGCAAGGCCTACATCGATTACATCGACGAGATGTATAACGCTGAGCGCCTGACCCAGATCCTGACCGATGTGGTGAAAATTGTCGGTGCCAATGTGCTGAATATTGCCCGCCAGGACTACGAGCCCCACGGCGCCTCTGTCACCATGCTCATTGCCGAGCACGATATCAGCGAAGGCGAGCCGGACAACGCAGAATCCCCCGGCCCGCTGCCCGATACCATTCTGGCGCACCTGGACAAGAGCCACGTGACGGTTCATACCTATCCCGAGAGCCATCCTTATGAGGGCATCAGCACCTTCCGGGCGGACATCGACGTATCGACCTGTGGCCTGATCTCGCCCTTGAAAGTACTGAACTACCTGATTCACAGTTTTGATTCCGATGTAGTCACCGTTGATTACCGTGTGCGCGGCTTTACCCGCGACGTAGACGGCGCCAAACACTACATCGACCATGACATCAACTCGATCCAGAACTACCTGACCGAGGGCACCCAGAACGCCTACCAGATGATTGACGTCAACGTGTATCAGGAGAACCTGTTTCACACCAAGATGATGCTCAAAAACTTCAATCTGGACAACTACGTGTTCGGGGTTAACGCCGACGATCTGGACCCGCACGAGGCCCAGTCCATTGAAGACCGTCTGCGCCGGGAAATGCTCGAGATTTTCTACTCCCGCAACGTCGAGTAGCGGCCAGACAGACAGGTTCCGGCTTGACTCGACCACAAACTCTTTCAGGCAAAAGGCTTGTGCGCCATCAGATCGAGCACCAGCGGGCGCATGATCAGGTCCATCGCCAGCGACATTTTTGTACCCGGTATGACCAGGGTGTCGTACCGGGACAGATGGCTGCCCGCGATCATCTGTAGCAGATAGGGGAAATCTACCTCTGAGGAATCCCAGAAACGGATCACTACCATACTCTCGTCTTCGGTAGGAACATCCCGGACAACAAATGGATTGGACGTATCCACCAGCGGAATGCGCTGGAAGTTCACGTGGGTGTGAGCGAACTGCGGCACGATATCGTGAACGTAGTCTTCCATGCGGTTGATGATGGTTTCCACCACCGCATCCTGAGAATAGCCGCGGTTGTGGGTATCCCGATGGATTTTCTGGATCCACTCCAGATTCACGATCGGCACCACGCCCACTAACAGGTCCACGTACTGGACGATGTTGTAGGCGTCGCTCATCACGCCACCGTGCAAACCCTCGTAAAACAGCAGGTCGGTGTCCGGCGCCAGCGGGCCCCAGGGCGTGAAGGTGCCGGGTTTGTGACCGGCCTGGATGAGCTGACGATCTTCATCATGAACGTACTGACGGTGCTGGCCCGTGCCGGTGTGGCCATAGTCGTAGAACAGTGCTTCCAGCTTATCGATGTGGTTGGCAGCCAGAGCGAAATGGTTGCGTTCGCCAAACTGGCCCTTGGCGGCCAGACGGGCCATCTGCGCCCGGTTGTAGCGGTGAAAACTGTCCCCACCCACCATGGCCGCCTGAAGTCCTTCGCTGGCGAACAACCGGCGGAAGATACGACTTGTGGTGGTCGTTCCCGCACCGGAGGAGCCGGTAACCGCAATGATCGGGTGGCGTTTCGACATGATGCGAGAGCGTCCGGTAGTTCAATCGAGGGTATCAGTCGAGGGCATCAGTCGAGGCTGCTCAGCAATCTGGGTTTTTCAATCACAAAACCCTGAGCATAATCGGCGCCCAGACGTGTCAAGGTATCCAGCACTGTACGGGTTTCAACCTGAGACGCAATCACTTCACGCTTCATATAATGGGCCATGTCGATCATGGACTTGACCATGGCCCGGTCTGTTTCGCTCTTGTCGAGGTCTCTGATAAAGGCGCTGTCGAGCTTGATCAGCTCCACCGGCAGGCTACGCAGAAACTGGAAAGACGTTGGGCCGGTGCCAAAATCGCCCAGGCAGAACCGGCACCCGAGCTCTTTCATTTCCTCAACAAACTCACAAATGCTTTGCAAATCATTGATGGCGGAGGCTTCGGTTATTTCAAACCAGAGCCGCTCGATGGGCGCGTCTTTCTGGCTGAGTTTGTCGTAGATGAACTCCATCAGGGACTGGTCGTTCAGTGAATGCCCGGACAGGTTAATGCAGATGCCACCCATATGCGCCGGGTCCGGCGCCTTGTCCCGCAGCCAGTCCAGCACCTGGCCCACAACCCAGCGGTCTACTGCCTGCATTCGATCATAACGCTCGGCCATACGGACAAAATCCTTGCCGCTGATCAGGTTTCCGGTGTCGTCATACATACTGATCAGGATTTCATACTGGGGCGACATGGTGGTGTCTGCGTGCAACGGGATCATCTTCTGGCACCGCAACAGCATCCGTTCTTCATTAAGGTCACCCAGGCTGGCAACTTTGGCGGCAATCTGGTCCTGACGCGCCTGGTCGTGGGCATCCAGCGAATACTCCATCACTTTGCCATGGCCGCGCTTTTTCGCGCTTTTCATGGCCTCTTCCGACGCTTTGAGCCAGCGCTCCGCGTCCGCCAGCCCCGGCAACTCCGGCGCCAGTCCGGCACTGGCAGACAAGTGGTAGGTGCCGCTGTCAAACTTGAACTCGGCTTTTTCTATGGCATCAACAATCCCGCGGGCAGCTTCAAGGGCGTTTTCGCCGGGCAACATCAGCGCGAACTCGTTACCGGCCAGTCGCGCCAGGGGCATCCCGTCGCCTACATGGCTACGCAGAATATCCGCTACCTGTTTCAGCGCCTGATCCCCGGCCTGATAACCAGCGGTATCATTGAGCAGGCGGAACTGCCGCAGATCTAGGCGCACCAGCGAGCGCTCGTCTTCACGGATGGCCAGTTGCTGCTCCAACATACGCTCAAATTCACGGCGGCCCAGCAAGCCGGTCAAGTCGTCGTGGGTCGATGCCCAGGAAAGCTGGTCGTACACCTTTTTGACCATGCGGTCGATGCTTTCATCCACCAGCGGCCGCTCGTACTGGCTATCTGGCACAATAACGCCTTTGCGCATCTGCTGGGCCAAAGCCTCAAGCTCAAGCTCAACCACCCTCATACCCTGATGATTGACGAACACAAACCGACTGAAACCCCGGGCAACCCAGACCAGGCGGATATACTGAGGCTCGTCCGGCTTGTCCTGATCCCGCATCCAGTCACCGGTTCGCAGCTGCTGGGCGCGGTTGATCCAGCGTTGAAGACTGCGCTGCTCGCGCTCAGAGACCGCCTTCTCGCTTTTTTCTTTCGGTTTGGCGAGGGGCATTTCAATCATTTCCACCGGCTCAGCAGGGCTGCGCACCAGAAACTGTTTCAGTTCATCACGAATCAGGGAGGACGGCATATGATTGCTGGAGATAGAAGCCAGACCATCCTGAATCACCCGCAGCAATTCAGGCAGATTGATGTCGCTTTGTGAATCTCCGGCGAAGGTCATCAGTGAGTCGATGACCGACAGATAATCCTGCCAGAGCGGGCTGTCTTCCCCCTGCCGGATCCAGGTGAGTGACAACAGGTCGCGCCAGCCACCGTCCAGCAGACTCAGAACGGCCCGGGGAACGGTCCGCCCACCCAGCTTCTGGTCCAGAGCCCGGGCTACGGCCGCTTTGGATTCGGCCACTTTCTGAGCGCCCTCGGCCGCCGCCGCTACCCGCTCCACATTACGGCGATACACCAGATTCTGACGGTCGATCAGCGTGTCCAGCTCGCCAACGGCCTTATCAAAAACTCCGGTATCCTGCTCGAAATCGGTATTGATTCGCTGAATCAGTTCATCGATGCGGCGCTGGACCATGGGGTTGATACGGCCGCCTTTAACACCAAGCTGGGCCAGGCGGTCCATCACGCCGCGCACGGGACTGTTCCGGTCCTCGAAGAATTCCGGGTCGCGCATCACCACTTTCAGAACTGGCACCTCCAGAGCGCGCATGTTCTCTCTGGCGTATTCACTCAGCTTCGGGCTTTCCACCACACTGCTGAAAAAGCGGTCCACCACGTCCAGAATGGTCTGTTGCTCTTCGCCCAGCGCGTGCTCACCGCTTTCCTTTACCCGCTCAACGACCCGCTCTCGCAGGGTAGTCTCGTCTTCTGCCAACCCGGCCTCTACCTGCATTTGCTGAAGCTGTTTGTGAAGCTCACCCGCCGAGAGCTCACGGGCGCCGGGTGCAAACGTAACCGGCTCAGGATCCCCCCTCGCCACCCGGCTGGAAGTAAGCGTGCCCAGAAGACTTTTGACGGTAGCAAGCGCCGTTTGGGCAGCAGACGAATAGCCGCGAAACTCCGAAGACGAGCGCTGCCCGGTGAATCGGCGCCGTGAAGACGAATCTTTGGGCGATGCATCCTGAGGAGTCTGGCCATGGATGTCGGCGGCCTTTTCCGGTCCCCGGGCTTGCTCTGTCTGTTTCGGCTCTGTCTGTTTCGGCTCTGGGTCCGGCCTGGTCTGAGGTTTTGGTGAGGGCGGCTCACTCAGGTACTTACTCAGGTCCAGGTCAGGGAGCACGCCGTGACGAACCAGAATATTATTCAACTCCCGGTACATGGGCTCCAGATTCTTGAGCACGGTTTTATCAAACACCCGCAGACAGATCTTTTCTACATCCCGACTGGTTTTGAGCTGGCTTAGCCCTGCATGAAAAGCCTCGCAGATCAGGCCGGGGCCCATAGGATTGTGATGGCCGGTGGAATTGGAAACGCCCAGTTTGTCGAGCCGGAGTTTCAGCTGCAGCAAATCACCGCGATACTGGGTATCCGCTTTTGTCACCATGACCCGCAGTGTCAGCCAGTCCTCGAATTCACCTTTGTCGACTACGGACAACTCGGCACCGGGAGCGCCCCTCGGTGCCGGCTTCAGCGGCGACTCCAGGCTTTTCGCCATTTGACGCCAGATCATCCGCTGACGAGCTTCAAACTGCCCGGCGGCATCCATCAGTTCGTTCGCCTGCTGATTGTTACCGGCTTTCTGGGCAGACTCCTTCAGGCCCACTACCATCTCAACCAGGGAGACATCCATTAGCGGCTCAATGTACTGGACGACCGCCTTCGCGGCCTGACGCAGGACAAACTGGACATGATCACTGGGCGCCTTCAGGGACACCCGGCCCTGATCCCGGCTGGCTCCCGCCTGAGCAAGCATGGCGCCTATGGCCTCGGTATTTGGCCGCGTGAAGCTCACCCCCATGGCACCGTCAATCCGACGCCGCACATCGACATGCAGCTCGTGGGGCTTACGCCCGTCGGTACTGCGAAAACGGACCTTCAGAGCTTTAGCCGCCTTATCCCGGAACAACTGATCCAGTTTTCTGGAGGTATCTCCGGAATAGCGCACGAACAGGCCTTCTGCGCAGAAGTCTGCAATTTGACAGGGCAGGGTCTGACCGTTGCCCAGGTCCAGTTGGGCCGCGAGTTTTATAGGCTTACGGGGGTTTGCACGACGTTCTTTCGGATCCATGAACTACCTGATTATTGATAACACCGGTGACTCGTTGGGAGTCAGGATTCTGATCACCGGCCAGTCTCCCTGAATGTGGCACATCACCGCCGCCTGGCCGACTGTGATAGCGTATAGCGTCATCCCTGCCCACTGGCCCAGCCAGCTACAACAGAACAGCCAGACCCATGAGACAGCTTAGTCAGATGTATCTTTTTACGCTACTTATAGTGACGTGTATCACAATCTTATCCGGTTGTTCTTCGCTCGGCTATTACCATCAGGCGGCCAGTGGCCACCTGTCACTGATGATGGCCACCGAGCCGGTCGAAAACTGGCTGGCTTCCCCGGACACCCCTCCCCGGCTGAGGGCAAAACTGAAGCTTACGCAACAGGCTCGCCAATTCGCGCAACAGAGGTTACACCTGCCCGTTGGCGACGCGTTTTCCCAATACACGGAGCTGCAGCGCCCCTGGGTTCTCGTGAACCTGATGGCAGTGCCGGAATTTTCACTCGAACCCAATCAATGGTGCTATCCATTCATCGGCTGTCAGGCCTATCGGGGTTACTATCACCTGGAGGATGCCCGCAGCGAAGCCAGTCGCTTCGCTGCCAAAGGCTACGATATTTTTATCGGCGGAGTGACCGCCTATTCCACCCTGGGCTGGTTTGACGACCCGCTGCACACCGGATTCACCCGCCTGTCCGATTCCAGAATGGTGGCGTTGATGTTCCACGAGCTGGCCCACCAGGTGGTGTACATCCCTGAAGACACGGCCTTCAACGAGAGCTTTGCAACGGCAGTAGAGCTTGAAGGCCTTCGGGTCTGGCTGCAGCAACGGGGTGACACGGCAGGATTTGAGCAGGCACTGCAACGGCTTCGCCAACGCCAGCAGACGTTTGAGCTTGTCGAGAAGGCAACCGGCGAACTGCGCCGGCTCTACGACCAGCATGCCACGCTGACCAAACCCCGCATGCGGCAAGAAAAAGCCAATATTTTTGATCGGCTGAGAAAAGACTATCTGGCGCTTGCCGAACAGTGGGAAGAGTCAGGCCCGCTCGGATCAGAGCCCGACACGCTCAATAACGCCAACCTGGCCCTGTTTCGCCAATACAATTATTACGTGCCCGCGTTCCGGCAACTGTTCCGGGAGTCCGATCAGGATTTTGGTGCTTTTTATGAGGCCGTCAGAATCCTTTCCGAGCGGGATGCAGAGCAGCGCGAGATACGTTTGACAGCCCTAGGCCAGCGGTTTCACGAAAACCTTTGATTTGCGCTCCAGGTTGTAGGACGCCAGTTTAGGCCCCGGCAATTCCTGAACTGAGGATAGCCTGAACCCACGCTCACGGAACCAGTGTTCGGTCTGGGTGGTGAGCGCAAACAAGCGATGGATTCCCTGACCGCGCGCCAGTTTTTCAATCATCGCCAGAATCTCATCACCACGTCCGGCACGGCGATAGGCCTGATCAACCGCAAAGCAGGACAGCTCTCCGGCGCCTTCTTCCGGGTAGTGATGCAGGGCTGCACAGCCAACAATGGTGCCGTCCCTTTCGGCGACGACATAGCGGCCGACTTCGGTTTCCAGCATGTCCCGGGAGCGGCGAACCAGCACGCCCTGTTCCTCCAACGGCTGGATCAGACCCAGTATGCCGCCGATATCCTCGACTCTTGCCTGTCGAATCTGTTCGTAGTTGTCACCACTGACCAGGGTGCCGGAGCCGTCCCGGGTGAACAGCTCCTCCAGCAACGCACCGTCCTGAACATAGCTGATGATGTGCGCCCGGCGAACGCCTTTCACGCAGGCGTCACAGGCGGCTTTCAGTAAGTCGCCATCATGGCCCTGTACCTTACCGGCCGACATCCGCCCGGTGGCCTGCTTTGCGGTCAATTCACGAATCAGCGTGCCATCGTCTTCAGGCAGGCCCTGATTCTCAGTAAACATAATCAGTTTTTCCGCCTGCAGGGCCGCCGCAACCTGACCGCCTACATCTTCGTATGAGAGGTTGAAGGCATCGCCAGTCGGGGAGTAACCCAGCGGCGGCAGCAGCACAATGTGGCCCAGCTCGAGAAGTTTTTCGATACCTGCCACGTCCACCCGCCGGACCCGGCCGGTGTGTCCAAAATCAATACCGTCCAGAACGCCCACCGGCCGGGCCGTCACGTAGTTTCCGCTGCTGACGCGAATACGGGCATTGTGCATGGGCGAATTCACCAGGCCCATGGACAACTGGCTTTCCAGATAGGCCCGCAGGCCGCCAATGGCTTCCAGCACTGGCAGCAGCTGATCATGGGACGTAACGCGCAAGCCGCGATGAAAAACAGATTCTGCGCTTATAGCATCCAGCCGCGACTGTATCTGCGGGCGTGCGCCAAACGCCACCACAAGCCGCACACCAAGGCTGCTCAGCAGTGCAATGTCGTGAATAATGTTAATCAGATTGCTGTGGGCAATCGCATCACCGCCGATGGTCAGAACCACCGTGCGCCCCCGGTGGGCGTTGATGTAGGGCGATGAATGGCGGAACCCGTGCAGCCAGTCGTTGGATTTCAACCTGCTCTCTCCATGCTCTTTCCAGCCTAAAGGCAAAACTTGCGGATCAGACCCTGCAGGATTCTGACCGCAGGGTCGAGTTGTGACAGCTCCAGAAATTCATCCGGCTGATGGGCCTGATCAATCGACCCCGGCCCCATCACCAGCGTTTCCATACCCAGCTTCTGCAGCCAGGGCGCTTCAGTGGCAAAGGCCACGGCTTCGGCGGTATGGCCGGTCAGTTTTTCGCAGGCGCGCACCAGCTCGGCATCTTCGGCGGTCTCGAACGGCGGCACACCGTCAAACAGCGGCTCGAACACCATCGACAGTGCCCGGCTGTCCGCCACGGGCTGCAGGCTGTGCAGAATGGACTGGCGGAGCGTGTCCATATCCATGCCTGGCAAGGGCCGCAAATCAAAGTGCAGTTCACATCGGGCGCAGATACGGTTGGGATTATCACCCCCGTGGATGCAACCAAGATTCAGGGTGGGCACCTGAATCCGGAAGTTCGGGTTGCGGTACTGTTCCTGCCAGCCTTTGCGCAGCGCCAGCAGATGGCCGATCGCCTCATGCATGCCTTCCAGCGCGTTGCGCCCGAGGCCGGGATCTGAGGAATGCCCGGACTGGCCTTCAAATACCAGCCGCTCCATCATGATTCCCTTGTGCATACGCACCGGCTTCAGCCCGGTGGGCTCACCAATGACCGCGTAGCGCGCCTTGGGCCGCCCGGCTTCCGCCAGCGCCTGCGCGCCGTTCATTGAGCTTTCTTCGTCGGCGGTTGCCAGAATAATCAGCGGCTGCTTAAGCGGCTGACCCACAAAGGCTTTCGCCGCCTCAATCGCCAGCGGGAAAAACCCTTTCATATCGCAGGTGCCCAGGCCGTACCAGCGGTTATCCCGCTCGGTCAGCTTGAACGGGTCGCTCTGCCAGCGTTTATCATCGAACGGCACGGTATCGGTATGGCCGGAAAGCACCAACCCTCCCGGCCCGCGACCGAGCGTTGCAATCATATTGACCTTGCCGGGCGCGCCGGGAACATCCAGCACTTCAACCTCGAACCCCATGGGTTCGAGCCACTCAGCCAGAGTGCGAACGACCGGTTCGTTACTTTGATCCCACTGGGCAGACGCACTGCTGATGGAAGGCTGCGCAATCAAACGTGCCAGCATTTCCCGGACACCGGGAAGGTGTTGTGTGGATCCTGACATTAAACAGACCTCCGTCCCTGGATGGGACCAGGGTAAAACCTAGGGATTCTGGCCGCGACGCCAGACCTCAAATGTTTCAATCAGTCGGATGGCGATGGGATAAGCCACCTCGCCACCGTCGAACAGTCGCACCACTTCCATTCGTTCCTCGTCGATACCCCCCAGACGACCTTGCACCACATTACCATTGGCCAGAGTGACTCTCACCGTCTGGCCTGTCATTGCGGCTGCATCCTCCGTACCTGCAGGCTGCCAACCCGGCCCCTCGCCCTCGGAACTGTCTACGATCGGCTCCATGGCTTCTGCAGGTATGGCTTCGGATTCTGGCTCCACCGGCAGCAGATACACATCAGGCACCCGCGCGCTGTTGTAGGTAATAAACGGCCTGGACGGGCCTGCCGGCACGCCCCAGAGTGGCTGACCGGGGTTCAGTTCAAGGCTCAGCTCACCACCTTCGGTCAGCCATTGACGATACAGTGCAATCAGCTGGTCGCTGGCCTCATATCCGCCGGCAGCCAGCGCGGCTCTGAACGATTCCATCACCACCCGGGTCCACTGGTCTGTTTCCAGTCCGGCTTCCCTGGAACAGTAGGCCGATATCCGGCGCATCAGGCCGCCATCACGAAGGGTGACTGTTATCGGTTGAACGCTGGATGTCATCACCGCCAAAGGGTCCAGGGGATTGAACCGTGCACCCGGCCAGAGCGCCTCAACACTGCCGGCCTCCACCGTTGTGATCTCGGCATACAGGCCCGAAGCATCCTGACGGACCAGGACCTCCCCCGCCAGTCCGGAAATTCCCAGGCGGAGCAGGTCGCCGCTACCAAGCTGCTGCCGATGGTCCGGGCCACAAACGGGGGCAAACAATGCCGGCGCCCGGGCGTCTTCAGACGCGGTCACCCAATTACTGAAAAGTCCCTCAGCAAGCGTCATGGAAAGCTGTTCTGCGCGCAACGTCCATTGCGACGGCAATGCCGAGGAATCCAACAGGGCGTTAACCAAAGCGACGGGAGACCCTGCATCAAAGAAAAGGCGCCCCACCATCAGAGGCTGCGATAAGCGGAAGTCCTTGTATTCACCATCGATCAGCGTCAACGAGCCTGCGATGCCGGAACGGATCTTACCCGGGCTGATCACACCGATGTCGTTCACCGCCTGATCGGCTTCTGATAAGCGTTGATCCGCCAGCCACCAGACACCCCCTTTAAACGCCAAGTAGCCAGCCAGAGCCAGAACAACCAATAAGGTCAGCAGGCGCTTCATGATTCAGTCCTTATGCAGCCGCACGGGTTGCCGGCGTCAGTTCCGGGAGATAAGCGTACCCACACCTTCATCGGTAAAGATTTCCAGCAGGGTCGCGTGGGCAACCCGGCCGTCGATAATGTGAGCGGTACGTACGCCGTTCTCAACCGCATTCAGGGCACAACGAATTTTCGGCAGCATCCCGCCGTGGATGGTGCCATCTTCGATCAGGGCATTCACCTGCTTTGCGGTCAGGCCCGTCAGCACCTTGTCGTCCTTGCTTTTGAGGCCGGAGACATTCGTCAGCAGAATCAGTTTTTCAGCCTTCATGGCTTCCGCCACCTTGCCTGCCACCAGGTCGGCATTGATGTTGTAGGAGGCACCATCCGGCCCCACGCCAATGGGTGCAATCACCGGGATCACGTTGCTGCGGGTAAGCATTTCGATGACTTCCACATTCACGCTATCCACCTCGCCCACATGGCCGATGTCTATAATTTCCGGGCTCGCAACCTCCGGCGTCCGGCCAAACACCTCCAGCTTTCTGGCGCGGATAAGGTTTGCGTCTTTACCGGTCAGCCCGATCGCCGTACCGCCATGGGAATTGATCAGCGAGACAATCTGTTTGTTCACCTGGCCGCCAAGCACCATCTCCACCACATCCATAGTTTCGCTGTCTGTCACCCGCATACCGTTGACGAAACGCGACTTGATATTCAGCCGTTCCAGTAGCCCGCCGATCTGGGGGCCGCCCCCGTGAACCACGATGGGATTAATGCCCACCAGCTTCATCAGCACCACATCGCGGGCGAAGCTGCTCTTCAGCTCGGCGTTTTCCATCGCGTTGCCGCCGTATTTGATGACAACGGTCTTGCCGGTAAACCGCTGGATATAGGGCAGGCCCTTGCTGAGTACGGCAGCGACCTGCATTGCTGATTCACGATCCAAAACCATTCAAATTGCCCTAACGATTAAATAAACAGTGTTCAAAAAGGCCAGTTGCGAGTTCAGAAATCCGCCACAAGATCCGGCGCAGCTTTTGACAGCTGCTCCCGGAACACGGATTTTATCCGTTCCAGCGCCTCTTCGCTTTCCGCTTCAAAACGAAGCACCAGCATGGGCGTGGTGTTGGAAGCCCGGCATAGCCCCCAGCCGTCGGTGAACTCAACGCGGATGCCGTCAATGGTGCTGACACTGCCATCACCGAAATCACCCTTTTTCCCCAATTGCTCGATGATCCCGAATTTGGTCTGCTCGGTGACTTCTACATTCAGTTCCGGTGTACTGATATCGTCCGGAAATTCTTCAAACACCTCATTGCTGTCACGGTCTTCAACCCCCAGGATTTCCAGAAGGCGGGCCGCAGAATACAGGCCGTCATCAAACCCGAACCAGCGTTCGCCGAAGAATATGTGACCACTCATTTCGCCTGCCAGCAAAGCGCCCGTCTGTTTCATTTTGGCCTTCATCAGCGAATGCCCGGATTTCCACATGATCGGCCGACCACCGGCTTCTGAAATCACGCCGGCCAGGCGGCGGCTGCATTTTACGTCGTAAATCACGTCAGCGCCGGGGTTACGTGAGACCACGTCCCGGGCAAACAGCATCATCAGGCGGTCTGGCCAGATAATTTTCCCTGTGTTAGTGACCACACCCAGGCGATCACCGTCGCCATCAAAGGCCAGCCCCAGGTCCGCCTTTTCCGACTTCACGGCCGCAATCAGATCTTTCAGGTTTTCGGGCTTGCCCGGATCCGGGTGGTGATTGGGGAAGTCGCCGTCAACGTCACAGTACAAAGGCACCACTTCACAGCCCAGCTCTTCCACCAACACCGGCGCCAGCTCCCCTGCGATACCATTACCTGCATCCAGCACCACCTTCAACGGAGCAGCAACGGCGATGTCACCGACAATCCGGTCCAGATAGGCGCGGCGCACATCCTCAGAGGACTGGCTGCCCCGACCGCTGACAAAATCACCGGTCTGAATACGCTGCAACAGCCGCTGAATAGCTTCACCCGAGAGGGTTTCCCCGCCCAGCATGATTTTAAGGCCGTTGTAGTTGGCCGGATTGTGGCTTCCAGTCACCATCACACCTGAGCCGGTGCCCAGCTCATGGGTCGAGAAATAAAGCACAGGCGTCGGCACCGCCCCGACATTGATAACGTCACACCCGGCGGACATGATGCCGCTAGCCAACGCGTCCGCAAGCTCCGGGCTGGAATGGCGTCCGTCGAAACCAATACAGATGCTTTTGACGCCACGTTCAATCGCCTCGCTGCCGATGGAACGACCAATCACCTGAACAATGTCTGATGTGAGCGTTTCGCCAACAATGCCGCGGATGTCGTAGGCACGAAAAATCGTCTCGGATACTTCAACGCTCGGCAGGGCAACTTCTTCAACATCGAGCCCATCGTCCCGTGCCTCCGAGCCGCTAAAACCCAGCACATCGTCGTCACCGTCCAGCATGTCGATATCGAGCATGTCTTTTTCTTCGAACAGGGGGGCATCTCCGGACTCAGCCTCACCCCCGGAAGGCGTTACCTTCTTTTTCGGACGCGCCGACTCCGCCTGCTTGGCGACCCGCTTGTCCACCATCTGGGCCAGCCTGGACAACACTTCGGCAGTGGAGGCAATCATGTCCCACTTGAAACCGGGCGGTTTGACCCGCTCGCCACCAAACGCTTTGTGCGCCCACTGGATCAGCACGGTCACTTCCTGGCGCAGGTTGCGCTGAGCTGCCCCCAGCAGCACCCAGACCAATATGGCCGCCAGCAGTGCTGGCCCAATAACCAGGATAGCGACGGCCACCATGCCGATAAAAGGCGTGGGGGCCGATGCCGGCTTGAACCTCAGTTTCCAATCCGGATTGAACAGGCCACGCTCGACAGCAGCTCCCTCGCCACTGCCATTACTGACGATGACCCGTTCAGATCCGCTCACCGACTGGACAATCTCGAATTGCCCATTCAGTTCATCATTCAGACCTGAAAGCAGGGGCTTCAGCCGGGCAATATCGAAAACGGCCAGAACACTACCAACCACGGCGTTTCCGGTATCCCTTCGAATGGGTGCGGCCATCTGAAGGTACCATTGATCATCCCGGGGAAACGCGTCCGGGTAGACGGGACGGCCGGTTTCAGCCCGCCGTGCCAGATCCAGCCCGGCAAAGCCGAGGGTCGCCTCTCTGGAAGTGCGGGGGATATCGCCATAGGGAAACAGATAAACGGCCTGAACATCAGGCAGAGCTGAGGTCAGCGCAGCCATAGCCGCAGGCAGCGAGCCCTCACCATCAAACGCCTCGCGAACGTAGCCCTGAGTGCCCAGCCCGGCCACGACCGACTGCAACAAAGCCAACTGCTGGTTGACCTGAGCCGCCGCCGTATCTGCTGCCAAGGCGGTCTGCATTTGGTATCGACGCGATTCGGCGGGCACAACCGAGAGGAAATACATCAGCGCTGCCGAGACCAAACCAGCCAGAAACACCACCAGCGATTGCTTGAGAGCAACTGAACTAAGCCGCTTATGGCTAGGGTTTGCAGCCGTATTTTTAGAACTCGCCTTGGTCTTTGCCGGTTTGGCATTCGTTCTGGAGTCAGCGGCTTCGTCGTCCGTTTTCTGCTTTTTGCCAAGCTTCATAGTCCATCCTGCTGATATAAGCGTCCGGATTCGTTAATTATGTTGAAAGTTCTGGAGAGTTCTGGAGAACTCAAAAGAGTATAGACCCTCACAACCAAACTGTAGCACCCGGGTCAGTGACTGCCGGTTGAACCGAAGCCACCTTCCCCTCGCTTGCTCTGATCAAACTCCGACACCACTTCAAAATCCGCCTGCACCACCGGAACCAGAACCAGTTGCGCAATGCGCTCGCCCACCTCCATGGTGAAGTCCGTGCTGCCACGGTTCCAGCAGGAGACCATCAGCTCGCCCTGATAATCCGAGTCAATCAGGCCCACCAGGTTGCCAAGCACAATGCCATGCTTGTGACCAAGTCCGCTGCGGGGCAGGATCATGGCCGCCAGGGACGAGTCGGCAATGTAAATGGATAGTCCGGTTTTAATCAGCTCTGTCTGGCCCGGCCTGAGCGTCAGCGGGCCGTCCAGGCAGGCGCGCAGATCCAGCCCCGCCGAACCTTCGGTGGCGTACTCAGGGAACGGGACAGTTTGCCCGATCCGATCATCCAGAATCCGTACCTGAAAGGTCTGGCGAGTCATGCATTTTCCTCGTTAGTCAGTCGATCGGAGATCAGCGAAATCAGTCGCCGGGACAGGTTGGCTTTGGTATCAGGCCCGATGCTTTCGCGTCCGCCGGTCCAGAACACCGTGACGGCATTATCGTCACTGTTGAAGCCCAACCCCGGCGTGGACACATCATTAGCCACGATCATCTTCAGGTTTTTGCGTGACATTTTTTCGAGCGCATAATGCTCGACGTCTCGCGTCTCGGCGGCGAACCCGACGGTAAAAGGCGCATCAGTCCGTGCAGCAATGGTGGCCAGGGTGTCCGGGTTGCGCACCAGCGCCAGGTTCATCGCATCGCTGGTTTTCTTGATCTTGTCGCTGGCGCAGGCATCGGGGCGATAATCCGCGACGGCCGCCGTCGCGATAAACAAGTCGCAACCCTCATCCACCGCACGACTGGATTCATCGAGCATTTCCTGGGCTGTGGTAACGAAGCGACGCTCGACACCCACGGGCGCATCCAGGGCGACCGGGCCGCTGACCAGCACTACCTCGGCCCCCGCCGTACGCGCAGCGTCTGCCAGGGCGTAACCCATCTTGCCGGAGCTGTGATTGCTGATATAACGCACCGGATCGATGGGTTCTCGGGTCGGGCCTGCAGTAATGACCACGCGCTTGCTGCTGAGGGCTTTCTCTTCGCTGAGGGCACTTATTCCGCTGAAGGCTCCCTCCCCATTTTCGACAATGCGCGCAAAGATCGCGGCAGGTTCCAGCATGCGACCCGGCCCGACGTCGCCACAGGCCTGGGAGCCCTGATCCGGTCCCCACAGCTCAATCTGCGGATCATTTGCCAGCAGGTCGATATTTCTGCGGGTCCGCTGATTGCTCCACATGGCCTGATTCATGGCGGGCGCCAGCGCAATGGGCGCTTCTGTTGCACAACAGAGCGTGGTCAGCAGGTCATCGGCCATGCCGTTCGCCAGCCGCGCCATAAAATCTGCCGAGGCGGGGGCAATCACGATCTGATCCGCCCATTTGGCCAGCTCAATGTGGCCCATGCCTGCTTCGGCCTCCGGGTCCAGCAGTGACGTTCTGACCGGCTCCCCACTCAAAGCCTGAAAGGTCAGCGGCGTTATGAAGGCTTCAGCGCCACGGGTCATCACCACACGGACCTCCCGGCCCGACTTTTTCAGCAGGCGGACCAGTTCCGCGCTCTTGTAGGCGGCGATCCCCCCCGTTATCCCCAGCAGGATACGATGAGCGGCCCGATTAGCGGACATAGTGGCTAGCGGACATAGTGGCTCCGTGTACGGCATATAAATGAAAGGCTTATAAGATAGCACGTCCACGCGCTTCGGACAGCCCGCTCCACATGGTAAACTAGGCTCTGACGAACGGAATCATGCCCCACAGGATGTGCGGGCCTTACGAAAGGAATCGAACATGCCAGCTACCCATTGGCCAGAGGACGAGCGCCCACGTGAGCGACTGCTGTCCCACGGCGCCAACAGCCTGTCAGATGCGGAATTACTCGCCATTTTTCTAAGAACCGGCACCGTGGGCATGCCCGTGATGGAACTCGCAAGGCACCTTACCGAAGAATTCGGCGGGCTCCGTGGCCTGATGACCGCTTCCCGGCGCCAGTTCTGCGCTGTCAGGGGGTTGGGCACTGCCAAGTACGCTCAGGTACAGGCGGCTATGGAAATGGCCCAGCGAGTCATGGATGAGCCGTTACGCCAGGGCGATCCGCTGCGTTCTCCCGAGGATACCCGGCGCTTCCTGAGCAGCCGACTTGCGACCTATCCCCACGAGGTCTTTGCGGGGTTGTTTCTGGACAACCGGCACCGGGTGATTCGCTATCAGGAGCTGTTCCGGGGCACCATCGACGGTGCAGCCGTCTATCCCCGTGAGGTGGTCCGGCAGGCGCTGGAAGTGAATGCAGCAGCGGTGATTTTCGCTCATAATCACCCCTCGGGAGTCGCCGAGCCCAGTCAGGCGGATGTGTCACTCACCCGAAGACTGAAAGCCGCCCTGGAACTGGTGGACATCAGGGTTCTTGACCATATGGTGGTTGGCCACGGTGAGGTAATCTCCCTTGCCGAAAGAGGATTGATGTAAATCAGCGTCCCTGGCAAGGCGGTAAGCTGGCCAAAATCCCAACAATTTTTTGCGTTGGGCGGGCAGTTCTGGTATAAAAGCGTCCCTTTCTGGCGGCGCCTGGCAAGCAGCGTGCAATTTCAAAGCGCAAGCAGCAACCAGAGACGCGATTAAACGAACTTAAAACGCACTTTCAGGACCCAAGCTCAGGTCGGAGGCAAGTATGTCCAGAGTCTGTCAGGTTACCGGTAAGCGACCGGTATCCGGTAACAACGTTTCACACGCGATGAATCACTCACGTCGTCGTTTTCTGCCCAACCTGCAGAACCACCGCTTCTGGGTTGAGACAGAGAAGCGCTTCGTAAGGCTGCGCGTATCTACCAAAGGTATGCGTGTAATTGACAAAAAAGGCATTGACGCTGTGCTGGCCGATCTTCGTGCCCGTGGCGAGAAATTTTAAGGAGCCGTATCATGCGCGAAAAAATCAAGCTGGTTTCATCAGCAGGCACTGGTCACTTTTACACGACCAACAAGAACAAGCGTAACACCCCGGGAAAAATCGAGATCAAAAAGTACGATCCGGTTGTCCGCAAGCACGTTGCGTATAAGGAAGCCAAGATCAAGTAAACCTGATCCGGCAACCCGAAAAGCCTGGCTCAAACGCCAGGCTTTTTTTATGGGCGCCGGCACCGCCTCAACGGGCGAGGCAGACATCAGAAGGTGCTGACGTAGCCCTTGGGCAAAGCAATATCCATAGCCACCGGCAGATGATCAGACACGGGAAAGCTGACCACCTCTGAACGGCGGATTTCAAGGCTGGGACTCACGAGTATGTGGTCCAGCCCCCGTTCGGGCCGCCAGCTTGGAAAGCTGTGGGCCGTCTCGGGCAGCGGAATCAGATTGGCGTGTTTCAGCGGCGTATTGCTGAGCAACTGCTCCGCGTGGTTATTAAGATCCCCCATCAACACCACGTGCTGGTAGTCCGAAATCAAGTCCCGGATAAACCCCAGCTGCCTTTGTTGCGCAGCTTTGCTTAGCGACAAATGCAGCAGCACCAGCACCAGCGGGTCTTCCTCTGAGCCGTAGCGGGCAACAATGGCTCCTCGTCCGGGTATCAGCCCCGGCAGCTTGTACTCCTTCACACTCAGGGGCTTGTATCGACTCAGCAGGCCGTTACTGTGCTGGGCAAGCTGTCCCAGATTCCGGTTCAGCTGCTGGTACCAGTAGGGAATGCCCGCCGCTTCGGCCAGATACTGAACCTGATTGATGTAGCCACTTCGCAGGCTGCCACCATCACATTCCTGCAAGGCAATCACATCGTAATTTCGCAGCAGCGCGGCAATCCGGTCCAGATTCTCGATGCGTTTGCGATGAGGGAGCAGGTGCTGCCAGCTTCGGGTCAGGTAGTGTCGATAGGAGGCGGTATTGATCCCCACCTGGATATTGAAAGTAAGAAGCCGGATGTACCGGTTAGCCTCAAAATCCGGCACATGATCATCGCCAGAGCAGCTCCCCCGAATCTCGTCGACGGGCTTCAGAATGTTTTCCAGCTGCTTCCTGATCCGTCTGTACATAATTGGCAGCTCTGCTCCCTGGGGCGCGCCTTTGGCGAATAGTGGGGCGAATGCTGAGGCGAATACCGGCTTCGGTCGGGCTTATCTCTCCTGCTCGACCAGATAATCCACAACCTCAAGAACAGCCTCGTGACTGCCCGCCATGCTTGCCGTTACCCGGTACTTGCCAGCAACCAGCATGGTCGGAGTACCGGTCACCCGCGCGCCGCGAATCTTGGACTGCGCCTGCTGCATCCGCGCATTTACGCCGAAGCTATTATAATTCTTGAGAAAAACGTCACCGTCCACGCCGTACTCCGCAACAAAATCTGCCAGAGCTTCCCCGGAGTTAAGCGGGCGGCGCTCGCCAGCCAGGGCTTCAAACAATGCATCGTGAACCTTGTCCAGCTCACCCATAGCTTCCAGCGCGTAGAAGGCCTTGGCGTGGGGCTCCCAGGACGCGCCCAGTGCGGCGGGAATTTTCACGTAGTTGACATAATCGGGCTTGGTTTCTGCCCAGCTTTCAATCAACGGCTTGAACGAGTAACAGTGGGGGCAGCCATACCAGAACACCTCTGCCACCTCGACCCCGGCCTCGCTGGCTGTTCTTACCGGCACATCCAGGGCCACATAATCACGACCCTCTTCAAAGGACTGAGCATTAGCCTGGGCCAGAAACAGCAGCGCGAACAGTGAGACTCCAAGCGTTCGTATCATTCGGATAGCTCCGGTCATTCTTGTTCTCCGGTTTTATTGTGAGGGAGTTTGGATTGATTATGACTCAGGGATGGCGAAAAGTTCCACCTTCGGCAGATTAAAGGTCGGTAAAGCGCCTCTGTCGCACCGGGGTAACAAAAAACCCCGCCGAGGCGGGGTTTTTTGATCACGTCAGACAACCGGATCAGTTCAGGCCCGATACGTAGCTGGCAACCGCTTCAATTTCCTGATCTGTCAGCTTGGCAGCGACATCCATCATGATCGACGCATTCTGACCCGCTGCACGCTCGCCATCTCTGTAAGCGTTAAGCTGCTTGGCCACGTAATCCGTAGTCTGGCCGCTGAGCCTCGGATAACCGGCAGCTTCAATGCCGCCGCCGTCCGGACTGTGACATCCGGCGCAAGCGGGTACGCCTGAGGCCATGTTGCCACCGCGATACAGCGATTTACCCTGATCCACCAGGTCCGGATTCGTCTGCCCGATGGGCATGGACTGGCTGTCAAAGTAAGCAGCCAGGTCCTGCAAGTCCTGATCGGACTTGTCGTTCAGCAGGCCCGTCATGGAAGCGATCGCCCGATCACCCTCCTTGATCAGCGTCAACTGCTGGTGCAGATACTTTTCGCCCAGGTCCGACAATTTCGGGTAATTGGGCGCAATTGGCTTGGCACCGCCTTCACCATGACAGCCTGCACACACTGCTGCATTCGCTTTGCCTGCTTCAGGATCTCCAGCTCCGTGCGCCATTGCCGTAAGGCCAACACCGAGAACCACTCCTGCGATCAGTTTCTTCATGCTCGCTCCGCTTCTCTCATCCAAAAGTATTCTTCATAATGTAGCCGGCAGGCACGGGTCAACAAACACAAACCGGGGCTGATGGCGGCCACTCAAGGCGTTCCGCCATGAATTGGTGTAGCATTATACATTAATCCCTGATAACTGAAATCCAATAGGAAATCCGATCCCCGTGACGTCTGACGCGACCGCCAAAAGCCTTTCATTCAACAGCGCCCGCTTTCTCATCAGCGCCTCCCGGCTGGAAGAATGCCCCGCCGATCATGGTGCGGAAGTTGCCTTCGCAGGCCGCTCGAATGCGGGCAAATCCAGCGCCATAAACACCATCACCACCAACGGCAAACTGGCGCGCACCAGCAAGACGCCGGGCCGCACCCGGCTAATCAACTTCTTCTCCCTGAACCGGGAGAATTGCCGCCTGGTGGATCTGCCCGGCTACGGCTATGCCAGGGTCTCCCGGGACCTGAAGGACGACTGGCAGAAGCATCTCGGCCACTACCTGAATGAGCGCCGCTGCCTGCGCGGACTGGTGCTGGTGATGGATATCCGTCACCCGCTGACCGACTTCGACCAAATGATGGTGGAATGGTGCGATCATAACAACCTGCCGCTAATGATTCTCTGCACAAAGGCTGACAAACTGAAATTCGGTCAGGCAAAAATTGTGATGATGGGCATTGCCCAGAAGCTGGAAGGCGTTGGCTGTCTTAAGCATCTGGTGATGTTTTCGGCCACCTCCAAGCGAGGCCTGGACGAAACGCGGGAGGCACTGACGGCCTGGCTGGAAGCCTGACAAAAAACGGCCTGCCAGATCGACAGGCCGGAAAACGTCAGGGTTTGCGACGTACTAAAATCCGAGTTCTCTTTACGAGCACTCACAGGAAGGCGCCCGCAATGTCCGAATTACCGACGCCTACAATACCTGACAGCAGGATTGCGGCGAAGTTCACCACTATTTACTTCTGAATTCCATCGCTCTAACGCCCGGTGTTTGCCGCTAACCCGACACGATTTGGTGCGTCGGGCAGTTCCGGGCGATATTTCTCCCGAAGGGTCATCACGCGCTCGCGGTATTCCGGCGTCAGATAGGGAATTTCCAGAGTCAGCACCTGATAGATGCCCTGCTTGAGATGGGTCAGCGTTAAGCTGCCATCGCCCTCGCTGGCGTGGGCGGTTTTCAGATAGGCCATCCAATTGGTGACCACCAACCATACGTTTAAAGACATGGCGGATCTCAGATCCTCGGGCTGAGGATGAATGATCTCTGCCTCCGCCAGCTTTTCAAAAATCCGGCTGATGGCAGTCAGACAGCGGTCGGTAAATTGCCGGTAGTCCTCCCGCAATCGTCGTTCACTGTCCAGCAGATATTCCAGATCCCGGTGAAAGAAGCGGTAACTCCACAGCCCGTCAAACACGGATTCCAGATAGAAGGTCAGGTCGTTCAGAGTAATGGAGCGGTTCTCCGGGATATCGAGGTAGAAATCCACCAGTTTTTCATATTCGAGAAAAATCTCGTAAATGATGTCTGACTTATTCCGGAAATGGTAATAGAGGTTCCCAGGCGACATCGTCAGATATGCAGCAATGTGATTGGTGGTCACATTCCGCTCTCCGCGCTCGTTAAAAAGCTCCAGACTGGACAGCAGAATCTTGTCTCTGGTTTTCATAGGCTCATCATTTCGTGCTGTAGGGTTCGCATGGCCCGATTCGCGAATCGGTCAGCTTGACTCACTAGAGTATATACTCTAATAATAACTCATAGTGCAAACCGCACACTTTTTTACCAACGATGACAGGGCCCGTAAGCCAGCATCGCAAGGAGAGAACGACTATGGTTGCCACCGTTGTGCAGCTGACCGAAAGCAAGAAGCAGATTCTGCATACCCATCGCACTTTCGAGGATCAGAAGAAGGCCTTCCGTAACAACTCAATGCCCTCCCTGAACGAGCGACAAGAGAATCTGAAGCGGCTCAAACGGGTGCTGATTGCCAACCAGGATCGCCTGCTGGACGCCATGGATCGTGATTTCAGCTGCCGTTCCAGAGACGAATCACTGATTGCCGAGGTAATGCCATCGGTGCAGGGTATCAACTACTCCCTGAAACAGCTGAGTGGCTGGATGAAGCCGTCCAAGCGCCATGTGTCCTTGCTGTTCCAGCCCGCCAGCAACCAGGTACATTATCAGCCCAAGGGCGTGGTAGGCGTGATCGTGCCGTGGAACTATCCGCTCTATCTGGCCGTGGGCCCGCTGGTCGCGGCTTTGTCTGCGGGCAACCGCACCATGATCAAAATGTCGGAGTATACGCCGCACACGTCTGCGCTGTTCCGTGAGCTGATCGAATCCATTTTCCCGGAAGATCTGGTCAGCGTGATCACCGGCGAAGCAGACGTTGCCGCAGACTTCTCGGCCCTGCCCTTTAATCACCTGCTGTTCACCGGCTCCACCACGGTTGGCAAGCTGGTGATGAAAGCGGCCGCTGAAAATCTGACGCCGGTCACTCTGGAACTGGGCGGCAAATCCCCCGCCATTGTTGCTGCTGATGTACCGATGGAGGACGCTGCCCAGCGTATCGGCTTCGGCAAGGCCCTGAATGCCGGTCAGACCTGCGTTGCACCGGACTACGTGCTTTGCCCGGCAGACCAGGTGCAGGCTTTTGTGGACGAATTCCGCAAACAGCTCACCGCCATGTATCCGACCCTGCGGGATAATGACGATTACACAGCCATTATCAACGAACGCCAGTACGATCGCCTGCAGGGCTACCTGGAAGACGCCAGAAGCAAGGGCGCCGACCTGATCGAGATCAACCCGGCCCAGGAAAACCTGAAAGACGGTACGCGCAAGATGCCCATCACTCTGGCGCTCAACACCACGCCGGACATGAAGCTGATGCAGGACGAGATCTTTGGTCCGATCCTGCCAATCATCAGTTACGGCAATCTCGACGAAGCCATTCATTACATTAATGACCGGCCCCGTCCGCTGGCGCTCTACTACTTTGGCTATGACAAGTCACAGCAGGAATACGTCACCAACAGTACCCATTCCGGCGGTATGTGTATCAACGATGCCGTGATGCACGTTGCCCAGGACGACCTGCCCTTCGGCGGCGTTGGCGATTCCGGCATGGGCCACTATCACGGCAAGGAAGGCTTCCTGACGTTCTCCCATCAGCGGGCCATCTTCAGCAAGCAGCGGTTCAACAGTGGCAAATTTGTGTACGCACCTCACGGTACCGCTGCCCACAAGATGATATATAAGCTGTTTATACGATAAAGAGTACAAAAATGCCCGAGCGTACCCCCTCACCCGCAACGATGGACCGTCGCAGCTTTCTCCGGACAGGGATGGGCGGCGCCCTTTTCCTGGGAACGGTGAGCGTGACCGCCGGGCTGTCCGGCTGTGCCACATCACCAGCAGGCCAAGGCTATGCCACCCTGACAGGTGCCAGCCACAGCAACTACCAGTTCCGGTTTCTGACCCTGGACGACATCGTTCTGTTCGAGGCGCTGCTTCCTGCGCTCGTGGGCCCGACCCTGACCGAAGAGCCAGATCAGCGCCGCGCACAGATTGGTGACACCATTGAGCGTATAGACGCTGGCATCCACCAGTTTGGCCCGGCCAACCAGAAAGAGCTGCGCGGACTGTTTGACCTGCTCAATTTCAGCGTGACCCGGGTCACTGTCGCCAGGGTCTGGTCAAGCTGGGCCAACGCCAGCAGCGCCGATGTCGACGCTTTCCTGAATCGCTGGCGCACCAGCAGTATCGGGCTGTTCAACAACGGCTACATCGCGCTGACCAAAGTCAGCAACGTGGCGTTTTACGGGCACGAAGACCATTGGCCCGTCTCCGGCTACCCGGGGCCGCCACAGTGGGCGGTTGATGCCCTGCCACAATTCAAAGCCAACGCCTGAGTCAACTTTGTCGGCTACCCGCTACCTGCGAACTGGAGCAACCCATGTCAATCACGGATCGAATTGCCCGCGGGCTTGAATCTGGCTGGAAGGTCACCGATGGCGCCACCCTGACGGCAAACCAGACCCACGAGGTGGACGTTGTGGTGATCGGCACCGGCGCAGGAGGCGGTACTACCGCAGAGATTCTGGCGCGGTCCGGGTTATCAGTGATCCTGGTCGAGGAAGGTCGACTGTATTACCAGAAAGATTTCAAAATGAACGAGCTGGACGCCTATGCCTCGCTTTATCAGGAAGGCATGAGCCGGGTCACCAAAGACGGCGCCATATCCATTCTGCAGGGACGCTGCGTGGGAGGCTCCACCACCGTCAACTGGACCTCCAGTTTCCGCACACCGGAACCGACACTGAACTGGTGGGGCAGCCGCTTCGGCCTGGCCGACCTGAGCCCGGATGCTATGAAACCCTGGTTCGATGGCCGCGAAGAGCGCCACAACATAGAGCCCTGGAAAGCCGCCCCAAACCAGAACAACGATATTCTGCGTCAGGGTTGTGAAAAGCTGGGCTGGTCCTGGCAGATCATTCCCCGCAACGTCAAAGGCTGCTGGAACCTGGGTTACTGCGGTGTCGGATGCCCCACTAATGCCAAGCAGGGTGCCCTGACCACCACCATTCCCGGCGCGTTGGACAACGACGCTACCCTGTTCCACGGCCTGCGGGCTGACAAGCTGGTGGTCAAGCAGGACCGGATTGATCACCTCAAGGCTTCTGCCATGGCGGCTGACGGGGTGACGCCTTCAGGCGTTACGGTTGAACTCCGGGCCCGGCATTTCGTCGTGGCCGCAAGCGCTATAGGGTCCCCCGGCCTGTTGCTGCGCTCAGACATTCCCGACCCCCATGACCGCATCGGTAAGCGCACCTTTATTCACCCGGTGAACGCCACTATTGCCGAGATGCCCGACACCGTTGACCCCTATTATGGCGCGCCCCAGTCGATCTACTCGGACGAGTTCAACTTCACCGGCGGCGTCGATGGCCCGGCAGGCTTCAAAATGGAAGTGCCGCCTCTGCACCCCGCCATGTCCGCAGGTGTTGTTCCCGGTCATGGCGAAGAACAGAAGCGTAACCTGGCCAAACTGCCCAGAATGAATTCTGTGCTGGCACTGATGAGAGACGGGTTTCATCCGGAAAGTCCGGGCGGAACCGTCAGCCTGCGGGACGATTGCAGCCCGGTACTGGACTACCCGGTAACAGACTACCTCTGGCGGGGACTGCGGGAGGCCTTCTATAAAATGGCCGAAATCCAGTTTGCGGCGGGCGCAAAAAAAGTGCGGCTGATGCACCTGGATTCGCCCTGGTTCTCGTCCTGGTCAGACACCCGCAAAGGCATTGATGAGCTGGCGATGAAGATACACCGGGTGAAGTTATTCACCGCCCATCAGATGGGCGGGTGCGGTATGGGGCACGACCCGAGTGAATCTGTCGTCAACGGGTTTGGCGAGCATCATCATCTGAGCAATCTCAGCGTTCACGATGCCTCTATTTTCCCCACCAGTATCGGTGCCAATCCCCAGCTGTCGGTTTACGCCCTGGCGGCGCGAAACAGCACCCGCCTGGCAAGCAAGCTCCGGAGCTGAGCATTTAGCAGCGGCCGCCTTGTCCGCCATTTTGGTTCGCGGGTAAGGCTGCTATCCTGTTGTTATTCGTCATCCACCCATCATTTATTCATCAGTACGGAGCACCGAGTGGCAAAAGTCATCTACCCCGGCACGTTTGACCCCATTACCAACGGCCACACCGATCTGATCGAACGCGCTGGCCGGCTTTTCGACCACGTCGTCGTTGCCATTGCCTATAACCCTAAAAAGTCCCCGCTTCTGACGCTGGACGAACGCTGTGAACTGGTTGCTGCGGCCACCGAACATTTGCCCAATGTCACCGTCACCGGGTTCAGCAATCTGCTGGCAGAGTTTGTTCAGGAACAGGGTGCGACCGTGATTCTGAGGGGTTTGCGGGCAGTCTCGGATTTTGAATATGAATTCCAGCTGGCGGATATGAATCGTCGCCTGGCGCCGGAAGTGGAAAGCGTGTTTCTCACCCCCGCTAATCACCTGTCCTACATTTCCTCAACGCTGATACGCGAGATCGCCTCTCTGGGCGGAGATGTATCAGAGTTTGTGCCTCCGGCGGTAGAAAAAGCCCTGAAAAAGAAGTTTTCCGGGAACCCGACCTGAGGCGTTTCGAGCGACCACTGGCCCTGCCATCAAAAGCAGGCCCCAATAGACCAAAAGCCGTTCAGAAAACAGGCGGTAATGGCAGCACGTTGCCGTTAATGTCCAGAGCCATATCCTTGAGAGTTCCCGTCATACGCAGACGGTCGCCGTTCTGCACCACCATTCCCCGCTTGATCAGCGGCGCCACCTGCATGGCCAGCGCCTGATTCTCGTCAACCAGTGCGGCAGGCATGCTGATATCGAAGTTACCGGTGAGGCCCTGCATCACCATAATGGCCTGGGATTTCTCTTCGCCTGACAGCTCCGGATGACTGATGATCAGTTCGCCATTGATCAGGCCTTGCGGGGTACTCAGATCAATTTTTGGGAACCCAAGAGTGAAACCCTCGGCGGCCAGCCCCAGCATGGCGTTGCTGACTCGCTGGAATGATTGCATCTGCTGCTGCATGGCAGCCTGTGGGTCCGACTCTGCAGCGGATGTCATTGCAGCCTGCTGCATATCATTTACGGCAGCGGAAATTTCATCAAGGCTGGCAACATCAAGGCCGTCAAACCGGAGCTGGATTTCATGGGGGCCGAATTCCATCCCGTTTGCGGCTACCTTCTCCAACCGGATACTGGAATCGCCATTCAGCCGCTTGCCGTCCGACGTCGCGCCTGTATCACTGGTTATCGACAGGCCATCCATCCGCATGGTGGGCTCTTCAGGCGCATCAACCTGCAAGCTGGCCAGGGTCACTTTGCCACCGCCCAGCCAGAGATCGCCGGTTAGATGTTCCAGGGCCTGGTCCATCCGGAAGTCCGTCACCACAATCTGCATTTCGGGCCCCGTTACGGTCATGCCCGGCCACTCCACCTGAATATCCAGTTCCGAGCCGGCTGAACCAATGTCTACGCGCCCATGGGCCCTGGCAATGTTCAACGTCTCGCCAGTCACCTCATCGGTAACGTCAACTTCAGGGACCGTCAACTCAACGGTCGCCGTGCCCCAGACGCGGGTTTCCAAGGTCAGGTGGGGCTTTTCATCCGGGAAGAATTTCTCGGCTTCGGCGCCCATGTCTTCGGTGGTGGAAAAGTCCATCAGACTACCGGTGATGCCGTGGCTGACCCGGGCCTGATAACCGAAACTGTGCTGCTCACCACTCTCCGGCACGATAACAGTGACAGATCCACTGACCCTGGCATTCATGTAGCCACGATCATAATCCCGGGTTTCAAGCCGCAGAATATTCTGCGCATCATTAAAACCGGACTCCACGCCCTGCCATTGCTGTTGCGTGTAATACCCGACACCCCAGGGTGCAGCCGCTCCCAATGCCAGCGCCACCGCGCCGACAACCATCCATTGTGTTCTCAAATCCTGTTCTCCCTCGTGTCTCGATAGTGCCTCGATAGTGCCTCGATAGTGTCTCGCTGGCTGTTATTGTGAGGTTCCCGTCAGGCGATCAAGCAGAACCAGTTGAGATGCCAGACGCTCTTCGCCTTCAGCGGGCTGATTCTGAACGTAACTGCCATCAGACTGCAAGATCCAGGACTGGCAATTGTCGGCCAGGTAGGTCTCCAGGTCCTCCAGCAGCCGCGCCGCGAGAGAAGGATCCTCTATCGGAAAGGCGGTTTCGATACGGCTCAGCAGGTTTCGCTCCATGCCATCGGCGCTTGAGCAGTAAACGTCCGGGCGGCCGTTGTTGCCGAAGTAATAGACCCGAGTGTGCTCCAGAAAACGGCCGATGATCGAACGCACACGGATGTTGTCGGACAGACCCGGCACTTCCGGCCGCAGGCAGCAAACCCCGCGAATGATCAGGTCGATCTTGACCCCTGCCTGGGATGCCCGGTAAAGGGCCTTGATCAGTTCCCGCTCCGTCAACGCGTTGAATTTGAAAATGATCCGACCCTGGCTGCCCAGTTCTGCCTCACGGTCCACCAGTGCCAGCAGACGAGTGTGAAGTGTGAAGGGCGCATGGAACAGTTTCTTGATCTTCAACGCCTTGCCCATGCCGGTAAGCTGCTGGAACAGTTTGTTCACATCATCACTAATGGACTCGTCGCAGGTCATAAAGCTGTAGTCGGTATACAGCCTGGCGTTGCCCGCGTGATAATTACCCGTACCCAGGTGAACGTAGCGGCGCAGGCGGCCCTCTTCACGGCGCACGATCAGAATCATCTTGGCGTGGGTTTTATAGCCCACCACGCCATAGACCACGATTACGCCTGCCTCCTGCAGACGGCTGGCCAGCTCCAGATTTTCAGCCTCGCTGAATCTGGCCCGCAGTTCGATAACGGCCGTGACTTCCTTGCCGCGGCGAGCGGCATCCATCAACGCCTCGACAATTTCGGAATCCGCGCCGGTGCGATAAAGGGTTTGCCGGATTGCCAGCACCTGCTGGTCCTTGGCGGCCTGTCGCAACAGATCGATGACCGGGCTGAAATTCTCATAGGGGTGCAGCAGCAGCAGCGGACGTTTGCGGATGGCATCGAACATCGAGTCCTTGCCGCGGATCAGCCGCGGAATCGACGGCGAGAACTTGGAATAGGTGAGATCCGGCCGGTCCACCAGTCCATCCACTGCCATCAGGCGGGTCAGATTCACCGGACCGTGGACTTTGTAGAGATCCCGGTCGGTCAGGCCGAATTCCCGCAACAGAAAGTGCATCAGTTCTTCCGGGCAGTTATCCGCCACCTCCAGCCGCACGCCGTCGCCAAAGCGTCGGCTCAGCAATTCGCCACGCAGGGCAGATGCCAGGTCTTCCAGATCGTCCTCCAGCTCAAGGTCGGCGTTACGGGTCAGGCGGAACTGATAACAGCCTTTCACCTCCATTCCCGGGAACAGTTCCTCGGTGTGGGCGTGAATCATGGACGACAGGAACACCAGGTTTTCACCGCCACTGCACACATCGTCCGGCAGGCGGACCAGGCGCGGCAGCGACCGGGGCGCCGGCACAATGGCCATGCCGGTCTCTCGGCCAAAGGCGTCTTTGCCATCCAGTTCCACGATAAAGTTCAGGCTTTTATTCACCAGACGCGGGAAAGGGTGCGACGGGTCCAGTCCGATCGGGCTCATCACCGGCAGGATTTCGTCCTCGAAGTAGTGACGCACCCAATCCGCCTGCTCCGGTGTCCATTCACGGCGCCGGACGAAGTGAATGTTTTCGCGCTCCATTTCCGGAATCAGCACGTCGTTCAGAATCTCGTACTGTTCGTGGATATAGTCATGGGCCACACGGCTGATTTGCCCCAGTACTTCCTCGGGCATCATGCCGTCAGAACCCAGAGTTTCCCGGCCATACTTGATCTGCTGACGCAGACCGGCCACGCGAATCTCAAAAAACTCGTCCATGTTGCTGCTGAATATGCAGCAGAACATCAGCCGGTCGAGCAGTGGGTGCGTGGTATCCAGCGCCTGTTTGAGTACCCGGTAGTTGAACTGAAGCTGGCTCAGCTCCCGGTTGAAATAGTTTTCTGCGGCCGCCACATTGACGTCGTTACCGGGCTCCGGCACTTCAACCGGCGCCGGCACATTCTGCGACTCTGCGGCGTTTTTTTGATTCGCTGATTCCTTGGTCATTGCTCATTACGTCCATTATCAATCACACCCCAGATGCCCGGGGACGGCCTGGCCTGAATTCGTCGGGATCAGACTTTTTACGTTGATCGCATCAATCGTGCTGCCTTTACGGCGAAGTACGTCAGAATGGCGTCGGCACCGGCCCGGCGCATGGCCATCAGACTCTCCATCATCACCGCATCGCCATCCAACCAGCCGTTTTCCGCGGCGGCCATGTGCATGGCGTATTCCCCACTGACCTGATACACAAAGGTGGGAACCTGCAGTTCCTGCTTCACCCGGCGAACAATATCCAGATACGGCATGCCTGGCTTGATCATCACCATGTCGGCGCCTTCGGCAATGTCCATGGCGACTTCGTGAATGGCTTCGTCACTGTTGGCCGGGTCCATCTGATAGGTCGCCTTGTTGCCTTTACCGAGATTACCTGCCGACCCGACCGCATCGCGGAACGGGCCGTAATAGCTAGAGGCATACTTGGCGGAATAGGCGAGGATGCGGGTATTGACATGGCCGGCGTTCTCCAGCGCCTGACGGATAGCGCCGACCCGACCGTCCATCATATCGGACGGCGCCACTATATCGGCACCGGCGGCCGCGTGTGACAGGGCCTGGCGAACCAGTGCTTCTAACGTGCCATCGTTCAGGACATAGCTCTGATCGTCGATGATGCCATCCTGGCCATGGGTGGTGAACGGGTCCAGCGCCACATCGGTGATCACGCCAAGCTCGGGAAATGCACGCTTCAAGGCTCTGACTGCTCGCTGCGCCAATCCTTGCGGATCCCAGGCGCCGGAACCCGACAGGTCCTTGCGGTCTGACGGCACCACCGGAAACAGAGCGATGGCGGGAATGCCCAGTGCCACCAGCTCACCGGCCTGTTTCAGAAGCAGGTCAATACTCAGGCGCTCAACGCCGGGCATGGAGGTTACGGCCTCCCGCTGCCCTTCCCCCTCAAGCACAAACACCGGAAAAATCAGGTTATCAACGCTCAGCCGGTTTTCCCGCGTCATTCTGCGTGAGAAGTCATCGGCGCGGTTTCGACGCAATCGGGTGCCTGGGTAACGACGATTCACCGGTGAACTCACGCAATTTCTCCTTTGCCTTGATGGGACTCAATGCCTCCATCATACACGGCCAAAAGCAACCGGGGCAGGCCCGGCACCCGGATCATTGAAGGGAGTCCAGCGCTTCGGCCCGGTACCTTTCCGGCCCTTCGAAGAACTGCTCCCGCAGTCGCGTCAAGGCCGCCTCTCGCTCAGGGCCTGCAAGCCCAAGCTTTTCCAGATCAGCCTTTTCCTGCTGGTAAGCCTGCCAGTTCTCATCCCAGGCTTGCTGCTCTGCTTCAACCTGCGCCAGACGCCGGGCCGCCTCGTCGCCAAAGGCGTTTCTGCGCCAGGCCTGCAGTGCCTCCGGGTCATCACTCAGCTCCTGACGCATCTGCTGATAGTCGGTGAACTTGCGGGTCTGCTGTCGCGCTTCGCGAATCGGGGCAGGCAGCGCCTGCTCGGCGTCTTGCAACCGGGCTGCCCGCGCTTCGTCGCTGAGAGCCTCATTGGCGCGGATCCGCATCTGCGCCAGCTGGAAGTCGTCTATCGCCTCTTCCATGGCAAAAAAAGCATCGGCCGTATCGGCGGCCAGCCATTGCCGACGCAGCGACCGGATCTGTGAAAACTGATGCGCCATGGCGTCCGGGTTCAAGGTTGCGACGTCTCCCGAGCCTGCTTCCAGTTCGCCCAGCTCCAGTTTGTAATCCAGATAAGCCCCCAGGATCCCGATGGCCTCCGAGCGCGCCGGTTCCTGCAGAGTGGACAGCGTCATTTCGATCCGGGCGATAAGTTGCGCCAGGGTCTCCTCGCCCAGCGCTGCCAGGTAGTGCTCGAAGAGCTGGCGCAGCTGAGGTGTTGGCACCAGCGAGCCATTGGCGTCCGTTTTATCCCATCCCGAGGGCACGTCCGTACCCTCCAGTGAGGCAGGAAACTGCTCCGGAATTTCCACAGAATCAGAGAACACAAGACGCGAGGGGTAGTCCCGGTTTTCGCTCTGCGCCCCTGAACCGGCGGGCATGACATTATGATTTGCTGCGGGCGAGCCTGGCGACGGGCCTGCAGAATCGGGAGCCAGACGGGTCAGTGAAAATGCCAGGGCGGCGGCCAGCCCGATCAGGATGACCGTCGCCAGTGTCAGAGTTCGGTTCATGGATACCTGCCGGGTTGAGATTCAGACAACTGGAGCCTCAGGATAGAACAGTTGGCTCCGGGACGCTGCGACCAGCGTCAGAACATCGGGCACCCGAACCCGTCAGCAGGTCAAACCGAGCGGTTGTTAAAACCGAGGTCAACCTTTCTCGGCGCGTCGTTCCTGAACGCCGTGTCCACTTCCACAATTCTGCCGCCCTGACTCAAAAAAGCCTCGATATCCTGTTGCAGCTTCGCCCGGATACGGGCTCGTCCGGCAACGGAATGGGTATCTTCGATATCAGGGGACCAGTTTCCGGATTGCTCCAGATTGCCTTCGTCGAATTCACTCATGGAGTCTCTCCCACAACAAAAACAGTAAACGGGACATGCACCATGCCCCATTCGACGCAAACCCTGTACAGGAACCGCCTTGACGTCTTTATAATGCGGTTTCGATGACAGCGCTATTTCTCTGTGAAGGCTTTTTTGTAATTTTTTGTAACTATTGTCATGACTCTGTTTTGAAAGGATAAACTGAACCCACCTATTTGACTCAATCGTTGACCGAAGAAATGAACCGTGGTTCAATAATTATAAGGACGCCGAATGGCCTATCGCGAAACCGAAAAGATGCGCAACCGCAAAGCCGAGGCTCGCAAGCGCATCATTGAGTGTACTCAGCAGAGCGTTTCTGAAGGCGGCTTTCGCAACGCCCGGGTAACTGGCATTGCAGAGTGCGCGGGCGTGGCCACCGGAACTATTTACCGGCACTTCGAATCCAAAGAAGATCTGTTTGCCGAAATCTTCCGGATCGCGACCCGGAGAGAAGTCGACAAAGTAGCCGAAGCACTGGCCACGGAGGGCAACGCCGTGGCCAGGCTCGAAAGAGCTCTGCGGCAGTTTGCGGTAAGAGCCCTGAGAGGCCCGACTATGGCGTGGTCACTGATCGCCGAGCCAGTCGACCCCAAAGTAGAGGAGGAACGGCTCAAGTTTCGCCGGGCTTACGCAGAATTATTTGAACGTGCCATAGAGGAAGGCATGGCAGAAGAGAGTCTGCCGCCACAGCAAGCCGGCCAGAGCAGTACCTGCCTGGTGGGCGCCATGGCCGAAAGCCTGGTGGGTCCGTTATCTCCCTCTATGGTAGATGCCGCATCCCTGGGTAGTAATAACGACAGTCATCCGCTGATCGACTCCATCATTTGTTTTTGTATACAGGGGCTGACCGGCAACCGGAGGTAAACATGAACGCCCGCCAGCCAGCACCAGAATCTTCGTTGACCCACCCGGGCAAATCGCCGGACATTGCCAATACCCACGAGGTTATCAACCAACCTCCGGCACTTGAAAACTACAACCTCTTCGAGCAAGACACCGCGCTGCAGGAAGCCGTGGCCCGGGAGGGCGCGGCGGGCGCCGTGGCCGATCTGAAGCGCTATGGTGCATGGGCCGGTGCCGCCAGCACCATTAAACTGGGATTCCAGGCCAACGCCAACAAGCCGGTGTTCGATACCCATGACCGGTTTGGCCACCGGATTGATCAGGTCAACTTCCACCCGGCGTATCACCAGTTAATGGCAAAAGCCATGGAAGAAGGCCTGCACAGCAGCCCCTGGGCTGACTCTGGCCGCCATCCAGGCCAAAGCGCCCATGTGGCACGCGCCGCAAAGTACTACATGCACTCACAGGTGGAGGCAGCCCACTGCTGCCCCATTACCATGACCTTCGCGGCCCTGCCTTCCATCCGCAAGCAACCGGAACTGGCCGCGATCTGGGAACCCAAAATCCGTGCCAACCATTACGACCCGGCGAATCGCCCGGACGGCGAAAAGCAGTCCGTCACTATCGGCATGGCGATGACCGAGAAACAGGGCGGCAGTGACGTTCGTGCCAACACAACAAAGGCCTATCCGATAGGAGCCGACGGCCCCGGCCAGGCCTACGAACTGGTCGGCCACAAGTGGTTTGTGTCTGCCCCCATGTGCGATGCGTTTCTGGTGCTTGCCCAGACCGGCCGGGGGCTGTCCTGCTTTCTGATGCCCCGCTGGCGCCCTGACGGCAGCAAGAACCCCTGGCAGATCCAGCGCCTGAAAAACAAGATGGGCAATGTGGCCAACGCCTCCAGCGAGGTCGAGCTGCGGGGCGCACTTGCGTGGATGGTCGGAGAGGAAGGTCGCGGCGTCCCCACCATTATTGAAATGGTAGCCATGACCCGGTTTGACTGCATGATCGGCAGCTCGGCAGGCATGCGACAGGCCGTCGCCCAGGCCACCCATCACTGCCGCCACCGCAGCGCCTTCGGCCAGCGCCTCAATGCACAGCCGCTGATGCAGAATGTATTGGCGGATCTGGCGCTGGAAAGTGAAGCAGCGCTGGCATTCACCATGCGGGTCGCCCGCGCGCTCGACAATCAGCACCTGGAGCACGAGCGCCTGCTGGCCCGGCTGGCCACCCCAGTCGGCAAATACTGGATCTGTAAGCGCACACCCAATCATGCCTATGAGGCCATGGAGTGTCTCGGTGGCAACGGTTTGATGGAAGATTGCATCATGCCGCGCTTGTTGCGGGAATCGCCAGTGAACGCTATCTGGGAAGGCAGCGGCAACGTGCAGTGCCTGGACACGCTTCGCGCCCTGCAGAAAGAGCCCGAAACTCTGGACGCCTTTTTCACAGAAGCCGCCGAGGCCAAAGGCGCCGACCGCCGCTTCGACCTGTTCCTGGCCCAGCTACAACACGACTTTGCCGACATCAGCGATTTCGAGTATCGAGCCCGCAACCTGGTCGACCGAATGGCCCTGACCATGCAGGCATCCCTGCTGCTGCGCCATTCCGACAAAGCCGTAGCCGACGCCTTCTGCGCGTCCCGCCTGCAGTCCGGCGGTGGCATGAACTACGGCAACCTGCCCTCAGGCACGGACCCGGCCGCTATTATCAAACGGGCAACGCCTGTAGTAGGCTGAGGAAATCTACAGAACTCTGCGAGCCGTTGGGGTATCACCTTCCAAAAATGTGCGGAGCCATGGATGGCGGAGCCCAAGCGCCCCATGGATGGGCCGAAGGAGCGTTTTTTGGAAGGTGATACCCCTGCGGCTCCTGCACGGTGCTAAACATGTCAGAAGCCCTGAGAAAACTGCTCAAGGAAGGCAATCCGCCTCAGCAAACCGTCATTACGCCCCAAGTTGGCATTCTCACGCTGCACTTCCAGCTCTACGCCTGTGACGACCTGAAAGCGAAGCGGAAAGTATTCACTGCGCTAAAAGCCGTCTGGGGAAAAGAACCCGACCTGGCCGTTGCCGAAACCGCCGACCAGGAAGCACTGGATTGCGCGACCTGGACCATTGCCGCACTGGGCGGCTCATCGCGCCAGATCTCCGAGCGCCTGGACCAGGTTGAAAAAGCCATCGAAGAGCGGGTGGATGCGGCCATACTGGATATCCACCGCGAAATTCTATGAACGACTGCGGCATCGCTTTGCAACCCTGTCACCCAAATAGCATGCTGTAGCGTATGATTGCACAGCGCCGTATACTACGATCCCTCAGGGAGCGCAGCGCCCATCCCCGCCGGGCAACAACCGAATACTTCCACAAGGCATCCGGGACGGGCCTGCGGTCGACCATTGACAGCGTGTGGCACCTATGACTGGAAAGAAAAAGTCGGCCCAGGCCTCGATTGAAGCCATGCACCGTGTGTTTACGGTGCCCGAGGCCCCTGAATCAACCCTGAGCCGCATTGATCAGAACATCTCCCGCAATCTCGCCGGCTTCCTGCAGGAACACATCGTCGCGATTGAAAAGGATCTGTCCGAGGTCGAAAAAGACTTTTCCGACTACGCCATTCCCGAGAAACCCATATTCGTCTCGGAACAGACGCAGTTCCTGCTTGAAAAGCTGGTGGCCAACTCGGTTCACACCGCGTCTCCCAGCTTTATCGGCCACATGACATCAGCGCTGCCCTATTTCATGCTGCCGCTGTCGAAAATCATGATTGCCCTGAACCAGAATCTGGTGAAAACCGAAACCTCCAAGGCCTTTACACCCATGGAGCGACAGGTATTGGCCATGATTCACCGGCTGGTCTACGCCCAGGACGGCGCATTTTACCGCAAGTGGATGCACGACCCCGGTCACGCCCTTGGCGCCATGTGTTCCGGTGGCACCGTTGCCAACCTCACGGCCCTCTGGGTTGCCCGCAATAATGCGTTCCCGGCCGAGGGCAGTTTCCGGGGCGTCCATCAGGAAGGCCTGTTCCGGGCGCTGCGCTACTACGGCTGTGAGGGCGCCGCCATTCTGGTTTCCAGCCGGGGGCACTATTCACTGAGCAAGGCCGCAGACGTGCTGGGGCTGGGGCGCGAATTTCTGGTGGCGGTCGACACCGATGACGACAACAAGATCCAGACCGACGCCCTGCGGGAAAAGTGCCTTGAACTCCATCGCCAGAAAATCCGTGTCATGGCGATTTGCGGCATTGCAGGCACCACCGAAACCGGCAACGTCGACCCGCTGGACGCCATGGCGGATATTGCCCGTGAGTTCGGCGCGCACTTCCATGTCGATGCAGCCTGGGGTGGCCCGACGCTCTTCTCACGCACCCACAGGGACCTGATGCGTGGTATCGAGAAAGCCGATTCGGTGACTTTTGACGCCCACAAGCAACTTTACGTGCCCATGGGCGCGGGGCTGGTCGTATTCCGGGACCCAGCACTGGCCAGCGCGGTAGAACACCATGCCCAGTACATTATCCGTAAGGGTTCTCGCGATCTGGGCAGCACCACGCTCGAAGGCTCCCGCCCGGGCATGTCCATGCTGATTCAGTCCGGCCTGAAAATTCTGGCGCGGGAAGGCTATGAGATTCTGATTGATCAGGGCATCGAAAAGGCCCGGTCGTTTGCGGATATGATTGATAGCGAGCCGGATTTCGAGCTGATCACCCGCCCAGAACTGAACATTCTGACCTACCGCTTCTGCCCGAAAAACGTCCAGGAAGCGCTAGCAGAAGCAACGGCGGATCAGTCAGAAAAAATGAATACCAGCCTCAACCGAATTACCAAGTTCATTCAGAAAACCCAGCGGGAGCGGGGCAAGGCGTTTGTTTCAAGGACGCGGCTGGAACCAGCCCGGCATGACCACTTTCGCTGCATCGTGTTTCGGGTCGTACTGGCCAACCCGCTGACAACCAGCGACATTCTGTCAGATATTCTTGCGGAACAGAAAGAACTGGCGAAAGAACAGGACATTCAGGATGAGATCACTATCCTGCACCAGATGGCTGACGCTGCGTTGTCAGGACTATTTTGAGCAAACCCCCTCAGTAAAGGGCTTCCTCGTCATCCAGCACTTCATCCAGAATATCCAGAAACATGCGATCGGCATCACTCCAGTTCTCGGGAATCCGGATGGTCGTATTGGCGCTGATTTCCCGCGCCACTTTTTCGTTGACATCGGGCTGATTGCGATATTTGCGTGCAATTTCGACGGATTTGACCGCAATGGTCGGATCGCTCAGTACCTTCTTGATAAACACCCTGAGCTCGTCAATAACCTTGGACTGACGGCTTTCTGAAGCTGAACTCATTCATTCATCCCCGGACAAAAAAACATTTCGGAGCGCAAGGCCCCGCCGTGAACCTAGTATGAGCCATAGAGCCTGACCTGCGCCAGACCCCTGGTACCATCCGGGCTCATCCCGAATCCTGGAGCGGACCGGAAAAACAGGTTCAGACCAGCAAGCCGCGAATGGTGAAGAACATAATGGCCGCCATAATGGCGGAAGCCGGAACCGTGATAATCCAGGCCGCGATAATGCGGGTCAGATGGGACCGTTTGACCATTTCCTCGCGGTATATTTTCTTCAGCCGCTTACGTTCTTTTTTGGACAGCGGCATCTGTGCCTTTTTCTTTGACGCCTGGAGCAGGCGCTCCATTTCTTCCACAGACGCATTACGGAAATCCTCCAGGAAGGGCCGCAGCTTTTCCTGTTCCTGCGGGTCGTGGCTTTCCATAATCCTGTGCAGTTGCGCTGCGTAATTGCTTTTCAGATATTCCCGCAAAAACCCGACGCCAAACACGCCACCCACCGCAATGTGCGTGGAGCTGACAGGTAGCCCAAGCTGTGACGCAATGATGACGGTCAACGCTGCCGAGAGCGCAATACAGAAGGCCCGGGTCTTGTCCAGCTCGGTAATCTCACTGCCGACGGTTTTGATCAGGCGCGGCCCGAACAACATCAGACCCACGGCCAGGCCAAGCGCACCGACCAGCATCACCCAAAGGGGAATGGCGGCTGAAGTGACCACCGCCCCGGCCGACAGGGCATCATTGATGGCCGCCAGCGGGCCGATGGCGTTGGCAACATCGTTGGCGCCGTGGGCAAAGCTCAGCATTGCAGCTGCAAAAATCATCGGCCAGGTAAATAACTCATTAACACCGGCGGCGCTGTTTTCCATGGTGGCAGCACGGCGACCCACCAGAACCCTCATAGCCACAAAAATAACCGCCGCGAACGCCAGCCCCAACAGCGTCGCCTCCAGGAAATCCACCTTGATCACCTTTTTGACGCCCTTCACCAACAGGTAGGTACCGAAAGCCCAGGCCATGATGGCCACCAGCCAGGGCACGAAGGTGCGGGCCGAAGCGACCAGATTTTTGCGGTACAGGACGGTTCGCTTCAGGGCGTACAGGAACAAAGCAGCAAGTACACCGCCCATCACGGGCGAAATCACCCAGCTGGCCACGATCTTGCCCATCACTTCCCAGTCAGCAATACCCCAGCCGCCAGCCGCAATACCGGCCCCCAGAACCCCGCCAACGATGGAATGAGTCGTGGATACCGGGGCGCCCATCCAGGTCGCCAGGTTCAGCCAGAGCGCCCCTGCCAGCAACGCTGCGGTCATCAGCCAGACAAACGTCTCAACATCCTCCAGACGGTCCGCTGCAATGATGCCGCCCTTGATCGTGGACACGACGTCACCACCGGCAATCAGTGCGCCTGCGGCTTCAAAAACAGCCGCAATCACCACGGCACCACCCAGGGTCATCGCGCCGGAGCCAACCGCCGGGCCCACGTTATTAGCCACGTCATTGGCACCGATGTTGATGGCCATATACCCGCCGATCACCGCCGCTGCCATTAGCAACATGCTGTTGGGCATGCCACTGCTGATCTGGCCAACGACAAGGAATACACCCAGCAAAAACAGGAGGCAGAACCCGATACGATAGCGCTCGGTGGATGGGCTGGTCAGTAAGGTATCAAGGAATCCTGGGTTTTTGGCCATAGCATGTCGGTCTCAAAGCTGAGAGGTTGAATCGTTGTCGCCCTTAAACGCGGCAGAACTATAAAATTTTTGACATAAAAATGAAACAAAACGGTAATAAAGCACCACTTTGATTCACGACCTTGATCAAAGTCACTGCAAAACTCCGCTGAGTACGTTAGTTTGGGCTTTCACTAACCTGTACTCCTGAAATCGCACGAAATCATGGCCAGACTCCTGCAACCCAGCCACCAGATCGCCGATGAAAGCGAAGAGGCGCGGGTCTCACGCCTGCTAACCGGCCTTTCAACGATGGCAGTGCTGTTCCTGCTGGCGATTGGCGGCAAGGCGTGGTTCTCTACCCATCACACCCATTCCCTGGTGCTCTGGACCTTTGGTGCATTCGTGGTCGCCAACATGCTGATGTTTGCCCGGACCGGCAATCGCGCCCGGCAGAAAGGTGGGCTGATCTCCATTATCGGACTGCTGTTCGGTTACTTGATCATGAGCGGCGGTGAAAGCAACACCGGCCCGCTCTGGTTCTATGTGTTTCCGCCCCTGTTGTTTTATCTTACGGACCTGAAAACCGGCACTGCGGTGCTGCTATTCTGCGCTCTAGTGGCAGCGATCGTGTTTCAGTTCCCGGAACTGCCCATCGTTACGGCGGAGTACGGAACAGATTTCAAAATCCGCTTTTTCGCCACACTAACCTTTGAGTCCATTCTCTGTTTCGTGCTGGAGGCCTCCCGCCTGAACGCCCAAAAGGAGCTTATGGACCTGGCCCAGGCCCACGAAACTGCATCCCGGACCGATGAACTGACAGGCCTGTCCAACCGGCGGGACATGCAGCACCGACTGAACGAAGAATTTTCGCGTTACCAACGCTCGGGGCACCATTTTTCGGTCGCCCTGATTGATCTGGACCTGTTCAAGAATATCAACGATAAATACGGCCACGATGCCGGCGATCAGGTACTTCGGGACTTTGCGTCAATAATGCAATCCGTCATCCGCCAGACCGACGTTGCGTCCCGCTGGGGTGGCGAAGAATTCCTGGTTCTTCTGCCAGACACGTCTCTGCTTCAGGCACTGACGCTTGCCGAGCGACTGCGTCAAAAAGTGTCGCAACACGAATTCAGCCTGGCAGGGGAGGTCATGCCCGTTACCATTAGCGCCGGCATCTGCTCCATTGCCAAAACCGGCTCGATAGACGAACTACTAAAGCAGGCTGACGTTTATTTGTACAGTGCCAAAGAAAGCGGCCGCAACCGTATTGCGCCCAGGGTCAAAACCCAGGATTCCGAAGCAACGGTCCCTGATAGCTAGCCCGCCTTGAGCCTCGCTGGCGCGCCCGTTATGATCCTCGTTCTTTATTTTGCCCATCAACCTGACAGGATGCAGTATGGCGTCTATCCGAATTCTGGTTGGCAGCGTCTATGGCGGTGCGCTGATGACGGCCAGAGAACTGAAAGAAAGGCTGGAATCTGAGGGCCACGCTCTGATCATCAGCGAGCGGCCCGAGTTGTCTGACATCACCGACAATGACGATCCGGTTCTCATCTGTACCTCAACGACAGGTCAGGGAGAGGTTCCCGCGAATCTTCTGCCCTTCTACCTGAATCTTCGGGAGACACTGCCCCAACAGCCGGGGCGGCCTTTTGGCGTCATTGTGCTGGGCGACAGCTCTTACGGTGAGACTTTTTGCGGGGCGGGCGACCTTCTTGAAGAAGTTTTCCTCGAGACCGGCGCCCGCAAGACCGGAGCCACCCTGAAAATTGATGCCTTGGAATCCACTGCCCCCGATCAGGACGCCTTACCCTGGGTCAGGGAGTGGCTGACATTGCTTTGAAACGCCAAGACAAGCCCCGTTGTCAATTCAACCTTGAGCCGCCCGGCTCTTCAGGCCATACTTGCCGCTAACACACAACAAAAATGGGTAAACGTGCGCCAAATTGTTCAGTATTTCGCCTTCGCGGGCGCATTGATCATGATGGCTTTCGAAATCCAGGCGAGCCCTCAGACTCCGGGCTACGCAATCCCGGATGCGGAGTATCTCCGGGTGGCACCTTCAGCGCAGATGGAACTCGAAGAAGCGCAGGCTTCTGATCGTTGGCAGACACTGGAAGAAGAGAGCCCCAATTTCGGCTACATATCCGATACCGTGTGGCTTCGCTTTGCCGTTCCGGATTTAACCGGCGATCGGGCATTACTGGAAATTCGCTATCCTCAGCTCGATGACATCACCTTTTATCTGCTGGAAAACGGCCGACTTAAAGAGCAGGTTGTTACCGGCGACCGATACCCCTTTGAGCAGCGGCCTGTAGCGCACCGGAATTTCCTGTTCCCGTTCAACACGATCCCCGGCAACACCTACGAGATTGTCCTACGCGTGCAAACTCAGGGGGCCATGCAAATTCCCATGCGTCTGTGGGTCCCGGAATCATTTTTCGAACAGGGATCTGTGGAGGATCAGCTTCACTCGGTTTACTACGGCATTCTGCTGTCGGTCATTTTCTTCAACCTGTTCATCTTCCTGGCACTGCGGGAACGCATGTACTTGCTGTACGTGCTCTCTACCACCGGCTATCTGTTGCTGATCAGTACGCTTAACGGCACCGCATTCCACCTGATATGGCCGGGATTTCCGGAATTCCAGAACCAGGCCATGATGATCACAGTGCCCACCGTCGTCATCTTTACATTGCTGTTTTCCAGGGCATTTCTGAATCTGCGGCAAACCGCCCCTATCATGGACCTGATGGTCAGAATCACCATTGCTCTGAACATTGGCGCGTTCGTGATCTCTTTTGTCACAAGCTACAGCGTTGCCAGTCAGCTCAGTGTGGCCCTGGCCATTCCAAGCTGCCTGCTGCTCACGGTTATCGGCCCGGTTCAATGGATGCGGGGAAACCCCCAGGCAAGCTACTACACCCTTGCCTGGGGGTTTCTGACCCTGGGCAGCGCGGTCGCCGCCGCCAATAAATACGGACTGCTTCCAAACAATTTCTTCACCGCCTACAGCATTCAAATCGGTTCTGCCATGGAGGCCATACTGCTGACGATCGCACTGGCCGCACGTCTCTATCAGGAACGGGAAGATAAGGTTCAGGCCCGGGAGGCAGAAATCTCCGCCATGGCGGCGCGACGTAATGCAGAACTTCGGCTGATAGATCAGGCGCTGCACCACCCCCTGACTGGCCTTCCGAACCGCACCAGCCTGGAAATGGCCATCAATGAGCTGATCAACCGTAACCGCAGCACCCGTTATTCCATCGCTGTAATTCACCTTACCAACCTTCAGGCAATCACAAAAACCCTCGGGCATCACAATGCGGACCGTCTGATCGAACTCGCCGCGAAGCGGTTCAATGCAACGTTAAGGGAGCTTCCCGGCGTCTGCGCGCTGGAAACCTCGGGCAAAAGTTCTTTTTACGTCGCCTCCCTGGAAACCGATACCTTCGGGTTTGTGGTGGCAACCGACGAAGTAGTCCAGACGCCCAAAGCTATGATGCGCGCCCTGGAAGAAATTCGTGAGCCGCTAGATTATCTGGGCATGCAGCTCCCGCTTGACCCCCGTACCGGCACAGCCGTCTACCCGGATCACGCCGACGATGCCACCACGCTGATTCGTAGGGCCTATATTGCACAGGGTTCCGAAGATGCGCGGGACCGTGGCCTTGCGTTTTACCAGCCATCCCGGGACTTCTACAGTGCAGGCCGGCTGACGCTGGTATCGGAATTGCAGGCGGCTTTGCAGAGCAATGAACTGACGCTCTATCTGCAGCCCAAGCTGTCACTGAAATCACGCACGATTGTCGGGGTGGAAGCGCTGATCCGCTGGCCAGGCCGGAAAACGCCCATCAAACCCGACGAGATTATTGCGATTGCCGAGCAGACGGGGCTGATCAAACCGCTTACCCGCTGGGTACTGGAAAAGGCCTTGCAGCTGCGTGCGCAGCTTCACCAGCAGGGTTTTCCGCTGGATATTTCCGTGAATATCTCGCCCAATAACCTGCGGGAGCCAGATTTTCCGATCTTCGTTCAGAGGCTGATGACCAGTTACCATTCGGTTCGGGGCGCCGTCACCCTGGAAGTCACAGAAACGTCCATGATGCAGGACCCGGTAAATTCCCTGAGAGCTCTGAATTCTCTTCACAGCACGGGCATTCCCCTGTCTATTGACGATTTCGGATCAGGCTACTCATCGCTGTCATACATCAAGCAACTGCCTGCCAGCGAGATCAAGATTGACCAGTCCCTGATTACCGAACTGCTGACCCAGACTGATGACCGCTTAATCGTCCGAACCACGATCGATATGTGTCATAGCCTTGGCTACCTGGTAGTGGCCGAAGGCGTAGAAGATGATGAGACCCTGGAATTGCTGGAAAAAATGGGCTGCGACATGATTCAGGGCTTTGTCCTGACCCCGCCGCTGCCGATCGATAAACTGGTCACCTGGGTCGAAGCCTTCAATGCAGAAGACTCCGCCAGGAAGCCTAAGCTAACGCATCAACTGCGCTGACGGATCAGGGCTTCCTGGGCGGTGGAAGCAACCAGTCGACCGTCCTGATCGTAAAAACTACCCCTGTTGAAACCGCGACCACCAGAGGCGCTCGGGCTGTCCTTGTCATATAGCAGCCACTGATCCATGCGGAATGGGCGGTGGAACCAGATGGCGTGGTCCAGGCTGGCCACCTGCAAGTTCCTGCTCAGAAAGGTAACGCCGTGGGGGCTAAGCGATGTACCCAGAAACGCAAAGTCCGAGGAATAGGCAAGCAGACAGCAATGCAGCATGGGGTCATTCGGCAACTCACCCTGGGCTCGGAACCAGCTCTGGCGATATGGCGGCCGGGGCTCAGGCGCCAATGGGTTAACCGGATCAATGGGCCTGATTTCAATGGGACGGTCTCGGGTCAAGGTTGCCCGCCGGTGCTCCGGCACCTGAGGTGCCAGCATTTTGCCGTAATCCTGTTCTGACTTGAGGCCTTCCGGACCGGGCGCATCCGGTTTCTCGAACTGGTGATCAAACCCTTCCTCAGCCACCTGAAACGACATCGAGCCGGTCAGAATTTCTTTACCCTCCTGACGAGCGATTACCCGGCGTACGGAAAACGTACCACCGTCCCGAACCCGCTGAACCTCATAGTCAATCGGTAACTGATGATTGCCCGGCCGCAGAAAATAGGCGTGCATGGAATGGGGCATTCGGTCTTCAACGGTTCGGCTTGCGGCCATCAGCGCCTGACCAAGCACCTGGCCACCAAACACGTTGGGAAAACCCAGGTCTTCACTCTCGCCCTGAAAGTGGTCATCTCCGATGGGGGAAAGGTCCAGCAATTCCACCAGCTTGCGGGTTACGTCGAGCATGCTTTCTCCTGTTCTTCTCATCGGCTCAGCCGTGAATCGGCGGCACTTCCCTGGAAAGCGCCTGTTTCTCTATGGCGTAACGGCCGGTCACGGCAAACCCGAGCACCTGCCCGTCGCCTGATTTGAACAGCGCCCGCACATTCTGGCCGTCCGCCTCAACCTCCCAGTCGCCCTTTGCATCAACAGGCGGGGGACAAACGGCAGTTGGGCAACAGGGTGTTTTAACGATCACTGGCATGATGCCATAAGCCACTTCGGTTCTGTCACCCGCAAGTGTCTTGGCCAGGGCACGGGCACAGGCCATCAGCGGCATGACGTAGGGCAGGACCATGCCATCCACCTCGGCGCAGTCGCCCAGGCAATAAACATCCGGTGCCGAGGCTTCCAGAGCACGGTTCACCACAATGCCCCGGCCTGTCTTCAGGCCTGCCGCTGCGGCAAGCTCTTTTCGTGGCCGCAGGCCGACGGCAGACAATACCAGGTCCGCTTCAAGTTCTTCGCCGTTAGCCAGCGACAAGGTTACCCCGTTGCCCGCAGATGCGATGTGATCGACCACAGTACCGAGATGAAACCGGGCACCCAGGTCCTTAAGGCCTGCCAGTACCGCTTCCGCCGCCGCTTCCGGCAACAAACCCGGCATCACCCTGTCATCAGGCGCAATCACGTCTACTTCGTAGCCTCCGTTGCGCAGATCGTTGGCAAATTCACAGCCAATCAGACCTGCGCCCATAATCGCGACGTGCTTGCGGCCCTCCAGGGCCTTCCGGAAAGCCCGGTAGTCCATCAGATCATTGATGGAAAAAACACGCTCTTGACCGTCCCCCGGAATCGACAAACGAACCACATCTGCCCCCCATGCCAGAACGAGCTTGCGGTAGGTCAGGAGATCGTCGCCCAGAATCAGCTGGTGGGAGTCAACATCAATACCCGTCACCGTGGCAAAAGTTCGCAAGGTGACGTCAAGCTGCTCCTGCATTTGCCCGGGAGGCACCTGAACCAGTCCGTCGGCTTCTTTGCTTTTGGTAAAGCCGGTGGAAAGCATGGGTTTGGAGTAGCTTGCACCGTCATCGGCGGTCACCATCACGATGGGTGTTTCCTTGTCCTGCTTACGGAACTCCCGGGCAAGGGTGTATCCGGACAACCCGGTTCCCACGATAACAATAGGTGCTTGTGTGCTCATTTGATGACCCTTAGCTGATTTCGATCATTTCAAAGTCTTCCTTGCCGACGCCACAGTCCGGGCATTCCCAGTCCTCGGGCACGTCGTCCCAGGCCGTACCTGGCGCAATGCCGTCATCCGGCCAGCCTTCAGCTTCATCATAAATAAACCCACATACGACACACTGCCATTTTTTCATAATGTCCTCCGCGCTCTTTCCGCACTTTGATTTGATCGCACATCATACTCATCGCCGGGACGCAGACCAATCATCAAGGCAAAGCCTGATGCTCCCGCCCCTCCCTTCGGCGCTTCTCCTCCGGTATACTTCGCGGTTTGAAGACAGGATACGATCGTCATGACCGACACCGTCGACGAACTGAACCAGGTGATGGCCGAAGCCGACTGCCTGGTGGACGAAACCCACGTTTACTCCGCTATCCGCACCATGGCGGGCGACATCACCGAGCGGCTGCGGGAGACTAACCCACTTCTGCTCTGCGTGATGAACGGCGGCCTTATCCTCACGGGCCAATTATTGCCCCTGCTTAAATTTCCGGTTCAGGCGGAATATCTGCACGCAACCCGTTACCGGCAGGAAACCACCGGCGGCATTCTGGAATGGAAGCTTCAACCGGACATCGACATGCAAGATCGGACGATCATTATCGTCGACGACATTCTGGATGAAGGTACGACCCTGTGTGCCATTGCGGATTACTGCCAGGCCCATGGTGCGACCGAAGTGCTGACTGCGGTACTCGTCGATAAACAGCATGACCGAAAAGCCAGGCCGGGCCTGAAAGCGGATTTTACCGGGCTGATGGTTGAAGACCGCTTCCTGTTTGGCTTCGGCATGGATTACAAAGGTTACTGGCGAAACGCTCCGGGAATTTATGCCGTCAAAGGACTCTAAAGAACACTCTAAAGAGCACTCTAAAGCGCTTTCTAGAAAGCACTCTGACGCCCTCTCACCGACCGGAATACCCGATACGCACTGGTATCAGTCCTTTGCGGCGGCCGGCTTGCACGACCCGGCCATCCACGGCGAACTGGGGCACTGGCTCAAGCTGGAAGGGTCACTGACCCGAGCGCTTCAGTTACGGTGCCAGCATAGTTTCCGGGTCGAAATACTGAGTGAGGGTTTCACCCGCCCGAACCGGGAGGAAGCCCATACCCTTGGCCTGTCACCCAGGCATAATGCCTGGGTCCGGGAAGTATGCCTGCTGGGCGACGACACTCCATGGGTGCTGGCCCGCACCATCATTCCCATGGCCACGCTCACCGGCCGTGGGCGTCGCCTCAGGCATCTGGGCAGACAACCGCTGGGAGCCTATCTGTTCAGCAATACCCAATGGCAAAGAGGCTTGTTCGAGACCGGCCTGTGCCAACGTGAATCACCAGACCAGCCGCGCGCGGCCAGACGCTCCCGGTTCTTCAGCGGCGATAAAACCCTGCTGGTCGGCGAATATTTTCTGCCCCACGGACGTTTTTATGCCGACGAGTAAAACAACCCCGCAGATCCAGGCACGCCTGAGAGATTACGCACTGCTGCTGAGGCTGAACCGCCCGATCGGCAGCCTTTTGCTGTTATGGCCAACCTACTGGGCGCTGTGGCTGGCCGCCGACGGCATGCCCCATATTGGCAACCTGATTGTGTTTACCCTGGGCGTATTTCTTATGCGCGCCGCAGGGTGCGCCATCAACGATTTTGCCGACCGCAAGGTGGACCGGCATGTAAAACGCACGAAAGACCGGCCGCTGACCTCGGGCCGCATTCAGCCATGGGAAGCGGTTGCCCTGTTCGCCGGTATCTGCCTGCTGGCATTTCTGATGGTGGTACTGTTTACCAACTCGCTAACGCTTTATCTGTCCTTCGGTGGTGTCGTGCTGGCTTTCATCTATCCGTTCATGAAGCGGCATACTCACTTGCCCCAGCTTTTTCTGGGCGCTGCGTTTTCCTGGGCCATTCCCATGGCCTGGGCGGCCGAGGCCGGAGAGATTACCCGACTGGCCTGGCTGCTGTTCACCGCCAATGTGTTGTGGACCGTTGCCTATGACACCCTTTACGCGATGGTAGATCGGGACGACGACCTGAAAATCGGCGTTAAATCCACCGCCATTCTGTTCGGTGACAGCGACCGGGCCATTATCGCGGTTCTGCAGTCACTGGTCGTGCTGATTCTTCTGCTTGTGGGCCGTCAGGCAGAGCTGGGCACCGCTTTTTATCTTGGCGTTATTGCCATGGCCTGCCTGTTTATCTTTCAGCAGCACCTGGCGCGCTTTCGCGACCGGGACGGGTGCTTCAAGGCGTTTCTCAACAACAACTGGGCCGGTTTTGCGGTCTTTCTGGGGCTGCTGATTGACCTGATGCTGGCCCGGTAATTCCGTCGCGCCGCCCTGGCATGTCATATACTTGTAACATGTTCCGGTTGTAATAGAAGGCAACTAGATAAGGTCTGACACAGGTTAATGCTCATGACTGGAAAAACTGTCCTCATTGTTGATGACGAGGCGTCCATCAGAGAAATGATTGCTGTTGCCCTCGAAATGGCAGATTACAACTACCTTGAAGCCGCCGACGCCCAGGAAGCTCACTCGCTGATCGTCGACAAGCAGCCCGACCTTATTCTGCTCGACTGGATGCTGCCCGGCACCAGTGGCGTTGAGCTGGCCAGGCGTCTGAAAAAAGAGGAAGCCACCGCAGAAATACCCATTATCATGCTGACCGCCAAGGTCGAGGAAGACAACAAGATCCAGGGTCTGGAGGTGGGTGCAGACGATTACATCACCAAGCCGTTTTCTCCCCGGGAACTGGTTGCCCGCCTCAAGGCAGTGTTGCGCCGGACCACGCCCGCCGGCATAGAGACTCCGGTTGAGGTGGATGGCCTCACGCTCGACCCCGTCGGCCATCGCGTCACCACCAATCTTGGCGCGCTGAGTATCGGCCCCACCGAATACCGTCTGCTGCAGTTTTTCATGACTCATCAGGAACGGGTCTATACCCGGTCACAGCTGCTGGATCAGGTCTGGGGTGGCAACGTCTATGTTGAAGAGCGCACCGTCGATGTCCACATCCGCCGTTTGCGCAAAGCCCTCGGTACGCAATATGATCACCTGATCCAGACCGTGCGTGGCACCGGCTACCGCTTTTCGACCAGAGCAGCCTAGCCGCATTCGAGCACGGCCAGAGCAAGGCCAGAGCAAGGAAAGTCACGTAGTAAAGACGGCCAGAACCGGTTCGGGAACCCTGTGAATGCAGCATAACTGGTCAAAGTACCTGCGGTGGATCATTGTTTTTCTTGTGACCTGCACTCTGGCCGGACTCTTTTTCGGCCATCCGGTCTATGGTCTGACCACAGGTCTGGTGATTTATCTGTTCTGGACCCTGGCCCAGGCCAAACGACTGTATGCCTGGCTGAACCACCCCAGTACCAGTGACGATGCACCCCAGAGCGTTGGCCTGTGGGGCGATCTGTTTGACGGACTGCAACGGCTCCATCAGAACCACCTCAAGGAAAGAGACACACTGATGGCCCGTATCAACCGGGTACAGGAATCCACCAATGCCATGCACGACGGCGTGGTAATGACCGATTCCAGTGGCTCCATGGAATGGTGGAACGGCTCGGCAGAACATTTGCTCGGATTCCGTCAAAGCTCCGATCAGGGGCAATATATCCAGAACCTGATACGCAACCCTGCGTTCAAAGCCTACTTTGACGCCCGCAACTATCGTGAACCCCTGGAACTGAACTCCCCGGCGAAGCCCCACATTCGCCTGCAGATGCAGTTCAGCCTGTTTGGCGACAATGACCGCCTGATTGTCGCCAAAGATGTGACCCGGCTTTACCACCTTGAACAGATGCGACGAGATTTTGTGGGAAATGTGTCCCACGAAATGCGAACTCCGCTGACCGTCATCAGCGGCTACCTGGAAACACTGTTAGATCACGCCGGCGAACTGCCTCCCAAATGGCGGCGGGCCATAAACACCATGGCTCAGCAGTCATCCCGGATGGAAGCGCTGATTACCGACCTGATTCTGCTGTCCAAAATCGAGACCGGCGAGCAGACACTCAACGACTCGGTGACCGACCTGAACCGCATGATTTACCAGATCTGTCACGATGCCGAGGTCCTCAGCGGCGACCAGGGCCACGACTTCCGGGTCAGCGTCAGTGAGCGCCACTGGCTCAAGGGCGATGAAAGCCAGTTGCGAAGCGCGTTCTCCAACCTGATCTTCAACGCCGTCAAGTACACACCGGCCGGCGGCACCATTACGGTCAGCTGGCAAACAGACCGGGAGGGAGGGCACCTGTCGGTCAGGGACACGGGTCTGGGCATAGACCCCGTTCATATTCCCCGCCTGACCGAACGATTCTACCGGGCTGACCCCAGCCGTCATCAGAAAACCGGCGGCACCGGCCTGGGCCTGGCTATCGTCAAACACGTTTTGATCAACCACGACGGCAAACTGGACATTCGCAGCCATATTGGCGACGGCAGCGAGTTTACCTGTCACTTTCCGCGTGAACGGCTGGCGGAGAAACAGCCTGCGTCGGCAGAACGCTAACGGCCGCAACCTCTCAACCACAAGCCTTCCGGTGTTAAGGAAGTGTCACATAAAATCCTGATTTACGGTGTTTCAGCGGCCCTAAAACAGGCTAACATGGGGCCGTTGCATACCACTCCAGACCGAGGTTCCGCGTGCTCTCTCAAGCGCCCCAAAAACGTTCATCACGATCGATGCGAATTCCCCTGATTGCCGCCGGTTTTGCGCTGGCAGGTGTGATATCGATGTCTGCACAGGCCCAGGAACAGGCCAAAGAAGAGGTCAAAAAAGAAGTCAAAAAAGAGACACCTGAAGAATTCGGCCAGTGCCTGGAACGGCTTGGCCAAACAGCCGTTCAGGCCGGTGTTTCCAAGCAGACTGCAGCCGAGGTCATCGCCGGCGTTGAGAAAGTCGACCGGGTCATCGAGCTTGACCGCCGCCAGCCGGAATTCACCACCACGTTTGCCGACTACCTGAACCTCCGGGTCAATCAGGACCGCATTCAGAAAGGTCGCGAGTTGCTACAAACCCACCGGCAACTGCTGGACCGTGTCACCCGGGAGACAGGCGTGCCGGCCCCCTATCTGGTGGCATTCTGGGGACTGGAAACCAATTTTGGTGCTTACTTCGGTAAAATGTCCGTTCCCGATTCCCTGGCCACGCTTGCCTGCGATCAGCGCCGCAGCGAATTTTTTACCAAACAATGGGTGGCAGCGCTGCAGATTATCGACGAGGGCGCCATTCCCGCAGAACAGATGGAAGGCTCCTGGGCCGGCGCCATGGGCCATGTCCAGTTCATGCCGACGGTATTCCTCAAACACGCTGTCGATGCGGATGGGGATGGCCGCCGGGACCTCTGGAACAGTCTGCCGGATGCCATGATGTCCGCCGGGCGCTTTCTGGAATCCATGGGCTGGGACGGCGAGTATCGCTGGGGCCGCGAAGTGCGGCTGCCGGACAACTTTGACTATCAACTGTCTGACGGCCGTAAACTGTCGTTGACCGAATGGCGAAATCTGGGAATAACCGATGCTTTTGGGCAACCTCTGGCCCGGGAAGACATCAGGGCTGCTTTGATTGTGCCGACGGGGCACCGTGGCCCGGCTTTCCTTGTGTACCAGAACTTCGGCGTGATCATGGGCTGGAACCGCTCTGAATTCTACGCCATTGCCGTTGGCCACCTGGCGGACCGTATCGCCGGCGCCGGTGGTCTTCAGGTTGTGCCACCGGAGGATCTGAAGGCCCTGTCGCGGCAGCAGATACTGGATCTTCAGCAAGCGCTTGAGGATCGGGGCTTTGACCCCGGCCCGGTAGACGGCATTCTGGGTTCCGGGACACGCTCGGCCATCCGCGAATTCCAGAAAGCGAATAATCTGGTGGCGGACGGCTATCCGGGCGCTCAGGTTCTCAATGCCATGGGCATCGATACCTGATCCAGATCAGGGCCCAGCACCTATATCTGACCATTCCAGATGACTGAGGTCGTACGGCATTTATGGATTCCATTACTCAGGCGGCGCTTGGTGCGTCGCTGGCAGGTGCCGTGGGTGGTAAAACCCTGGGCCGCTCGTCGCTGTTGATCGGTGCCGCATTAGGTACGCTGCCCGATCTGGACGTGGTGATCGACTACGGCACCGCGATCGCCAACTTTTCACAGCACCGGGGCTTCAGTCACTCGTTGCTGGTCTTGTTTCCCCTGTCGGTCCTGCTGGCGTGGTTACTCTACCGATGGCGCCCGGCGCTGGGGTATCAACGCTGGCTATTGCTCACCGGGCTGGTCCTGATCACCCACCCTTTGCTTGATTCTTTTACCACCTACGGCACGCAGATTTTTTGGCCTCTCGCTGGCCCGGTGGCCATCAGCAGTATTTTCATCATTGACCCGATTTACACTCTGCCCTTGCTGGCAGGCGTTCTGGTGTTTCTGGTGCGCAGCCCCGGCACCCGCGCGGTAACCGTCGGACTTGCGATATCCACCCTGTACCTCGGCTGGACCCTGGCCGCACAACAGATGATCTCCAGCCGGGTCGACCCGGCGCTAGCGGAGGCGGGCCTCAAGGACGCGCCCCGGCTGGTTCAGCCCATGCCCTTCAATACCCTGCTTTGGCGGGTAACCGCCCAGAACGACGACCAGCGGGTTGAAATCATCACCGGATTTCTGGACGGCGATTCGCCAGTCCGGCTTCAGTTTTTCCCCCGCCGACCGGACCTGGCGGCGGTGGCGAAATCAAGCGCCGAGGCCCGCCGCCTGGAATGGTTTACCGACGGTTTCGTGGCCTATGGCCTGAACGGCGAAACTCTGACAGCCACGGATATCCGGCTGGGCATCCCCGGTGCTCATCCATTCGTGTTCACCCTGGGGAACTACGCCAACCAGACCCTGACGCCAGAACCCAGTGGCCGCCTTGCCAGGCCCGATATTCGTGGCGAACTGGCTCAGCTACTCTGGCAACGCATGACGGGCCAGGCCACCCAGCTCTGCCTGGCCAGCCTGACCATTCCTGAACCGGGCGACATCTGTTCCTGACCATGCGACTGGATAACTTCATCGCCAACGCCACCAGCCTGTCGCGCAAAGAAGCAAAGCGCGCAATTGGCAAAGGCCAGGTTGAGCGCAATGGGCACTCGTGCCGCCAGGCCTCTGATCAGGTAGCAACCGAAGACGACATCCGGCTGGACGGCACCACCCTGGTTTTGCCGGGGGAACGTTACCTGATGCTGTACAAACCGGAGGGCGTCATCAGCGCCACCACCGACAGCCAGCAGCCAACCGTACTCGACCTGCTACCGACAGAAATGCGGAGGGGGCTGCACATAGCAGGTCGCCTGGACCGGGACACCACCGGCCTGCTACTGCTGACTACCGACGGACAGTGGTCTCACCGGGTGACATCACCCCGGATCGGATGCGATAAAACCTATCGTGTCGGGCTGAGTGAACCGATCACCCGACAGGCCATAGGTCTGCTTGAGGCAGGTGTGCTACTGAAAGGTGAATCCGCCCCCACCCGGCCAGCCGGCGTCAGGATGATTGACGATCACATCATAGAGCTAACCATCCGGGAGGGGCGCTACCATCAGATCAAACGGATGATGGCCGCCGTGGGCAACCACGTGGTTACTCTGCACCGGTTGCAGATTGGTGCTATTACGCTGGACAGCGCGCTTGCGCCGGGAGAATTCCGGGCACTGACACCGGAGGAAACGGCCAGCGCGGGCTGATCATGACCGCTCGAAGCGTTTTGCCTCAAGGTTTTTTCGCACGGCGCCTGCCTCGAATACTTCACCATTCATGGCGATATACACCCCTTCAGGCAACAGGCTGACAGCCGCCCAGGCAAAACCCAGGTTGAATATCGCATCGCTTCGACGCATCCGGGCAGGCTGCATGGCACCGAAAAGCACGATGGTTTTACCGGTGACACCTTTTAATGCCTGCGCTGTCTGGGCCATGGTGTCCGTGCCGTGGGTTATCAGAATGCGCTCCGCGCTGGTCTGACTAATCGCACCGGCTATAATTTCTCGATCCTCGTCGGTCATTTCCAGGCTGTCTTTTCGTACCAGCTCCCGCAGGCTGTATCCATTGTGGATATTGGCTTCAGCTAGCAGCTCCGGCAAGAGCGTATCGCCGATTTCAAAATCACTTTTGGCGTCAAAGTAGACTTTATCAATGGTGCCGCCGGTCGTCAGAATGCTAATCATAGATCGGCTCCAGTCGCCCAATCAGTTTGCGGATACCGAGGTCTCGGACTGTGAATAGGCTTCGTTTTTCTGGCGGGCATACTCTCTTGCAGCCTTCGCCACTGTGCCATTGTCGCCCGTGCTCAGCCAGCGGCGGATTCGCCCGGCATCTCCCATGGGAGACCGGGTGCCCAGGGAATCCAGCAACACGGTAACCAGTTGCCTGCCCTCAAACTCCAGCAGCATCACCAGGCAGCGGCCCGCTTCCGAAAGATAACCGGTTTTACTGATGTCCACGCCCCAGCTTTCACGATGGACCAGTGCGTTGGTATTGCCAAACGGGAGCCGGTAACGCGGTTGCCGGAAACGGGCCGTGAAATATCGGGTAGTAGAATACTCGCTGATTTCCGGATACTTATTGACCGCAACCACCAGCCGTACCAGATCGGCCGCCGAGGCCTGGTTCGAAACAGACAATCCTGTCGGATCCACAAACACCGTGTTTTTCATGCCCAACTCCCGGGCTTTGGTGTTCATGGCCGCTACAAATCCGTCATAGCCACCGGGGTAGTGGCGGGCCAGGGTATAGGCCGCGAAATTCTCGGAGGACATGAGCGCGATACGCAAAACGTCGCCACGCTTGAGCTCTGACCCGATGCGGATACGGGTATAGGCGTTCGCGGGGGCCGGAATATGGCGTTTCTTGAATTCGAGCCGTTCGTTCAGTGACTGCCCGGACTCCATAACCACCAGAGCGGTCATCAGCTTGGTGACCGAAGCAATGGGCACCTGACGGTCGGCGTTCTTTGCGAACACCAGTTCATCGCCATCCGCGTAGGCCACGGCTGCATTCACCGATGCCAGCTGCAATCCGTCAGGTGTTTTTTCGTGAGCCTGAACAGGAAGTAACGAATGGGTAAGAAAAACCAAAACAACGAGTGCGAACCGAAGCATCTGCTAACCCTGACATAGAAATCTAAACGGGGGCCTGCAGCCCCAGCTAAACGTCATACTATAGCAGCCTGAGGCACTGTGTGCGCCTGCGCACAATGCCTGTCAGATTACCGGTTGTTCAGACGGGTCACGGCTTGTCGGTCACCGCGCCCTCAGACGCCGAGCTGACCGTGCGGGCATATTTGGCCAGAACGCCGCGGGGAAAGCGGAGTGGCGGCGCAACCCAGGACTTACGACGGCGATCCAGCTCCTCATCGGACACATCAAGCTCGATACGGTTGGCTATCGCATCAATGGTGATGGTGTCACCGTTCTCAACCAACGCCAGAGGCCCGCCATCCGCCGCTTCCGGCGTAATATGGCCAACCACAAAGCCATGGCTGCCGCCGGAAAACCGGCCATCAGTAATCAGTGCCACATCGTTGCCCAGACCTTTGCCCATTATAGCCGAGGTGGGCGTCAGCATCTCCCGCATACCAGGACCACCTTTGGGGCCTTCGTAGCGAATCACCAAGACATCTCCGGCCACCACCGTGCCGTCCATGATCCGCTCCTGCGCTTCTTCCTCCGAATGAAACACTCTGGCACGGCCCGTGAAATCGGTACCTTCCTTGCCGGTTATCTTGGCCACCGCACCCGTGGGCGCAAGGTTGCCGTAAAGAATGCGCAAATGGCTGTCTGCCTTGATCGGGTTATCAAAGGCACGAATGATGTCCTGCCCTTCCGGGTAGGGTTCCACACCCGCCAGGTTTTCCGCCAGCGTCTGGCCGGTAACCGTCAGGCATTCGCCATGCAGCAGGCCGCGATCAAGCAACATTTTCATCAGCGGCTGAATGCCCCCGATGGCCACCAGTTCCGACATCATGTAATGGCCGCTGGGGCGCAGGTCTGCCAGAACAGGCACCCGCTTGCCAATGGTCACAAAGTCGTCAAGATTCAGGTCCACCTCAATAGTGCTGGCCATGGCAATCAGGTGCAGCACTGCGTTGGTGGAGCCACCCAGGGCAATCACCACGGTGATGGCATTCTCGAATGCTTCCCGGGTCATGACGTCGGATGGCTTGATGTCTTTTTCAAGCAGATTGAGAACGGCGGCACCGGCGGCCCGGCAATCCGCTGCCTTGCTGTCAGAAACGGCGTTCTGGGCCGAGCTTCCGGGCAGGCTCATGCCCATGGCCTCAATGGCCGAGGCCATGGTATTGGCCGTGTACATGCCACCGCAGGAGCCGGGGCCGGGAATGGCGGTTTCCTCGATCTGCTTGACCTCGATCAGGTCCAGATCGCCTCTGGCATGGGCGCCCACAGCCTCAAATACCGAAATGATATCGGTGTGATTCTCGCCCGGCAAAATAGTACCGCCATAAACAAACACTGAGGGCCGGTTCAATCGCGCCAGCCCCATCACGCAGCCCGGCATGTTCTTGTCGCAGCCACCGATAGCGACCAGACCATCAAAGCCCTCACAACCGGCAACGGTCTCTATGGAGTCTGCAATAACCTCTCGCGACACCAGCGAATACTTCATACCCTCGGTGCCATTGGCGATACCGTCAGACACGGTAATAGTGTTAAAGGTCAGGCTTTTACCGCCGGCGGCGTCAGCTCCGGCAGCGGATTCCTGCGCCAGTTTGTCGATGTGCATGTTGCAGGGAGTCAGATTGCTCCAGGTAGAGGCAATACCAATTTGAGGCTTGCGGAAATCCTCGTCTTTAAAGCCTACAGCTCGAAGCATAGCGCGGCTTGCGGATTTTCCCAGTCCGTCCACGACAGGCGCGGAATACCGACGGCGTTTGTCGTCTGTCATGACCTTGTTCTCCCTTATTTTTCGTAACTGATTGTTTTATATATTAATCTAAAACGGGCCGCCTTTTCAGGCTGCCCGGCAGTGTTCAGTAAAGGGGAGTACGGCAAGAGCTAAGCACCCTAGCCGTTTACATAAACAGGCCCGAACCCATAGTTCCACAATATAACCGAACCGACACGCGTCGACACCAGAATAACCAGAGCTACTGTCAACAGCGACACTGCGTACATCACAGCCCTATCCCTGTGGATACCCATGACAATCGGCAGGCCATTAAACATCAGCCAGGCAGCAGAGCAGGCCGCCAACATGAACACGATAACGTTAAACCAGGGGTTGGGATACAGCAGGGCAAAACCTGCCAGGAAAAGCGGCGTGCAGGAGTAGGATGCCAGGGCAATGCCCCTTGAAGGAACCTGTTCTTCATTGGCGCCATAAGTCCTGGCCATCCAGTTAATCGCATAACCCAGCGCAAACACGCCCACCAGCACTGCAAGGTAGGTCAGAACGCTTAACTGCATCGCGCTGATTTCAGTAAACTTGATCAACCGATCGTTGCCGACGGTCCAGCCGAAATGGGCGGTTGAGATGTACGCGCAGATCGGGCCGATTGCAGCAAGAACAAACACATAAGCGACATATAGTCGGCGCGGGGGCGCATGTTCCTTCCGAATCGCGTCCCACTCACTATCCGGGTGGGTAAATAGTCCAAAGGCGTGATTCAGGAGCATTGCTAGGCCCTCATTGTCTGATGTTGTTTTAATGTAGGTGACTACGCCAAATTTAACGGCGCAGATCAAGCCCTTTATAGCCCACTATAGCGAAATTGGTCCCCGTAAACATCGGATAACAGAAAATTCACCAACCATCAGGCCTGGCGTGGATCTGTTGCCTCTATCAATGGCCAATGGCCGAGCAGTTTCATGATTTCCCCGGTATTGATATTTCGGCGTTAAAACAATGAATGTGGGTCAGCGTAGGAATAGCCTGTGGCTTCGGCGACCTCTTTGAAGGTTACCTTGCCATGGTACACATTGAGGCCAGCCAACAGATGAGAGTCATCTTTCATGGCCTGCTCTGGCCCTTTATTGGCCAGCGCCGCAATGAACGGGAGAGTGGCGTTGTTCAGCGCCAGCGTTGATGTCCGTGCAACCGCACCGGGCATATTAGCAACGCAGTAATGCACGACCCCATCCACCACATAGGTAGGTGCATCGTGAGTCGTCGGCTTCGACGTTTCCGCGCAGCCGCCCTGATCAATCGCCACATCCACGATCACACTGCCTTCCGGCATGCGTTTGATCATATCCCGGGTGATCAACTTGGGCGCAGAAGCGCCGGGAATCAGCACCCCGCCGATAACCAGGTCCGACTCGCAAACCGCCTCGCTGAGCGTTGCCACCGTGGAAAACAAGGTGCTAACCCGGTTGCCATAAAGATGGTCAAGGTGGCGCAACACATCCATATTGCGATCAAGTACCGTCACCTGCGCCCCCAGCCCTACCGCCATTGCCAGGGCATTCTGCCCCACTACACCGCCGCCGATAATCGCAACTTTCGCCGGGGAAACTCCCGGCACACCGCCCAGCAAAACACCACGGCCACCTTGGGCCTTCTCCAGACAATGTGCCCCAGCCTGAATCGACATTCGTCCTGCCACTTCCGACATGGGCGCCAGCAACGGCAGCCTGCCGTGACGGTCGGTGACCGTTTCATAGGCGAGGCAGGTAGCGCCCGATTTTACCAGGTCATCGGTCTGGGCCTGATCCGGCGCCAGATGCAGATAGGTAAACAGGGTATGGTCCGGCGTCAGCAACGCCCTTTCCTTGGCCTGGGGTTCTTTGACCTTGACGATCATTTGTGCGGCAGCATAAACCGCCGGGCCATCGTCAAGAATCTGGGCACCGGCTTTGCGGTAGTCTTCATCGGTGAAGCCAATCGCCAAACCTGCATCCGCCTGAACGTACACGCCGTGCCCATGGCCACAGAGTTCGTGAACGGCCGCAGGGGTCATCCCTACCCGATACTCATGGTTCTTGATTTCTTTTGGTACGCCGATTTTCATGGTTTTCCCCTTGAATCGGTCCGGTAAACAATCTGCCATCGGCTACAGTGTAGTAAACAGATGTGACACAAACACCCAACCAACCAGGCAAACAACTCAAATGGAGCGGGAACGAATGAATACCCACAAACATGCAATGGCTGCTGCTTCCTTTTCAATGGCTGCGGCGCTTACCCTGACAAGTGGACAGGCATCCGCCGAAATGCAGACAGAAACCGTGGAATATGAAGTCAACGGTAAGACCTTCACCGGCTACATGGCTTACGACGACGAAGCTGAGGGCAAGCGCCCTGGTGTTCTTGTGGTTCATGAATGGTGGGGACACAACGAATTTGCCCGAGAGCAGGCCGAGAAACTGGCGGCGGCGGGCTACACCGCGTTCGCCCTGGACATGTACGGTTCAGGCAAGCTGGCAGAACACCCTGAAGATGCCCAGCAATTCATGAAGGAAGCAACCAAGGACATGGATCAGGTCAAGGCCCGGTTTATGGCCGCCAAAGAGCTACTGCAACAGCACGACAGTGTCGACAGCAGCAAGATTGCGGCCCAGGGGTACTGCTTTGGCGGGGCCGTGGTGCTGAACATGGCCCGGCTGGGCGTGGATCTGGACGCCGTCGTGAGCTATCACGGAGCGTTGGGGAGCCCCATCAAGGCTGAAGCCGGCAAGGTCCAGCCACGGATTCACGTATACACCGGTGGCGCAGACAAGATGGTGCCTTCAGACCAGGTTTCCGGCCTGGTGAAAGAAATGCAAGATGCCGAAGCCGACCTGACGCTGGTCAGCTTCCCGGGCGTTCTGCATTCCTTCACTAACCCGGGTGCAGACAAAGTCGCCGAGGAATTCAATATGCCCATTGCCTACAACGAAGATGCTGCAAATCGCTCATGGGAAGGCACAATGCGGCTTTACAATGAAGTTTTCAATAACTGAACTCTCAAAGGGCCAGCTATACAAACTCGGCTGCGGGCTTAACAGGACAAAGGCTAGCGATCGGTTTAGTTGGTCAGGTTTGCTTTGATCCCGAACTGATACAGTGGCAGGCGCGGTTCGTACAATGATTAGTAATGCATCAAACAAACTATTTTTACGCAAAGGGACATGTATGAATAATTCTAAAGATGTGCTGCAATCCCCACTCTTTCAAACCGTCGCCGGCCTGGCTTTTGAATCGATTATGGTGACAAAAGCCACTTCCGATCATAAAAATTCTGTGATCATCTATGTAAACCAGGCCTTCAGCAATCTGACCGGCTATTCTGCGGATGAGGTTATGGGAAAAACACCGGGACTGCTCCAGGGACCGGAAACCGAGAGTGGAGTAAAAGAGCGTTTGTCTGAAGATCTGAAAAATAATCGGACCTTTCACGGCAATACCATTAATTACCGCAAAGACGGCACCGCTTTTACCATTGAATGGAAAATTTCACCGGTGATGGATGGCGACGAAGTCACGCATTATGTGGCAGTCCAGAGAGCTATTGATTAGGGCTGAGAAATGCGCCCGAGCAGCGGGCAAGATTATATTATGTGCAAAAGTCACAAAATCCATCCACAAAAAAAGGCAGCCGAAGCTGCCTTTTTCAACGAAACTGGAGTCAGTTAGACAGCAGTAACATTTTCCGCCTGAGGACCTTTCTGGCCTTGGGTAACGGTGAACTCGACCTGCTGGCCTTCTGCCAGAGTCTTGAAACCGCTGCCCTGAATTGCGCTGTAGTGAACGAATACGTCCGGGCCGCCTTCACGAGTGATAAAGCCAAAGCCTTTAGCTTCGTTGAAGAACTTAACAGTACCGGTAGTAGTAGACATATCTTAAACTTCCTGAAATCAATCATTTAATCTGCCGCCAAACATCACCACGATGGTTGATCAGCGTTTACGGAAAAACAGAGCTCGCGGAATCAAAAACAGGACGGTAACTACTTACTACAGAGGTACGCCTTATTCATGAATGCTTTACTAATCTTTCCTACAAGAAAGACTCTACTACTGAACGCCCGTGTTGCCAAGGGTAATCTGAAAATTTTAGGTAAGTAGTGATACCAAGGTACTCAAGCCAGTCTCAGGGCCGTGACTGCCTTGACGGAGGCACTCTGGACACCAGCGGGAATTCTCGACCTGATTATCTCACCAGCCGGCACCATTCGCCCTGGCTGTGATGATCTGGCCGAGCGGGTAGCCAGGTGCACCGACAGCTAAAAACCACTCAATCCCCCGATCGTGATCGATTTATGACGGCTTTTATATTTCTAGCCGGTTGATCCAAAGTGCTGCACTTATTCTACGATTCCAGCTTGCGAGTAGGTATATTGTCTCATGGTGCTAGTCGGTCCCAAATTCTTTCTCAAACTCACCCTTTTTCAACTCTAAACGCTTTTCCAAATCAGCAAGAGCTGGAAAAACATTAGAACTAATGTCCACGTCTTTTCCACTAAGCCTACTTGTAGTATATTCTGCCAATACAGGATTTTTAGGCAGATAGCGATGGGACGACGGCTCGCCTAAATCAACCTTTTTCGAAACAGCCCTGCCATTCCCAAGCCCTTCAGGAACATTTATATAGATATCTCTCTTCTGTGGCATTAAAGTATCGCTATGCGACGAACCTATTCCACCAATAAGGAAATTAAAACTAACAAAATAATTAGCCGCGATATTTTCATGAGCGGGAATTTACTATTCATACTTTATATCCTGGCATTCTAGTGAAAACGTCATGACCGTGTTAACTATGGTTGCGGCTGACCGCATAGGTCGCCCCCGCAACGATGAGCGCGACTATTGCAATGATGTCTGCAATGACGACCTTACGAACTGACTCATTGTACCCACCAACTGACCATGCGATGGCGATGAAGGCCACAACATTAACCAGACCCGCAATGATTGCCAACGGTTGTAGCGACGGTTGGAATGCTGCGTACAACAGGAATAAGCCAAGCAGCCCAAACAACACAGCTCGGTGACGCATCAGGATTTCGAGGTTGGGCTCGCCCAGAGAGATACCATACAAAGCCCAAAGGCGGTCCACGCCCAAAACGCCAGATACAGGTAGCAAATGAATGATGCCTACGAGTACCAGCAAGCCAGTGACAACTTTATCATGTTCGCCTTCTCTTCCTGAAGTTAACGCCCGGCTCAATTTCAGCCTGCCAGGCTTTTGGTGACTCACCGATCAACTTGGCGATGGCCTCGTCCTTAATTTTCTGAAGATTAATAGGGATTGTTTTTAAAATGTTGAAACATACAAACTTTCAACCTTATCTCTAGCCCATTGCGTTTTACGTAAGAATTTTAGAGATGACTTAATTGACGGGTCACTCTTGAAACAATTGATGTTGATCCGCTGAGCCAGCCCTTCCCAGCCGTAATATTCCACTAATCGGGTTACGACTTTTTCTAACGTAATGCCATGTAAAGGATTATTTTCCTGATTATTACTCATATTATAGGTTTTATTATCCTTCTGAAGGGTAAATGCCGCATAACGCTGCCAGTATGCGCGTTTTTGTAGTGGAGGCGAAGGCCCAACGAGAAAGACACCACTGTGCCTGGCCTTGTTACAAAGTGCTATTCCACAAACTCGAATATCGAGTACAACTCTTTTGGCTTTAAGAAATCACAATCGATTTTTAAAATTCCATCAACGGACAGTAATCTAAATACAAAAGTGCCGGTGTGTTCAGTGACGAAATAGTAATGATTTATACACGGCAGGGTGGCACGACAACCTCCCTGTAGATTGAATTGGGTAGTTCAGGTGGAATTCGACCGGATTGCGGGAAGCTTTCCAACCGCGCCGTTTTATCAAACACCTCTTCAACCAGAGCGCTTGCAGCGACCATATTATCCAGAGAAATGTACTCGGTCGCCGCACTGGTTGCCTTCAATGCACAAACCATAGTTAACAAATAAGGATAGGTCGCGCGCAGCCGCGACCTATCCTTATTTGTTATGTGCTTAAGATACCGCCAGATTCATAGAGTTTTTCAAACTCGCCTTTTGCTCGCATTTTGTGATTAATGCACTCAACCATGTGGCTGTCAGATTTGAAGATCTCGCAGCCCTTGGGAGCAACATAGTAGTCATTCCACGCCCTCAGTTTTTTTGCACGCTCTTGTGATCTTTTTCTTGCCGCCTCGCGGGCTCTTTGCTCTTGAAGCCTCTTTAAACTTGCCTGCTCTTCTCCCTCGGCTTGAATCTTAGCCGCTCGCTCCTGCTGCTCAGCAACAGCTTCCCGAAGTGCTTCAGTTGCAACATGAGCTGCATAACTCAGATAAGCTGCTCTAGCTGCAAAGGTAATTATTCCCGCCAGAAGTACACCTGCTGCAATCTTTAAAACTAGCTTCATATATTCAACGTTTCCTTGCTAATCCACATAACGCTTGGCTCTGCGGCGTTCCGGAGCGCAGCGTAGGCATGTCCGGCAGCAGCCACTTGTTATGGGGTGGAACATCCTGCATCATTTAATGATACCAGTCTTCACGGAGTGTCAAATGACTGCGCTCGAACTCAAAACCCTAAGAAATGCCGCCATGACCCTCTCTGAGCAGGAGCGTGCTGCTTTAGCCAGAGATCTGGTGGCCAGTTTGGACAGCCCTCCAGAGGACAATGTTGCAGAAGCCTGGGACCGTGAAATTTGCCGAAGAATCCAGCAGATTGAGTCAGGAGAAGCTGAGTTACTCGATCCAAAGGAAGTTCTGTCTCGTGCCCGGGCTCGAATCGGAGGCTGATACTTTTGAAAGTAAGAGTCAGCAGGGAAGCTGCCACAGAATTGGAAGAAGCTGCTTCCTGGTACGAGCAGGAGGAAGTTGGGCTTGGAATACGCCTGATTGATGCTTTTGAAGAAGCCATTAAACTGCTCGAAGAGCCAAATCCCCCACTGGTCCCAGCCCCATACGAAGCTGCAAGAGCCGGGGCAAGACAACTCATTCTTTTTAGATTCCCATTCTCGCTCATAACCATCGAAAAACAACAAACTATCATAGTCGTTGCTTTTGCCCACCACTCAAGGAAACCAGGCTATTGGCGGAGTCGGATTACCCCATAACGCAGAAGGCAGCGGCGCGAGTCAGCGCGTCCGCTGGCCTGACTTGTTAGCAGAGATGTCCTTAAACCCACCAGAGACATACTTGTGCAAAACACTGGAAACCAGAGATTGGTACGGCAGGCCCTCTTCCAAAGCCCGGCGCTGAAGCGCCTCCAGATCCCGGCTAGAAATACGGATATTGATCCGCTTGTCTTTCTTGAAGGCTTCTTCGGCTGCCTTCGTGAGATACTCGCGCCGATCGGCATCCAGATCCGATTCGAATTCCCCGGACTCGTATGCCTCAAGCAACTCTTGCTCTTCAAAATCTAATTTAGTCTTGGCCATACAATCCCCCTAAAAATTTCTTGGTAGCCTTGCGGCTGGGGATGATCGTTTTGAGAAAGATCTCCCCGTCATTCTCAACATACGGTACCAGCCAGGCGTAATCATCAATCCGAACCAAAAATAGACGCTGATTCGGATACTTATCCCTGTTGGGATGAGGTCCATCATCAAGTAAACCATCAGACTGAAGGGCGAACAGAACGTCTTCGAAAGAAGCTCCGCGCTCGCTCATCAACTGCTGGTTCTTTTCAGCATTCCAGTTAATTTGCTTCATGAAACGAGTCTAGCAGAGTGTGTGCCTATTGGCATCGTGCTAACGCTTGGCTCACGCGCCGGTTTGGAGCCGCGAAGCGGCGAAAAATCGGTCGCCGTGTAGCCGATTGTTAAAGCCTGCCTAGCCAGTAGTGCGGCCGCCGCCAGTCATGTGCAACCGCTAGAATCTGGAAACAGCTAGGCTTTTTTCGATAGACGATGGGTAGCGGAAATCGATGAAGGGGAGCTCTGCGGATATCCGGCTCCAGCTTGACCTGCCAAGCTTCTGGTGAATCGCCGATCAGTTCGGCCAGGGCCTAAATTCCTCTATAAAGGCACTACCCAATCCTGGAACCTTCGATTCGTAGTAACCGACTGATTCCAAAAACTCGGCTTCCGCTGCCGGGTGAAAAAAGTAGTTCATTTGATCAGTGCCCGAGCCTTCCTCATTACGTCATCACCGGGCACAGGTTGAACCGAGCCATTATCAAGTTCGTCTGCTCTTCGACGAGCCTCAAGCAACCAGTCAGACCTAAGCTCTTGCTCTGACGGAGATTCCAGACTCAAGACCAATCGCTGAATCAGCTGGGCTCGCTCCTCTTTTGGGAGGTGGAGTGCCTCGTCTTCAATTCTCTGGAGAATCATGGGCGAAACCTCTCGTTCGTGTAAGTGTCGATTTTGACACGGATGGGTAACGATCGCCACGACTCGGTTTTTCCACTTTAACGCTGTTAGGCGACTGCGGTACAACACTAAGATCAGAATTCTTTTGTATCAAAAGCCCAAAAATAGCATGTCCAACGCTGCAGAAATCTGATCCTGCTGTTCAGCAAGGCTGCCAACGCCGAAACGCAATTCACCTTCGGAAACAGCCGCCATGTACTGAGTGGCCATTACTACCTCTTGCCCCTCAATATTAAATACAGGATTAAGCCTCTGCGCAGGGGACGGTGCCGAGGTTTTGGGCAACAGTGGCACAACAACGCGGGTGTTCAAGCCACTGATAAGGTCTGACTGGACGTCCAATAGAAACCCAGCCCCACCCTTATTTTCAAAGATATCGAAACGGGCCATCAGAACTGACGATACTGTGCGAGAGGCAAACCGTTAGCTTCAACGTATGCGTTCGAGCTTGCGAGGGCGCTAGCGTTATCTTTCAGCCAGTTCGCCTTCTTATAAAGTTTCACAGCCTCCGCGATCCCTGCCTCTGCAGACCTCGAAACATTGATTCCCAAACCTTTTGCTTCTTTGAGAAGGGCACTATCCAGCGATAGGTTTGTTGGCTTTCGTGAGGGTTTGGTGGCTTCAGCAGCTTGCATGGTTCAGTACTCGTAGGGTGTGGAACACCCATGATATGCGCATATTACTTGCGCATCAACCTGTGCTACGACAAACTTTGGTGCTGACGTAGCAGAGTCCCGGGAGTTGGCCTAATCGGGATAGGGCGAGGCCTCACGGCCCCGCTCCCCCCACACCACCGGGCATACGGATCACGTACCACGGCGGTTCGGTTGATTGAGTCGTTCAGCAATCCACAAGGTCCGGGAGCCCCATAGAG